>Ga0214917_10000506_pt1 | contig 51335 bp, 39 predicted proteins | sample LL_1208_BB_MetaG_FD_177983 | JGI IMG/M metagenome (GOLD analysis project Ga0214917, IMG submission 177983) | Freshwater microbial communities from Lake Lanier, Atlanta, Georgia, United States - LL_1208_BB | ecosystem: Environmental > Aquatic > Freshwater > Lake | place: USA: Georgia | collected... | reverse complement strand
CGGAAAGGTGGGCCACCATCTCCGCCAGCTTCGGGTCGGCGCCGAAGAAGTGGTCGCGGATGTAGCCGCCCGGCATGACCACGTACTTCTGGTACTGGCCGTCCACCACCTCGTTCATCCGCTTGACGAGCAGACCCTCGTCGTCCTTGGAGAGCAGCGGATCCCAATCCTCGCCCCAGATCACCTTGATGACGTTCCAGCCGGCACCGCGGAAGACTCCCTCGAGCTCCTGGATGATCTTGCCGTTGCCGCGGACCGGGCCGTCGAGCCGCTGGAGGTTGCAGTTGATGACGAACACGAGGTTGTCGAGCTTCTCCCGGGCGGCCAGCGAGATCGCCCCGAGCGTTTCCGGCTCGTCGGTCTCGCCGTCGCCGATGAAGCTCCAGACGTGCTGCCGGCTCGTGTCCTTGATGCCGCGGTCCTGCAGGTACTTGTTGAACCGGGCCTGGTAGATGGCCATGATGGGACCGAGCCCCATCGACACCGTGGGAAACTCCCAGAACTCGGGCATCAGCCACGGGTGCGGGTAGCTCGACAGGCCGCCGCCCGCGGCCAGCTCGCGGCGGAAGTTCTCCAGGTGCTTCTCCGTCAGCCTCCCCTCGAGGAACGCCCGGGCGTAGACGCCGGGCGAGGCGTGGCCTTGGAAGTAGACCTGGTCACCGGAGTAGTCGTCGCCGCGACCGCGGATGAAGTGGTTCATCGCCACCTCCACCAGCGTGGCGGACGAGGCGAACGTGGAGATGTGGCCGCCGATGCTCTTGTCCTCGCGATTGGCGCGGACGACCATCGCCATGGCGTTCCAGCGGATGATGCTCTTGATCCGCCGCTCCAGCTCTCGATTGCCCGGGAAGGGCGGCTGCTTGTCGGCGGGAATCGTGTTGATGTAGGGCGTGTTGGCCGAGAACGGGATGGGCACGCCCAACCGGTACGCCTCCTGCTCGATGGCGTGCAGGAGGTAGGCGGCCCGATCGGGGCCACGGCTGTTGATCACGTACCGCAGGGAGTCGAGCCACTCCGTGGTCTCGGTGGGATCGCCGTCGACGGCCGACACGCCGTCAGCCGGGACGGGCTGGCCCGCCGAGCTGTCGCTCACCTGGCCGATCGACATCGGTCCGACGGCCGGACCTCCCCCCGTCTCCTCGCCTGCGTGACCGTTTGCAAACCCTGCCGCCTCAACAACTTCGCTGCCGATCTCGTGGATGTCGCGGCTGGCCATGGGCTGCTCCGGGAAGGTGCGCGGACTTTTCCCATTATTCCGATGGTTTCGGGGGGCGTAAAGCCCGACTTCCCTGCCACGCGGTGGCGGCCGCGGGCCGGCCGGCAGCCCCGAAACCATGGCGGCTGGTCCGGTGTCGGCCCGCCACCGCAGCCCGTTTTTCGCCGCGAAGGGTCGCGGAACACCGGACCGGTGGTCACTTCGCCGCTTCGACGCGGGGCCTGTAGATCTCGGTAGCGAGGCCGAAGTAATTTTCCGCCGAGAACGCCACCGTCTCGCCGAGCGTCGGATGGGCGTGGATCGACTCCATGAGATCGCGGGCCGAACAGCCCATCTCGATCGCCAGCACGCCCTCCGCGATCAGTTCGCCAGCGCCCGGCCCCACGATGCCGACGCCGAGCACGGTGTCGGTCTCCGGATCGACGAGCATCTTGGTCATCCCGTCGATCCTGCCGAGTGCATGGGCGCGGCCGCTGGCGGCCCACGGATAGCGACTGATCTCCACGGTGCGTCCCGTCGCCTGCGTCTCGCTCTCGGTGAGCCCGGCCCACGCGATCTCGGGGTCGGTGAACACGACCGCGGGGATCGCCCGCGGCGCGAACACCGCGGCCTCGCCGTGCAGCACCTCGACGGCCACCTTTCCCTGGTGGCTGGCGCGGTGCGCCAGCATCGGCTCGCCGCAGACGTCCCCGATCGCGAGGATCTGCGGGTCGGCCGTCCGCTGTTCCGCGTCGACCTCCACGAATCCCTTGGCGTTCACCGTGACCCGCGTGTTCTCGAGGCCGATGCCGTCGGAATTGGGCCGTCGCCCCACGGCCACGAGCACCCGCGAGAAATCCCGCGTGGCCGGCCCGTCGGGCCCGTCGAAGTGGACCCGGATCGACTCTCCGCCCGGCCGCGGCACCCGCTCGAGCTTCACCACCTTCGTCCGCAGGTGGATCCTCTCGAACAGCTTCTCGAGACGCTGCTGCAACGGCTTCACGAGATCGCGATCGGCTCCGGGCAGCAGCGTGTCGGTGAGTTCGACGACCGATACCTTCGTGCCGAGCTCGGCGTAGACCGTCCCCATCTCGAGCCCGATGTAGCCGCCCCCGACCACCAGCAGCGATTCCGGGATGTCGGCGAGTTCGAGCGCGCCGGTCGAATCCATGACCAGCGGGCTGCCGATGTCGAAGGCGGGGATGCGGGCGGGCCGCGAGCCGGTGGCCAGGATGCAGTGATCGAACGTCAGGGTCTGGCTGGCACCCCCCGGCTCGGCGGGCGAGATCTCCAGCGTGTTCGACCCCGTGAACCGGGCCTGCCCCCTGACGAGCGTCACGTTGCGGCGCCGGGCGAGCTGGCCGAGCCCGCCGGTCAGCGTGGCGATCACCTTCTCCTTGCGGGCCCGCAGGGCGTCGATCGCGATGGACGGCCGCTCGAAGTGGACGCCCCACTCCTCCATCTCGCGGGCCTCCGCCAGGACCCGTCCCACGTGCAAGAGCGCCTTCGACGGGATGCAGCCGCGGAGCAGGCAGGTGCCCCCGAGCCGCTCGTCCCGCTCCACGAGCGCCACCGTCATCCCGAGGTCCGCGGCCATGAACGCGGCCGCGTATCCGCCCGGGCCTCCACCCAAAACCACCAGTGGGACGTGCATCGCTCGGGGGCCTCCTGCGCGGCTGGGATCGATCGAACGGCGATCGGTGTTGTAGTTTCGGGCCGCCGGTTGTTCAAGAAACCGCGTCCCGACGTGGAGCTTCCGCCGCCGCCATGCCTCTCCGGATGATCACCGCCGCCGTGACCGCACGGGCTGCAGCCTGGGCGGGACGGGCCTTCGCGCTCGACCTCCGCAGCCTCGCGGCGTTCCGCATGGCGATCGGCGCGATCGTGGCGGCGGACGCTGTGCTCCGCTGCCGCGACGTGCCCCTCATGTTCGGCGGGGACGGCATGTTTCCGCTGGAGCCGCTCCGGGAGTATCTGGGCGACCCCGGCGCGTGGTCGCTGGCGATGCTCGTCGATGCGAACTGGTGCGGGCCCGCCGTGCTGGCCCTGGAGTGCGTCGCCGGGCTGCTGCTCGCGGCGGGCTGCGGCACCCGCTGGGCGACCGTCGCGGCCTGGGTGGCCGTGGTGAGCGTCCTGCGCCGCACGGCGCCGGCCACCAATGCCGGGGACTCGTGGCTGGCGTGCCTGCTCTTCTGGGGCATGTTTCTCCCGCTCGGCGCCACCTGGTCGTGGGATCGTCGCCGGGGCGGCGACCGCGGCTGTGTCCTGTCCGCCGCGTCCGCCGCGCTGGTGCTCCAGATCGTCGCGGTCTACGTGGCGGCGGGCCTGTCGAAGTGCAACGCGACCTGGGTGTCGGGCGACGCCGTCCGCCACGCGCTGTCGGTGCACGATCACGGCACGCCGTTCGGGGCCTGGCTGTTCGGGTCGGGGTGGCTGAGCCGGCCGCTCTCCTGGGGCGTGGTCGCCGCGGAGCTGCTCGGGCCGCTCATCCTCCTGATCGTGCCCGTTCCGCCCGTCCGACTGGCGGTCGTGGCCGGCTTCACGCTGTTTCATGCCGCCATCTGCCTGACGATGTCGGTGGGGCTCTTCGGCTACGTCGGGCTCGCCGCATGGCTCGCGCTCCTGCCGGCTCTGGCATGGGACCGCCGGGCATCGGCCGCGGCCGCCGCGGCCGCCGGACGGCTCGGAGGGATCGCGACGGGGGCGTGCGTCGTGGCCGGCGGCCTCGGCCTGATCAGCTTCGCTCACGATCTCGGCACGTGGCGGGCGACTCCGTTGCCGCGCTGGGTCGCGACGCTGATCAGCCTCCCCTGCATGCACCAGGAATGGCGGATGTTCGACCAGGTGCGGCCGCAGGCGCAGTGGGTCCGCGGCCGCGGCGAACTCGTCGACGGGCGGATCGTCGACGTCCTGCGGCGCGGCCGACCGCTGGCCGACGGGCCGCCCGCGGGGGGTTTCTGCTCGCTGCCGCACCATCGCTGGCACAAGCTGTTCTGGTGCCTGGCCGCCCGGGGCACCGCCGACGCCGTGCGGCGGTCGGTCGTCGCGGCCCTGGCGCTGGACTGGAACGCGCACCACGGCCCTGCGGACCGGCTCGTGTCGCTCGACATCCTGTTCGCGCGTCAGGGCTGCGCGGCCGACGACGGGATCGAGGAAGTCATCCTCGCCTCCTGGCCGCCGCGCGACGCCGCCGGCAGCGGCAGCCTCGACCGGCTGCTCGAACGCCAACGATCCGACACCGCGGCTGGAGGCAGATGAGCCCCCGCCGAAGATCCGCGTGAAGGATCGTGTGCCGGCACAGCGGCCGCACCGCACAGGACCGCGGATCAGGACCGCGGATCAGGATGACGGATCGGCCGCGTGGAGCCGGTGCGAATAGTGCCCGGGCGGATGTAGACTGACGGTGTGGCGGCCCGCGAGAGTGGCGAAACTGGCAGACGCGCTGGATTTAGGTTCCAGTGCCGCAAGGCGTGCGGGTTCGACTCCCGCCTCTCGCATTCGGCGGCGACGGCCCGCGGCCGCCCCATGTCATCGGCGATCCCTCGCCTCCTGCCGTCCGCTCGCCGTGAACGATCTCCAGGCCGCGGGCTGCGGCCGCTCGTCGAGGCTGACGAGGCTCTCCTGCGGGCCGTCCGGTTTCTCCACCGCCGGCTCGAGGGACGGCGGTTCGGCCTCGACGTCCGCGGCGAACCGCAGCCGCTCCACCGAATCGGGTGTCGCGGTCGCGGCGGGCCGCACGCGGGTCGGCAGCTCCGCAAGGCGTTCGGCCTCGGTGGCGGGACGCGCGAGTTCGAGACCGACGGCCCTGCCCTGGTCGCGATCGGCCTGGCCGCCGCGGCGTTGCGGCAGGACCGGCCTGGGTGGGGCCACCCCGGCCGCCGCCTGCGGGGGTGCGGGCAGGAGCGCCGGCTCCGGTTTCGAATCCAGCGACTCCTCGAGCGGCGTGGGAACCGTGGACCGCGGCGGAGCCGCGGGCGTCGCGGCCTCGACGTTGACCTGGACGACGGTCGAGCCGGGCCAGCGGCGCCACTGGGTGCCGTAGAAACCGAACACGTCGGGCCGCACGGGGCAGTGTGCCGGACACAGGCCGTGCTGGCACGGCGCATGACCAGGATGCTGTTCCGGGGCGAGCCGGCACTGGGGGCAGGCGGCCCTGCGGCACTCGCCGCAGTCGGCGTGCGCGGCACGTGCCCCCCCGGCTGGCGTCACAGCCGGGTCCACGCGGGCGGGCCGCTTGGGCCCGCCCTCTCCGCCGGTCGCGTCGCGACCGCAGGCGAGGGCCACCGTCAGCATCACCGAGCAGCAGGCCGCCAGGCGCCGGAAGCCCGACGCCGACTGGAGATCGCGGCGCGGCGGCCCGTCGGATCGCATGCGGCCAGCGGTCGCAGACGGCTCTCTGAACCCGCGTTCCATCGATGCGTCCCTCGTGCGTTCGCGAACCGTCGATCACCGGCGTCAGGGATGTCCGGCCGTTACGGCCCGCGCAGGCGGCACCGTCCACCCAACCGGACTATCGTCCGAAACCGCTCCAATTCTTGCGGCGCTCCCGCCCGATGGGCGGCCCCACGCCCGTGCAGTCGGTCAAGCGGCCCCGCGGGCCGGCGGGCGGCGGCCCCCCAGGCCATGTAAACTGATCAGTCCCCCCGGAGTCGCCGATCCCCGTCCGCCCCGTGGCGGCCGGCTTCGACGATCGACCACCGGGCCCCGCCAGCCCACGAGGAACCCCGCCGTGACGTCCGCGAAACGCATCAACATCCAACTGCTCGTGGCGCTCGTGGCGACGGTGCTGATCGGCATCGTGGGCGTCGCCGTCGTGCACCGGATCCAGCTTCGGCGCAACGCCAGCGGCCTCGCCGCACTGGCCCGGGCGAAGGTCGCGGAAGGCAGGCCGGCCGAGGCCGTCGTCCTCTACGCACGGTACCTCAGGTTCCGCCCCGAAGACGCCACCGCCCAGGCAGAATTCGCCCGGCTGATGGTCGTTCGGGCCAACGCGGCGAACGCCGGCAGAGCAGAGCGGGCGGCGGCCTACGATGCGGTCGAGTCGGCCGTCAGCAAGAATCCGCGCGATCGGAAACTCCGAGCCACGCTCGCGGACTTCATGCTCAGGTCAGGCCGGTTCGGCGCGGCCGGCGAGCAGCTCGACATTCTGCTCGCCGCAGACGACGCCTCCGCCGTGGCCGAGCCGGCTCCGGCCGACGACGAGGCGGCCGCGATCGCAGGGGATCGCGACGCGCTCGCGCTGATGCGGGCGCGGGCCCACCTCGGCCTGGGCAACTACCGCGACGCCGCCACGCTGCTCGCCGGCATCTGCGGCTTCGACCTGGAGAGCAACAGCTTCATCGCCCGGCAGTCAGACCCAACGCCGGGGGATGAGCCGGAGGACGCCCAGGCGACCACCAGGCGTGGCATGGTGGTCTATCAGGCGTCGGTCTTCCTCAGCGCGCTGCTCGACGAGAAGCTGCGCGCGCCGCAGGCCGCCCGCTCGGTGCTCGACCACCTCGTGGAAACCTCGCCCGGCGAGTTCCGCGGCTGGCTGGCGAGGGCCAACTGGCACCGCTCCCGCGACGACTTCGCGGCGGCCGCAGCCGACCTGGCCAGAGCCCGCGAACTGGCTCCGGACGACATCGACGTGCTGTTCACGAGCTTCGAGATCGCGATCGCGCAGGGGCGATTCGTCGAGGCCGAACAGATGGTCATCGAGGCCCGGCGGATGTTTCCCGCCGACGAGCGGGTCTACCGGGGCATGGCCGCCGTGGCGGCCCGACAGGGGGACGTGGAGCGAGCGGCCGCCGTGCTTCGCGAGGCGCTCGCCATGAAGCTGAACGACCACTCCCGCATCAGCCAACTGCTCGTGGACGTGCTCATCCAGCAGGAGCGGACGGAGGAGGCGGAAGCGGCACTGGCGGCCCACGTGGAGAAGTACGGGGCCGACGCCCCGGAGCTGGGCCTGCTCGCGGCGAGACTTTTGGTCGCCCAGCGCCGCTGGCTGCAGGCGAAGAAGAAGCTCGAGTCGATCCGACCCCTGGTCGCCAGCTCCACCGCACTGACGAACCAGGTCGACCTCCTCCTGGGGCAGTGCCACGAGCAGCTCGGCGAGTTCGACGAGCAGTTGGCGGCCAACCGCCGAGTCCTGAGCGAAGACCACACCTCGATGGCCGCGAGAATCGGCGCCGCGGCGGCCCTGGCCGCCATGGGACGGCCCGACGAGGCACTCGTCGAGTACGAGTCGCTCGCCGCGACGTTGCCCGCCGAGAGGCTGGCCGCGATGCCGCAGGTGTGGCAGCCGCTGCTGCAGCTGCGGACCGGCCAGCAGATGAAGCGGCCCGCCTCGGATCGCGACTGGACGCAGACGGACGCGCTCCTCGACACGCTCGAGCAGTCGCCGGCGGTGTCGTCGACCCAACTGACGCTCCTGAAGTCGGACGCGCTCCTGCGGAAGGGTGACAACGCCGAGGCCGAGGCACTGCTGCGGACCCAACTCGCCGCCGATCCGCGGAACCCGCAGCTCACGGCGGCGCTCGCGGTGCTGACCCTGCGAACGCAGGATCCGCAGGCGGCCCAGCGGCTCCTCGAGGCGGCACCGGCGGAGATCGCCGACAGCCCGGTCATCCTCCTGGCGGAGGCCCAGGTGGCGGCACGTCTGCCCGAGAAGGAATCGATGGCGGCGTTCGCCTCGATCGAATCGCGGGCCGCGAAGCTCCCCGTCGCCCCGGCGGTCGAGCTGTTGGCGAACCTCGGCGCGATCCGCCGGGCCACGGGCTCTCCCGCCGAGGCGGAGCGGCTCTGGGACGCCGCCCTCGGGAAGCGGCCCGACGCCATCCAGATCATCGCCGCCCAGCAGGAGCTCGCCTGCGACCGCGGCAATCTGGAGCGGGCGAACGCGGCCGCCGCGGACATCGCCCGACTCGTGGGCGAGAGCAGCCCGCAGGGCCGCGTGGCGAAGGCCGCCGCCTTGGTGCTGGGCGTTAGGAAGCAGCAGGCCCGTCGCCTGGAGGAATTGCCGCCCGCGCAGCGGCGCAAGGTCACGGCGGCGAACGCACAGGAGAACGAGCAGCTCTCGTCAGCCTACAACCTGCTCGTCGAGGCTGAGAACGAGCGGCCGGGCTGGCCACGGATCCAGCGGCTGTTCGCCGACGTCGCGATCCTCCGCGGCAACGTCTCAGAAGCCGTCGATCGGCTGCGGCGAGCCACGCGGATGGGCGTGGCCGATCCCGCCGTGCTCCGTCAGCTCCTGTCGCTGCTCTACATGTCCAACCGCCTCGACGAGGCGCAGCAGACGCTCGCCCAGCTCGGTCCCGAGGCCGCATCGGGGCTCGAGCGGATCTCGGCGGAAATCGAGCTCGGCGCCGGCAGGTTCGACGACGCCGTGGCCGTCGCGGAGCGGAGCCTCGAGTCGGGCGAGAACGCCGGCGCCGCCGACCTGCTCTGGTTCGGGCAGGTGCTCGCCAGGGCTGGCAAGGGCGAGCGGGCAGCGGAGGTGCTGCAGCGATCCATCGACGCCGCCCCCACGCGGCCGGAAGGCTGGCTGTCGTTACTCTCCCTCCAGTTCTCCTCCGGCCAGCGACAGGCCGCCGAACGCACGGTGGAGCGGGCGGGCGCGGCCCTGGAGCCGCCGCTGCGACAGATGATCCTGGCCCAGGGCTACGAGATGCTCGGCCGCTTCGACGACGCCGAGCGGAACTTCCGCGAGGCCGTGGAGGCCGATCGGCGCGGCACGTCCGCGGTCCGCAACCTCGCCTCGTTCCTGGTGCGGCGAGGCCGGCTGGCGGCAGCCCGCGACGAACTGCGCGCGATCGTTTCCGCGGCCCCCCAGACCATCGATGGCGACGACACCGACGCCAGGGATATGACGGCCTGGGCCCGTCGCACGCTGGCCCTGCTGCTCGCCCAATCGGGAGGTTTCCGCGAGGTCGAGGAGGCCCTGGCACTGCTCGGCCAGAACGCCACGGACGGGAAGCTGTCGGCGGAGGATCTGGCCCTGACGGCCAACGTCCTGGCGGGCCGGCCCGAGCCCGGGAGCTGGCGGCGGGCGATCGACCTGCTCGACGAGCTCTCCAGGCTCCAGCCGCTCTCCAACGGCCAGCGCGTCACCCGCGTGCAACTGCTGGAACGCTGCGGCCGCTGGGAGGACGCGAGGAACGATCTCGTCGCCGTGGTCTCCCGTCCGCCTGCACCGCCGGCCGTGCTCGCGCTGCTGGTGGAGAAACTGATCCAGCACGGAGAACGGGACTCGGCCAGAATCTGGCTGAAGAAGCTGAGCGAGCAGGAACCCGACGACACCGCGGTGCTGGTGCTGCGGACAAGACTGGCGCTGGCGGACAACGATCGGGCGGCTGCGACCGAGGCCGCCCGCAGGCTGATGCCGGACGAGTCGAAAGACATATCGCCCGAGCAGATCGGCGCCACCGCCGCCCTGATGGAGAATTTGGGCTTCCCGAAGGCGGCCGACAAGCTGTTCGAGCGGTACGCACGGGCGGCCAAGGCCGGCGTGCTCGCCAGGGCGGGATTCCTCGGCAGGCAGCACCGCGTCGACGAGGGGCTCGACTCGCTCGAACGCGACTGGGATCAGCTGCCCCTGCTGCCGCTGATGCAGGCCGGCGTGCTGCTGGTGCGGGCCCAGGGCGCGAATGCCTCGTCCGACCACCTCGACCGTGTGGCCGAGTGGTTCGCGAAGGCGGAGCGACAGGACCCGGAGTCGGCGCCGCTGCGGCTCCTGCACGCGGACCTGCTCTCCCTCGCGGGTCGCGACGACGAAGCGGCCGCCATCTACCGCGATCTGCTCGCCCGGAAGGATCTGCCGTCGCTGCAGGCGGCCATCATCGCCAACAACCTGGCGTTTCTGCTGGCGCGGCCCGACACCGCGAGCGAGGCGGAAAAGCTGATCGACGCCGCCCTCGCTGAACTCGGGCCGAGCCCCGACGTCCTCGACACGCGGGGCGTCGTCCTGTTGGCAGCCGGCAAGACGGACGAGGCGATCGCGACGCTGCAAGACGCCGTCCTGGTCCCGTCGGCGGCCAAGTACCTCCACCTGGCCTGCGCACTCGCCGCTGGCCAACGGGTGGACGAGGCCCGCAAGGCGCTGGCCGAGGCGAAGGCTCTCGGACTCGATCCGCCGACGCTCTCGCACGACGACCGGCGGCGGCTCGCCACGCTGGAGACCGCATTCGGCGGCTGACGACGGCCGGCGGACCGCCCCCGGCTCGACGCTGGCCCGCTGCCGGCTCGATCTTCCGCCGCGTTCGGGGCGACGTCAGTGATGATGGCCGCCCTGCAGCATCCGCGATCGGGCGAGCGCGTCCTCGGCTTCGGCGATGCGGCCGCCCCGCATGCACGCCACGCTCAGCGCGGTGTAACTGAAGGGGTCGTCCGGCTCCAGTTCGCAGGCCCGCCGAGCGTGGCGGATGGCCTCGTCGTGCCGTTCCAGCCTCGTGCACCAGGCCGCCAACGCCGAGTGCGCGAGCACGAAATCGGGATGGTCTCCGACCACGGCCTCGAGCGCCGTCACCGCCTCCGCGAGCCGTCCCGCGTCCTTCAGCGCTTCGGCGGCCGCATAGCTGTCCTCACGCGTCGTCATGCACTCGTCTCCTCTCCATGTTCTCCAACCCGCCACGGTCGCCTGCGGCCCGAGGGAGGTCGACGCAGTGTAGCGGTTTTTCGCGGTCTGGCGACCCGAGGCGGGCGGGGAAGAATCTCCCGATGGCGTCAAACTGCCATTGAATCGGCCGCCACCACGAGCCGATAACCCGCCACAGTCGGCGAACGCCGCCGGCTCGTTCGCGACACCCGCGATCGCACCACCCGCTCCATCCCTCCCGCGGACGCAGACGTGAGCATTCATCCGTTGGCAAACGTGAGCCCGGAAGCCCGCCTGGGACGGGGCGTGATCGTGGGGGCGTTCGCCACGGTGGAGGCCGACGTCGAGCTGGGCGACCACTGCGTCGTCGCCTCGGGGGCCGTCGTGAAGTCGGGGGTGACGGCTGGCGGCGGCAACGAGTTTTGCGAGCATTCGGTCGTCGGCGGCGGCCCGCAGCATGCCGCACGTCCCAGGCACATCGGCCGCGTCGCGATCGGCAGCAACAACGTGTTCCGCGAGTACGTGACGATCCACCGGGCACTCAAGCCCGAGGTCGCCACGACGGTCGGCGACGGCAACTACGTGATGGCGAGCGTGCACTTCGGCCACGACTGCATCATCGGGAACAACACGATCTTCGCGAACGGCGCGCTGCTGGGCGGCCACGTCACCGTGGAGGACCGGGCCTTCGTGTCGGGGGCCGTCGCCGTGCACCAGTTCTGCCGCATCGGACGCATGGCCATGGTCGGCGGCCACGCCCGCGTCGTGCAAGACGTCCCGCCGTACATGCTCCTCGACGGCCAGAGCGGCTGCGTCGTGGGCCTCAACATCGTCGGGTTGCGGCGCAGCGGCCACACGCCCGAGGACATCGCCTCGCTCAAGGAGGCGTACAGGACGGTCTATCGCCGAGGCCTCGCCTGGAAGGAAGTCCTCGACGCGCTGCGGACGGAGTTTGCGACCGCGCCGGTCGCGAACCTTCTCGACTTCCTGTCCCGGGGCACGCGGGGCTTCGTGCAGGAGCGGCGGGCGCCCCCCTCGGCCACGCTGCGGTTGCGGGTGCCCGAAGACGACGCCGCAGCGGCGATCCGCATCAAGGCGGGCTAGCCGGCCGTCAGTCGGGCAGGTGGTAGAAGCCGATGGCGAGCATCACGTAGACGCCGATCAGCAGCACGCCCTCGAACCAGTTCGCCTTGCCGTCCTGGATCAGCTCCCGCGTGAGGATCGCGGCCACGACGATCGCCACCACCTCGAAGGAGGTGAAGGCGAGATCCATCGGCTGCCCCAGCAGGCGGCCGGCGAACACCAGCAGCGGCGCCACCAGCAGCACGAGTTGGATCGACGACCCCACCGTCGCACTGAGCACCAGCGACGGCCGCCCCTGCCTGGCGAAGCGGGCGCTCGTCAGAATCTCGCCGATGCTGCCGACGCCACCGACGAGCACGAGGCCGCTGAACGTCCTCGACAGCCCGAGCAGGGCGGCAGTCGGCTCGAGCGACTCCGCGAGCGATTCGCTGGCGACGGCGAGCATGGCGGCGGAGCCCACGAGTTGGGCGAGGCTGCCCCACACCGGCGCCGCCGATTCCTCGTCCGGGCCCGCGTCGGCGGACGGCGCGCCACCCCCCGGCTGGAACAGCGTGACGGCCACGTTCACGAAGTAGATCGCCATCAGCACCACCGACATCTCCAGCGACAGATCCCGGGTGCCGTCGGGCGTGCCGAGGCTGAAGACCGCGGGCACGATGAAGCAGAACGCGCAGATCATGAGCATCGACCCGCTGACCCGCAACCGACGCGAGTCGATCCTCTGCTCGCCGTAACGCAGGCCGCCGTTGATCAGCGCGACGCCGAGGCTGACGAGGAGATTCGCGAGGATCGCCCCGGTGAGCGACGCCTTCACCACGGCCGCCAGCCCGTTGGACAGCGCGACCACGCCGATGATCAGCTCCGGAAGATTGTTCAGCGTGGCGTTGAGCAGCCCGCCGATGCCGGGTCCCAGCCGCATGGCCAGCCTCTCCGTGGCGTCGCCCATGACGCCGACGAGCGGCACGATGGCCGCGAGGCTGGCGCAGAAGATGACGAGCGGATGGGCGCCCCACCACTCCAGGCCGCATGCCAGGGGAACGGCGATCAGCATCCACCGGCGCGCCGTGTGTGTTTCGGAGGGGCGTCCCCCCCCCACTCGCTGATCCATCACTGCTCCGGCGCCGCTGGTTCGTCGAGCCCGTGTCGCTGCAGCTTCCGCCGCAGCACGGAGCGATCGATGCCGAGGAGCTTCGCAGCCTGGGACTTGTTGTTCTTCGTCGCCGCCAGCGTGCGCTCCAGGTGCAGCTTCTCGACGTCGGCGAGCGTCGGCCACGCACCGCCCTCCTCGGGCCGGCCGGCGGTCGCCGGCACGACGTCGGCCCGCACGACCTGCGGCTCGACGCGAAACACGCCCGGCAGCGGTGTGGTCGACACGACCCCGGCCCGCGCCGCCCGCGCCAGCGACGACTCCGGACGAGCCTCGGCGATGGCCGGCCGAGCCGCGGGCGGCTCGGCGACGGCCACGACGCCGCCTCCGCCGGCCATGATCAGTTCGCCCAGCATGTCGGGGTCGATCTCGTCGCCCGACGAGAACATCACCGCCCGTTCCAGCACGTTCTCCAGTTCGCGCACGTTGCCGGGCCAGGGATGACGCTTGAGCACGTCGAGCGCGGCGGCCGAGAGCGAGTACTTCGGCATGCCATACCGCGCCGACAGCTCGTCGAGCCGCGCGGCGGCGAGCACCGGGACGTCCTCGACCCGCTCCCCGAGCGGCACGGTGCGGATGGCGACGACGTTCAGCCGGTAGAACAGGTCCTCGCGAAAATGGCCGGCAGCCACCTCGGCGGCCAGATCCCTGTTGGTCGCGGCCACCACCCGCACGTCGACCGGCAGTTCCTGGTGGCTGCCGACGGGCACGACACACCGCTGCTGGACAACGCGGAGCAGCTTCGCCTGCAGTTCGAGCTCCATCTCGCCGATTTCGTCGAGAAAGATCGTGCCGCCGTCGGCCGCACGAAAACAGCCGAGCGTCGCGGACATCGCCCCGGTGAACGCCCCCTTGACGTGGCCGAACATGTGGCTGGCGAACAGGGTGCCGGTGGTGACCGCACAGTCCACCGGGATGAACGCCCGGGCCGCCCGCGGGCTGCAGCCGTGGATCGCGCGGGCGATCAGTTCCTTGCCCGTGCCGCTGGGCCCCATGACGAGCACGTTGGCGTGGTGGGCGGCGACCAGCCTGATCGTCCGCCGGACCTGCTCGGCCCATGCAGAGACCCCGACGATCCTCTGGATCGCCGCCTCGTCCGCACGGCTGCCGACGCCTGCTGCCACCTCGTGCTCCCGGGCCGATTCGGCCGCCCCGGCCCCGTTCCCGGCCCCGGCCAGGGCCGGCCGTCGCCGGCGTCTCGACCGGTGCGGGAGCCCGACCGACTGGCCGTCGGCCGCGTGGTCCGCCGGATGGCCGCCCTGAAACGCCTTTACCCTCAGGAGATTACATCGGCGCGGTTGCACGAGCCAGCAGTCGCGCTGGAGGGAGGGCCGCTGAGCGCGTGTGCCGGTCGCAGGAATGACGCCGGATTTTCCGTCCTTGGCGGCTCGCCCCGCGGGGAAAGATGGGCGAAGATTGCAGGAGGTGCCCGTGCGTCGCACGGCCGCCGAGCAGTTCTTCCGACGCGACACGCCCATCATGCAACCCTTCGCGCCCCCGCGGGACGGCCCCCAGGATGCCGGCGGGATTCACGGGCCGCCACCGCAGCGGCAGCAGGCGTCACGGCCATGGTGGGGTCGCGGGCTGCCGGCGCTCGCCGCGCTCGCCGCGTTCGCCGCGCTCGCCGCGGCCGCGGGGCTCGCGTGGCTGGCGTGCGATCGCCTGCTCGTCGACCGCCGGCCGATCGTCGTCGGCATGCTACACCCGCGGTCCGGCGCCGACGCCACGAGCGGCCGCGCGGTGATCGACGCGGCCGTGCTGGCCATCGAGGAGATCAATCGGGGTGGAGGGCTGCTCGGCAGGCCCGTCCGCTGGGTGATCGCCGATGGCGGCCCGGACGACGATTCGCTCGCGCGGCAGGCCGAGCGGCTGATTCGCGACGAGCGTGCCGGCGTCATCCTCGCCTGCGGGCCGACGGCCGACCGCCGGAGCGTCGTCGCCGTCGTCGAGCGGGAAAACCACCTTCTCGTCCGGCCGCTGGCCTCCGCGGGTCTCGATCGATCGCCGGCGGTCGTCTCCACCGGAGCCGTGCCGAATCAGCAGATCGCCCCGGCCGTGCAGTGGTGCCACGACGAACTCGCCGCCCGACGGTTCCTGCTCGTCGGCCCGGCCGACGTGGGGCCGCGGTGCATCGCCGCGATCGCCGCGGATCAGATCAGGGGCGTGGGCGACGAGGTCGTGGGCGAATGCGTCGCCGGGCCCGGCGGCACCGCGATCGACGACACCGTCCGCCGCGCGGTCGAGCTCGACCCCGACGTCGTGCTCTGCTCCTTCAGCGGCGATGCCGCCGTGTCGTTCCTCGGCCGCCTGCGGGCCGCCGGCATCGGCGCCGATCGCATCCCGGTCGTGGCCTTCGGGCTCTCCGAGGACGACCTGTCCGCGGGAAACATCGACGACCTGGCGGGGCACTACTCCGCGTCGAGCTACTTCCAGAGCATCGACCGTCCAGAAAACGCGGCGTTCATCCGGGCGTTCAAGGCGCGGCACGGGCAGGATCGCAGCGTGCCGGCCGCCGCGGCGGCCGGCCACGACGCCGTGCGGCTCTGGGCGCAGGCGGTCCTCGAGGCCGAAACGACCGACATTCGGCAGGTCCGCGAGGCCCTCCGCCGCCAGAGCCTCGACGCGCCCGCCGGCATCATCGCGGTCGACCCCGAGACCCAGCACACGTGGCAGCCGGCGTACATCGGCCGCGTCCGTGGCGATCGACGGTTCGAGATCGTCTGGTCCAGCCGCACGGCCGTCCGGCCCGTCCCGTATCCGCTCTCGCGATCGCGATCGGCCTGGGAGGCCCTCGTCGACACGCTGCAGAGCGAAGCCGACCGTCGAGCCGACCGTCCAGTTCGCGGGGCGCCTCCCCCCGACGTCGATCGTGCCGCCACGGCGGGGGAGCTGCGGCCGTGATGACACCCGCCGACGTCCCCGCCGGTTCCCAGCGACGCTCGCTCGCCGGCAGGCTGCTGTTCTGGTTCCTCGTCATCGCGCTCATCCCGTGCGGCCTGCTCACGGCGATCACGGCGCGGATCGCCAGCACCGCGCTGGAGAACTCTGTCCGCGACATGCTCGTGCACGTGGCGGCCGCGAAGGCGCACGAGTTGGAGACCTATGCCGCCGAGCGGGTCCGCGACGGGATGGCGCTCTCCCGGGCCCCCAGTGTCATCGCTGCCGCCCGCGGGCTGGCGGCGGGAGGCGACGGCGCGGACGCCGCCACGGCGAAGGCCGGGCTCGCAGACTTTCTCGGCCGCGCGGCCAATGCGTTCGGCTACGCGCAGCTCCTGCTCATCGGCACCGACGGCCGCATCGCCTACGCGCTCGACGACTCGCTTCCCGTGGGTGGATCGTTGCTGTCCGGCGGCCTCGCGTCATCGGAGCTCGCCGTGGCGTTCGACCGTGCCCGCACGCTGCTGCAGGTGGACCTGTCCGGTTTCCAGACCTACGCGCGGGCGGGGCGGCCGCTGGCCTTCGTGACGAGCCCGATCTTCGCCGACGGGCGGGTCGTCGGCGTGCTGGCACTCGGGCTGGAGCCGGACCGGATCTGGCACGTCCTCGAGGATCTCGCCGGGCTGGGGGACACGGGCGAGATCGTCACCGGCGGCCGGGTCGGCGACAGCGTGCTGGTCACGGCGCCGCTGCGTCATGCAACGCACGCCGCTTTCCGGATGCAGATTCCCCTCGGAGCCGCGCACGGGTCGGCCACGCAGCGGGCCGCCAGCGGTGAACGCGGCTTCGGCAGGGCCGTCGACTACCGCGGCCGCGACGTCGTCGCGGCCTGGTGCTACCTTCCCAGCTACCGCTGGGGCATGACCGTCAAGCAGGACGCCGACGAGGCCTATTCGCTCGTGCGGTTCCAGCGGTTCGCGATCGTCGGCCTGTCGCTGGCGACCATCGTGGGCGTGACGCTGGCGGCCCTCGCGGTGGCGCGCAGCATCTCGATCCCCATCCGCACCGCCGTCGACGTGGCGCGACACGTCGCCGCCGGCGACCTCCGTACCGACGTCGCCCCCGGCACGGACGACGAGACCGGCGCGCTGCTGACGGCGATCCAGACGATGACGAACGACCTCCGGGGCCTGATCGGCCGTATCCAGAGGTCGTCGGTGGCGCTCATCTCCACGGCCACGGCGATCCAAGCCACGTCGAGCGAGCAGCAGCAGGTGATCGCCGACTACGGGGCTTCGACCAGCGAGGCGGTGGCGGCCGTGAAGCAGATCTCCGCCACGAGCCAGGAACTGCTCCGCACCATGACGGAGGTCAACGACGTGGCGGCGCACACCGGCCGCATGGCGACCGACGGCCGCCGCAACCTCGCTGACATGGACGGAACGATGCGGCACCTGGCGGAGAGCACGTCCTCGTTCGGGGCGACGCTGGCCGTGATCAGCGAGCGTGCCGCCACGATCAACCTCGCGGTCACCACCATCACGAAGGTGGCCGACCAGACGAACCTGCTCTCGATCAACGCCGCGATCGAAGCCGAGAAGGCGGGCGAGTACGGGATGGGATTCCTCGTCGTCGCCCGGGAGATCCGCCGGCTGGCGGACCAGACGGCGGTGGCGTCCCTCGACATCGAGCGGATGGTCAAGGAGATGCAGCACAGCGTGTCGGCGGGCGTCATGGAGATGGACACGTTCGCCGAGCAGGTGCGGTCGGGCGTCCGTGAGATCGGCGTCGTCTCCGCGAAGCTCGGCGAGATCATCTCGGCGGTGCATGGCATCGACGAGCGGTTCGGGCAGGTGACGGAGGGGATGCGGGCACAGTCCCAGGGGGCCGCGCAGATTCGCGAGGCGATGATCAGGCTCGCGGAGGGAGCCGCCCGCACGGCGTCGTCGCTCGACGACTTCAACAAGGCGACCTCGCACCTCCGTGCCGCGGTCGGCGACCTCAAGGAGGAGGTGTCGCGGTTCACGATCTGACGTCCGCGGCGATCACACGATGCAACTGCTGACGTTCACCATCGGCTCGGACCTCTACGCGATCGAGTCGCGCCTGGTGCTCGAGGTGCTGCCGCTGGTCCCCGCCCGCCGGATCCCGCGGTCGCCGGACTACGTGCGGGGCGTGTTCACCTACCGTGGCAGGCTCGTGCCGATGGTGGACCTCTCGATGCGCTTCGCCGACGTCCCGGTGCGCGAGCGGCTCGGCACCCGCGTGATCGTGATGGACTGCCCCGTGCGTGCCGGCGGCGGAGCCGCCGCGTCGTTCAGCCTGGGGCTCGCCGCGGAGAACGTGCTCGGGGTGCGCCAGACGACCGCCACGGAGACGGCGGCCACGCGGCCGTCCGGGCCCGCCTTCCTCGATGGGCCGCTCGGCAGGCTCGTGCGCATCGACAGTCGGATCGTCCAGCTGGTCTCCGTCGAGCAGCTGCTGCCGGCGGAGCTGGCGGCGGAACTCGCCGCCGTCGAGGCGGGCGAGAGATCGGCCGCCGCGCCGGCCCCCGATACGGCCGCCTCCCGACCATGACCCACGACCTGCCCCCCGCCCCCCTGTCGTGCGCGGTCCGCGCCGCAGCCGATCTGCTGCGACGGTGGATCGGCATGGACATTGCGACGGTCGGCGAGGCTGCACTGGAGCGGGTGATCCGTGGCCGGATGGCCGCCGTCGGGGAGCGGGATCCTGACGCCTACGCGCGGATGCTCGACGCGAACGCCGACGAGCGCGACCGGCTGGTCGAGGAGATCGTGGTGGCGGAAAGCTGGTTCTTCCGCGACCTGCCGGTGTTCGACGTGCTGCGCAGGTTCGCCGCCGCTCGGATGCAGCCGGCGCGGCGGCCGCTGCGGATCCTGTGCGCCCCGTGCGCCGCAGGCGAGGAGCCTTTTTCCGTCGCCATGGCCCTGCTCGAGGAAGGACTCCCCGCGTCCTCGTTCTCCATCGACGCCGTCGACGTCAGCCGCACCGCGCTGGCCAGGGCGGCGACGGCGACGTATTCGGCCAACGCGTTCCGCACGCCGGCACCGGGCATGCGTGAACGCTGGTTCCACGAGGCTGGAGCCGCCGCACGGCTCGACGACGCGGTGCGACGGTGCGTGACGTTCGCCAGGGCCAACGTCCTCGACGACGACTTCCTCGCCGGCCGCGAGGGCTACGACGTGATCTTCTGCCGCAATCTGCTCATTTACCTGACCGCCGACGCCCGCGGGCGCGTGGAGCGGATGCTCGATCGGCTGCTCGCGGCGGACGGCCTCCTCGTACTGGGCGCGGCGGAACCACCCATCCTGCGCGGGCCGTGGATGTCGGCCGCGCAGCAGGCGGCGTTCGCGCTGCGGCGCGGCGGGCCGCAGGCCGTCGCGGCCGCAGCGCCCCCGGCCCGGCCGCGCCCTGTCCCCGCGCCGATCCCCGCGCCGATCCCCGCGCCGGCGACGCACCGTGCCGCGCGGCCGCGAACCGTGGAGGCGGCGCCGCCGGATCGCATCGTGGCGTCCGCCCCTGGGGTCGCCGTGCCGCAGTCCGCAGCCGCCCCGCCCGACTGCTGGCGCACGATCGGCATCAGCGGCGACCGCAGCTGCCCCGAACTCGAGCGGTTCATCCACTGCCGCAACTGCCCCGTCGTCGCCGAAGCCGCCCGGGCCTTCTTCGACCGTCCGGCACCGGAGGGCTACCTCGACTCGTGGCGTCGCGTCCTCGAACAGCCCGAGGTCGAAGCCGACCCGAGGTCCACGAGCGTGCTCGTCTTCCGGCTCGGCGACGAGTGGCTCGCCCTGCCGGCGACCGTGCTGGTCGAGATCTCGCCGCCGCGCCGCGTGCACCGGCTGCCCCACGCCCGCAGCGCGGTGCTCGAGGGACTCGTCAACATCCGCGGCCAAGTGTGGCCGTGCGTCGACCTCGCCGGCCTGCTCGGCCTCCGGCGGACGGCGGATCGCGACGGACTGGACGACCGTCGGCTGCTGGTGGTGGATCGCCGCGGCGAGTGCTGGGTGCTGGCGGTCGACGAGGTCGCGGGCGTGCACCGCGTCCCACAGTCCTCCCTGCGGTCCGTGCCCGCCACGGTGAGCGCCGGCCCGCTGCAGGCGACGACGGCGCTTTTCGTCGCGCACGACCGCACCGTCGGCCTGCTCGACGAGGCACGGCTGCTCGACCACCTGCGCGACCGCATCCTGGCATGACACTCGGGAAACACCGACCGTGAAGGATCTCAGCGGGTTCTCGATGCTGGAACTGTTCCGCCTCGAGGCGGACACGCAGACGGCGGTTTTGTCGGCGGCGGTGCTGGCGATCGAGGGCGAGGAGCGTTCCCCCGCGGCGCTCGAGTCGATGATGCGGGCCGCGCACTCGCTCAAGGGCGCCGCACGGATCGTGGGCCTCGAGCCCGCCGTGCGGGTCGCCCACGCGATGGAGGACGTCTTCGTCGCCGCCGGCAGGGGGAAGTTCACCATTCGGGCCGGGCACGCGGATGTTCTGCTGGCCGCGATCGATTTCCTCGCCGCGATCGGGCGGGCCGAGGACGGACTGGCGGCGGACGGGCCGTGGACGGCACGGGCCGACGCCATCGTCGGTCGGCTGACCGCGGTCGTCGCCGACGCCCCCGGCGAATTACCCGGGAACGGGCCGGTCGCGACACCTTCCGCCGCCCCGCCGGCGGCACCGCACGACGATCCGACGGCACCGGCCACGGCGGCGGCCGACCCCGCGGCGGAAGCGGGCGGCCCGGGGCCGGCGCTCGACCGGCTGGAACAGGGCGACCGCGTCGTCCGCGTGTCCGCCGACGCGCTCACGCGACTGGTCGGGCTGGCGGGTGAGTCGCTCGTGGAGGCCCGGCAGTTGCGACCGCTGGTGGACGGGCTGCTCGCCCTCCGCGGCGGCCAGATCGGGCTGTGCGACGCGCTCGCGGCGCTCGACGACCGCTGCCATGCGGGCGGGCCGCCGTCCGTGGCGACCCTCGCGCCGCTGCTGCACGCCGCGCACGAGCGTGCCGCGGCGCTCCTCGCCGGACTCGTGGCCCGGATCGAGGACATGGAGTCCCATGCGCGCCGCACCGAGGACCTCTCCAATCGTCTGCACCACGAGGTGATCACCAGCCGCATGCGGCCCCTCGCCGACGGGATCGGCGGGCTTCCCCGCCTCGTTCGCGACCTGGCCCGCGGCCTCGGCAGGCAGGCCCGACTCGAACTGCGGGGCGAGCGGACCGGCGTCGATCGCGACATTCTCGACAAGCTCGAGGCGCCCCTGTCCCACCTGATCCGCAACGCGGTCGACCACGGACTCGAACCGGCGGCGATCCGCACGGCCGCCGGAAAGCCGGCCGTCGGGACGATCCTGCTGGAAGCCCGGCACCAGGCCGGCACGCTCACCATCACCATCACCGACGACGGCCGCGGCATCGACCTCGACCGCGTGCGGGCCCGCGCCGTGGAACGCGGGCTGCTCGCGCCGCACGTCGCCGCACGGCTGGGCGAGCAGGAGACGCTGGAATTCCTCTTCCTGCCGGGTTTCTCCACGAAGGACGCGGTGTCGGAGATCTCCGGCCGCGGCGTGGGGCTCGACGCCGTGCGGAGCATGCTCAAGGCCGTCGGCGGCAGCGTGCGGGTGGCGACCACGCCCGGACGGCGGACCACGTTCACGCTGCAGCTGCCGATCACCATGTCGGTCATCCGCGCGCTGTTGGTCGACGTGGGCGGCGAACCCTACGCGTTTCCGTTGACCCGCATCGACCGGATCGTCTCGCTCGACGCCGCCGACATCCGCACCGTCGAGGGCCGGCAGTATTTCGACCTCGACGGCACCGCCGTCGGGCTCGTGCTCGCGACCCAGGTGCTCGAACTGCCGGCGCGGCCGACGACCGCACCACTGGCCGTGGTCGTCGTCAGCGACCATGGCCAGCGGTTCGGCCTGATCGTCGGCGCGTTCCTCGGCGAGCGCGACCTCGACGTGCGCCCGCTCGACCCGCGGCTCGGCCGGATTCCCGACGTCAGCAGCGTTTCGCTCCTGGAGAACGGCGAGCCCGTGCTCATCCTCGACGTCGAGGATCTGGTGCGGTCGATCGCGAACCTGCTCGCGGGCCGACGGCTCGACAGGATCGTCTGCGGCGGATCCGTGACGCCGTCGCAGCGACGCCGTCGGATCCTCGTCGTCGACGACTCCATCACCGTCAGGGAGATCGAGCGGCAGCTCCTCGAGGCCCGCGGCTACGACGTGGACCTCGCCGTCGACGGCACCGACGCCTGGAACGCCCTCCGCCGCACCCGCTACGACCTCGTCGTCACCGACGTCGACATGCCGAGGATGGACGGCATCGGCCTCGTGGCGCTGATCCGTGGGGATGCCGCGCTCGGCTCGCTGCCGATCGTGATCGTGTCGTACAAAGACAGCGACGACGACCGGCGACGCGGCCTCGCCGCCGGCGCCAACCACTATCTGACCAAGGGCAGCTTCCGCGACGAGACGTTCCTCACTACCATCGTCGGGCTGGTCGGCGAGCCGAACGCCTGAGCCGCCGGCCACACGAGGCCGGATGACGGACGGCGTCCGCGCGGTGCAGGGACCGGGTTTCCATCATGCCGCACACACCACGCCCCGCCGCGCAGGAGCATCCCCCGTGAGGATCGCGATCGTGAACGACATGCGGGCGGCCTGCGAGGCGCTGCGCAGGGTGGTGTCGAGCCTGCCGGACCACAGCGTGGCCTGGACCGCCTGCGACGGCGTCGAAGCGATCGCCATGGCACGGCGGGACCGCCCCGACCTCATCCTCATGGACCTCGTGATGCCGCACGTCGACGGGGTGCAGGCCACGAGGCAGATCATGGCCGGCTCGCCCTGCGCGATCCTCGTCGTCACCGCGACGGTGAGCGGCAACATCTCGCTCGTCTACGACGCGATGGGCTACGGCGCGCTCGATGCCGTCGACACCCCGGTGCTCGGCCCCGCGGGCGAGGTGACCGGCGCCGCGGCACTGATCGAGAAGATCTCCATCGTCGCGAAGATCGTGGGGGCGTCGGCCGAGCCGCGGCGCACGCACCGCGCCGACGCCGGCGTTCCGCCGCGGCTGCTGGTCGTCGGCGCCTCGACCGGCGGCCCGAAGGCGCTCGCCGACGTGCTGCTGCCGCTGCCGCACGACTGGAACGTGGCGATCGTCGTCGTCCAGCATGTCGACGTCACCTTCGCGCAGGGGCTGGCGACGTGGCTCGGCGACCGCACGGCGAAGCCCGTGCGGGTCGCGGAGCACGGCGACCGCCCGACCGCCGGCACCGTGCTGCTGGCCGGCACCAACGACCACATGGTGCTCACGAAGGACCACGCGCTCGAGTACCGCGTTGAGCCGCGGGAGGTCTTCTTTCGGCCCAGCGTCGATGTCTTCTTCGAGAGCGTGGCCGACTGCTGGTCCCGGCCGGGCGCGGCGCTGCTGCTGACGGGGATGGGCCGCGACGGCGCCAGGGGCATGCTGCGGCTGCGTTCCCGCGGCTGGCACACCATCGCCCAGGACGAGGCCACGAGCGTCGTCTGGAGCATGCCCAAGGCCGCCATCGACGCGGGCGCCGCCTGCCAGGTGCTGCCCGTTGCCGAGATGCCCGCCGCGATCGTCGCGCGGCTGCGGGACTGACCGGACGGCATGCGACGGCCGCACCGGCGACGCACCCGCCGCGTCGCGATTGCGTCACGCCACGTCGTCGGCGATCAGCCGCATGACGTCGAGGACGATCCGTTCCGCCCGCTGCCCGTCGGCGTCGTCCGCGGCCGGCAGGCCGACCACCTGCACGCCGACCGGCAGGCCCTCGCTGCCGCGATCGGTGTCGTCGGCCGCCCGCACGACCGGATCCCGTGACGGTCCCCGGCCCCGCTGCTCGTCGGACCGCACCCGCGTGACCGGCACCGCGCCCGCGGGCAGGTCGAGCAGGTTGGCCAGCAGGCACGGCGCCGCCGCCAGCACGAGCCTCGCGGCCGTGCCGTGCCGCAGCGCCGGCAGAGCCGAGACCGGACAGACCGCGACGTCGAACGACCGCGAAAGCTCCTCGCACCGTGCCGCGAGGGCCGCCCGCTCGGCGAGCAGCCGAACGCAGCCGGCCTCCGCCCGCGGGCCGGTCTCACCCAGTGCCCGCGCTTCGATGCGGCTGCCGACCATCCACGCCGCGGCGGCGAGCGGCCTCCGCACGCCGCGCGGCACTCCCGCCAGCCGCAGCAGCCGCGCGACCGGCGGAATCGGCCTCGCGGCGCCGAAGAGCCCGCGGATGTCGGCGCCGCCGTCGGTCGAGAGGAGTGCCAGGTGCAGCCACGCCGCCTCCGCGGCGAGATCGCCGTCGATCCGCACGACGCCGGCGCCGGCCCGCGCCAGCCGCGCCACCGCCTCGTGCACCGCTCGTCGCACTGCCGGGGAGGGCTCGATCGGTCCCGCGTCGTCCCACCAGGCCACGCGGAGCGACGGCCCGGGGACGACCGCCCCTCCGGCATCGGGACGGTCGTCCGCGCCGGCGATCGCGGAAAACGCCAGCGACAGGTCCTCCACGCGCCGTGCCAACAGACCGGCACGCGGCCGCACCACCCGCAGCCGGGGCATGGTGTCGAAGCCGCCCGCCTCCCCGAGCAGCCGCGACCGCGGCAGAAACCCGGCGACGCCGCAGGCGTGCGCGGGCTGCCGCACGCTGCCCGCCAGATCGTTGCCCACGGCCAGCGGCACGACGTCCGCAGCCACGAGCGCCGCATCACCGCCGCTGGAACCGCCGGGGCCACGGGCGGCGTCGAGCGGATGGTTCGTGCGACCCCATACCGGATTGTCGGCATCGTGGAGATACATCGCCTGCGAGACGTTGGCCTTGCCCACGACGAGCGCACCGGCGGCACGGAGCCGGGCGACGATCGCGGCGTCGCCCGCGTCGGCAGCCCCGCGACGCGACGGGATGCCCAGGCTGGTGACCATGCCGCGAACGCCGAAGCATTCTTTCACGCTCACGGGCACTCCGGCGAGCGGACCGCCGATCGTCGCTTCCCGCACCACGTTCGCCGGGCCGGGGCTTTCCACGCCGGCGGTTTCCAGGCACGCTCTTTCGAGGGCGGCTGCTTCCTCCCGCGCGGCCGCGTGCCGCTGCTGAACGAGGGCATTGAGGGCGGCCGCTGTGGCGCGATGCCGCGCCACGTGCTCGTCGAGCACGGCCGTCGGCCGCACGGCCGCCGCCGCCACGGCATTCGCGATCTCCGCCACCGACCAGCCCATCCCGACTCCCCGCGGCCAGGCTCCCTCCCGGACTCCCCGAGCCGCCGGCGGAGCGTCACTGCAGGCCGGCGTCGATCCAGCGACGCGGCCGACGTCGTGGCGTCGCCCCGCAGTCGTCAAGGGCTCGCGCCGCGTATCCTCAGGCCGCGGCCGGCTGCGGTTCGTCCGCCGGGGCCGCTTCAGGCTCCTTGGCGTCCGGCTCCGTGGAGCCCTCCTCGGATGCGGGCTTCGGCGATTCGGATGCCGGCGCGGACGAGTCCGGCGTCGCCGTTTCGCCGCGGACGGACTCCGCGGCGGCCGGCTCCGGATCGGCCCCGGCCGCCGGCGGCTTCACCTCGTCCGTGTCCTTCTTCGCCGGCGGCTCGAGAACGGGTGCGGGAATGCCCGGCTCCTCGAACGTGGGAGGAATGCCGATCGCCGGCATGTCGGCATCGACCGCGGGCCTGCCTGCGAGCGGCCTCGTGTCGGCGGCCCACACCGTGTCGGCGTCGAACAGCACTCCCATGATCATGATCGGCTCGCCGATGTCCGCAGCCGGCTGCAGACGCGAGATGACGGTCGCCGGCCGGCCTTCACCATCGGGGCCGGCCGTGGCGACCCGGGTGCTCCAGTAGGGCCCCAGCTTGCGTGACGACTCGACCGTCGCGACCAGGACGATGCCGTCCGCGCGACGTTTCTGGGCTGCCAGCCACATCCGCCCCAGGGTCCGCAGATCCTCGACGGCCGCCTCGCTGCCGCGTATCCGCTCGAGCATGCCCTCGACCACCTCCGGCGGTTGCTCGAAGGGGCGGCCCGCCGTCAGGGCCGCGGTCTCAGCCAGTGCGAGCTGCTCGCCGAGCGTCGCCAGTCGCCGGTACCATCCGACCATGAGCCGTTGGCGATCCACCACGTCCAGGTCGGTCGCCGCCTCCAACGCGTCGAACGCCTCGGCGGCCGCGGCCACGGCGGTCTCCACATCCGTCAGATCGACCGGCGGTGGCTCGATCGCCGCCGGGGGCTCGGGAACGATCGGCGGCTCGACCGCCATCGCCACCGGTGCCGCGGGCTCGGCATTGATCCGTGCCAACGCCGCCTCGACGTCCTCCGCCGAGCCGAGCCGGGCCAGTGCCGCCCGGAACTGCTCGGCCAGTTCAGCAGGCACGTCAGCAGGCAATGCCAGCAGGTTCGCCGCCGCGGCCTCCGCGCCATCGCCGGCCTTCTTCATGGCGATCTTGTCACCGTCCATCTCTTCTCCGGCACCCGCCGCGGGTTCCGCCGGCGGTGCCGCGGGATCGGTCCCGTCGGCCACGGCATCGGCCGGCATCGCAGCCGGCGCGACGTCGGCGGCGGCAGCGGTCGGCGGTTCCGACGCGGTCTGCAGGTCGTCGAGCGACGGTCCGGCGGGCCGCGGGGGCCGGGTGGGCCTGGCCGTCTGCCGCAGCGACTGCGGGACGAGGAAAGCGACCTGCTCGGGAACCTGCCGGGCGAGCTTGAAGGGGTCCTTCTGGAATCCCCACAGCAGGATGGCGTACGTGATCGGGATCGCCAGCACTCCGCCGAGCACCACGCCGATCAGCTGGCCGAGTGCCGACTTCTTCTTCCGCGGCACCGCGGCGGTCGCGACGGCGGCGGCGATCGGAATCGCCGCGACCGCGCCGCCTGACGGTTCCCCGGCCGGCGCAAAGGGATCGGCCTGGCCGCCTTCCGCGAAAGGCGATGCTGCCGCGAAGGGCGAGGGCTCGGCAAAGGAAGATGCTTCGGCCGCAGGGAGGCCGCCGGTGTGGAACGAAGCCTCGTCCGACAGCGGGTCCGCCGCCAGATCGGAGAATTCGGCGGGAGCATCCTGGGAAGCAGCGAAGAGAAAATCGCCCGCCGAGTCATCGCCCACCGATGCAGCGACGCGGTCGCCGCGGTCATTCGACGCGGGATCGGACAGGCCGTCGGCGGCGGATTCGTCGGCAACAGCGTCGCCGGAGTCATCCATCGCGAAGATCCCCGGTGGCTCCGCCAGGGCAGTCTCGTCATCGGCCTGAGCGTCCGCATGAGACGCCGCCGCGTCGGGCCGCGCAGGTTCATCGTGGTGGCCGAGTTCGGCGTCGGGACGTGGAAACACCGCCAGCGGAATTCCCACATCGGCGGCAAAAGCGTCGTCGCGCGACGCATCGATGTCGGACTCGATTGCCGCATCGATCCCGCCGCCGGCATCGCCGTGGGGCAGGCCGCCGAACTCCTCGTCGACCGACATGGCGTCGGCCGAAACGGCATCGGCAGCGACGCTGGGCGGAGCGGCCGGATCGTCGCCCAACATGTCGAAGATGAACGCCGCGTCGTCGCCGCCCCCCTCGCTCGTGGCGTCGGCATCGAGCCCGGCCCACGCATCCGGCTCCACGGGCTCCTTGTCGTCGGTCATCACGCGGCCTCCCACGGTTGCAAGGGGGCGGCACGCACCGCCCCTGCGGCACGGCCCCCGACCCGCTCTCTTCAGGCGGCAGTGTCGCCGCTCTCACCCCCCAAGTCTACCATCGCCCCGACGGCCCAGAGAACGGCCTCGCAAGGGCGGTTTCACCCGGTTCAGTCAAGTCCCTTGGGCTGCGGCGCACCGCGGCCGCAGGCCCTTCTCCTGCCCGCGTTCCGAGACCGGCGAGCCGGTCGCGCAGGCGGTATCCCAGGCCCACGTTGCCGCGACGCAGGCCCGGGCGATCGCCGCCAAGCCCGCCGACACCCGAGCCCGCCTACACCCAAGCCCGTTTGGCAAAGTCCCGTTTGGCGAAGTCCCGTTTGGCGAAGTCCTTGTTGAGCAGGGCGATCGTCGCCCGCTGCGGGGGCGAGTTCGGATGGCACGTTCGCGTGTCGAAGGGCCGCGACGAGGCGTCGGTCGCGTGCTCATCGTGCTCATGGAGCCGAGGCGGGAGGGTATGCTGTCCGCGGGGCGGCCCGACAACCGCCGCGTGGCGTCAGGGTCGGCCGGCAACACCGCCACACGAGGGCGGTGGATATCGTCGACGGCCCGCACGGCCGCCGGATCGATCCGCCGCGGAGAGAAGACGACATGCTCGACGCCCTGGTGATCGCGCCGCACCCGGATGACGCCGAACTCGGCATGGGCGGCACGATCGCGGTCATGCTCGCCCGCGGCATGCGGGTCGGCGTGCTCGACCTCACCGACGGCGAGCCGACGCCCCGGGGCTCGAGGGAGATGAGAGCCAGGGAGACCGCCGCAGCCACCGCCGCCCTCGGCATCCCGTGGCGGGAGAACCTCGGCCTCCCCAACCGCCGCCTGCGGGCCACGCTGGCGGCGCGGGGTGCGCTGGCGGGGGTGATCAGACGGACGCGGCCCCGCTGGCTGTTCGCCCCACATTGGGTCGACGCCCATCCCGACCACCTGGCCGCCACTCGGCTGGCGGAAGCAGCGCGATTCTGGGCGAAACTCACCAAGTGCGACCTTCCGGGGGATCCGTGGCATCCCGAGCGGATCTACCACTACTGGAGCGTGCACCTGAAACTCGTCCGTCGGCCCGACTTCGTCGTCGACGTGTCCCATCACTGGGAGGCGAAACGGGCGAGCCTGGCATGCTACGAGAGCCAGTTCGATCCCGCGGCTCCCCGGCCCACCGTACTGGAACGGGTGGAAGTGGCTTCGCGCTGGTGGGGCTCCGCCATCGGGACGCTGCATGGCGAGCCGTTTTCCGCCCGGGAACCGGTCGCCCTGCGCGGGTTCGCGGACCTGCTGTGACCGCCCGGCGTGCCGACAGGTCGTGCTCTCCTCGCCCCGTCCCGGCCGACGGGAAGGCTGCGGTCCCGCCGGCGGTTGAGGCGGATTGGCCCGATCGCGTGGACCGGGTGGCTGCCCGCGGGAAGGCTGCACCGCCCCCCCGCCGCCTGCCGATCTCCCAAGGGTGGCCCAGGAAGCGGCCGCTGGCCCTGCAGGACGCGGCTGATGGGTTCCCGGGACATCAACGTCATCGCACTCGTCAAGGGCGGGGAACGCTACGTGTTCCTCTACGACGACGACAGCCGCGAGGAGACGCTGCGGACGCTGGCCCGCTACGCGGCGAATCCCGACCTTAAGTTCTCCTGGTACGACGCCTCGGTCCTCGGACAGAAGGTTCGGCAGGCCGGCACCCGCAGCCGCCGCCACCGCTTCGTGCCCCGCGCCGACCGGCCGGCATAGCCGCGGTGCAACGATGGTGTCGCGGCGCGGGGCGGAGTCTGGCTTCGCGGCGGCGGTCGACCGCTTCCTCACGTTTCTGGCCGCCGAACGGGGAGCGTCTCCGTTCACCCTGAAGAGCTATCGCGAGGACCTCAGGCAGCTGGAGGAGTTCCTCCGTTCGGCCGGGTGCGCGACCCCCGGTGACGCGTCGAGCGTGGTGCTGCGGCGGTTCGCCGCCGGTCTGCACGCGTCCGGCTACGCCGCATCGAGCGTCGCCCGCAAGCTCGCCAGCACACGGAGCTTCTTCGCCTTCGGGCAGCGGGAGGGATGGGTCGCCGCCAATCCTGCCAAGCCGCTGCGAAGCCCGAAGCGGTCGCGCAAGCTGCCGCGGTTCCTCACCGGCGACGAGATCGGCAGACTGCTGGCGGCGCCGAAGCCCGGACGCGCAGGCGGCCTGCGCGACAGGGCCATCCTGGAGCTGATGTACTCCTCCGGCGTCCGCGTGCGGGAGCTGGTGAGCCTCGACGACGGCGACCTCGACCTCCGGGGCGGCACGATCCGGGTCCGCGGCAAGGGCCGGCGGGAGCGGCTCGGAATCGTCGGTTCACATGCCCGCGAGGCGATCCAGGCCTGGCTCGCGACGCGGCCGCGGCCCGCCGTGCCGTCAGCCCGCGGCGGCCGGCCGCTGTTCACCAACCGTTTCGGCGGCCGACTCTCGGTCCGCGGCGTGGGCAGGCTGCTCGAGAAGCACCTCGCCGAGGCGGGACTCGCGGGTCGAGCCACGCCGCACACGCTTCGCCACAGCTTCGCGACGCACCTGCTCGACGCCGGCGCCGACATCCGCAGCGTGCAGGAACTGCTCGGACACCGCAGCCTCGTCACGACGCAGATCTACACGCACGTTACGACGTCGCGGCTCCTCGACGCCTTCGACAAGGCCCACCCGCGGGCACGGTGACAAAGCGGTCCGCCACGCGCGGGCGATCCAGCGGCTCGCGCACTCGCCGAACCGTGCCGCAGGCACGCGACCGCCATGCCGTCCGCGGCGGCTACACGAGGCCGCGACGCACGGCCCAGACGGCAGCCTGCGTCCGGTCACCCACGGCGATCTTCCGCAGGATGTTCTGCACGTGCTCCTTGACCGTCTCCACGCTGATGGTGAGCGACTGCGCGATTTCCTTGTTGGAGAGCCCGAGGGCCATGTGCCGCAGCACCTGCGTTTCCCGCTGTGTCAGCGGGATGTCCGGATCGGGCGTGGCGACGCGGTTGGCCATCGTGGTCGCCACCCGACGCAGCTCGCCCGCCTTCATCGGCAGCTGGCCGGCCGCCGCCCCTGTGATGGAGTTGATCAGTTCGGCGCGGGTGCACCCCTTGAGCATGTAGTCGTGGGCGCCCGCCGCGACGGCGCGGGCCACGTAGGTGGGGTTGTCGAAGGTCGAGAGCATCACGACCCGCACTCCCGGCATGTCGGCCCGGATCCGCTCCAGGGCCTCGAGGCCGTCCTTCCCGGGCATCCGGATGTCGAGCAGCACGACGTCGGGCTTGAGCTTCCGGGTGAGCTTGATGGCCTCGTCGCCGCTCGACGCCTCGCCGACGATCTTCACCTCGGAGCCCGAAAGCAGGCTCACGAGCCCACGCCGCACGACCTCGTGGTCATCTGCAATCACAACTTTGATCGACATGGAAATCTGCTGCTGGGGGGAGGGGTGAGGAGGGGGGAAGGAAACCGGACGGCACCCGCTGGGGAGGTTTCGCGGTGCGGCGTCCTGACATCCCGCGGGAGACTACAAAAAAATCCCGGTTTTATCCGCGTGCTCACGCAATCGTAATCGTTCAAGTTTTTTGAAACAAGCCCCGCATCGGCGTTGTCCCCGCGCCGGAGGATGCGGCTGCTCGACCGCACGACCGCCATCGGCCGCGTCGGCGAAACCGGCCGGATCCGCACCGACGCGGCCCCGGGGCGGCGAGACCGGGGCCGTCATGTCCCCTGGCCGCGGGACCTCATCCGCTCGAGCATGGCGTCGGCCCCCTGCTCCTGCAGCAGCCGCGCGACCTCCCTGCCCAACGCTTCGGGCGTGGCAACGGCCGCGTGGCCGCCCATGATCGATTCGGCCACGATCCGGTCGGCCCCGGCGGCCTTTTCCTCGAGGACACATGCCCCGAGTGCCAGTCTGCCGTCCTCGATGCGGCGGCCCCAGGCGCCGATCGGGGCGAGGCAGCCGCCGGCCAGTGCCGCCAGACAACTCCGCTCCGCCCTGACCGCGTCGTGCGTGGCGGGGTCGTCCAACGGCGCGACCGCCGCCGCCATCCGTTCGTCCCCTGCCCGTATCTGGATGGCGAGCGCCCCCTGCGAGACCGCCGGCCAGAACGCGGGGGGCTCGAGCACCTGCGTCACGCGCTCCGCGAGGCCCAGCCGCTCGAGCCCGGCCCCCGCGAGAATGAGGCAGTCATACTCTCCCGTGTCGAGCCGCCGCAGCCGCGTGTCGACGTTGCCCCGAAGGCCGCGGACCACGAGGTCGTCGCGGATCGCCTTCACCTGCGCCACCCGGCGAACGCTCGACGTGCCCACCACCGCGGCGGGCGGCAGCCGCTCCAACCGGCCCTCTCCGCGGCCGACGAGCACGTCGAACGGCGTGGCCCGCACCGGAACGCACGCCAGCATCAGACCTGGTGTCTCCAGCGTCGGCATGTCCTTGAGGCTGTGCACGGCCGCGTCGATCCGCCCGTCGAGGAGGGCCCGCTCCAGCTCCCGCACGAACACTCCGTCGCCGCCGATGGCGGCGATCGGCACGTCGGATCGGACGTCGCCCTGGGTCGACACGATCTCGACCACCGCGGGAACGCCGCAGCGTCGCATCTGCCCGACGACCCAGCCGGTCTGCGTCCGCGCAAGCACGCTGCCCCGCGTGCCGACGCGGACCGGGGTGCCGGTGAGCGGCGCGGGCGGCTCCGCGTGCTGCCGCGAACCGACGTCGTCAGGCTTCGTCATCGACGCTCCCCAGGGAGTCGGCCCGCGCGACGACGGCGACGTCGACGCCGCCGGCCCCCGCGGCGGCGAGGGCGCGGCAGCAGGCGGTGAGCGTGGCACCGGTGGTCATGACGTCGTCGACGAGGATGACCCGCGCTCCGCGAAGGCGACGACGCACGTGGAAGGCGCCGTCGACGTTGCGTGGCCGCTCCTCGGCCGGCAGCTCGTTCTGCATCCGCGTCGCCCGCCGGCGCGCGAGCACCCGCGACACCGGCAGGCCGATCAGGGCGGCCACACCGCCCGCGAGTTCGTCGGCGAGGCTTGCCCCCCGGAGCGACCGCCGCCACCAGTGCATCGGCACCGGCACGACGCAGTCCGCGCCCGCGGTCCGCAGCGGCACGCCGTGCCTGTGCACCAGCAGCGCTGCCAACGCCGCGGCCACCCTCGCGCCCGCGGGACGCTTCGCGCGGAGCACCACCTCCCGCAGCGGCCCGCCGTAGCCGCCCAGCACGAAAGCCCGATCCCACGCGGGCCGCAGCCGCCGGCAGATGCGGCAGCCGCCGGCGGCCCCGCGTGCCGCCCCGCACCGGCCGCAGCGGCCGACATCGGCGGAGAGTTCCCGAGCGCACGCGACGCACGTCAGCCCGGCGTGAGACGCCGCGGCCCCATCCGCGGGCGATCCCCCCGCAGGCTCACGACGACAGATCGGACACTGCGGCGGGAAGAGCAGGTCGAGCCCCGTGGCCGCCCAGCCCGCAGCGTCACCCGGCAGGAATCGTGCCCACGCCATGGCCACCCTTCCCAACATGCCGCCCCGGGTCGCCCGGCCGACGGTCGGACCTGTTTCGGGACCTGTTCTCGCGACGTTGTGGGGACCGGTTCCGGGACATGCCGTGCCGCCACGCGTCTTCGCGAACCGCGCGGATGGGCCGGAACGACGCCGGGCGATGCCCCAGATTGCCAGGTTGACGCCCCTGCCCCGGCGGCGTACCGTCCGCCGCCCTTGGCCGGCCGCGGCCCCGGCCGGGACCACCCAATCGTCCGCCGCGACGGCGATCCGTCAAGCGCCCATGCTCATCGACCGCTACATCGCCCAGGCGCAGCTCCACGCCTTCCTGATCGTCTTCCTCAGCCTGGCGGGGCTGACGTTCGTGGTCGACGCCTTCACGAACATCGAGGAATTCATCGCCCATGCGCCGGAGGCGGGGGGCCTGGCACGCGTGCTCGGCGCCTACTACGGCTACCGGCTCATCTCGTTCTTCGACGCGACGAGCCCCGTCATCTCCCTCGCGAGTGCCATGTTCGCGCTCTCGTGGCTGGAACGCCACAACGAGCTCACCGCCCTGCTGGCGGCCGGCGTGACCCGCTGGCGAATCGCCCGGCCGACGCTCGTCTTCGCGGCGGCGGTCAGCCTGCTAGCGATGACGAACCGCGAAGTGGTGCTGCCCCGCATCCGCCACAACTTCTCCCGCAACGCGCAGAATCTGCGTGGCGACGCCGCGCAGCCGTTCGAGGCCCGCTACGATCACGCCACGGAGATCCTCTTCCGCGGCAGGACGGCACAGCACGCCAGCTGCCGCATCGAGTCGCCGAGCCTGCTCATGCCGCCGGCCCTCGCGGAGTACGGCCCGCAGATCGATGCGGCCGAGGCGGTCTGGCGGCCGGCGGACGGCGATCACCCGGCCGGCTACCTGCTCGGCGACGTGCGCGAGCCGGCCGACATCGACCGCCTCGCTTCGCTGACCAGCGACGGCCGGACGATCGTGTTCACCAGGGCGGACGCGGCCTGGCTCGGCCCCCGCCAGTGCTTCGTATCCAGCGACGTCACGTTCGAACAGCTGATCGGCTCCGCCAACTGGACCCAATACTCGTCCACCGCGGAACTCGTTCGCGCGATCGCCAACCCCAGCCTCGGCGTCGGCGCCGAGGTGCCGTTGCGGGTGCACGCTCGGATGGTGGCCCCCCTGCTCGACATGGCCTTGGCCCTGCTCGGCATCCCGCTCGTGGTGGGTCCGAACCGCCGCGGCATCTTCGTCGCGGTGGGCCTGTGCGTCTCGTCGGCGGTGGTGTTTTTTCTCATGATCTTCGGCTGGCACGCGTTGGCCACGGCCTACGTCGTGAGCCCGTCGATCGGGGCATGGGCGCCGCTGTTGATCCTGGCGCCGCTGGCCTCCTGGACGGCCCAGCCCATGTGGCAGTGAGCCGCCGTCGCGACGGCGTGTTCCCCGGCGGGGCGGTCCGCCTCGGAGCGTGTCGCCGCTCCTCAGACGGCACTTTCAGCCGGGAATCAGTCCCTCAAAAACGGCGCACGGCGAAGCTGGCTGTCCGCGAAAGAAGTCATCCATGCCCCCTCCGGTCGCATGGCGACCGACAAAGACGGCCCACGAAGTCGACCGCAGGAAACGCCGAGGCTTTCCTGGTTCGACTGCCGCCGCATCCAGCGGCGGTCGACCGTAATCCACGGGCTGCTAGGGCTGCGGCGGCGGGGCACCCGCAGCGGGAGCGGCAGCGGCGGGAGCGGCAGCCGCCGGCGCGGCCGGTTGCTCCGCGGGCTTCATCTCGACGGTGCGTGCGACGAGCGAGGTGAGTTCGTCGAGCGGCACCTGGTCGGCGAGTTCCCGCGGCACTCTCCACATCAACACGGCGCACACCTTGTTGGTGGAATCGGCCGCCACCCAGATCTGCGTCGCGCCCTCCGTGCTCTTGGTTTCCTTCTCCCCCTGCGGGCCGGCGGCGAACCGGTCGAAGGGCTGCTGACCCCGCAGGGCCATCACCGCCCACGACGACGGACCACCCCGCGGCTCGTCCACGCTGGCCCAGGACGGGTTGGCGAATCCGGGATCCTTCTGCGCCTGCACCTTCGTGAGAATCCGCTTCTTGACGTCCTCGAGCCCGCTCGCCTCGTCCACCGGCGACCAGATGGACAGCAACGCCGGCATCTTCGCGCCATCGCCCGCATCGAGGATCGCCTGGACGGAAACGCAATATCCCGGCACGTCGTCGAGGATCGGAGGCTTTTCTTTCGGCTCCGCGGTGAAGATTTTCGGCACCCGCAGCCGCAGTCGCCCGCCAGCCAGCGGCTTCGGCTCGGGATGGAGCCTCTGGAAGTCGCTCGAGTCGCGATAGCGGCTCAGGCTCCGGGTGTGGGCGGCGTCGTAACTGCCCGAGAAGCATCCCGCGGCCATCAGCAGGCAACCGGCGGCCAGGACCAAACCCCGTGCGGCGGCTGGCAGATGACATGGGGTGGGCTGGCGCATCGCGACTCTCCAGGATGGCCCGCCGGCGTCGGGAGATCGGTTCACGCGAACCAGGTGCTCGCTCCCCTGCCGGCCTTGACCTGCCACCGGATCAGCGGCGATCCGGCCGAGTCCGATTCTAAGCGGGCAGCGACGGGCGGTGCAGCGGCCCGCAGTTACCGGGCGGCATGCGGGGGTTCCCCGTGCATCCGCCGGGGATGCCGGTTCCGCGGCGCGTGCCGGATCTACCGTCGTCGGGATGCTTGTGGGAAGTCGACGCCATCGCTGCCAAACCCGCCTTCCGCAACGCTTTCCGAGGCGGTTCATATTGCCCACAACTATTTCTTCAACCCCGATTGCCCGTCCTGCCGATTCTCACAGTACGGAAGTGATTCCGCCGCCCACGCGGTCGGCGGTTGGCTTCCGCTCGTTCGGATCGTGATCGAGGCGAAGGAGTGACGGCCATGCGGATCAACACCAGCAGATTCGGTCGTATCGAGGTCGATGCTGCCGACATCCTCCGATTTCCCAGCGGGCTGCCGGGCCTGGAGGATTGCCGCGAATGGGCTCTCCTGGCCGACTCCGAGAACGACGCGCTGGGCTGGCTGCAGAGCGTCAGTCGTGGCGACGTGGCTCTCGCGGTCGTGTGCCCACGACGCTTCGTGCCCGACTACCAGGTCCGGATCCCCCGCAGCGAGCTGAGCCCCCTGGCACTGACCGACATGCGACAGGCGCAGGTGGTGGTCGTCGTCGGCAAGACCGGCACGACCCTCACCCTGAACCTCAAGGCGCCGATCGTCATCAACCTCGAGGCCCGCACCGGGCGGCAGGTGGTGGCGAGCGGCGAGCTGCCCCTGCACTACGAACTTTCCCACCACCGCACGACGCTCAAAAAGAGCGCATAATTCACCCGGAGCCGGCACGGAAACGTCGGCTCGCAGACACGGATCCTCGCACAGGATCTCCAGGACAGGATCAGGAAGGAACCAGCGATGCTCGTGCTCTCCAGACAACGTGACGAAAGTATCATGATCGGTGACAACATCGTCGTCACGATCGTCGACATCCGGGGAGACAAGGTCCGCCTGGGCATCAACGCGCCGCCGGAGATTCCGGTGCATCGCCAGGAGGTCTACGAGGCGATCCAACGGGAGAATCAGCGGGCCGCCAGGCTGGAGCCCGGCGACGCGCAGGGCATCTCACGGTTCGCCGGCCGGGGAAACGACGGACCTACCCGCCCGCCGGAGCCTCCGCGTCGCTGACCGCCGCCACGACCGGCCGCCCCGGACGGGAACCGCTCACGTCGGGAAGTAGGCCGGCTCGTTGCCCGGCTTCCACTTGATGTTGCAGCCGATGCTCGGGGTCTGCTCCGCGGTGACGGCGCGGCCGGCGAGCACGGCGTCGATGGCCGCCCGCAGGTCCGCGCCGGTGACGGGCACCCCGTTGCCGGGCCGACTGCCGTCGAGCTGCCCGCGGTACGCCAGCCGCAGGCCCGGGTCGAAGAGGAAGAAGTCCGGCGTGCAGGCCGCGTGATACGCCTTCGCCACCTCTTGGGTGGCGTCGTAGAGGTACGGAAACGGGTAGCCTCGCTCCTCCGCCTCGCGGACCATCTGCTCCGGCGAGTCGGCCGGATGGCCCGACACGTCGTTGGCGCTGATGGCGACGAATCCGACGCCCGACGGCATGTAGTCGCGGCCCAACGCCGCCAACTGGTCGGCGACGTGCTTCACGAAGGGGCAGTGGTTGCAGATGAACATGACGACGGTGCCCCGCGGCCCCCGCACGTCGCTCAACCGGACCATGCGGCCGTCGACGTTGGGGAGCTCGAACTGACAGGCTTCCGTGCCGAGCGGCACCATCGTGCTGGGGGTGCGGACCATGGAGTGACTCCGGGGGGCGACGGAAACGGGGCGACCGACGACGCCGGCCATTGTGGCGCCGGCACGATCACGATCGCCCCGGCCGCCAACATCCTAGCAGCCCGTGGATACAGTCGACCGCCGCTGGATGCGGCGGCAGTCGCCCCAGGAAACCCTCGGCGTTTCCCGCCCTCGACGTCGTGGACCATCTTTGTCGGTCGCCGTGCGACCGGAGGGGGCATGGATCGCTTGTTCCAAGGAGATCTCGCAGACGCCGCCCCGCAGCTGCGTCTCCCTCGCACCCCGGGGCGTTTATCGACGGAAGAACACCCGCCTGGCGTTGGCGGTCGTGTTCGCCGCCAGCCGCTCGACCGATTCCCCGCGGGCCAGCGCGAGGCAGGCGGCCGTGTGCACGACGTGCGCCGGCTCGTTCCGCCGCCCGCGCAGCGGCTCCGGCGAGAGAAACGGGCTGTCCGTCTCGATCAGCAGCCGCTCCGCCGGAACCGCGGCAGCCACCGCCCGCAGGGCGGCCGCCGACCTGAACGTCACCATGCCCGCGAAGCCGAGCAGGCAGCCGAGCGCGACCGCCTCCTCCGCCTCCGCCGGCGTCCCGGTGAACGAGTGCAGCACGGCCTGCAGCGGGCCGCGAGCCGTCGCCTCCCGCAGCATGTCGAGCGTGTCCCGGATGCTTTCCCGCGTGTGCACGATGAGCGGCAGCCGCAGCGACTGCGCCAGGCGGATGTGACGGTCGAACGCCTCCCGCTGCAGGTCTCGCGGGGCGAAGTCTCGGTACCAGTCCAACCCGGTCTCGCCGACCGCCGCCACCCGACCGGAGCCGGCCAACCGGACCACCCTGTCCCACTCCGCGGGCTCGGCCTCCGCCACGTCGTTGGGATGGATGCCGGCCGCGGCCGCCAGGCCGGGTTCCCGGCCCGCCAGCGCCGCGGCGGCCTCGCTGTCGGCCGCCCGGGTTCCGACGACGACCATGCCGACCACCCCGGCCGCCCGCGCCCGGTCGAGCACCGGCGGCAGGTCGTCGCCGTACCGCATCGGGTCCAAGTGGCAATGGCTGTCGATGAGCTCCATCGGCGACGTGTTTCACGCTGGCGTTGCCGTGCGGCCCCGACCGTCGGGCGGGCCGCCGAAGGTCACGACGCGGCAGTCGGAGGCACCGCAGCGACGGCCTGCACCGACCGGGCAGCCGACCGCCGCAGCCGCGCCGCCGCGGCAACCTGCTCGAGAACGTCGACGTGCCGCAGCGACGTGCTGCGGGCCTCGCGGACGATCCCGGCGACGGCCGCGTCGTCGCAGCCTGCCGCAAGACCGTCGCACGTCGCCACCTGGCCGCGCAGGCCTTCGATCACCCGCGGCACCAACGACTCGATGTCGACGTCGTGGCACGACGTGAACGTGATCGGATAGGCCGGCGCCGGCACGGGCACGGAACGCTGTTCGAGCGCCACGGCCGCCCGCTCCACGAGGCTGCGGTGGTCGCCGACCAGATCGGCGAGCGCCAGTTTGATCTCCTCGTCACCCGGATAGGTCCAGATGCCGGAATCGGCGAGATACATCGCCAGCGAGGGCTGGAGGACTCCGAGGAGGCGGACGAGCGATTCGGCGGGGGACATGGTGGCTCCCTGGATGCGGGGCGTTTCAGGGGGAGAACCCGCCGGCGACGTGGGCGAGTTCGTACAGCCCCGACCAGAACACGCCGAGCAGCACGACCGGCACTGCAAGCGCCGTCACGACCGCCCCCGGAAGCGACACGAGCGGAAAATCTCCCCCCGCGCGGTCGGCCGGCGGGGGATCGAACGTCATCACCTTCAGGACGCGAAGGTAGTAGAACAGGCTGATGACCGTGTTGAGCCCGCCGACCACCAGCAGCACGATCATCAGCGGCTTCTCGGCGCCCGCCGAGATCGCCTGCACGAGGGCCGAAAACACCAGGAATTTCGCGGCGAAGCCGGCCAGCGGCGGCAGCCCGATCAGGCTCACGAGCACGACGGCGGAAGCCACCACGATTCCGGGGCTCGAGCGGACGAGCCCCGCGTATGCCCCGATCTCCTCGCTGCGGAGCCTGTTGCGCAGCAGGGCCACGATGGCGAAGGCGCCGAGGTTCATGAACACGTAGGTGCCGAGATAGAAGGCGACCGCCGCGAAGGCGTCCTTCGAGGCCGCCTGGTCGACGCCGGTCAGGGCCACGCCCGCCGCCACGGCCATCATCAGGTAGCCGGCGTGTGCGATGGTCGAGTAGGCGAGCAGCCTCTTCATGTTGTTCTGGCCATACGCGGCCAGATTGCCGAGGGTGCAGGTCACCGCCGCCATCAGCCCCACGAGGTGCACGATGAAGTGCCGCGTGGCGCCGGGGTCGCCCAGTTCCCCGGTGAGCGCCGCGACGGCGCCGCCCGCGGTCCCGCCGAGCCCGGAGGCGAGCCGCACGAGCAGCGCGACCGCTGCGGCCTTGCTCGCCACCGACAGGAAGCCGCCGACCTCGGCGGCCGCCCCCTCGAACACGTCCGGGCACCAGAAGTGGAAGGGCACCGCGGACAGCTTGAACGCGAGCCCCACGGCGACCATCAGTCCGCCGAGGGCGAGCACCATGACGCTCCCGGTCGCCACCCCCGCGCCGCCGTCCACCACGCGGGCCAGTTCCGTCGCCATGCTCGGAATGTGGCAGGTGCCCAGCAGGCCGGCCAGCAGGCTGATCCCGTAGAGCATGACGCCGGCCGCGCCGGCGCCGTAGACGGCGTACTTCAGGGCCGCCTCCGAGCTCGCCCGGCGGCCCTTGAGCAGCCCGGCGAGCGCGTACGAAGGGACGCTCGCCATCTCGATGGCCATGAACACCATCAGCAGGTGGTTCGCGGAAGCCATCAGGCACATGCCCAGCGTCGCGCCGAGCACGAGCGTGTAGAAGTCGGCCCCGTCCTCGTCGTCCGGGATGCCCGAGACCTTCGTGAACGGGATGTAGAGGGCCAAGAACCCCACCAGCAGGAATCGGAGGTAGGCCGTCCACGAGTCGAACGCGAGCAGCCCGCCGAACAGTTCCTGCCGCAGGACGGTGGCGCCGAAATCGCCTCGCACCCCCCGCAGATCCACCCACGCGTACCACAGCGCGAAACAGACGCCTCCCAGGGCGACGAGCCCGGAGTCGAGCCGCCGCAGCCCCGGCAGCATGCGGCACAGGAGGACGAGCACGATCGTCGCCACGAGGCACAGCTCGGGACGAAACAGCGGCAGCGACACCGCGAGCGTGTCGTTGACCGCACCGCTGATGAGCGATCCGAGGTTCACCTGGCTGCTCCCTCCGGCTGGCGGCCCGCCGCGGCCTCGGGCTCGGTCGCGGCGGATCGAATCGACGCCACGCTCGCCGTGTCAGCGACCGGAATGACGGCGGCCGTGGCCGGCCTCGCCACGCCGTGGTCGTGCACCACGCGGGTCCAGGTGGCGAGCGTCTGCGTCTGCCGATTGACCGAGGGCGTCACGTAGTTCAGGAGCACCGCCGGGGCCACTCCGAAGACGATGGCGAGGAGCACCAACGGCGTCGCGATCGCCAGCTCGCGCGGCGTGATCGGGGTGAGGTGATCGCCGTGAGGGCCCTTGTACTCGGCCCCCAGATACACCCGCTGGATCGCCCAGAGAATGTAGGCCGCCGTGAGGATCACCGTGAACGCCGAGACCACCGCGAGCACGCGGCTGTAGTTCCAGCTCGAGAGCGTCACGAGCACCTCGCCGATGAATCCGCACAGGCCAGGCAGGCCGAGCCCGGCGAAAAACACCGCCACGGCGAGCCCGCTGTAGACGGGCATGCGGTTGAAGATCCCGCCGAACTCCTCGAGGTTGCGGTGGTGGACGCGGTCGTACAGCACGCCGACCATGAAGAACATGCCGGCCGAGCTGATGCCATGGGCGAGCATCTGGAACATCGCCCCGTTCACCCCCTGAGCCCAGTAGTCCCAGCGGTAGCCGTTCCCGGCCACGGCGCTCCACACGCCGAGGCCGAGCATCACGTAACCCATGTGGCTGACCGAGCTGTAGGCCACCATCCGCTTGAAATCCGTCTGGGCGAGCGCCGCGAACGCGCCGTAGACCATCGACACCACGCCCAGGCCGCAGACGAGCCAGGCCAGCGACAGCCCGGCCCCGGGGCAGATGGGATAGCAGATCCGCAGGATGCCGTAGCCGCCGAGCTTGAGCAGCACGCCCGCCAGGATCATCGAGATCGGGGTGGGCGCCTCGACGTGCGCGTCGGGCAGCCACGTGTGCACGGGCACGACCGGCACCTTGATCACGAAGCCGATGAGCAGCAGCAGGAAGGCCCACGTCTCCAGGCTCATGCCCCAGAGCTCGACGGCCGCGAACGGCGACTTGCCCGATCCCGGCTCGTGCTCCATCTGGCCGAGCTGCGAGAGGGCGAGGATGTTGAACGTGTGCACCGCCGACCCGCTGTCACGGATCTCGGCGATCGCCGCACCGCGTGCCGCGTCGTCGAGCTGCGGGCTCACGACGTGCGCCGCGACGAGTTGCTCGTCCGACAGAATCCGCACGTCGCTCGTGAAGTAGAGCATGAGGATCGCGAGCAGCATCAGCACGCTGCCCAGCAGCGTGTAGAGGAAGAACTTGATCGCCGCGTACTCGCGCCGCGGACCGCCCCAGATGCCGATCAGGAAGTACATGGGGAGGAGCATCACCTCCCAGAAGACGTAGAAGAGGAAGAAGTCGAGCGACACGAACACCCCGAGCATGCCGGTCTCGAGCAGAAGGAAGAGGATGTGATAGGCCTTCACGTGCTTGGTGATCGGCCAGCTGGCCGCCGCGGCCAGCATCGACAGGAACGTCGTCAGCACCACCAGCGGCATGCTGATGCCGTCGACGCCGAGCAGGTACTCGATGCCGAACGCCCTGATCCAGGGCACCTTGACCATGTCCTGCATGCCCGCCTCGCCGACCCGGAACTGCGCCGGACCGGCCGGGCCGAACAGCGCCGGCACCGCCACCCAGAGAGAGAGCACGAACACGATGAACGTCGTCGCCAGGGTAATCCAGCGAACGACATCCTCCCTCCCCCGCGAGAAGAGCGGCAGCGACAGGAAGACAGCCACGAGGGCCGGCAGGAAGACGATGGCCGTCAGGGGCCAGAGGGCGGGCTGGGTGATCACGTCGCTGGAGGGCATGGCGGAATCCATCGGGATCGGGAAGGGATGCGGGCGAACGGGAACGACGGGCGTATCGAGACGTGTGCCACGCGGGTCAGCCCGCGTGCGCGGAGCGGAACAACATGCTGGCGAGGACGAAGAGGGCCACGGTGCCGATGACGATGAACATCACGTACTGGCGGAGCCGGCCGGTCTGCAGCTTCTTCATCTCCATGCCGGCAGTCCACGTGGCGGAAGCCGTGGCGTTCACCAGGCCGTCGACGATCGTCCGGTCGATCCACGCGTCGAGGCCGGCCAGTTGGCGGGCCGTCCAGGCGACGCCGTCGATGATGCGGTCGATGACACCCCGGTCCACGCCGCTCGCGAGCCGGGAAATGCCCAGCACCGGCTGCACGAAGATGGCGTCGTAGAGTTCGTCGAACCACCACCTGTGCGCGAGGAACGAATAGAGCGGCCGGAACATGGCCGCGACGGTCTCCGGCGAGACGACACGCCAGAGGTACATCGCCGCCGCCAGCAGCACGCCGGCAGCCGCCGTGCAGAACGCGGTCAGCGTCGCGATCACGTGGATCGCCCCCTCGTGGCTCTCGTGCTCGGCAGGCACGGTCACCTGGCCGAAGACGAAGCCGCCGATCGCCGTCGCCTCCGTGCCCGACGGACGGGCCTGCTCGAGGAGGTTCGGCAGGCCGAAGCCGCCGGGCAAGGTCCAGCCGGCGACGACGGCGAGCACCGACAGGACCACCAGCGGCGCCACCATGACCCGCGGAGATTCGTGGGCGTGGTCGGCCACGTGGTGGTCACGGGGGTGGCCGGCAAACGTCATGAACCAAAGGCGGAACATGTAGAAGGCCGTCAGGAACGCGCCGCCCGCCACCGCGTAGAAGAGCACCGACCAGGCCGGATTCGCCCTCGAGAACGAGAGCGCCTGGGCGAGGATCGCGTCCTTCGAGTAGTAGCCCGACAGGCCGACGACGAACGGCACGCCCGCGCCGATGATCGCGAGACAGCCGACCAGCATCGTGCCCGCCGTCCACGGCATCACCCTGGCGAGCCCGCCCATCTTCCGCATGTCGTTCGTATGGCAGGCGTGAATGACCGAGCCCGAGCAGAGGAACAGCAGGCTCTTGAAGAACGCATGCGTCACGAGGTGAAACAGGCCGGCCGCCCAGCCGCCCACGCCCAGCGCCAGCATCATGTAGCCGAGCTGACTGACCGTCGAGTAGGCGAGGACCCGCTTGATGTCGTTGGCGACCAGCGCGATCGTGGCCGCGATGAAGAGCGTGATCGCGCCGACGACCGCGATCACCAGGAGCACGTCGGGCGTGAGCACCGGGTAGAAGCGGCCCACCAGGTAGACGCCCGCCGCGACCATCGTGGCGGAATGGACGAGCGCCGAGACCGGCGTGGGACCCTCCATCGCGTCCGGCAGCCAGACGAAGAGCGGAAACTGCGCGCTCTTGCCGACGCAGCCGCAGAAGATGCCGACGCCGGCGATGAACAGCAGCCAGCGACCGTAGCCGCGGGACCGCCAGTCGACCACCCGGCCCGCGATCTCGGCGTCGACGCCGCCGGGGTCCAGGGTGCGATCGGCCGCGATCCGCGCGACCTCGTCCGCCGCGGCGAACGCCACCATGCCGTCGGGCACCTGCAGCGCGTGCCCGGCCGCCGCGGGCCGCACGAGGCTGAACAGCCCCGGCCGCGAACCGCCGGCCGCGGCGACGTCGGCGAAGTGCAGCGTGCCGAGGCCGCCCCACAGGGCCATCAGGCCGATGAGCATGCCGAAGTCGCCGACGCGGTTGACGATGAACGCCTTGTTGGCCGCCGTCGACGCGCTCTTCCGCTCGTAGTAGAAGCCGATCAGGAACCAGGAGCAGATGCCGACGAGCTCCCAGAAGATGAACACCATCGCCAGATTGCCGGCGATGACGATCCCGAGCATCGAGAAACAGAACAGGGACAGGGCCTGGAAGAACCGCGGAAACCTGCCCGGCCTGTGGAGGTGGCCACCCGAGGAGAGGTGCACCTCGTGGTCGGTGACGTCGTGCAGCTCGTCGTGCATGTAGCCCGACGCGTAGACGTGGATGCAGGTCGCGATGAAGGTCACGACCACGAACATCAGCACCGTGAGCGCGTCGATGTACCAGCCGATCGACAGGCGGAGCGAGCCGCCCTGATAGAGCGTGTACCAGTCGCCGGCGTAGGCGTGCGGGCCCCTGCCCGCTCCGTGACCATCGTGTCCCGCGGCATGTCCCGCGGCATGCCCCTCGCCGTGCCCGGCAGCACCATGCCCGTCGCCATGCCCGGCGTCGGCCGAGGCGTGGCCGCCATGCTCGACGGCGACGACCGGATGCGCGGCCAGCCAGGTGCCAAGCGCCGTCAGCGAAAGGACCAGCGACACCACGATCGCCGCCGTGGCGACCCAGGCCGCATTCCGCCCGTGATGGCCCATGCGGGGGCCGAAAAAGAGGATGGCGACGAACGACAGCAGGGGCGCGAGCCACGCGAGACCCAGCAGCGTCGGAAGTTGTGAGGCCGGTTCCATGATCATGTTCCGCGAGGTCGCCCCTCGCGATCACCCCTTGAGCTCGTCCGCCCGATCGACGTCGACGGTGGCGTGGTTGTTGTAGAAGTTGAGCGTGATCGCCAGCGCGACCGCGGCCTCCGCCGCAGCCAGCAGGATCACGAAGAGCGCGATGGCCTGACCGTCGAGGCCCAGCGCGGGCGGCCCGCCCCCCCGCAGGTCGGGCGACGAGAAGGCGACGAAGTTGACGTTGGCCCCGTTGAGCACGAGTTCGATGCCCATCAGAACGCCGAGCGCGTTCCGCTTCACCACCATGCAAACGACGCCGGCCGTGAACAGGACGGCGCCCACGACCAGGTAGTGCGCCACGCCGACCGGCGCCGACAGGAACCCGGCGGCGAAGGTCGGCACCGCGGCCGCCGTCACGAAGCCCGCGAGAACCGCCTGACTCATCGTCGACCTCCCGCAGCGGGCACCCCGCCCGCAACGCCCACCCGCTCCTGAGGGGAAACCATGGAAGCCGCCGCGTCGATGGCCCGTGGCGTGCGTCGCCGCTTCGCCCGGGCGAGGTACGCCGCCCCCACGAGCACGACGAGCAGGTGCACCGACACGATCTCGAACGGCAGCAGGTAACCGCCCCGCGTGCCGACGGCGCCGGCCGGCGGTTCGTCGACGCGGATGCCCAAAAGCGCCATGCCCAGCGGCGTGGCCGACGGGGCCGCGGCCACCGGCTCGGCGGCGGCGGCGGCGGGCCGACGCCACGCCTCGACACGGAAGGCCGCCTGCAGGAGCACGGCCAGCAGTGCTGCGCCGACCATGCCCGCCAGGACCTTGTCGCCGGACGAAGGCTTGATCGCCACGAACGGCGCCTGGGCCGTCAGCATCACGCCGAAGACCAGCAGGACGAGCGTGCCGCCGACGTAGATCATGAGCTGCATCGCCCCGATGAAATCGGCGCCGGCGAGGAAGAACAGGCCCGCGGTGGCGCCGAGCGAGAGCACCAGGTAGAAGGCCATGCGGACGACGTTGTCGGCCAGGACCACGGCCACGGCGCACGCGCAGGCCAGCGCCGCGAAGAGCATGAAGAAGGCGGCCTGCCAGTTGACGGCCGCCAGCAGCGGCGACCCGAACGGCATGCCCCCCTGCCCGACCGCACCGGCGGCCATGACGGCGATCGCGGCGTCACCCATCATGGCATCACCCGTACGACGCTCGGGGACGCGGCGCGAGCCCCTCCGCCGCCGGCAGGCAGGCCGCCCGGCCCCTCGAGCCACCCCTCACGAACCTCGCCGGCCGGCCGCGAAACCCAGGACGGCAAGCCGCGGATCAGCCCGCCGGGCAGCGCCAATTGCCACAGCATCGCCCCCGCGAACATGGCGGCGGCGATCGGCGTGCAGTATTTCAGGCAGGTCGTCATCACCTGGTCGATGCGCAGCCGCGGCAGGGTCCATCGCACCCACATCATGATCAGCACGCCGAGCGTGGCCTTCAGGAGGAGATTGCCGCAGCCGAGCAGCCGGACGAAATAGCCGGCGGTGTCGCCCGTGCCCTCGCTCAGCCCCAGGAGCCGCGCCACCGGAACGGGCCCGTTCCAACCGCCGAGAAACAGCACGGCCGCGAGGGCGCTCACCAGGAACATGGAGCCGTACTCCGCCATGAAAAAGAAGCTCCACCGCAGGCCCGAATACTCGGTGTGGAAGCCGGCGACGAGTTCGCTCTCGGCCTCGGCCAGGTCGAAGGGGGCACGATTCACGCTGGCGACCGCGCACGTGACGTACACCCAGAAGACGACGAAGGTGAACGGATCGTGGAACAGGTACCAGCTCGTGAACCAGCCGGCCTGCTTCTCGGCGATCGTCACGAGGTCCATGCTCCCCGCCAGCATCACCGGAACCACGACGCACATGCCCAGGGGAACCTCGTAGCTCACCACCTGCGCGGCCTCCCGCATCGCGCCGAAGAGCGACCACTTGGACGCCGACGCGTAGCCCGCGAGGATCACCCCGAACACCTCGAGCCCGAGGACGGCGACCACGAAAAACACCCCCACGTTCAGCCGCTGCCCCACGAAATCGAAGGCGAACGGCAGCGCGATGAACGCACAGAACGACGCACAAAAGCTGACGTACGGGGCGATGCGGAACAGCAGACCGTCCGCCCCCTCCGGCATCAGGTCCTCTTTGGCCAGCAGCTTGATGCCGTCGGCGAGCGACTGCAGCCAGCCGAACCGGCCTCCCGTGCGGGTCGGCCCCAGCCGGTCCTGGATGCGGGCGGCGATCTTCCGCTCCGCCCATATGAAGACGAGCGCACCCCCCGCGATCACGTGCAGGATCAGAACGGCGGCGATGACCGCGGTGACCGTCCAGGCCAGCCAGTCGGGTAGCCCCAGCGTGTTGATCAGGAATGCTGCCATCGGTGGATCAGCCGCCATGCCGCCGCGGACGCTGCGATCCCCCCAAGCAGCGAATTTACCGGGGGGAAACCGACATCGTGAAAAATCGCACGAAGTCTGCCCGAAGTCGGCGCAAATCACAAGACCCGACCGCAAACACCGGCTGCCGAACCCGGCTTTCGGACGGCGACGAAACCCGCCGTCCGCCTGCGGGAAAACATCCTGCCCGCGGGGCTACCGGTCGATCTCGCCCATGACGATGTCGAGACTGCCGACGATCGCCGGCACGTCGGCGATCAGGCAGCCGCGGCAGAGTTCGTGCGTCACCGCGAGGTTCGAGAACGAGCTGGAACGGGCCCGCACCCGCCAGGGAATCGCGGAGCCGTCGCTGACCACGTAGAAGCCCATCTGGCCCTTGGGGCACTCGGTCTCGAGGTACGCGTCGCCGGCAGGAATCTTCTCGGTGAGCTTGAGCGGTTCGCCGAGCGGCCCCTTGCAGGCCGAGTAGCGGTCGATGGCCTGGCGCACGAGGTCCATCGACTGCACGACCTCCAGCATCCGCACGAAAAAGCGGTGCCAGCAGTCGCCCAGCACGGCATCCGCCGGTACCGCGGGGTATTCGTGGTCGCGGGGATAGTGGCCGTTCTTCATGACGGCCACCTCGAACGCGTAGCCGTCGTACATGCCCGTGTAGATGCTCTCGCCGTCCCGACGCATGTCCTGGTCGACACCACTGCCGCGGAGCACGGGCCCGGAGCAGCCGTAGTCGATCGCCAGTTCGCTGGACATCACCCCGATGCCTGCGGTCCGCTTCACGAAAATGGCGTTCGTCGTCAGCAGGGCGTGGTATTCCTTGATGATCGGCTCGAACTGGTCGAGGAAGTCCTCGCACTTCCGCAGCCAGCCGGGAGGCAGATCCGCAGTCAGGCCGCCGACGGTGATGTAGCTGTACGTGAGCCTCGCGCCGCAGGCCTCCTCGAACAGGTCGAGGATCTTCTCGCGCTCCCGGAAGGCGTAGAGGAACGGGCTGAATGTCCCGAGGTCGAGACCGTACGCTCCCATGCCGACCAGATGGCTGGCGATCCGGCCCATCTCCGCGATCAGCACACGCAGGTGCCGGGCCCGCTCGCTCACCTCGTACTTCATCAGCTTCTCGACCGTCAGGGCCCAGCCGAGGTTCATGTTCATCGCGGCCAGGTAATCCATGCGATCGGTGTACGGGATCCACTGCCGGGCCGTGAGGTTCTCGCCGATCTTCTCGGCGCAGCGGTGCAGGTAGCCGATGTGGGGCTCGACCTCCGAGACGATCTCACCGTCGGTCCGCAGCACGAGTCGCAGCACGCCGTGCGTGCTCGGGTGCTGCGGCCCCATGTTGACCAGCATCTCGTCGGTGCGGACGTCGAATTCGATGATCCGCGGGTCGTCGTCGATCATGTTCGTCAGCGACATCTTCAGCGCCCCCTGATGCCGTGGTATTCGAGCGGCATTTCATAGTCCTTGCGGAGCGGATGCCCGACCCAATCGTCCGGGCAGAGAATCCTCCGCATGTCCGGATGGCCCGTGAACCACACCCCGGAAAGGTCGTACACCTCGCGCTCATGCCAGTTCGCCCCGCGCCAGACGCCCGACACGCTGGCCACCTCGGGAAGCTGACCGGCGACGCCATCCTTCCAGCGGGGCACCTTCACCTTCAGCACGAGGCTGACCCGGGAGGCGGTGCTCCAGAGGTGGTAGACGAGTTCTGTGTGGGGCTCCCAGCCGGTCTTGGCCGCCTTCTTCGGGTCGGCCTCGAACCAGTCGACGGCTGTGATGCACTGCAGTGAGTCGAACCGCACGTCCCCCGCCCCCAGCGGACCAGAGCCCTTCAGCCAGCCGCAGACCTCCAGGAGCCTGTCGGCCGCGACCTCGATCCAGGGGTCGAGGGCGTCGAGTCTGCTGGCCACCACGGCACCGGGCAGCCGGCGGTCAAGTTGCTCGAGAAAACCTGGGCCTCTCATGGAGTCGTTCTCGCGACGGGGGCGGATCGTGAAGGATCGGGGGAGCGTGGACGTGCAGCCGGTCGTGCGGGCTCGCGGTGTGTGCGCGGCGGTCAGCCGCGGTCTTCCTCGTCGCGATCGACCTCAGGCGGACGACCCGCGTCCTCCGGGCGGGCCGGCAGCGTACGACGACGACACCGCCCTCACCCAGTCGAGGTCACCGCGGTACCAGACGTAGGCGAAGCCGACCAGCAGCACCGCGAAGAACGCCAGCATGTCGACCGCCGCCATGCCCGCCAGCGTGGAACCGGCCCGCGCCACCGCCGCCGGCCCGGCATCACCGCTTCCAGGAAAGACCGGGATCGCCGGCGCCTCGACGCCCAGTTCCCGCATCAGCCCCGCCGCCGCCGGCGTCAGCGTCTGCCCGTCGGCCTGCACGGTCGCCAACGCGGGGTCGGCCAGCTGCGTCGCCTTGCCGAACACGGTCGCCCAGGGGAAGAACAGGGCCACCTCGACGTCGAAAATGATGAACAGCAGCGCGACCACGTAGAACCTCAGGTCGAACTGCACGAAGCTCGAGCCGATCGTCGGCTCACCGCATTCGTACACCTCCAGCTTTTCGGTGTTGGGAACCTGCGGTCGCACGAGCCAGCCGACCAGCAGGTTCACGCACAGGAATGCGGCGCCCACGGCCACGAAGAGCGCGACGTATCCGGCGATCAGGACGGGGTGCATGGGCTGCTGCTCGGGGACGATGGGCTGGGGACTGTCCGCGGGGGAGGCGTGAACTCACTCGACCGGGTCACATGCGGCGGATCACGCCGCCCCCCGGTCCCGATCCTGTCTCTAGATCCTATCTCTGGAACCTATCTCTGGATCCTATCTCTCGATCTTGTCTGCCGATGCTGGCTGCCGATGCTGGCTGCCGATCGTGCGGTCACTGGTTCGGGCCACCATGCACGGGGTCGACGATCACCTTGGAAGCGGCGACCGCCGTCGGATTCAGCGTCGAACGGCCCCAGGCGACCTCCACCGGGAGACGGGCGAAGTCGACGATCGTGCCGTCGCGACTGTAACAGCTCAGGTCGAGCGTCGAGCCCATGAAGATGCAGTCGACGGGGCAGGGCTCCACGCACAGCGCACAGAACATGCACTTCGAGTAGTCGATCGTGAACCCACTGACGCGGAACCCCTTGGCGCCTGGAATCCGCTCCTTACCGATGTAGATGCAGTCGACCGGGCACGCTTTCGAGCACTGATCGCAGGCGATGCAGGTCGTGAGGTCGTAGCGGTGGAAACCCCGGTAGCGGGCGGCCACCGGCGCTGGCAGTTCAGGGTACTCGAAGTGCTCCGTGAACGTCCGCCGGGTCTGGTCGAAGGTGCTCCCGAAGACACGCAGGGTGACCCGCATGCCCTCGAGCACGGTGCCCACGGCGGTGAACAGGTTCCGAAACCACTCTCGCATGCGACATCCGGATCAGCAGTGGGTCTCTCCCGAACGGCACCAGAGTATAGGGATGGCCTTCCCGGCAACAAGCCGCCGCGTCCGGCGGGCCGCGACCTGGGCCTTGCGCCGAGGGTCACATTCCCGCCGTCGATCGGCCGCGGCCATCGAGGCTGGCGCGGTGGCCATCACTCGCGTTCCACCCCGATGCCCGCGCCCCGATGCCCGCGCCCCGATGCCCGCGCCCCGATGCCCGCACCCCGATGCCCGCGCCCCGATGCCCGCACCCTGATGCCCGCACGCAGCGTACCGGCCCCGCGCCCGACGGCGCAGGCCGTCGCCGCTCCGCCCGATCTCGGCAGCCGACCGTCTGAATCGAATGGTCGCCGAGGGGACTGGCGCCCCGGATGAGCGGCTGGCGGGATACTGTCCACGGTGATCAGCCCGATTTCAGGAGGCCGCGACGGGGGGATTGTGACCCGAAATCAGGCTGAAAACAGCAGCGCACCAGGCATCGAGCCGGGGAAA
>Ga0214917_10000504_pt1 | contig 51414 bp, 38 predicted proteins | sample LL_1208_BB_MetaG_FD_177983 | JGI IMG/M metagenome (GOLD analysis project Ga0214917, IMG submission 177983) | Freshwater microbial communities from Lake Lanier, Atlanta, Georgia, United States - LL_1208_BB | ecosystem: Environmental > Aquatic > Freshwater > Lake | place: USA: Georgia | collected... | reverse complement strand
TATGCCGTGTTTGGGTTTGCGGCAATCATGCTCAATGCCATCAAAGAACATCAACCAACCCATATCGCCGTGTCGTTCGACATTGGTCGCACCTTCCGCGATGATTTGTATAGCGAATACAAAGCTGGCCGCAACGAAACACCCCAAGAGTTCCATTCCCAACTCGAACGCATCAAAGAAATGATGCAAGCCTTCAATATCCCCATCTATGTGGCTGCGGGCTTCGAAGCCGACGACGTGTTGGGCACCCTCGCCCGCCAAGCCACCGCCCAACAGGTCCGTACTATTATTCTTACCGGTGACAGCGATACGTTGCAATTAGTTGATAGTTATGTCAACGTACTACTGGCTAACCCGTTTGGGCAACGGATGAGCTCGATTGTCTATGACGAAGCCAAAGTCATCGAGCGCTATGGCGGGCTCAAACCGAATCAACTCGCCGATTTGCGTGGGCTCAAGGGCGATAGCTCTGACAACATCCCGGGAGTCAAAGGGATTGGCGAAAAAGGGGCAATTGCGTTGCTCAACGAATTTGGCAGCGTCACACAGATTTTTGCCAACCTCGAGCTCGTCCCCAATCGCTACAAAAAAATCTTGGCCGGCCAACAAGAGGCCGCCGAGTTTAGTCGTATGCTGGCGACGATTGTAGTGAATGCACCGGTAGAATTGGTGATGGCAGACTGTGATGTGTCGGGGTACGACAAAGCCAACGTGGTGCGCTTCTTCCAGAGCCTCGAAATCGGGCAAACCTTGATTGGGCGCTTACCGGCCAGCAATCAAGTTACGCCGCCACCGCCAGCGAGTGCCCCCAAAGCGACATTGCCGAGCAGCGTAAATCAACAACTCGACATGTTTGGTAATGCGCCCGAGCCAGGTGACGCAGTAGAATTACGCGCCGGCTATGTGACGGTGACAGACGAAGCCACGCTGGCGGCGTTGGTGGCAGATTGTCGCAGTGTGGGGGCGTTTGCGTTTGATACCGAAACCACCGGCACCAGCGTGTTTCGCGACCAGTGCATCGGCATCTCGATCGCCTGCCATGCCCAACAAGCCTGGTATATCCCCATCATCCATCAGCAGGTTGAAGTGTTGCCCACCGCCACAATTGTCAGCCAGCTCGGACCCCTGTTTGCAGATGCCAGCATCCAAAAAAGTGCCCATAATGCTAAATTTGACATCGAATCGTTGCTGGGCATTGGGATAGCCGTCAATGGTTTGACCTTTGATAGCATGTTGGCTGCCAGCCTGCTCGACAAACGTCGTGGCCTCAAAGAATTGGCGTTCTACGAGTTACAACTCAGCGAACTGCCCGTTACTATCGACCAACTGATTGGCAAAGGCAAAAACCAAACCACTCTCGATACTGCCGATATCGTGGCAGTCACTAATTATGCCGGCAGTGATGCCGACTACACCTTGCAACTAACCCACGCCTTGCGCCCGCAAATCGATGCCCAAGCTGGGATCGCCGATATTTTTTATCGCCTCGAAATGCCCTTGATTGCGGTGCTGGTGCGGATGGAACAAGCAGGAATCCAAGTAGACGAGCAGTATCTAGCCGAATTGTCGGGACGGATTACCACCCGCATCGGTGAACTCGAGCACGATATTTATGCGATTGCCGGCAGCAAATTCAACATTGCCTCGGGCGATCAACTCAGCGATGTCTTGTTTGGCAAATTGGGGCTACCGACCCAAGGCCTTGAAAAAACCAAAACCGGGCGCTGGTCGTTGACGGCTGAAGTACTCGAAAAACTGCGCCCCAGCGATAGTACCCTCATCATTGAGCGGATTTTGCTCCACCGCCAGTTGAGCAAGCTCAAATCGACCTACGTGGATGCGTTGCCGGCCTTGATCAACCCGCAGACCAAACGGGTCCACACCTCGTACAACCAATTGGGCGCAGCCACGGGTCGCCTCAGCTCGGTCGAACCCAACCTACAAAACATCCCTACCCGCACCGAAGAAGGGCGTGAAGTGCGTCGCGCCTTTGTGGCGGCGCCGGGCTGTGTATTGGTGGCGGCAGACTATTCGCAAATCGAATTGCGGGTATTGGCGCATATCACTCGTGACCCCAATCTGCTCCAGGCCTTCCATGAAGACCAAGACATCCACAGTGCCACCGCCGCTCAGTTGTTTGGCGTAGCAGTGGCTGACGTCACCAAAGAGCAACGTCGCATCGCCAAAACGACGGTGTTTGGTGTAATCTACGGCATTAGTGCCTTTGGGTTGGCGCAACGCACCAATCTGAGTCGCAGTGAGTCACAGGTACTGATTGATGGACTGTTTGCACGCTTCCCGGGCATCCGCACCTACATCGACACCACCATCGCCGATGCCCGTGCGACCGGCTACGTCAGCTCGTTGTTTGGACGACGTCGGCCCATGCCCGAAATCAACATCAAGGGGCCACGTCAACAAGCCGCCGAGCGCGAAGCCATCAACCACCCCATCCAAGCCACCGCCGCCGATATCATGAAGCTGGCTATGTTGCGGGTCGACACCGCCATCCAAGCCTACGGCAATGGGGCGCGCTTGCTCCTGCAAGTGCACGACGAATTGATTGTCGAAGTACCGGTGGCGCACCAAGCCGACATCGCCACCTTGCTCCGGCGCGAAATGAGCGCGGCCTACAGTGCGTTGGCGGTGCCCCTCAAGGTTGACGTCGAAGCCGGCGTCAGCTGGGATCAATTGCTGGAAGTAAGCGTATAGGACAATACTTCACACCCCTGTTGACACAATGTCAACAGGGGCGTGGTGGTGATTCACGGTTGCGCCGCACGCAGTTTTTCCAAAAAAGAAAAAACCTATTGCTGAATAAAGGGCTGGCCAAGGGCGGCTGGGGCAGGGCTGGCCAAAAAGCGAATCATGCGCCGGACTGGCAACGGCAAGCGATTGATCCAGCGCTGCAATTCAGGCGCACCGAGACTGTTGACCACCGCCAACACCAAAATCATCACCACAAACGGCGCGACTTGTAAGACTTGGGTGGGGATTTGCCACGTGTTGTCTTGCAGGCGCGAGGCCATCGTTTGCAAGGCTGCAAAGAAGTAGCACCCCAACAAAATCCGCCACGGCCGCCAGGCACCAAAAATGACAATCGCCAAGGCGATCCACCCAGTACCGGCGATATGGCGATAGGTCCAGCCTTGCTTGAGGTCCAGCGTATACGCCACCCCGGCTAGGCCAATCAACACGCCACCAATGATTACCATCACGTAGCGCCAGCGGATGACGTCGATACCACGGGCAAACAAGGCATCAGGACGCTCTCCAAGCCCGCGCACAATCAAACCAGCCCGGGTACGCATCATCCACCACGCAATCAGTGGCACAAGCACTAGGCTCAAATAAATCACGGCATCGTGGCGAAACAACAACTGCCCGAGCACGGGAATGGTGGCAAGGCCCGGAATCGACCAAGCTGGCACGGCCGGACCGGTCTGTTGCACATAGGGATTGCCGAGGAACGAAGACAAATCGGTGCAGAGTAGCGCCAGTACAAAGCCAATCGCGGTCTGTGAGATGCGCAAGCTGACCCCCAAATAGGCAATCAGCGCGGCAATCAGACCACCGACAAGCGCGGCAGCGACAAAGCCCAACACGACACTGTTGGTGGTATAGGCCACAGCAAAGCCGGTCATCCCCGCCAGCAACATCGAGCCATCGACAGACAAATTGATGACGCCGGCGCGTTCAGAGAGGTAAATCCCCATGGTAGCGATAATCAGCGGCGCGCTGACGGCGATGATGGCGGCGATGTCCGTGAGTAGTTGCGTCCAGTTCATGCGGCTTCCTCCCCACGACGTGCCCGCGCCACAATGATGGCCAGCACGATTAACCCTTGTAACACACCACTAATACTACTGTCAATCGACAGCGTCAAGGGAAGCTGAATGCTGCCAGAGGTGATAACTGCAAAAAAGAGTGCAACCGCAGCCACCCAACGGATATCGGCGCGCACCAGCAGTGCCACCAGCAACCCCATCAAACCAATACCACTCGCCACGTTTGGCACCAAGGCATGGTACACGCCAATCACTTGTAAGGCACCCGCCATGCCGGCACAAGCGCCACACAACGCCATCGCTTCGAGCGTCCGGCGGGTGGCAGGTACACCCATGCGCACGCTGGCCAAAGCACTCAAGCCACAGGCACGCACTTGCAGACCCCAGTGCGTGTGGCGAATCAGGCGCCATACAATGGCAAGCATCATGATGGCCAAAATCGGCGTGACGAGCGTCAGGCGCGTGCCGGTCACGGTGGGCAACCACAAGGCATCAGCAAGGGGTTCAGTTCCCGACATCGAGGCCACGCCCGGGCGCTTCCACGGTCCAAAGACCAAATAGAGCGCCAGTCCTAGCGCCACAAAATTAAACCCGAGACCCGCAAAAATCTCGCTGACCCGCATATAGCGTTTGAGCAGGGCGACGAGCAAGGCCCACAACGCCCCCATCAACATGCCACAGAGCACCGCACCAATCCAGTAGAGGATTACCGGTGCGCCATCTTGGTAGCCGCGCAGGAACCACATAGCGGCTACGCCGCCCACCGTAATCTGACCCTCGATGCCGAGGTTGTACTGACCCGCCGCAAAGCTCATGGTCAACCCAACCGCACACAACAGCAATGGCGCAAGGAGCATCAGCATATCGGCGATACGTGAGGGCGTGGTGAGCGCGCCCGTAAGCAATACGCCAAAGGCCGCAAAAACATCGGCACCAGCCAACAACAACAGCACTGCAGTAATAGTCAGTGCGACAACCATGGCAATGATGGGTGTGCGCAGCGCAACGAACTGGGTTTTCATGCAGATACCTCGGCAAAACCGACGCCACCAATCAAGGCCGCCAGTACTTCTTCGGAAAGCGTGTCGCGGGCTAACAATCGAGAGACCTGACCGCCAAAAAAGACCAACACGGCGTCGCTATATTGCATGACTTCACTGAGATCGGCCGAAAAAAAGAGCACCGTAGCGCCATTATCACGGCGCACTTGCAAGCGCTGCCAAATCGCCATGGCCGACACCGTATCGAGGCCACGGGTAGGGTGTTCAAGCAAAATTCCTTGGGCTGATTCGGGAATCAAGGCCAACATCGCCCGTTGCTGATTGCCCCCCGACAATTGTTGTAGTGGCATATCGGGAGTTGCTTTAATGGCGTAGTCTGCAATCAATTGCGCGGCTTTTTCGGTGGCGTTTTGGTTGGCTGCCAGCAGACTATCACGCATCAACAACACATGTTCGCTCAAGCTCATGGCGCCGATAATCCCCTCATGCAGGCGGTCAGCAGGGAGCCACGCAACCAGTGGGTTGGCACGCGTCAGTGGTTGGCCATTAAAGTGCACCTGACCACGATCGGGGTAAAAGGTGCCCGCTAAATGTTGCATAAAAATACGCTGACCAGAGCCTTCGAGACCCGCCAAACCAATAATCATCCCTTTGGGCAGAGAAAGATTGAACGGACCGAGCACAAAGGTGGCATCGTGGAGCATGGTATCTTTGAGTTGCCAACGTGGGGCATCGGTGGGAATTGACTTGGCTCCGGCATTAGGATGGTTCAAAAATTCGCCAAACATGGCAGTGAGCATCGTCTCTTTGCTGATAGGCATCGCCATTTGTGTGCCGACAATCTGACCAGCCCGGAGTACGGTGACGGTATCACACAGCACCGCAATTTCGTCGAGCTTGTGGGTCACAAACAAGACCGTTTTGCCAGTAGTGACTATGGTTTTGAGGGCCGTAAAGAGCGCTTCAACCTGAGCCGCGGTAATCCCTGTGGTAGGCTCATCGAGGATGAGCACATGCGAGCCAGCAATGAGCAGGCGCACAATTTCAACTTGCTGGCGTTGGCCGACGGTCAAATCACGCATGCGTTGATCGGGTGACAACGGGAAGCCGAGGGTGGTACTCCAGTGAATGATTTGCTGGCGTATATCGGCGTCATTAGGCATTTGCATGCCACAGGCAATGTTTTCTAAGACACTAAAGACCGGCACATCAAGTGGGTCTTGCCCGACCATGCCAATCCCAATTTGTACGGCGAGGCGCGGTGTGCCCAACGTGACTGCATTCCCATTGATAAAAATTTGCCCGCTGTCGGGTTTATACACCCCAGACAGGAGCTTCATCAAGGTACTTTTGCCGGCACCATTCTCGCCGAGGATGCCATGGATTTGCCCAGCAGCGAATGCAATCGTGATGTTTTGGTTGGCGGATACGGGTCCAAACGACTTATTGAGTTGCTGAATGCTGACGTGCATTTCACTCCTCTGTGATGTGAAAATACCAGGCTCCGAATATTCGGAGCCTGGTCATCAGAATCATGGTTACTTGCTTACGCTTTGGCCTTGCATACCTTCGAGCAACTGGGGCATGTACCATACTTGTTTGTCGGTGGCGACTTCACCCGCCTTGAGGTACTCAGTACCATCTTGGAGTTTGATCGGGCCAGTCCACAAGTTGAGCCCACCAGCCAATTCGGCGATAAAGGCATCAAGCTTGGTGGCATTGTCGGCTGTCAAGGCTTTCCCCTTCACAAAACCGATCCCGCTCTTTTCGACGGCATTGATGTCAGCCCAGTCTGGCCCAAACATGGTGAATTCTGACTTCCATGTTTTGGCTTTGACGTCGTTGATGAGCGTGGTGTAGGCAGGTACCCAGTTGAAGTAGGGTACGCCCAAACAGGCAGATTCACCCTTGGCACAGGCATCCTTGAAGTCATACGGAATCGCAAAAACGGCCTTACCGGCGGCTTGGGCTTTGCCTGCTTCGACGATGGCTTCGGGGGTATCGATGCCCGAGATGACCACGTCTGAGCCGGAAGTGAAGAAATCGTTAACGACTTTGGTGGGGTCGAGGGTTACGCCGGGGATATTGAACCAGAAACCGATCCACGTCACGTTAAACTTGAGGGCTGCCGGGTCACCGCCACGCTTGTTCCAGCAATATTTGGCACCGAGGAAGGCCGAGTCGGCCAAGCGGCGGGTTTCGTCATTGACCAACGGTCCAATGAACGAAATGTTACCGGTGGCGCTTTGCAAGGCAGCCGCACAACCAGCAATCATCTTGCCGTATTCCATGCGACCCATCATGTTGCCGAGGTTGGCCGGAGCTTTACCCGTCAACACATCATCACCTGAAGCGTGCACAAAGGTCACACCGGGATGTGCTTTGGCTGATTCACGGGTACCGTCTTTGAAGTCATCTGACGTGGTGACAATCAACTTGGCACCTTTGGCGATAAGCTCGTCGACAACTTGTTCGACTTTGACATTGGGGCGATCGGCGGGGTTGACCTTGTCAACATAGACCATCTGGCTACCGGGGATTTTTGATTCGACGTACTTGGCGGCGTCGTAATGTGCTTGACTCCAACCACCATCATTGATGGGGCCGACCAACACGAGACCGAACACGAACTTCTCATCTGCTGCCGGGGCACTGGACTTGGCCGCACAGGCACTGAACACCAGTGACAAGAGTGCCACCACAATAAGCATCATTGTGCGTGACGTACGACCGCTGACCATCTGCTGCTTCATGCTACTCCTCTTACCGTATGATCGGCCGATACTTCCCCAAAATATAAAAAGGCCGACTGCGTCGACCTTACTGGGGCGAACTTATGGTGATGCGACATTGCATCGGATTTCATCTGTGGTTAATATAAAGTATATAGCGATTTCATATCATGTCAAATGCACGTATCAAATTCGCCAAAACAAGCGAATCCCCTCAACTATAGGGTTGTAACGCCACATACATCGCTTCGAGCGCTTGTTGGAGTACACTCCGTTGCGTCGCCAATGTCAAACGTATATACCCTTCACCAGCCGCACCAAAGGCACTCCCATCGCTTAAAGCCACGTTGGCATGTGACAAAAAAAACTCTTTCGGATTCGTAGGTAAATTGGCTTGGCGACAGTCAATCCACAGCAAATAGGTTGCCTCAGCGCGATTGGGGATGAGTTGGGGCATGTATTGACGAATAAATCCAATCGCATACTCACGGTTGGCATGGTAATACTGCAACACATCACGCAACCATTCGTCGCCATGCTTGTAAGCCGCTAACGCCCCCGTATACCCAAAAATTTGCGGGCTCGCAACCAATCCTTGCATGGCAGCCACATATTGCGCCCGCAAAACTGGGTTTTGGATGATTGCGACACAAAACCCAAGCCCCGGAATATTGAAGGTTTTGCTAGGACTCATCAAGGTAATCGTCTGCTGAGCAATCTGGGGAGAAAGTGTCGCAATGGGGATGTGGGTAGCATCACCAAGCGTGATTTCACAATGAATCTCATCCGAACAAATCACTGCGTCATTGGCAATACAACGATTCGCCATAGCCGTCAGTTCGGCACGGTCAAAAGCCCGCCCGGTGGGGTTGTGCGGGTTACACAACAAAAACAAGCGTGTCTGGGCATCCATGGCAGCACCAAACGCGTCGTCGTCATGATGGTAGGTCCGCAAACCGTCTGCATCAACTCCCTCGTGCAGTGGGGCAAATTGACTCTGGCGCCCTTGATTGCCGGGGGCTTTGGCGATTGGTCCGTAGCACGGGGCATGCATCAACACTGCATCACCACGCTGCCCTACCGCCCGACAAGCCACGTTGAACCCGGCTACAACACCTGGGAGGTAGACCAAATCGGCGGTGGTAATCTGCCAATCATACAAGCGGTGCATGCGATCGACAATGACCGCACCTATTTCGGGCAATTCCCAGCCAGCGCCTGGCGCCGAGGCATGACCGATAGCCGCAGTATACCCAAATATGCCATGAGCAACCCGAGCTGCTAAGGCATCGACAACTGCCTGTGGGGGTTTGAAGTCGGCTTCGGCAATCCACAGCGGTAATACATCGGCGCCGTAGAGATTCCACTTCACACTGTCACTCTCACGGCGCGCAAAATGGGTGTCAAAATCATGCGGCATATGCATCCTCCTGACGGTTGCCTGATAATCAAACGGCACCCCACACCGCGTGTAGGGTGCCGTCACGCATCCAGCGATTAACTCAGTGGTTCGAGCGCCTTGCGCATCATTTCGAGGCCATCAGCCAACAATGATCGTGGGCAAGCCATCGTGATACGCACAAAGTTGCCCACGTGAGCACCAAAGTTGCGCCCATCACCGAGAGCGACGCCAAATTTCTGGAAGTATTCTTTGGGGTTGCCTTCGATACCAGCCCGGCTACAATCGACCCATGACAGGTAGGTTGATTCGGGGTTGGTGATGTGCAATTGGGGCATATGTGTTTTGACAAAGTCGATAGCGAAATCGCGATTGCCGGCATAGTGGACCAACGATTGATCCAACCACTCTTGGCCATGCTCGTAGGCAGCCAAGGCACCCACATAGCCAAAGATCCCAGCGTGCGGTACCATGCCACCCATGACTTTTTTGTACTTGGCACGCAATTCGGGGTTTTGGATGATGGCAAAGCTGAAGCCCAGACCGGGGATGTTAAAGGTCTTGCTAGGAGCCATCAGGGTAATGGTGTGCTGGGCAATTTCGGGGGAAAGAGCCGCAGTGGGAATGTGTTGACGGCCATCGAGGATGATGTCGCAGTGGATTTCGTCTGAGCAAATCACCACGCCTCGCTCAATACAGGCATGCGCCATGGCGGTGAGTTCTTCGCGGTTCATCAAGCGTCCGGTGGGGTTGTGGGGATGACACAAGATAAAAATCTTGGTTTCGTCCGTCATGGCACCTGTAAATGCATCCATGTCGAGGGCATAATCGATGATGCCGTTCTTTTCGACCAATTTGAGTTCAGCCGTCTGGGTAACCATGTCGTGGTTGGCGGCGGCATTCAAAATAGGGGGATAATTCGGCGTTTGTACCAACACGCCACCACCAGGAGTGGCAACGGCGCGGGCAGCAATATTGAAGCCGGTCACGACACCGGGAACATACACTAAATCGTCGGTGGTAATAGACCAGTCGTACAAGTCTTTCATCCGTTTGACAAGTAAATCAGCCAACGCCGCTGGAGCACCCGCATACCCATAGACTCCATGTTGGGCACGTTTTACCAAGGCATCAATTACTGCAGGTGGGGACAATACGTCGCCATCGGCAACCCACATTGGCAAAATCCCGTCACCATACAAATTCCACTTGATGCTGTCCCCACCACGACGATCGACAACGGCGTCAAAATCGTACCGCATGTGCATACTCCTTGATAAAAAATGATTCGCTGTAGTATACCATAAGCATTTTGCAAAATCGCCACAGACAAATTATCAGCTTGTGTGCATTCAGCATAGACGAGGACATTATTCTGTTTGGCGTATAATACGCTGAAGTATGTAATCAATGGATTTGTAGCATATCATGAAAACAACAGCATTTTCGGCAATCATTGCCATCATTACCACGATTATCCGCCGGCTTGTGGCACAACCGTTCTTGTTGTTTGTGATTTGGTTAGGGTTTACCGTGGCCATCGCCCTGACTGTTAGTATTCCTGTCTATGCCGAAGCCGCTGGGTATCGTATGCTTATCAGTGCTATCAGCACCAGTAGCGACCAAGGCAACAATCTCCCCCCTTTTTCGCTAATCTTCAAATATGGCAGTGCCAGCACCAAACCCATCAGCTATGATCAATGGCAACAAGCCGATACGTTGATGGCCAATTTGCGTGGGTACGGCATCGACTTACCTACACCTCCTACGGTGCGCTACGGAGCCAGCGAAAAGCTCGAAATCCGCTTCCCCGACTCCAAACCCATCACGCCGTCAATTACCCGCGCCCGCATCGGTTTTTTGACCGACTTCGAAAACCACATCCGCCTCACCAGCGGCCGCATGCCCGCCGCCTGGGCGGGCACTGGTGCCATGGAAGTACTCGTCGCTGACAGCCTCGCCAACAAAAGTACAATCCTGGTCGACGACCAGTTTTTGGCGCACAAACGGGGTGGCAAATATGGCCTCGACGTCACGGTCAAGATCGTCGGTGTCTGGCAAGCCCGCAACGACAACGATCTCTATTGGTTTACCCCTGCTGCCGCCTATAGTGACGTCTTTTTTGTGCCTGAAACGTCGTGGAGCAACCTCGTTCATCGTCCCCCAGCCGAATTCGTCGAACAAGCGGGCTGGTATGCAGCCTATGACGGCACCGGCGTACAAAGCAACAAAACCGCTGCCTTGAGTAGTGCCATCACCACCAGCAACAGCGAAATGGGGCAAATTCTCCCCGGCGTTGAGCTCTACAAATCCCCACTCGCCCAACTCGCCCGTCAACGCGACGAAGTTGCCAAATTGACGGTCACATTGCTCTTGTTCGGAGTGCCGTTGATTGGGTTGCTCCTCGCATTTGTCTGGCAAATCACTGGCTTGCTGGTATCCCGCCAAGAGCTCGAAATCGCCGTGCTCCGCAGTCGCGGTGTGACACGCGCCCAACTCCTCGGCATGTCACTCATCGAAGGGGCATTTGTAGCTACCAGCGCCCTCATGGCCGGTGTGCCCCTCTCATTGTTATTTGCCCGCGCTATCGCCTTGACCCAATCATTTTTGCGCTTCGATACCCTCAATGTCCCTACCCCCCAACTCATGCCGCAAAGTTGGGGGCATGGCGCCATTATTGCCGCATTCGCCATCCCCGCATTATTGTTACCGGCAATTGCATTGACCAAAAACACCATCGTCACGTTACGTCAATCACAAGCGCGCAACAATCGCCCTACCTGGGTCAGTCGCCTCTACCTCGACGTACTACTGCTCATCCCAGCGTGGTACGGCTACCAGCAACTCGCCTTGGGTAAATCGTTGTCCGTACCAGGGGTCAATGACGCGCAAGCTCTCAATAATCCCTTCCAAAACCCATTGTTGCTATTAGCGCCTGCCTTATTTATTGGTGCCAGTAGCCTCTTGCTGATTCGCATCTTCCCAGGTCTGATCCGCTTGATGGCTAATATCATCCAAAATATCCCTGGCATTGCTTTGATTTCGTCGTTACGTCAACTATCACGCAACCCTAGCACGTTGCGTGGTCCTACCTTACTACTCATTTTGACGATTAGCCTCGCGACATTTACGGCATCGATGGCGCGAACGCTCGATCAATACAGCATCGACCGCGCCAACTATCGTAGCGGTGCCGACTTCCGCATGCTCCCGCGCACCTTGACGGTTACGAGTGCCGACATTGCCGGCGACGTGCCCAACCTACCCAACCCCGACCTACTGCAAGGGGGGGGCACATTGACCAGTACCGGCGGTGAGCAATCAGCGAGTATTTCACTCGATTACTTATACGTACCACTCGACGACTTCAAAACGGTCGCTTCAATTGATGCCGCTACCAATGTGGCCACCAATAATGTGGAATTCATTGTCAACGGTAACGACAGCAAAGGCATTTTGTATTCGATAAATCCATCAACGTTTACCAGTGTGGTAGCTTCCACTTGGCGCAACGATTATGCTAGCACGTCGCTAGGCGACATCATCAACCAAATGTCGACGAGTATGGATCAAGCCATTATTTCGGCTAAATTCGCCGCCGCCAACAATCTCCGAGTAGGCGATCGCTTCACGGTGGTGGCTGACTTCCTCGGCACCCGTACGGAGATTTCGTTGAGCGTGGCGGGCATCGTCCAATACATGCCGACGTTATACAACGAAGGACCGACATTTGTACTGGCCAATTACGCCTATATTTCAGATGAGCTCAACGGGCTCTACCCCTACGAAATCTGGTTGCACAGCAACGGCACTCCCAACGCCCAAGCGGTCCAAGCCGCAGCCTACCGCAATAGTCTCCATGTGATGCCCTACACCCCACAAGCGTTCATCAATGCCGATATATTGCAACCACAACGCCAAGGATTGTTTGGACTGCTTTCGGTGGGATTCCTCGCCACGGGGGGGATGTCGTTGATTGGCCTGATGGCCTATACCTTACTCGCACTCCGCAAACGCAGTGTCGAGCTCGGCGTCCTACGGGCGATAGGCATCAGCCAACAATCACTACGGAGCATTTTGACGATTGAGCAACTGATTACCATCGGCTTTAGCACCCTCAGTGGGATTGGCGTAGGGGTCATCACCAGTCGCATGTACCTGCCATTCCTCAAGGTCCAAACAGGCACGTACCCCAATACGCCCCCCTTCCTTGTGCAGTTTGCCCGCACCGATACCAGCTTAATCGCCCTCACAGCACTGGTCTTGATGGTCGGAATTGTGCTCCTTGAGTTGTGGATTGTCCAGCGCATGCGCATCGGCGAAGCAGTCAAACTTGGTGAAGCCGTCTAATGTATGGTACTATGCGCTCAGTTTGATGACGTAATGACCTTGGGAATCATATTTAGAGGATTGTATTATGACTACATCACGCCCCTCCCCCAAATTTACCGGTGTCGACACCTATCGCGATGCACAAGGCCGTTACAGTATGCGGTACCCTTCTGATTGGCATCAATTCGACATCGATTTTGGCCGTGATGGACGCTTGTTTTCACCATCAGCGACCAATACCAACACCTACGTGGCGATTTGGATCGAACAATTGCAATTCAGCGCTGAAGCCAACGATGCCAGTGATTTGGCCGACGCCTTCGAAAAAGGCTTGATGCAACTCCCCGCATGCACCATCCTCGAACGCGCCGATACGGTGATTGGTAACTTGCTCAAATTCGAACGTTTTTATACCTTTGATGACAATGGTGTGACCCGCAAACGCAAAGTTTGGGCCATGTATGTCGACAAGTGGCTGATGGTGCTGACCTACCAAGGTGAAACAGTCGAAGAATGGGAGCATTGGTATGGTATGGCCAACCAATCGTTCTTCCACTTTGTCATTCCCACCGAGCTATGGTTTGCCACCGACCGCGACATCAACAGTGCAGGCATCCCGGTACCGGTCAAAACACCTCGTGGCAAAGCAAAAAAATAACTATGGTTTGACAAGACAACAAATCCCCGTCGCTGTGATGCGACGGGGATTGTTGTCTACCTTTTAAGTTTGATCGGCCCACGCCATATAGTCAGCAAACGACCCATTAAAGTAGACATGCACCACTTGGTTAAAGGTTACCCGATTGGCCGCATCAAAGACTTCGGCTTCACCATCGCCATACGCTACCAACATGCCGCGTTCGGGGTGGTACTCGTCTTCACCGGGGGGAATTACCATCGCCAGCCACTTCCCCGGGTACCGTGATTCAATGGCGAAGACGTCTTCGACCACACCACGTTCATTCATCCCGGTATATGGGCACCCACAGCCACAATCGGGACCACAATCGTTCCCTTCCGTGCCACACGACATGGTGGTACCGCCATGATCAGCGGTGGTCAAACGAATTACAACTGGCATCTGCGGACCTCAACTTACATGTGAATAGCCGCACCCTCAGCGGCAGCATGAGCGGCTTCGCCCAAGGCTTCGTACAGAGTGGGGTGCGCATGAATCGTGCGCATCAACGATTCGGCGGTGGCTTCGTGCGACAAGGCCAAGGCGCCTTCGGCAATCAATTCGGTCACTTTGGGGCCGATCAAGTGCATCCCCAACACGGCGTCGTACTTCTTCTCGGCGACGATTTTGACGAAGCCAGCGCGTTGGCCAAGGATGGTAGCTTTGCCATTGCCCGCAAACGAAAACTTACCAACTTTGACATCATAGCCCTGTTCGCGTGCTTTGGCTTCGGTCAAGCCCACACTAGCAATCTCGGGGTTGCAGTAAGTACAGGCTGGAATAATGCCATAATTAATCGGTTTGGGGTGGTGACCGGCAATCGCTTCAGCCGCCAAAATTCCTTCAGCCGATGATTTGTGCGCGAGCCACGGCGTAGTAATGGCACAGTCACCAATGGCATAAATGCCTTCAGCGCTGGTTTTCATCATCGCATCGACTTGTACAAAGCCACGCTGGTCAAGTGTCACGCCCCGTGCTTCAAGGCCGATTTCTTTGGTGTTGGGGACAATCCCAATCCCAATCAACGAACGCTCGGCGTCGATGATGACTTCTTTGCCACTCGCATCGGTAATCACAGCCCGTACGCCATCACCGTGGTGGGCGACGTTTTGTAATTTTGCGCCGGTCATAATCGTAATCCCGCGCTTACTCAAGGCTTTGGTCAGTTCGGCGCTGACTTCTTCGTCTTCGTTGGGGACAATCCGAGGCAAGGCTTCGACCAAGGTCACTTTGCTGCCAAAAGTGCAAAACATCGAGGCAAATTCGACGCCAATAGCCCCTGCGCCGACAATCAACAACGACTGGGGGATGGTTTTCATGCTCAAGGCTTGCCATGACGACATGATGCGCTCACCATCAAAAATCGCCCCTACTTGGGGGATTTCGCGGGGCTTAGCACCAGTAGCGATAATCGTATTTTTGGTGGTAATGGTCGATGATGCGCCTTCTGCATTCGTCACCACCACATTGCCACGATCACCTAACGTGGCGGCACCCATAATGACATCGATTTTGTTTTTCTTCATCAAAAACGACACACCTTGGGTCATTTGCCGGACGACGCCATCTTTGTTTTTGGTCGTGGCATCCCAGTCGAGACTAACCCCGCTGGTTGTGACACCAAACTTGGCACTTTCGTGGATTTCTTGGAGCAAATCAGCGGTATGCAACAATGCTTTGGTGGGGATACAGCCAACGTTCAAACAAACACCGCCCATCATTGAGCGTTCGACAATCGCAACTTTCAATCCCAATTGGGCTGAACGAATTGCCGCTACATACCCGCCAGGACCAGCACCGACAATCACGACATCATATGCTTGCTCACTCACAGTTTGCCTCTTTACTCTGACGTTTACCGAATTCTATTCTACCACCAATCGAAAAATTGCGTGAATCATGATATTTTTTACCAATAACTTCCTTTTTTGAAAACATTAACCGGCGCACCCGTGAATTAGCACACATGCGATTCCTCAGTGCGCTGGCTGACACGCGCACGACACGCAGCCTGCACACACACCAATCCCATGTCACACCAATTCACGGCCGTGCCCTACGTTTTTTCCACAAAAAAATAAACAACAACTGCGGAATTACGCAGATTTCTCATTGCTTTCGAGAACAGCCTCTTCCATCATAGCGATTTGGCGAGCCACCTCGTCAACGGCAATCCGTTGCTTGCGATAGAGGTCAGATTCACTCATCGCCAAACGCTCAGCGGTATCACGGATTTTGCGCCCGTGCAAAAAGCGCATCTCCAAAATATTGTAAAGAATCGATTCATTGGCAGTTGTGGACAAGGCGCTGTCGGGACGGATGTTGTCGATAGCTTGACGCAACACCAATTGCAGTGCCTTGGTGGGACTAGTCGCCTGGGCATCTCGCATACGTTTGACCGACTTGAGCCCCAGTAGCGGGCTATCAGAGAGCTTGGGCCCCCCCCAATAGTGCGTCAAGGCATCGCGCACCAATTGGGTAAATTCCGGCATCATCGCCACATCGTCTTCGAGCGCTTGCAATGCGTCCGGAGTAGCCTGTTCAATGCGTGAACTCATTTTTTGCAAGGTGTTTATTTCGGGAGCCATGGTGCGTAACGTGTCAATTAAGCGTTGCTGCATGGTCACCATTACCAAAGCATGTTCGACTTGACGAGTTAACGTCCCCACAAGCTGTTTGACCTCGGGTGAGGCGATGCGCTCATAATGATAGAGCCCGACAATTCCTACAATTTGGCTATCGGGATCACGCATCACGGCAATCCCATAATCATTGACGATGAGGGGTTGGGCACTTTGGTGTGCCTGCAACTGCACCATCAACGAATCGAGTGGGTTAGCATCAAAAAATTGGCGAATCCGGCGGCGCCCACCCACAATCATTTTGACAGCATAAACACCAAAGTCATCGGGAGCAGCTACAAAGGCTGAATCACTCTGGGCAGCACCGCACATGACAGTCAACGAATTTTCGAGCAGACGACGCAAATCGGTCTGGGTAAAAGTGGTGCGGGGCAATGTGCGCAAATAATCGATGTCTTCATGGTCATTGGCATAAATCAAGGTATCGAGGTAGGGACGGATTTGGTTGACAACGATTGGCATGACAACCGTCATCATCATGATGCCAAACACCGCCCAGATTTCGGTAGGGAGATGCGATAAACTGGCAAACACGGGCACCACTTGCAAAAACAAAATAATGCTGACCCCAATGAATGGACCATACAACCACCAACGCAAAAAATCATGTTTGACAATGCGATCGGGCTGCGGTGAACCAACAAATGTGGCACTATACGCAGTCACCATCATAAATATGGCAGCGATAGGGGCTGCCACAATCCCAATACTCAGACTAATTGACTCGGGCAACAAATATTCTGTTGGCAACAATGACAAAATCGGAAAACTCAACGCCAACGGACCATACCAACTCGCGACCATGTAGTTCATTCGTCGACGCAGGCTCGGTGTCAGTACTTTGGCACGCACCTGCAACAATAATATCCATGCAGCGGTCACTAACCCAAAAGAAAATATCGCCACCAGGCTAAAAAGCGGTTGGGGGGTCAAAGCTGGCACACTATTGTACCGAATTGGCGTAGCAACCACAAAATTGGTCAGCACCACCGCCAGCACAATCAGCATCCCGACGGCATAACTAAGCCAAACCACCCACATCCGCGCTTTCACAATTTGGAGCTGAATTGCCAACGCCAACACCATATGCAACATACTCGTCGGCACCAGCATGATTCCCAACCACGACCACCGTAAAATAAACTCGAGGATGTTGACATCGTGCGCCACTTGAATCAACACATCAGCCACTACCGCCGTAAATACACCGCACAGCATGATGGTCAAGGCGCGCGCCACAGCCCCGCCCCAAGAGCGAATCGTTAAATACGCCCACAACGAAAATGTCACAATCAAGGTGACATTACTAACAAGTCGACTAAGTTGATGCAAAATCATCGGAAACATGGTTCACCTATCGCTGGCGCACGTCATCCCTTGAACACAAGTGAAATCCATTATAACAATCAATATCACCCACAAACGCAAACACCACTCGCAAATACTTCCGCGCAAATGTTCATAAAAATCCCCAAGGCGTCATAGATGCGCCTTGGGGATTCGTAACCGCAATACTGTTAGGCACGCACAATCATCAACACTGCCACGGCAAACAAAATCTGCACCACCACCGAGGCACCTTGCAACAATCGCGCTACGAGTTTTTCGAAGCGGAAGCACAACATGGCTCCCAGCAAATTCACAGCCGTCACCCCGAGCGCAGCAAGTGGCAAAAAAAGTGCTTGATACCGCGGACGCAATTCACTCACATCCCCAATTGCATCGAAATGCATTTGGATTGTTGCTTGGAGAGTGGGGTAATACCATGCCAACAACCCAACCGCGAGGACATTAATGAAAAGCGCTAACCCCAGCAATAGCGTACTACTATTGTCACTCCAAAACGGCGTATTGAACCACGGTCCATACTCCGTTTCAGGGATTAACCGTTTTGTAGCACCTAAATTACTCCGTTGTTCGAGGTCTTGAACAAATGCCTCGATTTCACTCGGCGAAATCGCATAGGTACCACGAGCCGTCAAAATAAATAGACAGCGGCTGACGGGGAGTGTGCTCCGCACCATCACAGGGATCTCTTTATTTGATGTCGTATCACCCCAAAAGCAACCAATCCCTTGGAACAATGCTTGTGGCAATTTGTCGACAGGTACACCAAAATCCAAACGTCGGATTTGGTCGAGCGGGACTAATTCGCGGTTACCCAACGAAGCAATATACACCGCATTCCGATCAAGACCATACCATAACGTTTGGACTTGGATAAATCGCATCCAAGCCGAACCAGCGCAAATGAGCATGGTTAGCATCGCCAAAAACTGCAGATAAAATTCGAGGTTAATTGTCCATGTGGTAGGTGCCCCATTGAAATGTCGTAGCGCCAGCATCGCAAAGGCAATACTCCCACCCGTAAATACCACTGCAAGCACAAGCGCCAACCAACGGCCAGATGACGGATATGGCTTCCAGCGCCGCATATAGACCTCACATTGCATCATATCGCGGTAGTAATGTGGCTTATTACCACCGCGATAACTTTAGGGATTCGCAGTAGCGGTAACCGTTGGCGTCGCCACCACCACCGGAGTTACCGTAGAAGTCGGATACCCGGCGAGCGGTGCGGTCGGCAACGGCGCAGGGACACCAGTCGGAGCAGGAACCAAAGTGGCAGTGGGCACTGTGGCATACGACACCGGGTACTTGGTTGCTAACGCCGTAAACCAAGTTTCGAATGCGTCGCTACGTGCGTTGCGAATTTGTTCTGCGACTGACGGTACTGTGGTGCCATTGAGTTTAATCACATGCCAACCAAAATCAGTACGGACCGGTGTCGCGACAATTTCGTTGGGCTTCAACGCAATCGCTGCAGCAACATAGGCTGCATCAAATTGACTGCCTGCAACCGATTTACCAGTTAAATCGAACGAATCCATTTTGCCACCATTTTTGCGGCTCGTAAAATCGTCTGATTCGGTCTGTGCCAACGTTGCAAAGTCAGCACCTGCGTTGAGTTTGGCAATCAAATCATCGGCGCGACCTTTTTTGGCGGCGTACAAGGCATCTTTATCGGCCGCACTTGCGCCTTGAGGGACATCTACGCGCACAAAAATCTGACTGGTATCAATCCCGGTTGGTTCCGTCGACGCTTGAAAGGTGTCGGCAGGCAACAATTTTTCTTTGACGCGTTCCATCAATGCTTGGCGCACATATTGGCGATGCAATGCTTGCAAAAAGTCATCCCGTGTCAAGACTGGCTTGGTGCCGCCGGGTTGCATTGCAGTCGTGTAATTGGTAAAGATTGTGTCAATAATCTTAGCGGCTGCATCTTTGGCTTTGGTTTCATCAGGCGTAGCCGTAGGTGGCGCGTTGGTTGGTTCAGGCTCTGCCGTCGCCGTCGGACCACCTGGGGTCAACGTCGGCGCAAGGGTGGCGGTCATCGCAAGCGGAGTCGCTGTCGCACCAAAGACCATACCATAGTCGGCAATCAACGCTTGATCAGCTTGTCCGACCGATGCATTGAGTTGGAATTCTGAATTGGCTGCTTGACGGAGCGATTCGTTTTGCACCCATTCTGAGACAATTTGCCCATCGGGCTCTTCGCTCACACTAGAGCCAGCAATTTGCGATTCGAGATAGGGATTTTGCTGTTGGAAGCGTTCGGCAAACTGGCCACCAAATGATGCCAAAAGTAAATTTTGGGCCATATTTGCTGCCAGCGACAATCGTTTTTCACGCACGTACATTTCACGCGACAAATTCACGTTGCCAACGGTAGCAACCGTTTGGCTAGGGATAATGACTTTGTCGTAAATGACACCACTTATTACCGAGACCAACGCAATCGCCACAGCAACAACCGTCGTCATGATAACCAATCGACGTCGTTGATTTTCGCGTTCACTTTTTGTGATATGGCGATGAGCCGCCACACGACGCGCTTGCTCACGTGCGTCATTTTTCGATTGTGTCATGCTCAACCTCTCTTGCATCGAAGGAACTAACGCAGATAACATGAATGCGGTGCGCCATTCGACGCACCGCATTCAGCACACTCATTTAATTACGGGTGTTCGCGCCTACGAAAGGCAACAACGCCATCTGGCGAGCCCGTTTGATGGCTGCCGTCAACGAACGCTGATGTTTGGCACATGTGCCACTACGTCGGCGCGGCAAAATCTTGCCACGTTCTGACACAAACCGTTGCAAACGCTTGAGGTCTTTGTAGTCAACCGTGCCAATTTGATCGACACAAAAAATACAAACTTTACGGCGCCCACCAAATTTGCGGCGCTGACTACTCGATTTACGGGTATCTTCGGTCATGATTCACCTCTATGTGTGGTGCGTTATTACGCGTCTGATGCAGGGGCTTCTACGGCAACGACAACAGGACGAGGCTCTACTTGTGTCAACAAATAGCGCAACACAGATTCGTTGAGCTTCAATAGTCGCTCCAATTCACGGATTTGTAACGTGGGCAAAGTACAATTTATCAACACATAGTACCCTTCGGTAAAAACGCGCCGACTTGCTTCGCCTTCGGCATATTCACGCATTGGGTAGGCAAACTTACGGCGCCCCCATGGTGAAGTCTGCACGACATTGTTGATGACACCACCAACACCGGTGATTTGCTGCGTTACACGTTCAATAGTGGCAGAAATTTCTTCTTCCGATGAACGCATGGGCGAGACGATGAACAATAATTCGTACTCACGCTTACGGTCGCGCATTGTGCCTCCTCTGGTGTTGCCCCACTCAGTGCATGTACCTGCGCTGTGTACAATGATGTTGGAGCAGAAGTTATTAATCCCAATCGAAGATTATACCAAAGTTAATTTGAAATAGCAAAACAATCATCAACAAATCACCATCTATTCCTTTGTTTGTTACAGCGAAAAATCTACCGTGCCACCAATGACGTTATCGGGTCGATACGAGTGAACTGATGGTATCTGGTACACTAGTATTATGAATACCCACATTGTCGATGTACAACTCATTCGTACTGCCCAGCAATACGGGTTGACTGACGCGTTGAGCTATGCCATTGCTGACGCACTCCACCCTCCTCATCGTGGGCAAATTGTTTATGTACCTCTCGGCAAACAAATCGTCATCGGCGTAGTAGTGTCAACACCACGAATCTCAACCAACGCGAACTACAAAGTTATTACCGCGGTGGCAGACATCGCACTCACGAATCTCCAAGTAGAGCTGGCGCAATGGATGGCACGCCACTATGCTACTCCGCTCGGCGCAATATTGCCCCTCTTCATCCCTGCTAATGCCGTTGGCAAACCAACCAAAATATGGCACGTTACCCCCCAAGGTCAAACCGTCACATTGTCTGAAATCCCCGCTGATGAACGTGGTGTACTCTACCTATTACGCCTACGCACCACGCTCAGCGAAGCAGCAATTGTTGCGCAATTAACCGGAACGCCCCAACGCATCCGTGCGATGCTTGCGTGGCTGTGCGCCCGAGGCTATATCGAAGCCGAGTATACGATTGAATCTACGACCTTTACGCGCCCAAAAATCGCAGTTGCGCTACTGGTACAGCACCCTACCGCAGAAGTACTCCAATCGCTTGCCAGAGCCCCCAAACAACGAGCCCTGCTTGAGCAATTACGCCTTGCCAATAATCAAATGCTCCCCGTAGCGCAATTCGCCACTGCCACACAACTCGCACCATTAATCGACCGCGGCTACATTCGTGTGCAATACCACGATGCCCCACCAAGCAAACCACCACCGCTCCCCGAGGCAACCAGCCTCACTGACGCCCAACGGGCGGCGACTGACAGCGTGCTTCCAGCCATTACAACCCCATCTCACGAGATATTTTTACTCGATGGCGTGACCGGTAGTGGCAAAACCGAAGTCTATTTTGCATTGATACGCCACGCTATCGCTCAAGGCAAACAAACGCTCGTCCTTATCCCAGAAATAGCACTTACCACACAGTTGGGGCAACGCTTTGTTACGCAATTCCCCGGCCGCGTCGCGATTATTCACGGCCAACTAACACCCAAGCAACGCATTGAACGCTGGCACGCCATTCAGTCACAACACGCTGAGATTATCATCGGACCTAGGTCAGCACTGTTTACCCCGGTCTGTGCGCTTGGTTTGATTATTGTTGATGAAGAGCACGATGGGTCCTACAAAAACGAATTTGCGCCTTACTACCACGCCCGTGATAGTGCAATCATGTACGCCAAACTCGCCAATGTGCCGATTGTCCTCGGCAGTGCCACACCCTCAATTGAGCTTCTTTATGCGGCATCTCAACAACGGATTAGCAAGTTGACACTCCCCGAACGGATCGATGTCAGTCGCGATGTCATTGCACTCCCACCCATCCGAATTGTCGATATGCGCAGCGAATCAAGCATTGACCGCTTTGGACTCATTGGTAAGACTCTCGCCCAACAAATATCTACCTACACTGCGCAAAATCACCAAGTGCTCCTGCTCCTCAATCGCCGTGGTACGAGTGGGTCGCGCCTCTGCCGAAATTGTGGGCATGTTGCCCAGTGCAATCGCTGTAGTTCACCACTCGTCGTTCATTTTCGTAGCGGGCAAAGCATCGGAGTCTGCCACACCTGTGGCAACCAGCGCTTTATTGAATCACATTGCCCACACTGTTTCCATGCCGATTTTTTGGATATCGGCAGTGGCACACAACGGGTCGTTGAAGTAATTGCCACCCATTGGCCAACCATCCCCATCATTCAATGGGACCGCGATACCGCGGATAGTGCCCGTGACCACGCCCAATTGCTCAGTCAAGCCAATTCCCACGATGCCGCCATTATTGTCGGTACACAGATGATCGCCAAAGGACTCGACCTCGCCAAAGTCCGCCTAGTGGGGGTCGTCAATACGGACACTGCCCTACAATTACCTGATATGCGCGCCGCCGAACGCACCTATCAGCTCCTTACTCAAGTCGCCGGGCGCGCCGGCCGACGGCGCGGGAGCGCCGAAGTAATTTTTCAAAGCTATCAACCTGAACACTATGCAATTCAAGCTGCGGCCCGCTATGATCGCATGTTGTTTTATAAAAACGAAATAGCCTACCGGCAACGCCTCGGCTACCCCCCATTTGCACGCATGATCAAGCTTGTCTGGCAACACCAAAACAACACGCTGTGCCAGCGCAATGCCCAGCAAGAAGCAGTCCAAATCGCCACTGCGCTCGCCGACCTCGCCCCAGCTACGCGCATTATTGGGCCGGCACCTTGTTTTTTTGCCCGTGTACGCGACCGCTATCGCTGGCAGTTGTTCATTGTGACCAATCAGCATCGTGAAGTCATCCAACGCATCAACGATTGTCAGCATGCTATGATAGACGTAGATCCGTTATCAATGCTGTAGGATGTGCGATGGAATTACGCAAATATGCTTGGATTTCTCTGGCAGTGGCATTTTTGATGATAGTCGCCAAAACCACAGCATACCGTTTGACTGGTTCTGTCAGCTTACTCTCGGATGCAATTGAATCAATCGTCAATGCGCTTGGTGCGTCTGCTGCTATCTGGGCATTGTCGCTCGCCGCACAACCGCCCGATGATGAGCACGCCTACGGGCACGACAAAGCAGAATATTTTAGCAGTGGCTTCGAGGGTGCACTCATCGTCATGGCAGCCATCGGGATTATTTATTCCTCGGTAGTCCGTTTAATCTATCCCGAACCAGTAACGGCGTCGTATTTGGGGATCGGGCTTGCATTGGCAACATCGGCTGTCAATTACATTCTCGCGTTATGGCTCAAAAAAGCCGCCATCGCCAACGATTCAATTGCCCTAGAAGCCGATGCACAGCACTTAATGAGTGATGTCATTTCGTCATTTGTCATCTGTATTGGTGTCATCATTGCGACCAGCACACCGTGGTGGTGGATAGATCCAGTGATGGCGCTGCTCGTCGGCCTGAATATTATTCGGATGGGTGGGGAATTGGTACGTCGCTCGATTAATGGGTTGCTTGATGCAAGTTTTGCTGATGCAGAATTAAAGACATTGCACAATGTGCTCAAGCAATTCGAAAGCGACGAAGTCATGTTTCATGCCATTCGCACGCGCATCTCGGGTGCGCGCAAATTTGTGTCGATGCACGTGCTCGTCCCTGGCAATTGGAGCGTCGCTCATGGCCATGAACTTCTCGAAAAAATCGAAATCGCCGTGCATTTAGCATTTGCCAATGCGAATGTCATTACCCACATCGAACCAAACGATGACCCTTTGTCGTTTGCAGACATCCACTTGCATCGTAATCAGCAGCACTGAAACTTCATGCAGCTATTAAACCATCAAGAGCCGTGGTAATGCTGTGGAGCAAAATCTGCTCTTCAACCGTGTTGTCGATAAGCAAATCGTAAATCCGCCAAACAACAGCTAGCTGTTTGATTCGGAGTATTTCTTCGGGCCGTAATGGCACAGTGGCGGTGTACCCCTCGATTATCCCTTGCCGAAATGCCAGTGAATTAGTAGTGCGCATCGTCGCGGCCAAATCAAACATTGGATCACCTGCTACGATTATGCCAGGACGGACGACCCCTTCAAGTTGCACATGACTGTGCACCGTCACATAGACGTGTTGCATGTGTAAATTGCCATGAATGCAACACGGGTTGATTTTTTCTATTATGTCATCTTGGATTATTTCACGCCAAAACCGCGCCAAAATCGCCACCGCAGCGGGGGAACGTAATCGCTCAATACCCGCGGTCTCGTTGAACCACCGTTTGAGCACACTCCGCCAATCGCGCAATTCCCATTTTTGCGTTGTCGTTGGCCAACCCCAACCCGCCATTGGAAGCGCGTGTAGCACCCGCAATGTGCGCCCGACTTGGCGAGCAGCTTGCCGTTGTAATGTCGCATCGGTGACATCTGCAACTACCGTACCGGTAATATGGTTGTACAACACAAACCCAACAGGCAAAAAATTATACGAAATATCGACATGGATAATCTTTGGGACGGGCAATTGTTTGAGGGCACAGGCGCGCAAAAAAGCGACTTCACCTGCCAACAGCTCACTTGGTGCAAATACCACAGTCACCACCGATGTCCCCGTGACCCGAACCTCGATGCGCTGTGGGAATATTTGCTGGAGCGCCAAGGTCCTGACCCGCAATTTGAATGGGTGAATCACCAGCGCCACATAATCGTGCAGCCGACTTAAAATTGCGCGTTGCCATGCAGAAACAGCAGCGGTATTGTCGCAATATGCATCCGCATCCTGTTGGAGCGCTGCCAAGATATCTTCCATAGTTATGAATTGTGCCTTTTCGTGGATGCATCATTCACTGCATTGTAACAAAACAATCCTCCGCGCATCCTACGAAACGCGGAGGATTGGGCATGCCATGGTATATTATGCTTCATCAGGAAAAAGTGCAGTGCTCAAATAGCGTTCGCCATTACTCGCCGAAATAAAGACAATCGTCTTGCCGGCGTTTTCAGGGCGCGCTGCCAATTGAATCGCAGCAAAGGCCGCAGCCCCCGAACTAATCCCAACCATTAATCCTTCTTGTTGGGCTAAGCGTCGCGCCGTCGCAAAGGCATCGTCATTGCTGACCTTGATGACTTCATCGTAGACTGCTGTATTGAGGACTTGTGGCACAAAACCGGCACCAATTCCTTGAATTTTGTGTGGTCCTGGTTGTCCACCAGATAGCACCGGCGATGCTTCTGGCTCAATTGCAACCACTTTGATAGCCGGCTTGTGCTGCCGCAATACTTCACCCACACCGGTCACCGTACCACCTGTGCCCACCCCAGCCACAAAAATGTCGATTTCGTTGTCGGTGTCATGCAAGATTTCAAGCGCCGTGGTGCGACGATGAATATCAGGATTAGCCAAATTATTGAATTGCTGTGGAATCCAAGCATTGGGGGTGTCGGCTGCCAAAGATTCTGCGCGTGCAATTGCACCACGCATCCCTTCGCTGGCCGGTGTCAACACCACTTGGGCGCCAAATCCTTTCAGTAATTTGCGGCGTTCGATGCTCATTGATTCGGGCATCGTCAAAATCATCCGATAGCCCCGTGCCGCCGCAATCATCGCTAACCCAATCCCCGTGTTCCCACTCGTTGGCTCGATAATGACCGTTTTACCTGGTGCAATCAAACCCGCCTTTTCTGCAGTATCAATCATCGCAAAACCAATGCGATCTTTGACACTCCCGCCTGGATTGAACCACTCAAGCTTAGCGAGTACCGTTGCACCTTGGGCTTTGATTTGCACCAACGGCGTGTTTCCTATCAAATCAACCACACTATGAAAAATTCGTGCCATCAGTTGCCTCTTTTAATATTGAGTAAATTACTCAAATTAGTCAATATTAATTATACAAAAAACACAAAAAAGTGCAAGTGGAGAAAAACGCAAAAAACGCCACACAACAAGATGACGCAAATAATCATATAGCCACAAGCAAAATCGGAACCACGCAACTATTCATTGACGTCAACCGTCTGAAGAGCGGCTAGACAATTGAAAGGATGCCAATAATGTCAGACAACACCCAAACACCACCCGAATCGACATCAACAGTACCACCAACTCCAGAACAAGCCACCAACCCGACGTCACACGATTCATTGTTAGACGAGCTTCGCACCTTGGGGACACAACTCGAAGCCGTTGCCCGCGCATTTTTGAATAGCAATCAGGCCCATCAAATCCAACAAGAGCTACAAAAAGGCGTTGGCGAAGTGGCTGATCGCTTACAAGCAATTCGCAGTAGCGAAAAAGTTGCCGAAGTCAGCGAAAAAGGGAAACAATTCGTTGAAAAAGCCATGGAAAATCCCGCAGTCACCGAAGCCCACACCAAAGTCGTCAGCGGGTTAGCCAGCATCAACGACGAATTGCGCAAATTAGCCGCGAGCCTGAGTGAAAATCGCCACCAAAGCGAATAATCACAGCCAAATCCCCCACGAGCAGATGCTCGTGGGGGATTTGACGCAACAATTATTTGATCATATCGAGACTTTGTTGCCATAGCCGGCGTTGGGTTGTTACATCATAAGAAACTTTTGATGACGGAACCGGTTTACATTTATCAAAGTACCGTCCTGTGACATTGGCAACACTATCGCTCCCTGCCAAAAATATTGTAGTTTCAGCGCCTTGCTCAGGGGTAATTGCCAGATAGCGTTGCATGACCGCAAAAACTTTCGCAAACCAACCAGGATTGTTCTGGGCAAAACCTGTGGCAACAAAGCCCGGGTGCAAACAGTTGGCAGTGACATCTGAATCAAGCAAACGGTTCGCTAATTCGTAAGTAAACATGATATTCGCTAATTTCGACTGCCCATACGCCTTCCAGCCACCAAAGCGTTTCGCCCCCTCTAAGTCGTTAAAATCGATGGTTGCGCCTTGGTGCGCTGCAGACGCCACCGTGATAATCCGAGCTGGCGCACTTGCCCGTAACAAATCTAGTAGCTGGGTCGTCAACAAAAACGGCGCCATATGATTGAGCGCCCAGGTCATTTCTATTCCATCTACGCTCATTTGTCGCTCTGTGAAATACGCACCAGCATTATTGATTAAGACATCAATCCGGTCATAGCGTTCCTTTAGCGTATCAGCAACAGCCAACACCTCTGCCTGCGACGATAAATCCGCCTGAATGGTATCAAGCTGTGCCGTTGGAGTTTGCTGCACAATCAACGAAACTGCATCTGCCAAGCGACTGGCAGACCTGCCCACTAAGACTACTTTGGCACCAGCGGCAGCTAATTCACGCGCGGTAATCAACCCAATCCCCCCAGTCGCGCCCGTGACAATCATTACTTTGTCGAGATGTGTCATGATTCCTCCTTACGTTTGAAATATACTGACTTAAAAGGAACTACCTATCGCGATCTGTTGCCAGATTGGCCACAAGCCGATGGAGTTTTATGGCGAGCCACAGCGACAACCGCGTTTCGGTGTGGTCAAGATCGATATGACATATTTGCGAAATACGCGCTAAGCGATACAATAACGTGTTGCGATGGACATGGATTGCTTCAGCCGTTCGCGCCAAATTACCATTACATTCAAAAAAAGCTTCGAGCGTTTGTAATAATTCACCATGTTGCTCACGTTCATATTCAAGCAACGCACCAAGGTGTTGCTGATAAAACCGAAGTGTATCTGGATTATCGACAAGTGGCAATAGTAATTGATATACCCCGATTTCGGCATAACCAAGCGCATCTGAACGTTGCACAGCCAACAACTTCTGCGTTAATTCTGCTTCATTTAAGGAACGTACCCATTCGGCATGGGTCATAGCAAGGCGTCCAAACGTGGCTCGTGCAGTGGGGAAAGTGGCTTGGACATTATGCAGCACCGATTGAATAATTTGCTTGTCACTCCTATTTGCCACATCAGCAGGGACAACGCAACACACTCCCAACGCATGACTGACCCAAGGAATAGTTGATCCGAGTTGTGGTAGCGTGTTGGCGAATTGCGATTGAAATGAGAGTAGTTGTTCCTTTGGCACCCGAAACACCATCGCAACATGTGGCTTACGCAAATCGACGCCGATTTCGCGGGCACGTTGTTGTAGCAAGAGCTGGTCAGTCAAATTACCTGCGAAAAATTGCTCGAGGAAGTTGCCTCGGTAGCGTTCTTCTACTGCCGAAAGCGCTTGTGTTTTGGTCATTTCCATGGCGAGCGCCATGGCAGCTCGTTTGACGGTGGCTTTGTCAGCATCAGTAAGTGATTGACCGGCGAGCACGATAAATCCAATCCCATTACCCGCAGCGACAATCGGCAAACACCAGGTTGTAATCCCACTGACCCGCTGATTCCCTGGAGTAAGCGCAATGTGCAATAGTGTCGATTTGATTTCACTCGCGCCATGAAAAGCCAACATATCGCCTTTGACCGAATATATCGCCACCGTTCGCCCTGTGCGTGCGGCAAGTAAGGCAAGCATGGCAGGGAATCCCCCGCCAGCCAACGACTGCTCACCCAATTCGAGTGCAATTTGGGCAGCCCGTCGATCAACTTGGGCGTCATAATCGCTGATTAAGCGCTGCAATTCGCGGTCAACCACCCGAATATCGACATCATTTGCGAGGTGCAACAATGGCAACCCCGCCTGCTCAGCGATTGCAATTGATTCCCCATCAATATGGCCTACTATTGCCAAGGCGCTAATCGGCACACGAATCAAGCGTTCAATCAAGGTGGGCAACGATATCGGTGGATCAATGTCTTTGAGTGCCGGTACTGACACCAATGCGAATTCATTGCCATGAAGCTCAGTAAATAACGGTGCTAACCCACGTGCCACCACGGGCCAAGACACCAAATGGTGCAAACCCGCTTGGCCAGCGACGATTTGGGTCGACACTGGCAAGGCTAATCGTATGGCATCATGAACAGTTACACTCGACATGCAGACTCAGTTCGTTACTCGAGGGAGATTTGCGGATAAAGCGCTGGAAATAACACGTCACACAGCGGTAATTCAGTATCATCACACATCAGTAGCCCTGCGCGGCGTAGTCCACCCACAGAACGATAGCCAAAAGCCATCTGTGCTAACGCCACTAATTCTACTTGCTTGATACGCACATCAGCTTCTCGCGTTCCATCGATTACCGTTACTTTACCATCAGATACCATGAGCATAGCTCGTTCGTCACTTATTTCAATGCGGATGCTCCCGTTCCAATGCATGTACGTTGATGCACGCAAGCGCTGTTCAAATGCCGGAATCAGCGCAGTTAACATCATCGGCAAATCTAACACGCCCAACAATACTGCCTGGCCACCAGCAGATGCCATTTGCAACACACCCTGATAATGCATCGCCATCTGTGTGACGGAATGGGTAATCGGAAGTTGTAGCACAACGGGTTGTGCCACGAGACCACCATACAGCAAGTGGCCTACGAGATCACTTGCAGCGCCGTCGTTGCTTGCAACCGCCTGAACAACACGTTGTTCGCCGCCGTGTACCACGATATCAGCGGCGGCGCAGAGTTGGCCATCAGTGCCATACAACAACAGCCATGGACGATCGGGCCAAGCAGCCCAATCAACAATGCGCACGCTCACCTGTGTTGCGGTCAATGTCATACTCTGGATGAGTTGCTGCTCAGCACGTGTGGGGATGCGTACATATGCACGATCGGGTGCTACTGCCAATGCCGGGAGCGTCGCGTTCCAAGCTACCCGCACGCGATGAGAGACAGGCGCAAAGCCGTATTGCGACCATTCGGCGACATTCCCTGACACCAGAACCAAACCGAGTCCTTCTTCGATAAATGCCATGGCCTGATGCATCACTAGTTGCACAATATGTGCATGTGCGAAATCCGCAACATGCCTGACATGGCGCACCACGGCTACATCGATGACCGCCGCCCCTACAACCACCCGATCGTGGAGTGTTACCACTGCAGCCAGTGGTGTTTGTTGTGCAAATGCCACCACAATCGTACTAGGTCGCGTGCGTGCCGCTTGCATCCACACGGTGATGTCACCCAAGACAGTCACGACGTCATGTTGCTCAGCGGGCGACAATTCATGCCAAAATCGCATTGATATGTCATTCATACGTATTCCAATCGCACAGGGCATTAATATAAGCGGCGCTCCCATCACGCAGCCAGCCATCGAGCTGCGCTTGTTCTTTGAGCTGTTGTCCACGCAAGCGCGTCACTTGCAAAAAACAAACCGAAGCATCAGGCAACGATGTCATGTCGCCCCACAGTTTTTCGAACTGAGCCACCGGGTAGATGTCTTCTTGGCCATTGCCCCAGCGTTTTTTGACATCTTTGATGGTGACATAGGTCGGCATGCGCGTTGCCATCGCCCGCACCGCCTGATTGACCCGCTCTGCGTTTTGCATGATGTCATCACGAGTCAAACCAAACAGCGTCAACATGCCGTCAATATCTACCCAATTAGTGAGTGTGTTATAAAAGCGCAAACCAAATTCATCGGTAATCCGCGGCATAGCCAACCCTTCAACCACGCGCACTTGGTCATCGACTCGCGCCAGACCACCACCGCGATCATCAATGCGCCGCGCCGTGACTTCAAAAGAAAAAGTCTTTTGTGAGGCAATATGCAATCCCAGCAAAGCTGGATCCAGCGTCGCTCCCAACGTGTCAATATTGTGCACCATCAAGTAGCGCAAATTGGGATTTGTTTGTAAAAGCTGTGCGAGTGTGCCATTACGCAACATATTGGGGACTTCAAACCAATGCCCAACAGGATGCATGCACTGCTGAGGCAAATTGTCGGTGTAATCGGCACCTTCGCCTTGGGCACGGGCCCAACCAATCAAGGCAGTATGCACACTTTGGCGCATTTTTTGGGCTTGATCGTCGAGGATCTGGTGGGGGGTCTCCTCCCAAGCGAACCGCAAATCGCGGGTCATCGGTATAAACCGCAACCCGACCGCCTTCCCATGTGACAACAACACATCACCAGTATATCCCCAAGGTCGCCCGTGTGACAGTGCGGTCATTTGGGCGTTACGAAGCGGTGCATCCGTCATGTAGCTAGTAGTAAAAACATGCGCTGGCGGTGTGCCATAACGACGCGCTACTTGTTGGCTTTTGGCAATATGAAGCTCGATAAAGGTGCGATGGCGACCGGCAAGTTTGGCAAAGGGGTGGAGCGCTTTGACCACGCCCGCTCCTTGCGTCCAACGACTCCCCGCCCCACCCGCCAACGACACGACCGCAACTTCACCACGGGCTAACGCAGCTTCACCAAGACGGATAATTTCAGTCGCTGGTAAACGAGTAGCATCATGCACATCCTGACTATCAACATCGCGAATCACACTACTTACCGGCAGGCGGTTTTGCATCAACCCAATCCGTCCAGCCCGCATATCGGCACGAATTTGTTCGTGAAAGTCGCGATCAAAGCCATTTTGGAGCAGTGCATCATATACCCGTGGTGCTTGGTTGGCAGGACTACTAACATGGGGCAACATTTGATTGAACAACAACGGTACCACACGTGCTAATTCAGGGCGTGTCAAACAAGCCGCGCCAAAGTAGTCAAGCTCGCGACGGCGCGTCAAATTGAGATCACGCGCTGTAGCGCGCAATAGTCGTGGCATATGCAACGCATAGTATCCAACCGGCATCAAACGATTCGTGGCAGGTAATAATTCGGCCCATGTGCCACGCTCATTGATGGCGAAGTCATAAACGACCGGCTTCATAGCAAAGGGCAAGGCATCTTGAAGCGCCAATCGCTCGGCATCCATAATTTCTTGTAATGCGTTTTGCGCTGCAACTTTGATGACGGGGTCGACGATAAACCCCATACCTCCACCTGACATGCCACCAAGCATCCAAAACCCCCAAAACTGATCACCAAATCGTTGCTTGGCGGCGCGAATCAGGCCTTCGGTATAGCGATTAGTGGCCCATGGGATAATCGTTTGCAATGGGCCCATAAAATTACGCGTGGTAATTTGCCCCAAACGCTGGATGTCACCCGCTTTGAGGGCAGCAATCATGTCGGTCATCAAGGCGATGGCATCTTGGCGAGCCTGCCATTCGGCACCAGCACGGAGCAAATATTTCTCGGTGACCATTTCCAAAATCGGGCCAACGTTTTGGGCCATGCCACCATGCACCAACACCAAACTATCCTGCAGGCGTTGCCGCGCTACGGGGGAGATTTCGACGTTACTTAATACGCGATGTTGGGGCAACAACCGACCACGACTGACCCCGTATTCAGGGTCACCGAGTTGAGATTCAACACCAGTAATCAATTTGATGCCCGGCCAAACACCGCCAGAATCTTGCCAGCCACCACCAGAGCCCGCCAACCACTCGCCCAAAATCGCCCGCGCTGCCACTAACCGGCGTTCGGATTCATGCAAAGCACCGGTGAGATTGACAGTCTGGCCTGTAGCACGCATACAGACACAAATCAGCGCAGCTAACAAATTGGTCGACACCGCTAATCGCGAACCTTTAGGGATATCATTTACCGATGACACCAGCTCGATCCCATGACCTGGACCAACTAAGCGTGCTAACACATCAGCCAACGAGCGTTGCGAACTCTCAAGGCCAGGGGGGATAATCCCCGCGGCAATGACGGCTCCTTTGAGTAAGCCCAAATAATCACGACCGAAATCAAAGACTTCGCCTAGTTCGCTAATATCGGCAGTTACACCCAAATCAACACTCGTCAAACGCAACAATGGCTCGTCAATGACCCGCAAATACGCTTCCACTGGAGGGCGAGTTGTGGCATCACGACCACGCACACACAAATCTACCGAGATATTGAGGACTTGGGCACCAGCTGGAAAATCCATCCCCAAGAAAAAAATATCGCTCCAACCACTATGTGACAAGTCCATCCGCACGGGCGTCGCTTCTTGTAAAATCGGAAATGCCTGATCGGCATCACGGGTTAGTAGGCGCGGATGGATGCGTAAGGGATAATCCGCAGGATGCCCCATGCGAAACATCCATTGATTCCCGCGCACTGCCCGGACACTTTGACGTACTTGGTCAGCCAACGTTTGAAACGCAAGCTGATGATACGCAGTTGCTAATGCACTCGACAACGCATCTGAAGGGGCACGGACAAATGCCGCCCCAAACAACGCCACAGATTCCTCAAAACGCCGATTTAATAAATGCACATATCCTTCATATGGGACATGGTTTGCTTGTGCAGCAGGGTAATGTGCTGGCAAATAAAACCGATGGATTGCATATAAGAAAAAGAGTGCGCGCACACGCTCATACAAATTAGTACGCTGCTGACGAAACACTTCGAGCGCGGCAATTTCTGCGAGCAATGTTTGGTAGGACGCGTTGCCACACACCGATTCAAGTGCGCTATCACGCAACAGTGCGTCATCAGCGATAATAATCGCGCATAATCGCGACATACATGCTCCTATTCACTGCGGCGATGAAGCAATAATTCCACCAACGTAGCCATCACGTCTTCACGGTCAACACCATGCAGACCCAACGCAAGCTGCGCAGTCAATAAGCCGTATTTGGCACCAGTATCATAGCGGCGCCCAATATGCGCGAGTGCAAGGTAGCGTTCTTGTTGGGCGAGCTGATGAAGCGCAGGGGAAAGTTGCAAAATTTCGTCGGGAGCTGCCATCAGGTTTGCGGTCAGCACATCAAAAATCCGCGTCGTGAGCACATGCATCCCAAACAAACACAAATAGTGCCCAACGCGCAATCCTGGTGTAAGTAACTGTTGCTCTGCGGAAGTTGGTGTCGGCTTTTCGACCACATGCTCAATCGTATATGCGTGAGGGTTACCTGGTAGGGGACGTCCCCCAACCACACCGTAGTACGGAAGCAAGTGTTCCCGCGATGACTGCACTGCCGAAACTGCGCAATTTTCGCTAAGCGCCAAATCAACAATCTGACGCGCACAGCTCCGCGGCTCGTTACTCAAATAAATATGATCACCAACGAGATGTAAAAACGGTTCGGAACCGATAGCGTCGCGAGCCATCAAAATTGCATGGCCATAGCCTTGCGGGTGGGCTTGCTCTACAAAACGCAAATGTTTGGCGATATCGTTGACGGCATTCATATATGCCGATGCCATACCAGGCGCAACCACAATCACAATTTCTTCAATACCCGCTTGCAATGCTTCTTCGGCAATAATGCGGAGTAACGACTTCGTAACGCCATCACGATCCACGAGACGTTGCAATGGCAGTGCTTGTTGGGCCGGTGAGGCAGCGGTGATTAAAGCGCGAGAAATACGCACGACACACTCCTTATTTCATTTGCCGTCATTATACCAAAGTAGCACGATATATATTCTAAAATACGTCGCAAAGAGCGAGATTTTTTCATGCAATTACGTATTTTTTTGCACAAAAACAGGATAAACACAACAAAAAAACGAATTTATCGTTGTCAATAAATCATCCAATCCGCTCGTGCATTCACATATCACCCTGCAACGCTTGACGAAGCAGACGTCCACCTCTATACTGATACCGCTTGGAATTGGCGACATTTCCCGGTAATTACGGCACATACGGCGATGAGGAGTTTGATGTGATGCGATCCTTCGCACAATTTTTTGGTCCAAATGCTGGTTATGTACTCGAATTATACGAACAGTACAAAAAAGACCCTGCTTCCGTCGATGCGGAGTTTCGCCAATTATTTCACGAAAATGCGCATCTGTTTACTGATGCCGATGCATCAACGCCACAACGTGCACCACGTGAATCGGTTGACAACGTCCATGCGATTTCCGCAGCTCGTTTGATTCGGTTTATCCGCGAAATGGGGCATTTGGCAGCCCACATCGACCCACTCGGAAAAAAACCGGTTGGCGACCCGAGCCTCGAACTCGCGTACCATGAAATCAGCGAAGACGATTTACGCCGCTTGCCAGCTTCTATATTGCGAAGCCCACTTGAAGCCGAATGTAACGACGCCTGGAGTGGAGTACAAGCGTTACGCGCACTCTATTCTGGAAGTCTCGGCTATGAAGCTGATCACATCCAAGTCTACAACGAACGCAAGTGGATACACGATGCAATCGAAACACGGAAGTTTTTTTATGGGTTTTCGGCACGGCGCAAGCGCGAAATTTTGGCGCGCCTCAGTGAAGTCGAGTCATTTGAGCGTTTTTTACATACCACGTTCGTCGGTCAAAAGCGCTTTTCACTTGAAGGTTGCGACATCTTGTTGCCTATGCTTGATTCAATTATCCGCAATGCTGCAGTTGCGGGTACCAAAGAAATCGTCATTGGTATGGCTCACCGAGGACGCCTCAATGTGCTCGCCCATGCACTCGGCAAGCCATACAATCATATTTTGAGTGAATTTATCCTCGCACATCATGACGCGCACCATCCAGTCGTACGTGAAGCACACGGTTGGACAGGTGACGTCAAATACCACCTTGGTGCCCAACGTACCTTCCGTGAAAGTGGGATTGAGCAAATGCCCATCACACTCGCACCCAACCCCAGCCACCTCGAATTTGTGAATCCAGTAGTTGCTGGCCGCGCCCGGGCGGTACAAGACAACCGTTTTGCACATGGCACACCGACACGAGACCGCTCGGCGTCGCTGGCAATCATTATTCACGGTGATGCCGCATTCCCTGGCCAAGGTGTTGTTGCCGAAACACTCAATATGTCAGACCTCAATGGTTATAGCGTCGGTGGTACCATCCACATCATTCTCAACAATCAAATTGGTTTTTCGACAGACCCGCACGATAGTCGTACCACACTCTATTCGAGCGATCTTGCGAAAGGCTTCGAAATTCCTATCGTGCATGTCAATGCGGATGATGTTGAAGCAAGCGTAGCCGCCGCCCGCATGGCACTAGCCTACCGCAACGAATTCCACAAAGACTTTCTGGTTGATTTGGTTGGTTATCGGCGCTGGGGGCACAACGAAGGCGATGAGCCATCATTCACGCAACCGCTAATGTATGCACAGATAAGTCAGCACAAAACAGTGCGTGAGCTGTGGGCAAATCAACTAATCGGCGAAGGCATCATCACCCAAGCAGAAGCAGATGCCATGGTAACCGATGTGATGGCCAAGCTCCAAGAAGCCAAACAGCACGCAGAATCCACACCCGTCATGCCTACAAGCTTGACGATGCCACCACCCGGATTGGCTCGACGCACTCAAACTGCCGTGAGCGCCGAAAAATTACATGAATACAACACGCAACTGCTGCGCGTCCCCGATAACTTCAGCATCAATCCCAAATTGGTGCGCATGTTTGAAAAACGGCGTACCGCCTTTACCCAAGTCGGAGCCATTGACTGGGCACATGCAGAAGCGTTAGCATTTGCTTCACTCATCGCCGAAGGTATACCAATCCGGTTAACTGGTCAAGACAGCCAGCGCGGTACATTTAGCAATCGCCATTTGGTGTTACATGATGTCGAAAACGGCGAGGTCTACGCTCCGATTCAACACCTTCCCCAAGCCCAAGCCGCATTTGCCGTATACAACAGTTCGTTGTCCGAAAATGCCGTCTTAGGATTTGAATACGGCTATAGCTCTCATACCCCTGACACGTTGGTATTATGGGAAGCGCAATTTGGCGACTTCGCCAATGGCGCCCAAGTCATCATCGACCAATTCATTGTCTCTGGTCGCAAAAAATGGGGGTTGCAACCATCGTTGGTGCTGTTGCTCCCACACGGCTACGAAGGCCAAGGCCCCGAACATTCGAGCGCGCGTTTGGAGCGCTTTTTGCAATTAGCAGCCGACGACAACATCCGTGTTGCCAACTGCACCACCGCCGCCCAATATTTTCATCTGTTACGCCGCCAAGCAATGCTTCGCACTGAAGACCCACGTCCGTTGATTTTGATGACCCCCAAAAGCTTGCTTCGCCACCCTCAAGCAGGTTCTTCGCTGAGCGATCTCGCAGACGGTCGTTTTTTTCGTGTGCTTGACGACGTTAATGCCAACGATCGTCGTAATCAAGTTGAGCGGATTATCCTCTGCTCAGGCAAAGTTTATGTCGATTTGATTGGTAGTATTCCTGTTGAACAAGCCCCGCATGTGGCGGTAGTACGCATCGAAGAGCTCTACAGCTTCCCAGCTGATGAATTGACCGCCGTTCTCGCGGGCTATCCCAACATGCGTGAAGTCGTGTGGATGCAAGAAGAGCCACAAAACATGGGCGCATGGACGTATATTGCGCCGCGCATCAAACCTTTGCTTGCCGCCGATATCCAATTTGGCTATGCCGGCCGAGCACCATCAGCCAGCCCAGCCGAAGGCTCACATTCAGACCACGTCGAAGAACAAGCCCGCATCATCAATGATGCCGTACACGCATCAGTTCAATCGCAATTCATCGTGGTGGCGTAACCGTACGTCATGGAGAATGTATCATGAACATCGATATCAAAGTCCCGATTCTCGGTGAATCAATTGTCGAAGGTACCTTGGCGCGCTGGCACAAAAAAGTAGGCGATCCCATCAATGCCGGCGAAATCATTGCCGACCTCGAAACGGACAAAGTCAACATCGAAGTCAGCGCCAGTGCCACGGGGACTGTCACTTCCCTCCACAAACACGAAGGTGAAACTGTCGCAGTTGGTGAGCTCATCGCCACTGTCGATACCACGGCAACCGCCACAGTCACCAGTCACGCCTCCGACACCACTCCAGCGTCGGTAGCGGTGCCGGCACCTGCGACGACACCCGCCACCAGCGATGCCCCCGCGACACCAGTGGCGCGCAATGTAGCCGCTGAGACCGGCGTCGATTTGCGAACCGTCAGTGGCAGTGGACCGGATGGACGCATCACCAAAAGCGACGTCATCAAAGCCAGCACACCAGCACCCGTAGCACCCGTAGCACCGATCGTCGCAAGCAACAGCCGGCGCGAAGAGCGGGTCAAGATGTCACGCCGGCGCCAGACAATTGCCACGCGCCTCGTGCAAGCCCAACAAACGGCCGCCATGTTGACGACCTTCAACGAAGTCGACTTGACGCGCGTGATGGACATCCGCAAACGCAAAAAAGATAGCTTCAAAGAGCACAATGGCGTGGGCTTAGGTTTCATGTCGTTCTTCACCAAAGCAACGGTCAGTGCGCTCAAAGCATTCCCAGCTGTCAATGCCGAAATCCAAGCCGACGAGATTCTCTACAAGTATTACTACGACATCGGTATCGCCGTGTCGACCCCCGATGGCTTGGTCGTACCAGTGCTCCGCGATGCCGATATTTTAAGCTTTGCGGGGATCGAAAAAGGGATAGAATCACTTGCCAAACGAGCCCGTGACAACAAATTAGGCTTGGCCGAACTGTCGGGCGGCACGTTTACTATCACAAACGGTGGCGTGTTTGGCTCAATGATGTCAACTCCCATCCTCAATATGCCGCAAGTAGGGATTTTGGGGATGCACAAGATCCAAGAGCGTGCCATGGTCATGAATGGCCAAATCGTCATCCGCCCAATGATGTACATCGCCTTGTCATACGACCATCGCATCATCGACGGCGCCACTGCCGTACGCTTCCTCGTACATATCAAAGATCTACTCGAAGACCCTGATAGCTTGTTGCTCGAATTCTAAAAACCATCGCCGACACTAATCCCCCTCGACATCGCCGTGATGTCGAGGGGGATTTACATGACCAAATTAGGCGCGGTCGTTGAGGGCGGCCACACCGGGGAGCACGCGTCCTTCGAGGAGCTCGAGCGAGGCACCACCACCGGTAGAAATATGGCTGACTTTGTCAGCCAGACCCATTTGCTCGATAGCGGCCACTGAATCACCACCACCAATCACCGTTTTGGCGCTACTGTCGGCCAAGGCTTGAGCGACGGCCCGCGTGCCACCAGCAAAGGCAGGCATTTCAAACACGCCCATCGGACCATTCCAGATGATGGTCTTGGCTTGGGCGATTTCGGCGGCATAGCGCGCTTGGGTATCGGGGCCAATATCGAGGATACGCCAGCCGGGGGTGACGGCATCGATTCCCACCACCTTGGTGGCGGCATCGGCGGCAAATTTGTCGGCAACGACCGCATCGGTAGGCAACAACAGTTTGGTGCCACGGGCGGCAGCCAAATCGATCATACGCTTGGCCAAATCGAGGCTAGAGGCTTCGACTAACGAGTCACCCATGGCATACCCTTGCGACAACAAAAAGGTATTAGCCATACCGCCACCAATCAACAAGGCATCGACTTTACTGAGCAGGTTTTCGATGACGCCGATTTTGTCGCTGATTTTGGCACCACCAATGATGGTGACAAAGGGGCGTTGGGGCGCTTCGAGGGTGCCGGCCAAGGCATCGAGCTCGCGCTCCATCAACAATCCAGCCACGGCGGGTAACAAATGTGCCACCCCTTCGGTGGAGGCGTGGGCACGGTGGGCAGCACCAAAGGCATCGTTGACATAGACGTCACCGAGTTGGGCATATTCTTGAGCCAATGAGGGGTCATTGGCTTCTTCACGGGCATCGAAACGACTGTTTTCGAGCATCAAAATCTGACCAGACTGCAAAGAACAGGCAGCTGCCAAAGCGTCAGCACCAGCCACAGCGTCGATTGTGTGCACAGTCACACCCATCAGTTCGGCCAAGTGGGCGGCGACGGGGCGCATACGTAATTCTTCGACCACTTTATTTTTGGGGCGCCCCAAGTGTGACATCAATACCACTGATGCACCATGATCAATCAAATAACGAATGGTGGGGATGGCTGAACGCACACGGGTATCGTCGCCAATCACGCCATTTTCGATGGGCACATTGAAGTCAACCCGCACCAACGCTCGTTTACCTTGCCATGACACATCACGAATCGTCTGTTTGTTCATCTTCCCATATCCTTTTTCACAACCTGACACAAGTATACGTCAACCCCACGTGGTATCATAACAGAAAGCGGAAAGGAGCTGTCATGTCACATCAATTTGTTTTGACCCATCTCGAAGAAATCAGCGATATCCAAGCAAAGGTACGCATCTATCGCCATCCCAGTGGCGCCCAACTCGTATCGATTCACAACGACGACGAAAATAAATGCTTCGGCGTGTCATTTCGTACCATGCCTGCCAATTCCAATGGGGTGGCCCACATCCTCGAACATTCGGTGTTGTGCGGTTCGAAACACTTCCCCGTCAAAAGCCCATTCAACGAACTGCTCAAGGGATCGCTCAATACCTTTTTGAATGCAATGACCTACCCCGACAAAACTCTCTACCCCGTAGCCAGTACCAACCTTAAAGATTTGTATAACCTTGTCGACGTCTACATGGACGCCGTGTTTCACCCCCTCATCAGCGAAGATACGTTACGTCAAGAAGGATGGCGCTACGAATTCGACGAAGCGGGCAAACTAACTTACAAAGGAATCGTCTACAACGAAATGAAGGGCGCATCGGCCACCGCCGAGCGGGTGCTCGGCAAAGCCTTGAGCCACGAACTCTTCCCCGATACGATTTATGCGAATGATTCGGGCGGCGACCCGCGGGCAATCCCCAGCTTGAGTTATACCGAATTCACCAACTTCCATGCTACCTACTACCACCCCAGCAATGCCTTGTTGTATTGGTACGGTGACGACGACATCGACATACGCCTCGAGCGACTCGAATGCTACTTGGCTGATTTCACTGCGCAACCTGCCTTGCCCGCGATCGGCAAACAAGCAGCTTGGACGTTACCACGAACAGCAACCTATCAATATCCTGCTACCGCTGACGAACAACGCCACCATGTATTGGTGGCATGGATGATCGACAAGCTGTTTGACGACGTTGACATGATGGAAATCATGATTGTCGATCACATCTTGCTGAACGACGCCGTGGCGCCGTTGCGCAAATATCTGCTCGACACGAATTTAGGCGAAGACCTCAGTGGCGGCGGCTTTGGCAACAACCTGCAACATTACTTCGCGCTCGGACTCAAAGGAGTAGCGCCTGCAGACGTAGCCAGCATTGCCCCGCTCGTACGTGAAGCAATCGCGCAAATCGTTGCCACCGGAGTCGACCCCGCTCAAATCCAAGCGTCTATCAATACGATAGAATTCGCATTACGCGAGCAAAATACCGGTGGATTCCCGCGCGGCTTATCGCTGATGATTGGGCTTGCCAATGCCTGGTTGTATGAGCAAGACTTGTTGAATGCCTTACGCTATGAATCTGCCTTGGCCATCGCCAAACAACGCCTACAAGATCCCCAACGCATTGGCCAGCTCCTGCAATCACTGTTGCTCGACAATCCCCACATGCTCGAGTTGGTCGTTGAGCCAGATGCAACCCTCAACGACCGCCTCGATGCCCAAGAAGCCGCCGAGCTAGCTGCCGTCGAAGCTACATTGACTCCAGCCCAGCGCGACGACATCAATGCGGTAGCGCAACGACTCGCTGAATGGCAAGAAACACCCGATAGTCCAGAAGCATTGGCGACCATCCCACGTTTGACCCGCAACGACCTCGAGCCACATGTCAAAGTCACCCCCTTGTTGCATGAGCAGATCGGCTCCATCCCGGTGACAATTGCGCCACTGTTTACTAGTGGCATCATGTATGTGGATATGGGCTTTGATTTGCGCAATTTACCGGTAGAACTTGTCCCTTACCTGCCCTTGTTTATCGATGCGTTGACCGAGACCGGTGCGGGCAAGTACGACGCCATCCGTTTGTCACAACGGATTGGCACTTACACTGGCGGTATTTCGGCGACGGCAATGGTTGGCACAAACCGCATCAGTGATGACTATTATGGTTTGTTGCTGATCCGCGGTAAAGCCACCAGCGCCAACATCGGCACACTCCTCGACATCATGACTGATGTGAGTGTGGCCGCACATCTCGACAACCGCGAGCGGATTTTGCAGCTCATCAAAGAAGACAAAGCAAGCCGCGAAGCACGCATCTTGCCTGCCGGGCATGCCTTGATCAATTCACGGCTACGGGCTCGCTTTGGAGTAGTCCAGAGCTTCAACGAGATGATTGGTGGTGTGAGCTACCTCGCATTCATCCGCGACTTAGCGGCAACTGCCGACAGTCGTTGGGACGAAATCCATGCCAATCTGGTGGCTATCCGCACAGCGTTGATTACCCAAGCCGGGCTACGCTTCCATGTCACCTGTAGCCAAGAATTGGGTGCCAGTGCCCTAAGTGAATTCACGCGGGTGTGTCCAAACATCCCCAACAACCCTGTCACGCCGCAAAAGTGGTCGACACTGACATTCCCCAGCAACGAGGCGTTGATTGCCCCGGCGCAAGTGAATTATGTGGGTGTGGCCGCACCACTCAGTGCAATAGGGTACACCTGTAGCGGGACAGATATTGTCGTCAACCGTCACCTCAGCCGGACCTTTTTGCATGAACAGATTCGCGAAAAGGGTGGTGCGTACGGGGCATTTAGTGTGCTCGACATTCGCAGTGGGATTTTGTCGATGCTGTCGTATCGCGACCCCAATATCAGCAAAACGCTCGACATCTATGCGCACGCGGGCCAATGGTTGACCCAAGTCCGACTCGATGATGATGCCTTGTTGCAAGCCATCATTGGTGCTGCCGGTGATTTGGATGGCTATCAATTGCCAGACGCACGCGGATTTACGGCGTTCATACGCCATTTATCGGGTGACGATGATGCATATCGCCAACACATCCGCGAACAAGCACTGGCAGTCACGATCACTGATTTTGTGCGTTATGGCGAAGCCTTATTGGCACTCAATGCGCACTGGCAACGGGTGGTGCTCGGTGGTGATGCCTCCATCCAACAAGCAAACACCAGCGATGCTGGCTTGTTTACCACATTGACCAACGTCTTATAAAAGGAGTTTGCATGGAACGGTTTGTGATTGAGGGTGGGCATCGCCTAAGCGGCACTATCCGCCCCGCTGGCAACAAAAACGCTGCCCTGCCCCTACTCGCAGCCACGCTGCTCACCAGCGAGCCTGTGATATTGCGCAATATGCCCGAAATCGGCGATGTGGTGACCAAGCGGGCCTTGCTTGGCGGGTTGGGGGTGCATATCTCGCCAGCAGGTGACCATACCTGGCGTTTCCATACACCTGAATTACGTAGCGTAGACCCTGACCCTGCATTGGCACGCCGGATTCGCACCTCAATCCTACTGGCAGGCCCATTGTTGGCACGGCGCGGGCATGTGCGCTTGCCTCGTCCAGGTGGCGACGCCATCGGTCGCCGGCGCCTCGACACCCACTTCCAAGCGCTCAAAGCCTTGGGCGCGATGATCGAAATCACGCCCAGCGAATATGTGCTGACCTGCCACAAACTCCACGGCGCCGACATTTTTCTCGACGAAATGAGCGTCACCGGCACCGAACAAGCGATTTTGGCGGCAGTACTTGCCGAAGGCGATACTACCATCGCCAATGCGGCATCAGAACCGCACATCCAAGACTTGTGCCACTGCCTCAACGCCATGGGTGCCAAAATCAGCGGTATAGGCACCAACCTCTTGAGCATCGCCGGTGTCAGTTCCCTCCACGGTGCCGAATACGAAGTCGGCCCTGATTACATGGAAGTGGGCTCTTTTATCGGACTGGCAGCCGTGACTGGTAGCGAAATCCGCATCGCCGGCGCACGCCCACGCGAACACCGCATGACCAAATTGACGCTCGGGCGCTTGGGCGTGCATTGGCGCGAAGAAGGCGACGACATTATCGTGCCAGGCAACCAAGAATTGCGCGTGCAAGAAGATGCCCACAACGCCATCCCCAAAATTGAATCAATGCCGTGGCCAGGCTTCCCCGCTGACCTCATTAGCATCGCAGTGGTTGTGGCCACCCAAGCGAGTGGCACGGTGCTCGTCCACGAAAAACTCTTCGAAAGCCGACTCTTTTTTGTAGATCGTTTAATCGGTATGGGCGCCAAAATTGTCCTCTGTGACCCACACCGCGTGGTAGTAGTCGGCGCGGCCAAATTGTTTGGCGAGCCCGAAGGTTTGCCGAGCCCCGACATCCGCGCTGGTATGGCATTGTTGATTGCATCGTTGTGTGCTCGTGGGAAGAGTGTCATCCACAACATTGCCCAAATCGACCGCGGCTACGAATCTATCGAACATCGGCTACAAGCGCTGGGAGCCAAGATTGAACGCGCGCGGGGCTAACGCCATCACCGCTAGTTGCATAACCATCACAACGCTGATGCTTAGTCGAATGACGTTGCTGATGTTTGCGGCCCGCCCCGATAATGTCGGGGTACAAATCGTTTTGTGGTTATCACAGTGGTGTTATTGGCCATTTACATGGCTCGATGCCGGTCAACCGGTGTATGGCGCACGCTTCGAACGGGGGGCACTCCTTTGCGCCCTTATCTGCCTTGGCATCACTTGGCGCATCAACCGCGCTCCGAAACCCTCGGCGTAGCCTGCATATTCACCTTCCCTGCGGTGCTATTTTTTTGTAAAAAATGTATGGGGTGAGTGGTGAATAGAAAAAACGCCTCACGCAATGTGCGTGAGGCGTTTATTGGTACGCACCTCAGTTATTCGGTGGTATGACGGCGGGCTAATTCGGCCATAATCATGTCGAGCGACACCCCTTGGTTGGTGAGGAGCACGAGGGCATGATACAAAAAGTCTGCGGTTTCCCAGGTTAATTCAATATCCGAGTTGTTTTTGGCGGCGATAATCATCTCGGCCGCTTCTTCGCCGATTTTTTTGCCGATACGGTCAACACCACCCAAAAACAACTTGGTGGTATATGAGCCTTCGGGCATTTGTTGTTTGCGCGCCACCACCAAATCAGACAAACGCCCCAGCATACTGAGCGGAGGGACGCGTTGTATGGTGGGTTGGTCATCGAGTTGCCAGGCAAAGCACGACGGCGCACCAGTATGGCACGTCGGGCCGATTGGCAACGCCAACACCAACAAGGCGTCACTGTCACAATCACGGCGGACTTCAACGAAGCGCAAGAAATTACCCGAGGTTTCGCCTTTGACCCACAGTTGTTGACGACTGCGACTAAAAAACGTCACATTACCGGTGGTTTGGGTCTGGGCGAGAGCGTCGGCGTTCATGTAGCCGAGCATCAAAACTTCGCCGCTGTGGGCGTGTTGCACAATGGCAGGAATCAGCCCATTGGCGTCGTAGTGTAATGTCATTGATTTAATGCCTAAAATGGCGGCGGCCAGTACAAATCATGGCCACTCCGAGACGATTGGCTGCGGCGATGACATCGTCATCACGCATCGAGCCACCTGGTTGCACGATGGCGGTCACACCGGCGGCAGCTGCCGTCTCGATGCCATCGGGGAAAGGGAAGAAGGCGTCGCTAGCCATTACACAGCCGTGGAGTGAAATGCCTGCCCGGCTGGATTTTTCGATGGCGACACGCGCGCTATCGACCCGGCTCATCTGCCCTGCACCGATTCCAAGTGTACGATTAGATGCAGTATACACGATTGCATTGGACTTGACATGTTTGACCACTCGCCAAGCAAATTGCAATGCCGTCATTTCTTCCGCTGTGGGCTGGCGTTCCGTCACACAATTCCAGACTTCACCACGCGGCAGCTCACGATCGGGCTGTTGCACAAGGAACCCGCCTGGCACCGAATGCACCAGCGCCTGTTGGTCAGTCGCAATAGCACGTTTGGCGATGACCAAGCGACGATTTTTCTTTTGTTGGAGCAACGCCAAGGCATCGGGGTCGAAGGCAGGCGCAATGACAATTTCGCAAAAAATCTCATCAATGGCTTGGGCTAGTGGCAAATCCAACGTGGCATTCAAGGCAATCACGCCACCAAACGGCGCTTCGCGGTCAGTGGCAAAGGCGTGTTGCCACGCTTCGAGTGGTGTCGCACCGAGGGCCACGCCACACGGATTGGTATGCTTGACGATGGCGAGGGCTACCCCTTCGCTAGGGTCGAATTCTTCGATGAGCTCTTGAATGGCGGCGATATCAAGAATGTTGATGTACGACAATTCTTTGCCGTGTAACACTTGGAAAATATCATCGAATGCGCCATATAAGGCACCTGCCTGGTGGGGATTTTCGCCATAGCGCAACACCCGAGCTTGTGGCACATGAATCGTCAAGGCATCGGGCAGACTCTTGGCAGGGGCGAGGTAATTGGCAATCGTGGCATCATACGCAGCGGTATGCGCATAGGCTTTGGCAGCGAGAGCACGCCGGAACTCAGGTGGCACATCACCCTGCTGAAGTGCCGCGATAATTGCATCGTAATCGTCGGGGGAAACGACCGGTAATACTGAGGCATGGTTTTTGGCGCTGGCGCGAATCATCGCAGGACCACCAATATCGATTTGCTCGATGGCTTCGGCTTCAGTCACTCCTGGTCGCGCAATGGTCGCAGCAAAGGGATAAAGGTTGACCACCACCATATCGATAGGAGTTATCTGGTATTCTTGTAATGTCTGCATGTGATTAGCCAAATCACGGCGCGCCAAAATGGCCCCATGAATGGCAGGATGGAGTGTTTTGACACGGCCATCGAGGATTTCGGGGAAGGCGGTCAATTCGCTCACACCCCGCACGGCAATCCCCGCAGTTGCAATGGCGGCTTTCGTGTTACCGGTTGAATAGATGTCGACACCAAGCGCAACAAGCGCCCGAGCGAAATCGACGATACCACGTTTGTCCGATACACTGAGTAGGGCGCGCATCAATTATTGATCCTTGATACGACGTTTACGCGTCACAGGGGTGATTTTGGTCGATTTGGGGGGACGACCTGTGCGAATCATCCGCAAAGCATGTACCAAGGCTTCGAGTGACTTATCGGCCCAGCCATAAATGGTCGGACGACTTTTGTCTAGGGCAATCGCAATTTGCGTCACATTTGTGCGATAATCAGGATCAAATGTTGCAAGGTGTACACGTGCAGTAGCAATAATTTGCTGGATCTCATCTGGAGTAAGATCAAGGTCTGCAATCAACTTTTTTGCACGGCGATTCTGCTCTTGATTCTCCATCTCCGACTCCTATCTCTCACAATAACACGAGTTTCTTTACTTCGTTGTATATTTTACAATAAGATTGTTAGGATATGCAAATTAATCTGTAAATGATTAACCATATCTTCATAATTCTGAATACTATGCGAGTGAGGCTTTACGATGTCTGATAGCATTGCCGGAAGATTACGTCAACACGAGTCATTATTGCAAATCAGCAATGCCATGACTGCCCAATTAGACATTACCGAACTTCTATCATTAGTCATCAATGCGGCAGTCGATTTGCTTGCGGGCAACGCAGGTTTGATTGCCTTGCGCGATGAATCTGGGCAATTACACATTAATGCGGCTGCACACATCCCCAGCGAACGCTGGTCGGCGTTTTTGTCATTAATCGAGCATTACAATGACCCCAAATACACGAGTGCCGAAAACGATTTACAAGAATTGCGTTTGCTAGTGAACATGCCCCTCCGGCACGTCAATGCGCTCGCCATGACCTACCATGGTACCCATATCGGGGTCATTTTAGTATTTCGGGCAGCAGTCAACGTGGCGTTTAGTGATGAAGAGCAACAATCACTGGTTGCCTTTGCCAATCAAGCAGCGATTGCAGTGACCAATGCCCGCTTATTCCAATCACTTATCCGCGAGAAACAACACCTCGCTGCAATTGTTGAACAAAGCATGGACGGCGTAATGATCCTCGATGCGCGTTGGCGCATCGTGACATTTAATCATTCAATGGAGCAGTTCACCGGTTGGCCACGCGAAGAAGCCAACGGACGCCCATGCGCCGAAGTGGTCGGTATCGAAACCAGCAATGGCGAAAATCTGTGCCGCATCGACTGCCCCTTGCAACGCCCTCATATCGGTTCAATTGTCCAAGCCGAGGGGTGGATTACCGCACGGGACGGACGCCGGCGCTACATCCAGAGCACCTATACCATCCAACGCGACACCCAAGAGGTGTTTATCGGAGCAATTGTCAATGTACGCGATATCACCCAACAAAAAATCGAATCTGAAATGCAAAACACTTTTATTTCGGTGATTTCGCATGAACTCAAAACACCAGTCAGCATCATCCGCGGATATGCCGAAATGTTGATCCGAACTGATGTCACTTGGAAACAAGATCAAATTCATGAAAGCCTACAAATCGTCATTGATGAAGCCGACCGCCTCACGCGTGAAATCAACAGCCTGCTCGATGTGTCGCGCATGCAACTTAACGCGATGCAAATCGAACCAAGTGTGTGGTCGATTCGGCAATTAATTGAACAAATTTGCCAACGCCTTGAAGCACGGGCTCATTCCCAAAAAATCCTTTTCGAAATTCGCATTCCCGACGAAATGCCTGATGTTTATGCTGACCGAGAACGCATCAGGGTCGTATGCGAAAACCTGTTGACCAATGCCCTTAAATACAGTCCGAATAGTGGCATCATCAAAATTGCGGCCCGCACCGATAATGGCATCGCAATTATCTCGGTGAGTGATCAAGGCATCGGCATCCCTATTGACGAACAATCCAAAATATTTGAACGCTTCTATCGGATTGATAATCGGTTACGCCGTGAAACGCAAGGCTTCGGATTGGGGCTATACCTTTCGAAAGCCATCATCGAGGCACACCACGGGCAAATCTGGGTCGAAAGTCGGATTAATCATGGCTCACGTTTCTTTTTCTCGATTCCAGTTGCGATTCCCCGGATTAACGGACAAAGCGCACCTGAATCCGATGAATTTATTGATCTCACAAAGGATAGCCAATCATGACAGAGCTCCGTGACAAATTAGTACTAGTGGTTGATGACGAAGTGCGCATCACAAGCATGATGCGGATGAATCTCGAAGCCGAAGGGGTGCGCGTCATTGCAGCCAGCAATGGTCGCGAGGCCCTCGATGCCATCCGCGAAGAAATCCCCGATATTGTCATCCTTGATGTGATGATGCCAGGCATGGATGGCTACGAAACCCTGCGCCGCATCCGCACGTCGTCACAAGTACCCGTCATCATGCTGACAGCCAAAGACGAAGAAAACGATCGCATCAAAGGCCTCGAACTGGGCGCTGATGACTACATCGGCAAACCCTTTAGCTACCGCGAGCTGGTTAGTCGCATCAGAGCAGTGCTCCGACGTCATTATCAGCCCGCACCATCGGCACCTGGACATGTCGATGTCGACGAGCGCCTGCATATCGACTTCAACAAACGCGAAGTTCTCATCAACGGTGAACGCGTTAATTTACGCCCCACTGAATACCGCCTGCTCTATCACCTCGTACAGCGAGCTGGCTTTGTAATGACACACAACGAACTGCTCGCTAAAGTGTGGGGGCCAGAGTACCACGATGAGACGCATTATTTGCGCTTGTATGTCACCTATTTGCGCCAAAAAATCGAAATCGACCCCGCCAACCCAGTCTACATTCTCACTGAACGTGGTGTGGGCTATCGCTTCAAAGATTTAGTACCAGCCAACATGAGTTAACCAAGAGGGAACAACACCATGACTCAATCACAACTACCAGTAATCATAGATGTCAATACGACTGACTTCGAAACCAACGTGATTGCCCAATCGCACCATACCGTGGTTGTAGTTGATTTTTGGGCGCCGTGGTGTGGCCCCTGTCGCATGCTTGGCCCCATCCTCGAACGCCTCGCCCAAGCCGCAGATGGTGCGTGGATCCTCGCCAAAGTGAATGTCGATCACAACCAAGGGTTGGCGCAACGCTATAGTATCCAAGGCATTCCCGCCGTCAAAGCCTTCAAAAACGGTGTGGTCATCGAACAATTTGCCGGGGCGCTGCCGGAATCGCAAATCACCACTTGGCTAAGTCGCATTGTGCCGAGTCGCCAGAGCCAACAACTCGCCGTTCTGCGCGAAACAGCCCAACACAACCCGAAGGCTGCCCGCCACGAGCTGGCCAGCCTGCTCGGCGCATACCCACACGACGACAGCATCAAAATCACTTACGGCGGTGTACTGGTACGCCTCAATGACCCGACGGCGAGCGATGTGTTGCGCAGTATCAGCCCACAATCGAGTCAGTATGCGGCAGCCCAAGCCTGGCTTGTGTTGTTGAATGGTGTGCAATCGGCAGTACTAGTGAGTTCGGGTGTCGAAGAACAATTTGCGCAGGCCATGCGTGCATTTATGCATGGCGATACCAGCGCAACAATAGAGCAACTCCTCGCACTCGTCAGCACCCATCGACATTGGCAAGAAGATGCCGCCCGCAAAACCTTGCTGGCGCTCTTGACCGCGCTCGGCGATGAACACCCCTTGGTGCCCCAAGCACGGCGCGACTTGGCAATGGCGTTGTTTTAGTGTATGAGGATCGGTATTCTCGCACAGCGCACGCAGAGGGCACAGAGAGGGCGCCATGCCGGTACAGGGCGCCATGCAATGACGCCTTGGTCATTGGGCGCCATGCAATGACGCC
>Ga0214917_10000503_pt1 | contig 51509 bp, 30 predicted proteins | sample LL_1208_BB_MetaG_FD_177983 | JGI IMG/M metagenome (GOLD analysis project Ga0214917, IMG submission 177983) | Freshwater microbial communities from Lake Lanier, Atlanta, Georgia, United States - LL_1208_BB | ecosystem: Environmental > Aquatic > Freshwater > Lake | place: USA: Georgia | collected... | reverse complement strand
TGGGTCAAGCTCAAAGCGCAGTGCTCAATGAGACGTCAAAAAAGAAAGTTAAGCGTCAGCACACTGTTGCTGTCGCCTAATCGGAAGCCCGCTCATTCATGAGCGGGTAGTTCACTCAAAGTGATTGGGAAAAATTTCAAAGAAACGCATAAGGAATCAATCAAGCTACGTTTAATCAAAAATTAATCTTAATGTTAGATTGGATAATAATAAACCATTAAATAGTATTTTAAATTTAATCACTTATTAATATTTTGTTAGTTATCAATGGAGAAGTTCAGTAACCGTTCCCAGTGAGATAAAGACGAGTATTGGTAGGTTTTAAGAGATCGCTAAGAGCAGTTTACACAGCTTACCCCTTAAAAAGAAATCTACTGTAAACAGAACATTAAGATTGTTGATATTCTAAATATATTATAAAACGATAGTGTCATGATATGATTAAAAAATATCATCTTTAAGATTGCCAATCTCTATGCCAGAACTACCAGAAGTTGAGTCAATTACTCGTGTTTGCTCAATTTTTAAAAACGCCACAATTCAGGAAATCGAGTTTTTAAATCCCAAAATACGCTTTCACCTTCAAGATACATTACTTTATCTCCAAGATCCCTCTATTGAAGAAATCACGAGAAGAGGTAAGTATATGATTTGGAAGTTGGCAAAAGGGGCTTTGGTCTTTCATTTTGGAATGTCTGGAACTTTAAGTTTCAGATCTGAACCAAAAAAGCATGACCATATTTTCTTTATGATTGATGATAAACCGGTTTTTTATAATGATCCAAGGCGTTTCGGCATGGTCTGGTTCACTGAAGATTTAACTGAATTTTTACTCAAACGTCGTTTAGGGATAGAACCATTTGATAGCAATTTTAATGGAACCTATTTACAAAAATATGCGGCTTTGCGCACAGTGAGTATTAAAAGCTTTTTATTTAACCAAAGTATTATTGCCGGTCTTGGTAATATTTACATTAATGAGGCATTGTTTAAAGCAAGGATTAATCCTTTTAGAAAAGTGAATGCTATTACAATTGAAGAATGGAGTGAATTAAGCAAGATGATACAAGAGGTACTCACTTTGGCGATAAATGCAGGAGGATCAACATTACAAGATTACAATGATCCACATGGATGCGTTGGGTATTTTAAACTTCAACATCAGGTTTATCAAAAAGATACATGCTCATATTGCTATCATCCTATTATAAAAATCATGCAACATCAACGAGCAACTTATTACTGCCCCACATGCCAGGCCCACTAATTTATGCATAATAAGCGGCCTATAGAATAGGCTAATTACCCAGCCCTTTTATAGGTTGAAATAAATCAGAATGTTTCTTTCTTTTGCATATTATAGTTACACGTTGATTTTTAATTTAAAAAACCAACGTGCTGCCTAGACTTTTATTACGACTAAAAAGGATTCTATTCCCTAAAATTCTTGACTATTAGGGATTTTATCCATAACAGTCATAAATAAAAAAAATGACTGAAAGGTTACAGTGCTGTCTATGGCACCCCATCCATTAATGAATAAGAGTATTCGTTTTGTTTGAAAGTGCATCCTATTACTCGAGCACTTCATGGCTTTTTTAAAAATAAGATTGATAGCTTGGGTAAGATCGGATTCACCTTCTGGATATGCATGCGCTACTTAATTGCGTAATATCCTAAGAGAGCTCAACTAAAAGTGCGTTAGCAATTGAGTGATGAAGAGAATATCACAAACCTCCATGCTTGACCAATCACTGAAATAAATGCTTTTTTTATAAAATTAACTCTGATAACTTATTTATTTTTTTCAATAACTTTCATTATAATGGGATATAAAAAACCCAACTGAATATTGCATGAATAATAAGCAAGTTTCATTGAATAAAAAAATCAAAGAGCACCGTGAAAAATTAAAAAAAGATGTAGAGAAAATTAAGGTCTTAGAACAACAAGCAAAACTATTATTCACAACTCATCATCCTGAATCAAAATACTTTCCTTTAGCTCAAGTCGATGAAAGGGTCATTAATTTATTAGGCAAGGCTATCAATCCGCGCACCCATTATTTTGATGAAGACGTGTATGATCTCGTTCCGGCATCAAAATGTGATCATTATGCTCGCTCTTCTATGGGGTATTGTTATAATAGGCTCAGCAAAGATAAATATATTTTTTATTCTGACAAATCCTGTTTTGATTATGGCGGACATGCTCATGTCGGTAATTTTGTAAACCCGTTACAATACTGTGGCGATGTGATGAGTGAATTTCCTTCTATCACAAGCACTACTGGCACAGGGCAACTCCATGAATTACTCCTTAAATACAAACGGACTGTGACAAAAGCCCTAAAAACAACATATGATTCTATAGCTCTTCATCCTGACATGCTGTCCATTACAGAACAAGACTATTACGCTTGTGCAATGGTTAAAATCCATTCCAAAACCCTTCCTTTAGATCATCGTGCACAAGCACTGTTAGGCACCGATTGGCCGAATATGGTTGCAAGTTTTATTGTTGGATTGAGCCATTACCGTTGTTACTATGCCGATCCTACCTCTAAATTAAGTATCGAAATGCATCGTCGCAGTGGTTTTGGATATAACGAGGTTACCATAGCTTCAACTGAACCTTCAGTGAGAATTAATCTAGGATTAGCTCCTCAAGAATATGTTAATACCCTGGGGCAAACGCTCGCCGACCTCAATAAAGTCTTAGGTTATCTTCAATTCAAAAAGACCCCTTTAAAAGCATCCGTCTTCATCCGTCAAAAAAATTATGCTCAATATTCAACTCCGGTCTTAACTGCAGTCTTAAAATCATCACCAGCAGTCACAAGTTATGTAAACTTACTTTGGGCAGCGGTGGAAGTTTGCAAAAACAAGAAAGGTGAGAAAAATTTAGCCAAAACAACATTACATAATATTTTACGTTCATCCCAAGGCCGCGACTATATAAGCTTTCAGGTATGTGATTACTTAATGCATCATAAAAGCACTCATACGTCTGAGATAAGTCATGCTCTTAAAAGGAGCTTGCAACACAATGTATTTGATAAGATCTTAGAACTCATCAATAAACACCATCCTACTGAAACTCTTCAAAAAGAAAGACTAAAAAAAGCCTTTTTGGAGATAAAAGTCTTATTAACAACACAGTGGGATCAGGGTACTCTTGTAGCAAAAGAAGACTGGGCAGTGTATGCAGCTCTTCTGAAAAAAAGTGTTACTGATAACTATGAAACCAAAACAGTGATTGATGAGACGTGTCATTTGATTGATTACTATACTTCGTTCTTTTGCTGTGATCACTTAACAGTAAATGACACATTAATTCTATGCGCTTTAGAACATGCTGTTATTAAAGCGATAGATTGTATTGAAATTAATGAGACCCTGTCTTTTAATCAAGATAAAGCTTTAATTCATTATAAAGATACCTATAAAACTAAAAATGCAATCCCTGTGACAGATGTTTATTACTGGTCGACTCTTACACAACTTGTAGGGACATTAACAACCCAGTATGCAAACCTCAAGTTACATGAACAATTAGAAAAATCTATTTACAAACTAGCCGCCACTGATTTGCAGGCTAGTTTTACACAAACCTTCACCAGACTCAAAAAAGCAATAACGGATCGTGATTATACCACGCTGGGTCTTTTATTAACTTACTTAAATGAACTGTTCTTTGAATACTCAATTATCGTTACTGCTCCGGCAAGCATAAGCTATGCTAGTGATTCTGATGATGAAGCTGAAATTGATCTTGAGGAAGGCGCTAAGCCCATCATCTTTGCAAAAAAATTTGTAACTCACAATGGTATGCTTGCTATTATTTCAGCATTAACATGTGCGATAGAACATGTTTCTCTTGAAGATAAAAAAAATGTCAGTAGCATTACTCCTTATTATGAATTCGAAGCAGGAGTAGCGATCTTGCCTCAGTTTTTAGAAATAGCAAATATCGACATAAAAAACTTTCCTGAAAAAATAGAAATCAAAAAGCAAATGAAAAACAGCAAAATTCTTTTTATTGATTTAGCCCCATGCTTGACTCTTGGTGAAACTGCCGACTCTGTAGATACTTTTATTTTTAATATCAAACAAGAATTTATTATTATTGATAGCACAAGTTTAATCGCAAGCGATCCTGAATTGCTTAAACTGATGAACTTATTAATAACTAATAATCACATAAAAGCAGTCATCCTTGTAGAAAGCGGTCTTAAACATGATCAGATTTTTGATGGTAAAACTCATTTTGGCTTCATTAGGATCTTCACTAAAAATAATATCTTGAGAGATACCTTTTTCTTATCACTTCCTAAAGAATTCAAGGAACGTGCTGTTATCGCCAACTCGCATCGTCGATTAATTAAAGAACTTGGGGGGACACAAACGAACCGCAAGTATCTTACAGCTGTTAAGGATTTTGCACAGAAAGCTCGAGTATCCAGTACCATTATTTAGAGGTTGAGGCTTTAACACATAATACAATAGACTAGATTGTTTTTTCTGAACACTAGAGAATAGTTTTTTACAACAAATCAAGTCTTACACTTTAACTCCACCCACCTTTATTTTCATAGATGATGCGTGGAGTCTTACATAAGTTTTATCAAAAAACGTCTTGATTGTCTCTTGAATAACCCAATAAATCTGCTGGTTGGCAATGAAGAACTTCGCACAATTTTTCAAGTGTTGAAAACCGAATAGCTTTTGCTTTTCCTGTTTTCAAGATTGATAAATTTTGAATCGTAATATCAACTTGAGCTGCAAGTGACTGCAAGCTCATTTTTCTTTTTGCCAACATAACATCCAAATTTACAATAATACCCATAGAAAATTCCTTTTTATATTGATGTGTTACACGGTAAAGTCTTCATCTTTTTCCAACACAAATCCTTTTTCTAAAGATTTCAGAATTAAATCAAAAATTGGCATAAAGTTTATATATAAAAAGATAAGCGGAAGGTATGAAGTTGCATATAAAACCCCTTCTGATCCTGTCACATTGTAAAAAAACATTAAAGCTAATGGTTTGCATAAGAGTAAATGGGTAGCAATATACCATCCTATACGGTTTAAACTCTTAAAATTTATCTTCTGAAAAATACTATCGGGTTTTAATGAGAAAATAATAACAGAAATCTCAAGAACAGCTGCTATTTTGCAAATATTAATGAGGATAAACACAATGGCACTCATGACAGGACTAACTTGAATATTGCTGCTGCTGTTTAAAGACAATGCTAACTCTGTTGGTAATTGAATAACCAGACGTGAACAACTTGATATCCATATTTCAAAACATTGCAAACCACCTGTGTTCTGATGAACGAAGGCGCACATTATCGCTATACCAACTAACGTGCTTATCAAAGAAATAATGTTATATTTCATAATTTTATAAAAAATATTTTGATTGTGAAAAATAATTTTCTCAAGATAAAACTCGAGTTTTATCCGAAAAACCATTACTAGTATCACTCCAAGACTAGAGCCCATTATCCACTTTAAAGTAAAAGGCATCGGACGAATTGTGTTAATAACATTGTTTAAAATTAAAAACCAATCATGATAGAAATAGTTCATGCACCCCAATAAACAAGATACATTAACAAAAGTTATAGCTAGAGCTGCTTGAATGATATTTGCTTTAAGATTGGCTGTAAGAGAATTTTTTTTATTATTGTCCATACATAGTTCAACTGTTTTATTGATAACAGAGGGATTGTAAATCAAACGCCTATTTAAAACAATAATTTTTTAATGCTTTTCGATAAAAAAATAGCGACTATCATCTTTATATAAATTACATTCATCAAAGTGACATGCTGATATCTTGACTATGAGCAAAAGAACATGTTTCAGTGCTATAATTCAGAAAATTAACTCATGATTACGATGATGGATACTGAACAATCGTGGGCTCTTATTACGGGTTCATCTGAAGGAATAGGTCGCTGTTGCGCTCTAAATTTAGCGAAAAAAGGGTTCAATTTAATTTTAAATGCCCGATCAAGCGAACGTTTGAATGAATTAAAAGTTTTCATTGAATCTCATTTTAAGATCAACATAATAATTATTGCGGGAGATATCAGCTTTATCGAAACTCGGAATAATCTTGTTGCACAAGCCAGTCAACGAGATCTTTCTACAGTTATTTTATCAGCAGGTTTTGGTTTGGTAGGTAAATTTGATCAGCTCCCGATAGACCTACAGCTGAACATGATCGATGTCAATTGCCGTGCGGTTGTTGATTTAACTTATCGATTAGGTGAAGTTTTAAAACAACGCCAAAAATCCAATTTAGTACTGTTTAGCTCAATTGTAGGATTTCAAGGAGCTCCTCATTCAAGTCTTTATGCAGCAACAAAAAACTTTATACAAAGTTTTGGAGAAGGCTTGCAAACAGAATGGAAAGATAAAAACATCAACATTCTTATTGTGGCACCGGGGCCTATTGCAACAAAATTTGCAGAAAGAGCTGGCATGAGAATGGATGGATTAGTAGGGACGCCTGAAATTGTCGCTGATAGTATTATGAATCATCTTGGGCAATCAATCACTTTATTTCCAGGTTTTGTTTCAAAGTTTTTAGGATATAGCTTATTACTTCTGCCAAGATTTGTCAGAACGTTTATCATGGGTAAAGTGATGCGCCAAGCAGTGATCTAGTTAACTACCGATCCTAGCTCTTGTGAACTACCCATCCCCTAAAGAAGAGGGGCTTCCGATTAAGCAACAGCAATGATTCGCTATTGAGAACCAGCGCAAACCGCCCAGCGAGAAACAAATAAAGCAATCACTCACACTATCGGCCAAAGGCCGATTGCTTGCTTGACCCGCCCCTGAAAGAAACGCGGTTGTGCAAGTATTTTGATCATAAAGGACATGGTGTTGCTTGTTGTCTAATCGCAAACCCATCTTCCTTAGGGGATGGGTAGCTCACGATAACTTTGTTCTATAATCCATCACTAACTTGATTGCTCTTTTTTTTAACGAAAACTTACGATGTCTTGAAGAACGATAAAAGCGATGAACGCTTGCTCTTCTGGTCATTTAAGTCTTTTTTGGGCCGCATCCGCTGGCGGTATTTAGGGCGAAAAGCTTGCCCTCGTTGCTCATATCCTTGTGTCGGATCTGATAAAATTAGAGATTTTACTGCTGGAGGTAGTGCATCCATCGCTGCTTGCATTTGGCCAACATCACCGCTCACTCTTGCTTTTATTAATACGTTAAAATTATCTAAATATTCTGTCACTTTATCGCACACTGCTGAAGATAAATATCGAGTTAAAATATCTTGGTTAATGACACGTAATTGAGCTATTTCTTCTTCACTTAAAGCGTTAATGTTCGGAAAAGAAGGAACGTTAGATTTAAATATTTCAAAAACAAACTTCATTTGCGTCGCATAAAATTTTTCTAGACTATCTTTGGTTTGTTCTACTGAACTTTCTATGATTTGCTCTTTTCTTACTGGTAAACAGCTTACTCCATTAAGATTTAAAGCCATAAGACCCAATGAAAATGGCTGTTCTTTTGGTAACGGTACAGTGATGTAACGAAATATTCCATAATCTAACTTATAAGAGAGATCTCCAATTGTTAACACAAATGACCCGCTCGGAAAGCTTATGCGTTCACATTGCACTATGAAATTTCTTTGATTGACCGGATAAATAAATCCTCCTGCAGATAATGAGCCAATAGCCCTTAATATATTAATAGCGGGAGCACCTTCGTTTCCAATGTAAAATCCATAAAATCGTGCTGGAAATTTATCCAACCTCAACATGCTTGAAACATATTGTGCGTAATCTCCGCCCCGATAACTATTAGGCTGGCCATCAGTAAAAGCTATCACAAGATCGTTGGCAGTTAACTCTTCTTTAAATGCTTCCGTATAGGCTTCTATATACTCTGTTCCACCCCCAATCTCCTTTTGAGCAATAAAAGCAAACATTGCATCGCGCTGCTCTTTATTCATTACATCAAATGTTTCTGCAAAAATAGTTGTATCATGAAAAATAATGCTAACAGGTAAAGATGATGTTTTCATTTTTATTGCCTGTTCAATAAGATTATGAAGAGATAACCTCATCCCTTCTTTTAAAAGATCTAATGACCCTTGCATGCTTCCACTGATATCAGCGATCACCTTTATTTTTCTGATAGTCATCAAACTGGAACCAGGGCAAACTTTAATCCCTAATGTTAACAAATCATAATCAGTTGTAGCATCTTGTTCTGGCTTTAACAATCGCTGATCGCCGCAAAGCATAACAGATAAAGACTCAACATGTTGCACGCTAAAGTTAACCCAGTCTTCATTGCGCATAAAAAGAGCAAATTTGACATTTAATAGCTCATCTGTAATTTTATTACTTATGCCAGCGAGCGTTAACTTTTCTAAAAAAGTTGTTAACTCGAAGATGACTCTGTAACATTTTGGATCTTCAGTGCCACTGAAGCCAAACTGTTGCCCCACATTACTTTCAGAACGTTGAATGCGCATAAAATCTGATAAGTCTTCTTCTAGCTTTTCGATGAGTTGTTTTTTTGATATAGCTGAAACTAATTGTCCGTCTTGAGGCAAAATAGCATCAATAACTTTTTCACTTAACATTACTTTTAATTGGATCATCAACTCTTTTAAAGTAGCTTCAGCAGTTGTTTCAGTAAATAATGAAGAAATAATTTGTGAGTCATCATCACTAAGAGATGATGGTGACCAGCCTTCATCTTCTTTAAAGCATAAAATTTAAAAAAAATCACTCGGCACTTTTCTTATCAAAGTAGGTATACCAAGTTGTTCAGCAACCATTTTAAGACGCCGGTCATCAATATCAGAACGGTCACCCCCAACGCTTAAATGAAAAAACGCTCCTTGATCTACCGGCTCAGCAAAAATTGGCATATCGGTTTTTTCGCTAAGATACTGTAAAAGTTCAGGATCAACTCTTACGCCCCTTCCAGCTAAAATTTGAGCCTCAAATGTCGGGGGAGTAACCTCATCATCAACTACAACCCATCGATCTCGTGCTACTACTGGATCTGACGCTCTGCTCGCTTCGACTGATGTCGCAACCACTTGTCCTATCATGCTAAAAAAAGTACCGGTTGCATCCATTTTTAAGACCTATTATCAAATTTTAACTCATCTCAACGTAACATGAAATTATTGCAATATCAACTATGTCACACAGGCCAATCGCGATAGCTAAAAGATTTTGTCTATAGTGCCATACGCGTGTACAAATGCCTAATGCCCTCATAATGCTATCAAGGATACGCTTACACCCAGCATAGTTCATTAGCCTATGAACCTTACTTAATGAAGATATGTTATTTCTATAGTTGTTTGATTATATTATTGAATACTATTAATGCAGTATTTCTCCTCATTTCATGCAGATAAATTTTCATAAAAATCATACTACTACTTCAAAGTGTTTTATGTTAAATTATGCTAATATAAAAAATCATTAAAAAATATGCCAACTTTTCATTCTCTTGCTGACATTTCCTGCTTTATTGAAGACATTTCTCAACAAAACCGCGGTGTGAGACCTGGTGAAATGCGGGCTTTGAAAACCGCCTTCAATAGCGATCCTCTTTTATCAGGTTTTGCTTCAAAAATATGGAAGAAAAAACTTCATTGTCTTGAGGATCGTTTCAAAAGAGAATACCCTTTTAGACAGAGAGCCTTTGACAATAATGTCGATTTAAATGTTCATAATAGAAGCCTGTTCTATTCAGAGCGGGCTCTATCCAAAGAATGGATAGGTAAAGCATCTTGCTGTACTCTCGATCCCCATAGTAATAAAGACGATCTCTTCTCTCACCACAAACACTATCAAGAGCGTTTTCAACTCTTTTTTGATCTCAAAAACAACGACCCTAGATTAATGTCAGCTTTTGATATGATAGGGTCAGCAGAATCTAACGAATGGCCGGCTATGAGTATTGAAGAGAAAGAAAAATTCATTAACTGCCTTAAAAATGAAATGCTTGAGTATTCAATCTTTATTTTTAAGGAATTTGAAAAAAAAGCTTCCGGTTTTCTTATTCTGGCTCAGCTGTTAGATCTGATTGACTCTCCTGAGCAAGCTGAACACTATGTATTCAATCTTGGGATACTTCTTTCTCATCATTACCATAATATGACCGCTTACAAAGACGAGATTAAAAAGTTTTTTGATGGAACAAATTACAGTTGCATGCCGGGTTTAGAAGAAAGACTCTATGATGCCACGACATATATTCGTTTTAATACAGAGAAAAAAAATCCCATGGAGGGACTGTCTGAAAAAGAATACTACATAAAAAAATATGTCGATCTTTGCACAGACTATACTCTTGACCCTTTTATGATGCCGAATGTTTTTTTATCAAGCTTATATGCTTTTTTAAAGAAAGGACCTTATCAGCTGACAGAATGCTCAATCGCCCTTGCTATCCGTAAAAATATGTCTTGCGATGAATACGCTTCACTGCAGATGCACTTCATAAGATTGTATAGAAAAAATCCAAATAACTCTCTTGATAAAATTTATAAAGACCACGCAGAGTTTATGAAGCTAAAAGCTATTAAGAAAGATTTGAACCAAAATCAGACGCATATTCCTTTAGACATGATTATCAAAATAAAAACACTTGAAAATAATCTTGCACCCTATTTTTTACAAACAAATCCAGATGAGCTTGTATCACACGATCAAATAGAATGTATTATGGGAAATAATGCTAAAAAGCTTTTGGAAGAGCGTTTGTGTCGTTTCAATCAACAAGAATATGAGCAAAGTCTTGAAGCCTTTTTATTTGGGTTTGACAATTCAGATCATGAAGAAATTAAAAATATTTTTGATCGTTTTTTTCAAAAAGAAACAATATCCTTTAAAAAAGCGATTTGGAATCAAGATAGGACGCAATCGGTCCTTGATCAGTCACATCATGACAGCATGATGAGGCTTTTATCATTACAAAAAGATTTCATTGGTGATCGTTTAGAATATTGTGAAGAAAACATGATGCGTGGTTATATTCAAACAGCGAACAAAAACCACATCAGCTTTCTACCATGTGAATCCTTATTATCTCAAATTTTACAGATGCATGATGATCAAATAATCATCACCAATGAACTCATCTCACGCAATCTACAAACTCGTTACTTGAGTTATGATGTCATGACAAGATTTGCTGAAGATAATCCTAGTCTTGACCAATTCGATTTAGATGATCAACTGGAATGGATATCAAGAATAATAACCCGATGCAATGATGAAACAATAGCTAACTTTTTTGAAAGAATATTCCAATATCCTGAAAAAAATATTCCTGAATTAAAATGGAAATTTGCAGTGTATTGTGCAGAAAATGGGTTATCTAAAAGCTTGGAGGTTTTATTAGATACAAGATATAACAATCCTGTTAATGTTCATACCAGAGATGCTGATCGCTATATAGCTTATTGTCTGATAGATTTAGCCGCAATCAATGGTCATTTTAAAATTGTTGAAATGCTCATGAATGTCAATAGTCCTCAAATAACTCTTTCAGCTCTAGGACTGGTAGTGAATCAAATTGCTGATAGAAGAATGTTAGATCTCCTTTTACCTCAATTCACCAAAGAAGAAATCATTACAGCAAATGTTATGCGAGAAGCAATTGCAAGACACGATCTGTGGTTGATTAAAAAACTTCTTGCTCTAAACATACCTATACCGGCAGCCGCACTACATATACTTGCCGAGAACCCGTTAGATCATTTTCCTTTTTATCGACTTGTTGTTGATTTCTTAATTGATGAGGTAGGCGTTGATGTTAATCAACTCGATCAATATCAAATGACTCCGCTTCATAGAGCCAAAAATAGTACTGATTTATATCTTGTGAATAAATTACTGCGCCATCCTTCTATTGACTTATCAAAAAAAGATTTTCTTGGCGAGACTCCCGTATTAAAAATGATTAAAATGAAATCGTTAAGATTATTTTCGATTTTTTTAAAGAAAAGAAAATACGATACTTCTGATACTAATCATGAAGGAAAAAATCTTTTGCATTACCTTTTTGAAGGAAATCTATTCGAGAATAATAGAAATATTATGTTTTTATCAGGTTTAGTAAAACGTAATCCTTTTTTATCTCGGACCCCAGATAATCAAGGAGTATTACCCATAATGCGGGCAGTTGAGTATGATCATAATGGTGATAGTATTCAGATCTTAATGAGTTTATTTGAAAACGATTCTCGTTTTAATATAACAGAGGAGTTAAAAAGAAAAGATAATACAGAAAATACATTAACACATTATGCCGCTCGCAACGGCACGCTAACAGGGTTGAATGCCATTCGTTCCTACATCAATGATGACTATAAAGCACTGAACACAAGAAAGGAAACTCCTTTTCTTATCGCTCTTAAGATAAAGAACATTCATTTCGCTGAAGCTATTTTTAACATCGATCCTTTTTGTTTAAATGTCAGGACAATTTGCGCGCTTAAAAAATTTACATCTAACGATTTAGAAATCTTACGTAATCTGATGCGAGAAACACCTTCCCTTGATCAAGAGTTAAATACTCTTGTGAGCCAGCTTACTAAAGAAACAATTCGCACAACATTATTTAATGATGAGCAAGTCTATATATTAAAAAATATCCTGAAAGATAATCATCGTTTGTATTCAATGCTGATCATGGATGAGGATAATCATTTAATCGATTCTATTATGCTTCTTGTTCAATATGCACCAACCCACATTGAATTTGCCATGAAAATTTTAACAAGATACCCAAGAGCTGCCCTCTATCAACACAAAAATGGTACGAATTTATTAGACATGATCTTGCAGTACCCACTTGGTGTCTATTCGAATGCAAGACTCAAGGCACTGTATTTAGAATTTATCTCACAAGCGATCGATCTTAATCCATCATTGCTTTTTCAAAGAGATGCAAAAGGACTCACAACCATCATGAGATTCATGAATATGAATTATAAAGATCGGGATATTGAGCCCCAGGTAGTTGATTTGCTTTTAAAAGATCCTAAAGGTTACTTATTAAGTGATAATACAGAGGAACAAAGTTTATTATCTGATATGAAAGGCAATACGATTGCTCATTTAGCTGTGAAGAATTTTGCTCTCCAGAGCAAAATATTAAAGCAAGTATTAACTACAATTCCTCACGCTAACGCTCGTAATCATGATGGTCTTACACCGCTTATGTATGCAATACGCTGTCGTCATTCAGGTGCTATTTCAGTGATGATGGATTTTCCATTGAAAGTAGATATTAATTTAACCGGTGAAAACGAAGAACCATTATTAAATATAGCCATCACAAAAAATCTTAGCATTGACGGCTGCATTACGAAAATGCTTCAACATCCTGGTTTAAACTTACAGCAAAGAGACAAAGATGGGATTGGAATGATTGAGTTTATTCTTAAGAGAAGAAAATTCCAGCTTTTTGATAAGTTGAGTCGCATTCACAGCCTCGATCTTAATGAGCTTAATAGTCAAGGTCAACCTTTATTGTTTGAATTAATAAATTTCTGGTCTAGCACCTTAGAAACACTCGATAAATATAAACGCAACAAGCTTAAAAGAGCATTTTTAGAAACACTCGATTTATTTTGTCAGTCTTCTACGCAGCATTCACCTTTTACATGCTTTAATATGGATGCTCATCTTTTAAACATCATCAAGTTGCTAGACAATGTTCCTGAGCGTAAAGACATTATCAGCCATCTTCTCATAAACCCTGGATTCGATCCTAAAAAAACAAATCATGATGGCTATACCTTTTTTAATTGGGCTAAAAAAGAAGGAGATGAAATATTGTTAAGCTGCTTGAAGGAAAGCAACCATATGCTTGAAGGTGATGAACAGCAGGATGGGGCGATCTTATTGTCAAGACAATCTAACGACCATGCAATCACCTCAACCCCAATGATCTGTTTTAGCACTCCCTCTTTAACGAACTCCAAAAAGCGCAAGCGGAGTCTGTCTGAAAGACTTCATCCATAAATAAGTGGTCTTGCAATCAAGTAACAGTCAAAACAACTGTTACTTGGATCTTTAACGATAAAAACAACATCCTATAAGTTTGAAATTCATAGGCCAAAATAGCTTTGGCCATTATTTCATTAACAATGTCAAGCCAATATTTATAGTGTGGGCAAGATGACATTAACATTGATAACAATCATTATGTGACTGTGAACTACCCATCCCCTAAAGAAGATGGGCTTCCGATTAAGCAACAGCAATGATTCGCTGGTGTTTAATCTTCTTTTTTGACGCTTCATCGAGCACAGCACCTTGGGAGATTCCCAAGGGTGGCTTACGTCGCTCTCCCCGTCCTTTATCCTTAAGAGGTTTGGGTGGTACCAAAACCCCTTTAGAGGACAACTCCGTCCCGGAGTGCAACATTAAGGTGATTGCTCTTTTTTTAATCACTATTGCCGCATTGCGATCGGCATTGTCAAGATGACCACAAGAGACGCATACAAACTCAGCTTGAGTTTTGCGATTATCGGGATGAGTGTGACCACAATCAGGACACTCTTGACTCGTGAACGCTGCTGAAACCTTAAAATCTGTATTTATTTATATTGTCTAAATTTAGTGAACATTTCTCTTTTGTTTTGAGGCGTTTGTTGTAGTCCAGAAACTAAAAGGTCATTGATTTCTTTCAAGTTTAATGCCTTTGACCAGTCTAAAGCATTCATGCCTTGATTGTCCTGATGAGCTAAATCAACCTGTTGTTTTAAAAGAAACTCTAAAAGAGGTAGATTATTTTTCTTAACCGCGATGATCAAAGCCTGTTCACCATCATGATTCACATGAGAGAGACTAGCTCCTTTTTCAATTAAAAATGAAACTGTTGTTAAATGATTTTTTGCACCTAATTCCTGTTTGAAATGGGTCATTGTCTCTACTCTCATATCACATCCTGCATTTCTTAAATAAGATCCTATGGCTCGGGGAGATAATTCGATTTCTTGCTGGCATGCTAACAACAACGATGTCATTCCGTTGCTATCTTGATCTTCTAATGAAGATCCGGCGCTGATAAGTTGAGCAACGTTATTGAAATATCCATGGGAAGATGCTGTCATTAAGGCTATGCGTCCTTGAGCATCTTTCATTTTTACAGAGGACCCCAAGGCAAGTAATGTCTTGATCGTGTCAATATTATGCACACGTGCAGCGCAATGTAATGGTGTTTCACAACCATCTTTTGTGACTGAATGAATAAGATGTTGATTGGGTTTTTTTTCCAAATACAGAAAAATCATCTTCAAAATCTTGGGATTGTTACCAAGAATCGCTGTATGCAAAACTGAGTATCCATCTTTATTTGTTGATGAAAGATAAGCCCCTGCTTCTAAGAGTAACTTAACGATTGATTCATGTTGTAATTTGACAGCTAAATGTAATGCTGAATAGCCTTGTTGATCATAAAATTCTGTAAAATCATTATACTCTAAGATTTCTCTTACAAGTGGCGTTTTACCATAACGCACGGCTTGAAGAAGAGATCCTAAGTGACGAACCTCTATGTGTTCTTCACAGATTGATGTTTTGATAAAATCATTTACAGAAGGAGCGCGTCTTTCCGCAATGCGTGCATAATCCCTCATGCCATACTGTTGAAGATATTTAATCTTTTTTTGATTATCGAAATGACGCCTAATATTGTCTAAAAGTGCTTGCTCATCATGATCATCAGGATGTTTAACTTCATCTTTAATAAAAATCGATACTGAAGCTTGCGCTGGTTTATTAACTGTTGAATTAAAAATGCTAGCAAATTGCTGCTTAACCCACTTATTACTTAAATAAATTTTCTCGGGGCTCATATTTGATGAAGAAGATAGAAAAGAACTCTCAGTTTTGTTTTGCGAATCATCAATCACATTTTGATTGTTATCAAAAAGATGGAACGTTCGAGGAGCTTGATACAAAGAGATCTTAGTATGTTGGAATGAAGCAGACTGTTTTGTTAAAAAAGGAATGAACCCAACAAGAAACCTTAAATAAGCCAGCATATATCACCCTTTATAAAAAAATCAAAAAATAAATAGCGTAGTATTAAGTATAATCAAGTTTGCTATTATTCAAAATACAAAAAAAGATTCTCTCATATTTTAGTATTTGCAATCAATCATCATTGATTGACCGATGATAATCAATTTGAGTATCTTTGAGTAACGCAGGTGTTATAGGAATATGAATCTGCTGACGTGATGGCTATGCTCAGTTCCTTTTACAGCCATAACAACTCCATTCTTAAAAAGTTGATTCATAATGCTCAGTATTGTGTAAGACTTTCCAACTAGCTCGCTCATGATTCTTTTGATGGCATTAATGAGAATTTTTTTCTTTGTTCAACTCATCTTGGTAGCGTGCTTTTTTTTCTTTTTCATGAGCATTGATAACCACAAAGATATTAAAAATACACAACCCAACTTGAAAGGCCAAGCTCATTATATCTTGATTATTAATCTCCTCTTGGTCTTTAAAAGAATTTTGATGCGTGCTTGTTGAGGCTTGTAAACCAGCAGATACAAGATGTAATTGAGTCATGCAAACTATTTTCATCATAAATAAATTTTTTTAATAATGTTGCAAAATTTAGCATATATTACTTTTTTATTGAATGGATTCATTGAATTATTAAATGCAAGTTAACAATGAATGTGGCTATGAAGATGCAATGCAACCTACCCGTCCATGAAGAAGCAGGGTAGTGTCACTATGTGTTTTGTAGCGATGTTTTAGCTATTAAGCTAAAACTGACCTTGTGGTTTGTGTCTTAATATGTTCATCAGAGTCCTCAAATACCATATCTTATTCCAAGCTCAATCACATGTTGATAAGGTATTTTATAAGAATCGACAATATTTTGCGAAAGATAATCGAGTTGTATATAAAAGTTTTCAGCAAGACCAGTTAATGTTTTTGCTTTGGTTTTGACAGGCACGCTTCTTCCGAAAAAAATTGAATACTCTTCTTTTATCTCAATATAGCCATGAATTTTTAACCAATGCAAAGCGTGATTCATATCGGGTGTTTCTTTAAAACCATAAGAAGCGATAACCCTAAACACATTATTTCCTAAATCTTCATAAAAAAATCTTTCTTTCTGACTATAAGGAACTTCTAATATCACAAAAGAAAAGAAAATAATTTTTTGATGAAGGTAAATATTATGGTGAAGGTTGACTGCTAAAATATTGGGTGTTTTTTCACTGCTACGACACAAGAATATGGCTGTTTTAGGGATACGATGAGGGTGAGTCTTTAAATGATTGGCAATAAAATCTCTTGTTGGCGCATGAATCACTATTTTTTGATACTCTAGAGATTTTTTCCCTTTTCTCCAAATCTCAATTGTTGCATAAAAAAATCCTGATAAAATCAGAAAAAACCAAGCACCTTCAAAAAACTTTAGTAAATTTGTGAGAAGAAAAATTCCATCCAATAAAAAAAAAGGAGTAAAAACAAATATTAAAAATAATGTATTCCATTTCCACGAATCATGAGCTATCAAAGAAATTAAGAACGTTGTAATAAACATAACGCTAGCTGTACTTAATCCGTAAGATGTAGCCATATTTTCTGAAGAACGAAAAATAGCGATAGTCATTATTGTTAAAAAGTAAAGCAGCCAATTGATTTTTTGAATATAAATCTGACCCTTGATTTCTTCTGAGGTATTGACAACTTTCATGCGTGGTAAATAACTTAATTGCATAGACTGATAAGTCAGGGAAAAAACTCCTGACAAAACAGATTGACTAGCAATAATTGTAGCGCATGTGGCTAACACGATTAATGGGGTCAATAAGAATGACGGGGCCATTAAATAAAATGGATTCTCAAGCGCTTGAGGCGATCGGAGTATTAAAGCGCCTTGCCCTAAATAATTAACAACAAGAGAAGGAAAGACTATATACAGCCAAGAGAGCTGAATAGGCTTGCAACCAAAATGTCCTAAATCAGCATAAAGAGTTTCAGCCCCGGTAACGACTAAGATCACCCCACCCAATACCGATAAGCCGATCCAAGAGTAATTTAATAAAAAACTCAATGCATACCAAGGATGAACAGCTTGAAGAATAGAAGGTTCTTGATAAATCTGATAAGCGCCTAATAAAAAAAGCATTGAAAACCATATGACCATTACAGGACTGAAATAATAGCTAATACGCTCACTACCGAAATGCTGAATAGAAAACAGCGCTGTCAAAATCAAAAAAGCAATAGGGATAACATAGCTCGTTAATCCATCATGAAGCACATTAAGACCCTCTACAGCGCTTATCACTGAAATAGCTGGAGTAATCACTCCATCTCCGAAATACAATGTAGTAGCAATAACTCCTAACGTCATTGCTAAGCGACGATGTTTGTGTCGAGATGCCACTAGAGTAGCCAATGATAAAACACCGCCTTCGCCATGATGATCCATGCTCAAAACTAAACCAATATATTTGACAGTCACAATAAGGATCAGCGCCCAAATAAATAAAGAGAGAACCCCCATAACAACTGGCTGGTCTGCTTGAAGGCCACTGATAATAAAACAACTTTTCAAAGCATAAAGAGGGCTAGTGCCAATGTCACCATAAACAATTCCAAGAGCTCCAAGCATCAACTGATTATGTGAGGTTTGGTTTATGGGCTTATGCATCATTATTCCTTGAATAAACCGTAAGAAGAAATTACCACAATTGTTATTAAATGTTAGCAACTCTTTGCGCTATTTTCTAAGCAACATCATCCAAGACCACATGAAATCTCTTTTAGCCAAAACAACAAAGCAGTCTGTTTATTATTCAGGACGTTTTTGAGTCGATTTTAATAAAGCCTCATGAATTTCTTGAGGCAAGACAGTTTCTTGATTGTTGATCTCATGCAGAGCGAATAGCTGTTGTTCATCTTTTTTATAAAAAAAACCTGTTTTTAATTGTTTTCTAATAACTAAAGCTTGATCTTTTTCTTCTTTATTATGCAAAGTTGTATAAGCGTGAACCAAAGATTTTTTATGACCCCAATCAAAATGCAATTTAACATTCTGATTTAATAATGAAATCAGTGGTATTTCATCGTGAGGTTCAAGGTCTTCTAAAGAAAATCTATCTCTCTTTAAAACTGAGAACTCATGGGGGACTATTTTTTGAATAACAGGACTCTCTAAAAGTTTTTGTATATTTTCCTCGATAATAGGGACATTTCTTTCATGTTGTTCGCTAAAGACATCAACCACTTCGATTCTATCATAGGCAAATGTCCTTAAATAAGATTGATTATCTTCTAAATAACTGCAAGCTGGTCCAACATAATTAAGATAAGAATCTATAGCCACGACATTATCAGGGAGTTGATTAAGCTTTAAAAGACCTCCTGGGGTTAATCCATAGCTTTGCCTGTAACCCAGTAGCGTCAAGCAATGTATGTACGGATGAGGATGCTCTGCATAAACGTAAGGGGGGCTAGAAAGGGCAATAAAAACCAGATCACGTCGACCTCTTTTACTCAGCTCCCATAAAGTAAGGCTGGCTAATTCTTGGCATTCACCACACCCGAACTGTGTTATAGTTAAATTTCTAGAAAATACAGAAGATTGAGTTAAAATTTTCTTAGATTCTTGCTCAACGATATGACGAATGATTTTTGTGTATTGAGTATATCTGAGATACTCTGACACGCGCTCATTGCCAAAAAGACTAATTTTTTCCTGCCTATTAACAGGAGTGATAAAGGGCATTTGTTGCCGTTGAATAATATCGTGAGAGCAAACAATTTTGCCTTTTATGCCTTTATTAATTTCTTGTCCAAGTATTAAATCTTCCAATTCCATATGACTAACAATCCTTTTATATTGATACGTGACTGACAACCCAACCCCTAAGCTCATGGAGGCTTCTTGCGACCCATGATCAACAATCTGACGATCTTTCGCTGAAGCAGTTTTGGGGTCGGCAACTCTAGATTCAGGGGTGATCTTAACACAACTGCTGTGTCCCAGCAGATCGGCTCATCCGCTTTGAAGGTATAGTTTTTGATTAAAAAGGTCTGCTGAAGTATTCATGATTGTTTTTTCTTGAGAAAAACAGCGCTTATCTTGAATAAAATTAATAAATTGATTTTTAAAATCAGCTAGGAAGTGCCTTTTGACTTTAGATTGACCCAGCGTTGATATATCCAAATTGATCAACGCGTGTAGCTGTCCAATCTTGAGAAGCATCTCAATCCATTAAGATCTGTTATTTTGACATAAAAGTGATTATGCACGCTATTGTTGTCATAGTCAATGATCGTAGAACGAAAAGGATTGCGCACGTGTTTTCTTTAAAGATAAAGAGTATTGAGTGTTTTTTTTAATTAAAAAAACTTGGTTTTTAAATTTTTAATGTTATAATTCATGATGATGGTTATTTTGTCCTATCGACTCCTCGTAATACTTCTTTGTTTAGACTATTGCGCCATCTCAAAAACTTTATTATTTGTACACCAAAGATCTTAACTCATGACAATTTATCACATTTCTCATAAAGCCACCGACAATCTTATTGAGGCTATACGGTCTATACCTGCAGGTACGAGTCATCTTATAATGCAGCTTATTGATGATAATGGACAAATCATATCTAGTGTTAATACATTAACTCGAGCTTTTTTTATGCTGCCGCCTCACATTAAGAGAGTTGATTTAAGAGATAATAATCTTGGTAAAAGACCAAAACATGAATTGATGAAAATTTTCTCTGCTTTTCCAGCCACGGTGATACACCTTGATTTGAGAAGAAATTCTCTTGATGAGCTGAGTGGTCTTGGATTAATGAATGTTTTATCTGTGCTCTCACCTTTCCTGTTAACACTGAACTTAAGCGGTAATCGTCTTGGTAACAAAACTGGCGCTGATTTAGGTAAAATTTTTTCTAGATTACCTTGTAAACTCAAAACTCTTGATTTATCTTGGAATGATCTTCATCATAATACAGCTTTTGAATTAACCGCGGCTTTTTCTTTGTTGCCATCTCATCTAATATCATTGAATTTGAACAATAATAGTCTTTATCTATTGAAATTTTTTGATCAATCCACTGAATATGCTTTACCTCTTTTTCCACCAAAAATTACCACTCTATCTTTAGCATCCAATGGCTTTGGATTTAAAAAACCAGCTGATTTAATGAAAGATTTTTCGATGATGTCGCAAAGCATAAAAACTATCGATTTACAACATAATAATTTTGGGTTAATGTCTCCTGCTGAATTAAAAGACACGCTCAGCGCACTACGCATTCATTCCGTCAATTTGCAGCATAATATGCTGTTTGAAGAAAAAAAGTCTGCTTGCTCAAAAGATGATTGTTTATCTGCATTACCAAAACATATTTGTTTCAATTTAAGATATAATGGTGAAACAGACGCAACACGAGCCATGCTTCCTTTTATTACTTTGGTCAAAAATACAACTTCCTTCTCTTTTGAATTAATGCATCATTGTTTATCTTATCTTAATCCAAAAATTAAGCCTTTAACTGTTATCGCTCAATATAATAAATATATGCAAAAAGCACTTAAAAAAGATTGTGCAACTAGAATCTAGAGATTACTTTTTCCGTTAAAGATCAGGGTCTTTGATAATGTTTTTCACAGTTTCAAAAAATTTATCGGGATTTAAAGAAAGACTCGTGATATTATGCTGAATCAAAAATTTTGCAAAATCATAATGATCAGAAGGCCCTTGTCCACAGATTCCTATATACTTACCCATGGCATGAGCCTTACCAAGCATATAGGCTAACTGTCTAAGGACAGCAGGATTGCGTTCATCAAAAGATGAAAGCAAGACTTCCCTCCCCGCATCACGATCAATACCCAAAGTTAACTGGGTTAAATCATTTGAGCCCACTGAATACCCGTCAACAAGTTCTAAAAACTCTTCAACCATCATAATATTTGCGGGAAGTTCGCAATTCACCAAGACTTTAAGATCATCTTTTCCTCGTATTAAACCGTAAGATTCCATTAAAGATAAAGTTTTCTTTAATTCCTCAACAGTTCTCACAAAAGGAATCATGACCCAAATATTCTTCAAACCCATATGAGTGCGTGCTCTTTTTATTGCTTCACACTCAAGCTGAAAGGCGTCCTGAAACTCTTTTGAAACATAACGCGCTGCACCTCGATAGCCCAACATAGGATTTTCTTCGAATGTTTCAAAATAAGATCCACCGATTAATCGGCGATATTCATTTGATTTCAAGTCTGAGAATCTAACAACAACCATTCGGGGATGAAAGGCAGCAGCAATAGTTCCTATGCCTTCAGTAAGTTTTGCAATATAGAATTCTTCTGGAGTTGCATATCCAGCGATGAGCTTTTTGATTTTATTTTGTAATGTGTTGGGCATATTCTCTAGCTGAAGTAACGCACAAGGATGTATTTTAATAGTATTGTTAATAATAAATTCCATTCTTGTTAAGCCAACACCATTTGATGGTAATTTCGCAAACTTAAAGGCTTGTGATGGCTTAGAGATATTCAGTAATAAATCCACTGGCAGCTTATCAAAAACAGGGGCATCCTCTTTAATAACGTCATAAGAGCATGATCCTTGATAAATGAACCCTTCCGATCCTTGCGAGCAATCCAAGGTGATGAGCATTCCGTCTTCTAAGATCTCTGTTGCTCGCTCTGTCCCTACAATAGTCGGTATGCCTAACTCTCTAGACACAATCGCGGCATGACAAGTCCGTCCACCTTTATTAGTCACGATCCCTGCCACTTTGGGCAATACTGATTCCCAGCTCATATCGGTCATGGTAGTAACCAGAATATCTCCCTTTTTAATACGAACTAACTGACTAGCGTCGTTAATCACTGTGACTCTGCCAGAGACAATAGCATGACCTACAGCATATCCCTGGAGAAGCAAAGGTCCTTTATCATTAATCACATAAGATGTAAGTATGCTACTTTGCTTTTGTATAGGAATTCTTGTCATGGGGCGGGCTTGTAAGATAGTAAAAGTATCATTGATCTTAGCCCACTCGATATCCATGGGCGTGCCATAGTGATCTTCAATGGCGATGCCTATACGAGCTAATTCAATGAGTTCACGATCATTGAGTGAAAATTGAGATTTTAAAGCAGGTAAGACTTTCTTTTTGACAATTTTTTGCCGAGAGAGGGTAATATAATGCTCTTTCGATCCAAGTATTCTTTTTAAAATAGGATTAATTTCTTTTTTTAAACAATTCTTTTTATATATTAAGAACTCATCGGGATTGACCTGTCCTGAAACAATTCCTTCGCCTAAACCATAACTTGATGAAATCACCATTAAGTCTTGTTCGTGAGTTTCGGGATCGGCTGTAAAAATAACTCCAGAACACATATGCAGATCGTAAGCCATTTTCTGAACTCCTACCGAAAATTCAGTTTTTAATGGCAACCCATGAGCTAATCGATAACGTAACGATCGAACATTAAAAAGTGAAGCATATACATTCAAAATCGCATGAGTAATCGCAGAAAATCCTCGAATACCTAAAAACGTGTCATGTTGTCCAGCAAATGAAAACTGATTGTTATCTTCATCAATGCTTGATGACCTCACAGCATAATATTCTTGATTGCCTGTATCTAAATGTTCATAAGCTTGAAGTAATATGGCAAGAAACTTATCGGTAAATTTAATTTGACCTATCATATCGCTGAAATTTTTCGCGACAATTTCAAGGTCATCATCATTTACAGTTGCTTTGAGTGTTGATAAAAGCTCTTTAAATTGAATATCCAAGCCATTATCAGCTAAGAGATCATGGAAAAAATGAGTTGTTAATGCAAATCCATCCGGAGTGAGCGCAATGAAATTTAAATGTCTTGTCAACTCACCGAGTGAAGCATTCTTCCCTCCCACTAATGATCGGTCAGTCAAATTTAAACTTGAGAATGAACGAATATAAAAATCATGAGAGAATATAGACACGGCAACAATCCTTGTAGATGAAGAAAATGCACTTAACTCTTTGACTCATTAAGGTAAAAAAGAGTGGGCTGAATATATTAATTAATATTGTTACATTAATGTTACGATTAGAAAAAGTTATTTATTACATTGATAATAATGGTCTCTAACATATCATCAGATTTAATCTCAAGCAAGATTTTAATATTGCTGAGCGATCGTTCATGTTGATAATAAATTAATGCGCTATACGTTTTTTAGATAAAGAATCAAAAAACAAATAGATAGCTGGCGTTGTATAAAGGGTAATAACCTGACTTAAGACTAACCCTCCAATAATACTAATACCAAGAGGCTGACGAAGCTCTGAACCCATTCCTTCCCCAAGAGCTAAAGGGATAGCACTTAATAATGTTGCCATGCTTGTCATAAGAATAGGTCGAATTCTTAACAAACAAGCTTCATAAATAGCCTCTTTGGGGTCTTTCCCGTCAAAGCGCTGCAAATGAAGGGCAACATCAATGATCATAATCGCATTTTTCTGAACAATACCTATGAGGAGTATCAGGCCCATCAACGCCATGATATTTAATTCAGAGCGTGTAAAAATCAATGCTAATAAAGCGCCAACACCAGCGGAAGGTAATGTCGACAATATGGTAAGAGGATGAATAAGATTTTCATATAACATCCCTAAGATAAAATAGACTGTGACTAAAGCTGCAAAAAATAAATATCCTTCTTTTTTTGCAAGATCTTCAAAAGCTTGAGCAGTCCCCTGAAAATTAGCACTTAAGGAACCTGGTTCAAAAGATAAAGAGTTAAACGCTTCATTAAACGCCTCGGTCACATTGCTCAAAGAATATCCTTTCGCTAAATTAAAAGAAAATGTTGCAGCAGGAAATTGTCCTTGATGATTAACAGCTAAAAGAGTTGACTGAATATTTTTGTCGGTACAGAGGGATAAAGGGACCAATGAGCCAAACATACTTTTAACATAAAGATAATTCATCATATCTTCGTCTGCTGAGAAAGCAGGATCGACTTCCATAACAACATTATATTGATTGTTTTTATAATAGTTCGTTGATACTTTTCTCTGCCCAAAAGCATCATATAAAGCTCGATCTATGGTGGCAACATTCACCCCAAGCGTAGCTGCTCTATCTCTATCAATAGCGGTATAAATCTGAGTTCCATTTTTTAGCTGATCGGTATTTAAATCAAGAACACCGGGGATCTTTCCGAGTTTATTAAAAAGACTGCTTTCTGCTGACTGTAATGTATTTAAATCGAACGCTCTTAATGTATATTGATATTGTGCAGCACCAACACGACTACCAATTGAAAGATCTTGCGCAGATTGTAAATAAAGATGACCGTCTCCTACAGCCTTTAATTCTTTGCGTAATCGATTAATAATAGTCTCTGAGGAGATTTTTCTTTCCGATAGTGGTTTTAATCCAATATAAAGATTGCCTTGATTGAGTGTTCTCGTGCCACCCCCTGCAAAAGCAACGACAGAATCAACTCCATCATCGCTCAATATAATATCAACATAATTTTTTAAAAGATTTTTCATTTCATGAAAGGGAATATTTTGACGACCTTGAATCAGTCCGGTGATACGCCCGGTATCTTGAGTAGGGAAAATACCTTTTGGAATAATTTTAAATAAAAAAACATTAAGAACTATGACTATGATAGTGAGCAACACCATGAGATTAGGATGATTAATCACCCATAACAATGACTTTTCATAGAAAAGATACAAGTTGTTTTTATCAACCGCGACAACGTTGATGTTTTTTAAAAAGAAAGCGCATAGCATTGGAGTTATGGTTAATGAAATAAGCATTGAGGTCAAAATAGCAACCACTAAAGTCACTGCAAACTCATTAATTAAACGACCTACTATACCTGGCATTAATAAAATTGGAACAAAAACGGCAACTAATGAAAGGCTAATACAAAAAATAGTAAAACCTACTTCTTGGCTTCCTTTAAGCGCTGCTTGCACAGGGCTTTCATGACGCTCAAGATGTCTAATAATGTTTTCCACAACAACCACCGCATCATCAATAATAAATCCAGTAGCAATTGTTAAAGCCATTAAAGATAAATTGTTTAAACTAAAACCCAAGAGATACATCACGCACAGAGTGCCGCACAAGGACAGTGGGATAGTAATGGCAGGAATCAGTGTTGAAGGCAGATGTTTAAAAAAAAGATAAATAACAGCAACAACGAGCACAATTGAAAAAACAAGTGTAAATTCAATATCAACTAATGAAGCTTGAATTGTTGTGGTGCGATCAATCATCATCTTCAAATCAATATCACTAGGAATGATCTTGTTAAGATCAAGTAATGTTTTTTTTATCTGTTTAGCTGTGTTAATAACATTTGCACCAGGCTCTTTAAAAATAATGAGGGTAATCCCGGGCTTACCATTGATCAGTCCTACTGTTTTTTCATCCTCTACGGAATTTTTAATAGAAGCAATATCTTTCAGTCTGATACAATGATTATTATTTTTATAAATCACCAAAGACTCATAATCTTCAACAGAAAAAAGCTGATCGTTTGTTGCTAACTCAAATGATGTATTATTGGATACTAATTGACCTTTAGGCATAAAAATATTATTTTGAGCCAGCATCGTTCTAACATAGTCTATGCTTAATCCATACTGATGCAGTAAATAAGGATTAAGTTCAATACGAAGAGCAGGCATAGAACCCCCGCCCAGCAAAACTCGCCCTACCCCATCTAATCGAGATAAATTTTGTGCAATTAATGTTGATCCCAAATCATACAGTTGACCTGAAGTATAACTATCAGAAGTCATTCCTAAAATTAATATAGGTGCATCAGCCGGATTGACTTTGCGATAAGTCGGCATTGTAAGAAGATTATCTGGCAATTGAGTTTGAGCTGCATTAATAGCTGCTTGTACATCACGAGCAGCTGCATCAATGCGGCGGGATAAATCAAATTGAACATTTAATTGGACTGCTCCTTGTGTACTTGTCGAGGTCATTTGAGTAATTCCAGCAATCGTTCCTACATAATGTTCCAATGGCGTTGCGACAGTACTGGCCATAATTTCAGGGCTTGCGCCTGGCAGTGCTGTTTGTATGCTGATTGTCGGGAATTCTATTTGAGGTAATGATGCTACTGGCAAGCTATTAAAGGCAATAATCCCAGAAAAAATAACTCCTATGATTAATAATACTGTTCCAATCGGGCGCTTAATAAAAAGAGACGACATAACCATTAGACAGCCACACTGCTCTGTGCAGAAATTGTTATTTTAGATAATTTATTAAAAAACAAATAGATAGCAGGTATGGTGTATAAGGTCAAAACTTGACTGACAATGAGTCCTCCTATAATCACCAAACCCAGAGGTTGTCTTAGCTCACAACCAACACCATTAAAGAGTAATGGTATACTGCCCAAAAGGGCTGTAGCCGTTGTCATAATAATCGGCCGAAAGCGCAATAAGCATGCCTCATAAATAGCATCTTGAGGTGTTTTGGCTTCTTGTCTTTCTAAAGTTAACGCAAAATCGATCATGATAATGGCGTTTTTCATAACAATACCAATTAAGAGAATAATCCCAATTAACGCTACTATGGAGAGTTCTGTTTTGGTCAAAAATAAGGTTAATAATGCACCAAAAGTAGCAGGAGGCAATGTTGATAAAATAATTAAAGGATGAATATAACTTTCATAAAGCATACCCAAAACTAAATAGACTACGACAACTGCTGCTAAACAGAGCCACAACTGATGAGACAATGATTTTTTAAAAATGCTACTTAATCCTTCTAGTGTGACTTCAACAGAAGAAGGAACTTCGAGTGTGTGGCGTATCATCTCTATTGCTTCAAGAGCTTGGCTAAGCGAATATCCTTCATTCAAATTAAAGGAAATTGTACTGACAGGAAATTGATTTTGTCGGGTAAAAGCCAGTGGGACTGTTTCTTGTTGAGTCTTAATCATAAGACTTAAAGGAATAGGATCTCCTGCCGTATTTTTTAAATACAGATGGTCAAGTGTTCCTTGCAAGACCGGCAAAATCTCCATAATAACAAAATATTGATTAAATTGAGTATAAAGAGTGGATATTTGTCGTTGTCCAAAAGCATCGTAAAGCACATTATTGATATCACTCATGGTAATGCCTAGATATGCGGCTATATCTCTATCAATGTAAAGACGGGTTTGTAGCCCTGATGATTGATTATCACTACTAACATTATTCATGATTGGTGATATTGAGAGTTTATCAATCAATTTCTGCGTCCAGTACTCAACAGTTGACTCTTGTTGCGCCGACACGGTCAGTTGATATTGGTTTTTACTTATCCGATTATCAAGGACAATATCTTGCGTAGATTGAAAATAAGCACTGATACCTTCAACGCTTTTCGCTTTTTGATTCAGATCTTCCATAACATGCGCGATTGATTGACGACGCTTATCCTGTGTCTTTAGCATCACTTGAAAACGACCGCGATGAGAGGTGCTATTCATTCCATCAACACCAATAAAAGAAACAACACGATCGACTGCAGGATGTTCAATGATTATCTTAGCAAGCTCTTGCTGACGCTGTTGTAGGACAGCAAAGGAAGCACTACCAGGCACTTCGGTGATCACTTGGATAAGACCAATATCTTGTTGGGGAAAAAATCCTTTTGGTACGAGATAGGCTAATAAACATGTTAGAAGCACAATGACACCTGTTAAACACAATATCAACCGTTGATGCCCAAAAGTCCATTGCAATGTACCAGCATATTGAGCAATAACTGATTGCAGCTGTTTATTTTCTTTTTCCTGTTTTTTTAACAACTGTGCGCATAACATAGGGATCAAGGTTAACGCAACAAAAAGAGAGATGATAATTGTTGCTGTTAAAGTGTAGGCGAATTCTCTAAATAACCGTCCTATAACATCTTGCATAAAAAAAAGAGGGATCAGCACAGCGATTAAAGACAATGTTAATGACACGATTGTAAAGGTCATTTCTTTCGATCCTTTTATTGCCGCATCAATAGGCTTCTCCCCTTTTTCTATGTAACGCGTGATATTCTCTATCATCACAATACCATCATCAATAACAAAACCTGCAGCTACAGTCATGGCCATAATTGTAAGATTATTAACACTAAAATTAAAAAAATACATCACAGCAAGTGTTCCTATTAACGCAATAGGAATAGCAAGGCTGGGAATAACTGTTGTTATGATATTTCCTAAAAAACAATAAATAACAACGACAACAAAGACCAAGGCCAATAACATTTCAATTTTAGCATTTCCTATAGATGATCGAATCGTTTCAGTACGATCATTGAGAAGAGTTATCGTCATAGATGGAGGAACAGATCCTAGAGTTTTGAAAATAAATTTCTTTATATCATCAACAACATGAATGACATTGGCTCCCGGCTGTTTTTGAATATTTAAAATAATAGCCGGCTTGTGATCAAGCCAAGCGGCTTGTTTCATATTCTCCGGACCGTCAACAACATCAGCGACATCTTCCAATCTTAACGCCGATCCATTCACATAACCGATAATCAGTTTTTTATACTCATTGGTTGTTAAGAGCTGATCATTACTATCGATAATGTAAGATAATCCCGAGGTCGTTAATGTTCCTTTGGCTTGATTGACATTTTCTTGATTAATGATGTGGCGAATGTTTTCCAGCGTTAATCCTTTGCTGCTTAAGGCTAAAGGGTTAACTTGAATCCTAATAGAACGTCGTTGTGACCCGCTTGTGCTCACAAGACCAACGCCACTAATTTGTGAAATTTTCTGAATCAAATGTGTTTCTGCATAATCTGTTAATTCTGTTAAATCAAAATGATCGGAAGTTAAAGCCAAACTGATAATAGGTGGATCGGCTGGATTAACTTTGCTGTAAACAGGTGGTCTTGTTAAGTCGTTAGGTAAATAATTTCTGGCAGCATTAATCGCTGCTTGTACATCCTGTTCCGCGATATCAATTTGACGTGTAAGGGAAAATTGAAGGGTGATCAATGACAACCCCATTGAACTACTCGAGGTCATCTGCTGCAATCCAGGAATTTGACCACATTGTCGTTCTAAAGGCGCAGTGATTAATGCTGCTGTCACTTCCGGGCTAGAGCCAGGATAAACCGTCATAATCCGTATCGTAGGATATTCAACTTCAGGCAAGGCTGCAACTGGTAAAAATTGATAGGCAAGATAACCACAAAAAACAATAGCCAACATTAATAAAGATGTTGCTCTGGGTCTTAAAATAAAATGAGTGGAAATATTCATGACAAAGCAGCCTTGACTCTAACTTTCAGACCATCTCTTAATTGTTCAGTACTCGTAGTAATAACCTTATCATTTAATGTTATTCCCTCTTCAATAACCACATTGTTATCAATAAATTCGCCGATTTTTACCTTAATTTTTTTTATCGTTGTCCCATCTTCTTGTAGGCAATAAACACTATGCTCTTTTTTACCAAAAGAGAGGGCTGCTGTTGGAATGATTAAAGCGTTCTTATGAATATCAATCAAAATTCTGACATGAACAAATTGATGAGCAAAAAGTTTTTTTTCATTATTAACAAATTGTGCTTTTACTTTAAAGGTCCCTGTGGAAACATCAATTTGATTATTTAAAAAAAAGATTTTAGTTTCAGCAATCATGTTTTTTTTGTATTTATCAAGTAACTGTATAGAAAAGTTAGGCTTGTGTATAGATTGTTCCTGCATAACAGACAACTTGTCTTCTGGCAAAGAAAAAACAGTCATCATCGGATCGATTGTATTGAGTATAAAGATCGTATTATTATTGGCGGTAATGATATTACCAGTATCAACAGCTTTTAATCCTAAAAAACCTTCAACAGGCGCTCGTATAACGCAATTATTAAGATTAATCTGCGCAGCTTTTAATGCTCCTTTATCGGCATTAACCGATCCTTGAAGCTGAAGAACCAGCTGTAGCTGAGTATCTAATTGCTGTTGAGCAATGGCTGACTGGGTGATTAATTTTTGATAACGTTTCAGGTCTTGTTGTGCTGTTGATAAAAGTGCTTCATCACGTTCTAATTGTCCTTGATAAAGCTCGACCTGTGCTTTATAAGGCTCATCATTTATAAAAGCAATAATATCTCCTTCATGCACATAGCTCCCATCTTGATAAGGAATTTTAAGAATTTTACCATGAACTTGGCTTTTAATCTGAACAGTCGCTGCAGGGGTTATTGTGCCTAAAGCATGCAAATAGATTGGGACATCTAATTGTTTTGGTTGCATAACAGAGACTTGTAACGCAGCAGGTCCTGAGGCTTTTTTTTTGGAAGAAGAGGCGACATATTGATAAGATATGATAGATAAAAACAATATACAAAAAACAGTCACAACATAAATAATGATATTTTTTCTCTGCGATACATCCATGACTTTTTTTTATACGTTATCCTTTTTTAAGAATAGCCCTGAAACGAGATCTAGCACCATTACATTGCTAAAAAAAATTAATAGCTTGAATATGAGTCAAAATAAGTATGTCACTAGTATTGATAATGGCCGTTAAGTGGCTCGAGCTGCTTAACACAGCTCAACGCTCTATCAACATTAATACCGATGGCTTCGAGCTGCTGCTGACGCAATCCTGAAAAATAGAGTGAGTTTTTATAAGGCAAAATTTTGCCTTTCACTGCCATAAGAATCCGATTGCCATCATCAAAAGTAGTAGGCATTTCTGGTTGATAGAGTGATCCAAAAACATGCTGGTATAATTCCATTTCACGCTCATAAAACTTAGAACCCTTAAAAGTATTAACAAAAACAACGCCATCTTCATTGAGGTGATTATAGACACTTTCCACAAAAGACTCTGTTAAGAAAGCTGGTGGAATATAGATCGCATCAAATGCATCCATCACGACCATATCATAACGCTGATCAGCAGAAATATTTTGAAAGTACTCAACACCATCACCAATAATCACCTTAAGACGCTCGCAAGGCTTAAAATTAAAATACTGTTTTGCACAATCTAAAACATCTCGATTAACTTCAACGACATCAATCATTGCTTGAGGGTAAAGAGTACGCAAAGCTTGAGGCAGAGTGCCGCCCCCTAAACCAACAACACAGATAGATTTTGGAGTTTGTATTGCAAGTGTAGAAGCGGTAATAATCTGTTGATAACCATATACAAGTTTCAAAGGGGAATTTAAATCTAAACATGTTTGAGTGACTTGCCCGGGCTCAACAAAAGATAAACAGCGTAACTTCTTATATTCAAAAACCCAAATTGGTCCCATAGCTTTTATTTCATGATAAATAATTTTTAGAGATGGCTGTGAAAATGAATAAATCGAAATCACAATAAGCATTGTAGATAAAAAAACAATTATTAATAATGACTTAAGTAAGAGCTTCATAAAATTTAATATATTTTTACTAAGCATAGTCCATTATGATAGCCTTTCAAGAACTATCGTTCACAATCCGATACATGTCGGAAAATCATGCAAAATCGAGTTCTCAACTGTTACGCAAATAAGGCTTTTTTGCTGCACTGAATGAACTCATGTCAGTCTCATCGCGGTTATCTTGCTTACTCTAGAAACATAGGCAGGGATCTTCGATAAAAGCAGATTTTTATAGGCAGTCATTCTATGCTGAGCTGCTGGCTCAAGAAAAGATAACACCATGTGTAATAAGGCTGTATTCCCTAGGACCTGAACGCATGCACTGTCACCAACTCCTGCAGAGTTGAGAGTAAGAGAATATAAGACTGGTAAGGCTCGCGAAAGCGCGATTTTACCATCAATTTTAAATCTTACAGCAGAGGGCATGGATTGAATAAAAAGACGAAGGTCATCACAGCTGTAGCGGCCAAGATTATTTCCCTTAATAATCAGTGTAGTGAGACTTCTTGGGACTGCAGAAAAAATTTGAATTAACTCCGGGGCTCTTTTGAGACTAAAAAAATCACAACTAAAATGAAGTGTAGTCATCTCATCCTCTTGAGCCCCTAAGTGAGAAAAGCCAAAATGATTATAACTCAAATCAAGGCTTGTAATATTTTCTGGTAGTGCACCAAAAGCCTCAGCCAATTCAGACCCTAAGAGAGAAAAGCCAAAATGATTATAACTCAAATCAAGGCTTGTAACATTTTCTGGTACTGCACCAAAAGCCTCGGCCAATTCAGCCCCGGTTTTACGGTTAAGGTTATTGTAGCTTAAATCAAGTGTCCCAACGCTCGCTGGTAGGGCATTGAATACCTCAGCCAATTCAGCCCCGGTTTTATTGCTAAGATCATTATTCTTTAAAATCAGTGTGGTCACGCCCTCTGGTAGAGCCCTAAAGACCTCAGTCAATTCACCCGCAGTTTTACTACCAAGATCATTACCAGCTAAATCAAGAGTTGTCACACCCTCTGGTATAGCCATAAAAGCCTCTGCTAATTCACCCTCAGTTTTACGGCCAAGATCATTACCAGCTAAATGAAGTGTCCTCACGCCCGCTGGTAGAGCCTTAAAGACCTCAGCCAATTCAGCCCCTCTTTTTTCGCTAAGATAATTACGATCTAAATTGAGTATCGTCACGCCAGCTGGTAGAGCCCTAAAAACTTCAATCAATTCACTCTCAGTTTTAGTGCCAAGATAATTACCAGCTAAATGAATGGTCCTCACGCCCGCTGATAGAGCCCCAAAGATCTCAGCCAATTCAGCCCCGGTTTTATTGCTAAGATCAGTATTTTTTAAAATCACTGTAGACACTCCCGCTGGTAGGGCACTGAATGCCTCAGCTAATTCAGGTGCGGTTTTACTATGGCCAATATCACTCCAGCTTAAATCAAGTGTTGTCACGCCTTCTGGTAGATCACAAAAAGCCGCAGACAATTCAGCCCCGGTTTTAGACCCAAGATCATGCATCTGACACCGCATCTGCTCTATTACCTCACAAAAGTTTTAGCTTGATTTATAAAAAATATAATATAGTTACGAAATGTAAATCAACTGATTTGATCTTATCAAGTGTTAAAAACGATCGATAACAAGAGCTTAAACAAAGAGCAGGGCGCGCTTGACCTTCCCTTAAACGAAAAGGATTGCGCACGTGTTTTGTTCAATCCATGTATAAAGGAATGATATTATCATGCATTGCTCATAGAGGGCTTAGACTGATTCTTTTGCTTTTTCGACGTGCTGGATAAATTCAATCCAGTAGGCCAAAGGGGAATTGAAGATTCTAAGCTTTCAGTCAACGATCTTTTTTTATCAGTTCGCTTTATTTCATCTATCTTTTTACTAAGGAAATTATAAATATTGTCTTGCTTAAAGCGCTGCGCTAAATTTAAAAGATTGCTTTCATGAGAGATCATCATGGCTTGAAGATCGGCGGTTAATAATGATTGATCGCCAGTAATACAGGCAAGATATAATTGATCATCTTGATCTAAAAAAGTGTTGTATGGCCTAAAAAACTCAACTAATGCTAAAACTAGCTGATCACTTAATTCGGGTATTGATTCTTTCATAACTAAAAAGAATCGTACCGGATCATTGCTGATCATAACCTTAAAACAACAGGATTGATGAGCATTGTTCAGATCAAGAGCATGCCCAGCCTCTAGCAAACAAAATAAAGAATAAACAGCATCATTTTCAAGAGCGTATAAAACAAGATTTATTTGACTATAGTCATCTAAATCTATTTTTTTAAGAAGACTATCGACAATACCTGGATTATCTATCTTAATACCTAGCATAAGAGGATTTTTTTGTCCTCGACGCAAGGTTTTTCTTGAGTGCTCTTGATGTTTAAGGCATATATCAACAACGTCTTTACTCTCTGACTCAATAGCTAACGTGAGCAATGTATGCCCATCTTGTCTTACAATATTTAAATCAACGTGTTTATCGACAAGTTGGCGCAGGACTCCAAACTCCCCTATAGTGAAAGCAGCCATAACAGGAGTATTGATGCAACCATGATATTGATCTAAATCAATGCCAGCTTGAATGAAAGATGAAGCAATTTCTAATTGATTATTCAAAATCGCTACAACTAAACTGCTATGGCCGTTATCATTGACGTGTGAAAAATCATAACCTTGCTCAATTAAGATATTAATAAAATCTTTACACCCGTTCTCTATTGCATAAAAAACGGTTAAGCTTTCCTGTTTGGCGTATCTTTTCTCTTTTAATTTAACGCCCTGACGGTAAAATTCAGTTGCGTAATAATCTAATCCCGCTTTAAGTGCTAATGTTAAAACATTTTCACCATCAAGATTACGATGATCAAGCTTAACTTTTCTCTCTAAAAGAAAATCAATGACTTGGGTGTTATGATCCTTGATCGCTATCATCAGTGGCGTGTTTCCGTTGTCATCTTCCACATTTAAATCCGCCTGAAATAAGTCAAGCAAACACATAAGTTGCTTTGAAGTGTGTTGAGCAGCCAAATGCACAGGGTAATCATCTGCTGACTTGATATCAGGATCGGCGCCATGTTTTAAAAGAGCTTTAACACCTGCGATGCTCTTCACATCTAAGGCAATACCTAAAGCTGTTTTGTCATCAAAATCAATCGGGTCTGGAATGCAGCCTAGCTCTAAAAGAAGCTCTGCAACATGAATCTGTTTACGGCGAATATGAGCACAAAGCAAATTCTCTTTCGTGCCATAACGTATCTTTGAAAATTCAGTTAATAAGAAAAGTGCTAACTCTTTTTTATCAACATGAAAAGCATCGCGCGCTAACTCAAAAATATCATTAATCTGAAAAGAAAAGTCTTCATTTTCTGTTTTTAGAATAACCCCTATCAATCCTGTATGTGGACGATCTATTGATTTTACTAATAAATCATTGAGCTGATCTGAAGGAAGCTCATTATCGATATAAAGAGCTTCTAAAATATCTCCATCACAGTAATCAAGAATATCGCTGCTATTAAGATCATCATATTCAAGAGAATCTAATCTCAAATAAATTTTTTTCAATTGAGTCAGTCTCTCTTTGTTTACTAATGCTAATGTCGGTAAATTTAATCGTATATTTAAATTGGATTGATGGCACCATTGATTAACAATTTGTTCTTCCATCTCAATAATATGATTTTCGGAAAGAGCAGATAATCCATAAGTTGAGATCTCAGAACAAGAGATCAGCGACTGATATCCTTTTTTCTCATGGCGTGCTTTACACGCTATTGATTGAGATGATGACACAATATAATCTGTCCATGATTGATCTTCAACTCGTTGACGATGATAAGCTTGCTCAAACAAAGCCAGGAGTAACAAAGATTGCGGCAATTCACTTTCTTCAGATAAAGCATCTATGAGTTCTGCAAAGTTAGCAATATCTCGTTCTTCATCAGGATCAATGTCAAGATCGGGAATCACTATCTTTTCTAAAATGCCTAAGTCCAATAATCTTTTTTCTAGTAAAGCAGGAAGACAGATTTCTTCATTCACAGCCGCCTGTAAAACTAATTTCGAAGATCGTTCAAAGCCTAAAACAGTTTTTAAACGATCTTTTAATAAAGCCTTACGCAGATCGTGTTCGTAAGGTTCTAATATCTCCATTAAGAGTAATTCGTTCGCATGAACGTTCTTACGAAAAAAATCAGGATTAATCTTATTGACCCATCCTCTCTCTTTATAATTCACAACAAAAAATTCATTCTCTAACAGTTGATTTTCTAGTCCTTCAGGTAACGTTAAATCCGATTCAACAAGCAATGATAAAACATCTTTAAGACCTAAGGAATCAACGAATAACCGCTGTCTTTTTTTGATGATCTTTTTAGCTAAGAGTGGCGTATGGGTGGAGAGTAAAGCATAAATCTCTTCTGTCATAGGATGCTCATTTGCCATAAAAGACGATGAAACGGCTACAGATTCTTTTTCTTTAACAGAATACTGTCCATAATAACTAGCAAGTAATAAGCTTTTATAAAATTGATTACTCTCCTCCAAGCTCCCTTTGAAAAGATCTTCAAGAGCAATGGCATAACGCCGGTATATTGTTAAAACCTCCTCGTTAAGGGATCGTGATAAACCATCACAAACAAGACACACTCGTTCAGCCGCGCCAGCAAAACAAGTATAATCATTAGATCTTGTAGGATCTTCATTTTCATCAATATCGATTTCTTCAGAATGCGCTTTTGCATTATCATAAAAAGAATCGAGTAATAAATGCCAATCATTTTCTACTTCACAATACCGTACGTATTGAAAAAAAATGACAGGATAATTTTTATAGCCTAGCGATCCTTCACGACGATCACTACCAGAAAGCAAGCTTTCTTTCAAATGACCTAAATAAGTACCCGCAATTTTAGTACGACGTTTTTCTTGAAATGCTTTGGATTGTGCCTGAATAAAGGTCTCAAAATCACTTTGTATAAGATTTAAAGCACCTTTCATTAAATAGTATCTTAGAAATTTTAATCGTTGATAATCTGTTTCTTCTTCAATGATCACTGATAATGGAACCTGAGTCCTAAAAGGGTCTAGCGTTATATTTGATAGATTACTGGGATTAAAGATCTCGCTAAGGTTTTTTTGTCCTACAGAGCGTTTGTTAGACATTGTATGTTTTAAGGTAATCAATCCCTTTGTGTTCAAATAACAAACAACACTGTGCAAGGTTTCTTTAATGCCCCACAAACCTTGAGGAATGGGAGCACGCTGACACAGCCAAGTATGGCCACGCTCTTTTTGAAGAGATAATCTTTCAGTATGGATATCTGTAGAAAAATCCAACTCATCCTTTAAAAATCTTTGAACCGACGATAAAGAATTAAAAAGCGTATCATGGAAAACTCTCTCTTTCAAATCGCTTAAGTCTTCAGCAGAAAGATCCTCTAACCTATCTAATTGATTGAGAGTTTCAAGTAAAGCTAAATTGATAATCGGCATATTAAAAAAAATATATTTATTTTATTTTGACTATTATCTCTTAAAGCAGATACGCTGTGAAATAATATTTTCATATAAAAAATAAAATAATGGCTTAACTTTTAACCTATGTTAAATTAAAAAACAGAGCAACTCTTTAATCTACTTCAGCTACTAAATCACTAAAGCCATTGTAGTCCAGCTTCTTCTTTTTGCGCCCGATCTTCCCGCAACCTGAAGATCTTTTGCTGCAATATCTTGACTCAAAGCGGTTATTCGAAGGGAATGTTAGTATCTTTAACAAAACAATAACGTGCTAGATTGTTATTTTTTTTTACTCAATCTGTCAAAAAAATCCTCTAAATCCATATCGTCGTGATCTGTAAGATCTTTTACACTGACAGGGGAACCTCGATTGATTTGAAAGAGTAATTGTGATGGATGACGAACAAGACCCTGTTTTTCAACATATAAATCCGGCATTTCGCTTGGATAAACATCGCTCAACCATGTTTGCACATCGGTTTTTCTTCGCTTAAGTAAAGTAAGATGTTCTTCTCCAATATTTTTTTCTTTTTTGCTATAACCACTTAAAAAAATAGTCTCGAGCTTTGTGTCGTATTCAAGTGCATAATCAAAAGCGCTTTTATTGTTTAAATCTTTCAGATGAGGATTACCCCCTCGCTGAATTAAAATCTTCAAAATATCAGTGTAACCATAATACGCTGCTAAATGAACAGCCGTCACACCAGCATTATCTGGATGATTAATATCCTGCTGAGTCATCATCCCGGCAAGCCTCAGCATTAAAGGCTGATAATCTTCATAACATTTAGCAAATAACCAATGAAATAATGATTTCTTATTTCCTGGGCCTATTGGATTAAAAGAAAAAGAATTCTTCTGATGATCATAAGTGTTGAACAGATCTTGAATAATCTGTTTCAGTCCAAATTGTTCCGCCTGAGGATTGTCATTCATCATCATATATTTGAGAAAGGCGAAAATTTCATCGCTTGAGTCCTCATCACATATTTTTTTAAAAAGATTAAGATTTTTAGAATTCGTTCCCAATAAATCCAACCAAATCTTCATGGTTTTACCCAGATCTCTTGCTATAATTTCTTCTTTTTTGCGAGTAAATATTGGACTTTCTGCTAAACAAAACTGAGAAAAAGAATCACGATGTTGTGCAATTTGACCTTCGACAATAGGTTTTACTTCAGGGCTCAATGATGCTTCAATACCTTTATTAAACACAATCTGCGTTAATCCACCAAGACCTACCATAATACGATCAATACCATGCGATGATTGTGTAATGGTTATTTCGTCTGAGACTGCTCTCAACAATGCCGCCACGCTAGAAGAATATTCAGAAATTTTGTCTTGAGCCAGAATTTCTATAGAGTCAAAAACAAGATTATTTGTTTGTGGATTAATCCAGGAATAAATCAACCCTATAGCTTTAGGTGCATTTACTTGAGTAGCATCTTTAATAAGATAAAGGCCTGCATTTGGATCTCTTAGAACATTAAGGACATACTTTGCGGATGCTCCGCCAATATGCATACATGACCCAATCAAATCACCCCAATATAATGTTTTAAGATCATGATGTGAAATAAGTTCAAAACTTAAATTGGTTTTTCCATCGTGATGAGTGCGCTTGATATCAGGGAGGTTGGACTCTGTTTTAATCTCCTTTAAAAACGTTGAGTCAAATAAAATACTCAGTCCGCGATGAAAAGTTTTTGGTTTGATTTTATAATTTAAACAAAATTCTAGTAAATCAGCATAATCTGTAAGCAGTTTGCGTTTTTGCGGTGGCGACAAATTTAGTAAATACTGATAATACAAGCAAGATTTTATCATTTTAACCATTGATTCTTTTTCTGATCTATCAGAATAATCAGCATAGTGTTCTTTTACCTCTTTCCAATGACTCAAAGCTTCTAGATAAGATTGATAGTTATTTTGTGTTGATATGAGCTCTTTAATGTAACTCATCTCTTGAGGAGTGAAATCGGAATAATTAAGATTACCTATCATCTTAAGATAGCATTCTTTATTAATATCATTAAGATGACCAAGAGATTGCTTTTTAGATACTAAACCAGCATGACGTTTAATATCGCTGACGACTATTTTATGCAAAGTTTTTTGTAAGTCGCTGTAGTAATTTTCTTTTCCATATTCACTCCGTTGTGCAAAAAATCTTGCAATGGATAACCCATGCTCTGTGATCTGTTTTTGATACCTCAAACGCCATTCATCAAAAATTTCATTTTCAGCTTCAGTTGTAGCATCCAAGGGGGAAAAAGAGCTAGTTGCACTGTTTATTGTTTTTAAGAAGATTTTTTTTCGTTGCCTGTAGGTTTTCAGATATAAATCTTTATAACGATCAAGACTGGTAAGAAGCGGCTGAATAACTTTTTCATCCAGATCTAATGTAAGATGAGTATGTTCAAAATGACTGGATTTTAATAATGATTGTAAAGTTTCGAGCTCTTTTACTGCATTATCTTTTGATTGAGATGGATTAGCAATTTTTCCAACATACCGAATTATTGGAAAAAAAACGCCGTTATGATCTGGATCTGTTTGATAGTGTTTTTGTAGACTTTTCAATCGTTTTTTTAAACTTAATAAGCTGATATCTTCATCAATCGCCGTATTTATTAACCCTTGAATATCATCCACTAAAGGCTTTAATGATTCGATTTCTGTTGTTAAAGACTCTTTGAGAGAAGAAAACTCTGCTTGACACTCTTTCATCGCAAGATCAAGAGGATTATATTTGCCTTTTTTTTGATTATTAAGGTAATCTTGTTGGATCTGTTTTAAAATGAATGCAGCGTGGATGAGATTCATCATGGCATAACGTTCTGGAACATCTTGTCTAGAATGAACAGTGTTTTCAAAGAACGCGGTTGATAATTTTAAAAAATCTAAGTATTTCTGACCAATTGATCTTTTTTTGTCAAGCAAATCATGGCGATATTGCTCAAGAGAAGGAGTATTTTTTGAGTCAAGATGCTCCAAAAGATCTATAATCAAGATCTCAGGCTCCTTTAGAACAGTCAAAAGACAATCAATAGCTTGAATTTTTTTTGATGTTGTCCTGTTATCATTAATGACAGTAGCAAATAAATCTTGAATATCCCTAGAATATTGCAGCATCACTTCAGTTAAAATTTTCTTTTGATAAGCATTCACATCTAGATCTATATGTTTTTCTACCATATAGACCATTGATAAGCAAATAATAAAATATTTTAAAAAAAAACAATTTATTAGTTCGATTTTATGGGGCGTTTATTGTCTGATTCAGTATAGATCTCATCACATCAGCTACATGACATTCTAGTATCTTGAAAGTGAGCAAGGGAACATCCTCAATTAAAGATACGTATTTAAGTGACAAATAACTAAGAATGAGCGGGGCGATAGAGTCAGGAAGATAGAGATTACCGACAGCTTGTCTAAATATGCAAACAACTGGTGCAAAAGCCCGCTGCAGCTCTGATTCACCATGACCACTATCAAGATTGAACAAAACACGTGCGCAATCCTTTTCGTTTACGGGAAGGTCAAGCACGCCCTGATCTTTGTTTTAAGCTTTTGTTCTTGATGGCGGGTAGTTCACACAACAGCCGGATTTTGTGATTTGAGGATACTAGAGCGTTTTGATTAGGCTGTTCATTTACAACGGTGCGTGTATATGAATCAATGAGTAAAAAACAAACATTTGTTCGTTAAGAATGATCATGATTCCAAATATCTTTGTAACACTACGTTGTGTTAATTTTTGACAAAAAGATATTGAAATAGTTGAAAAATAAATTTAGTATAAAAAAAATATTGCTCTTGAATCAAAAAAAAACAATAATGTAAAACTAATGAGCCAGTTGGCTTTTTTGAATCGAGAAAAGCAAAAAATTTCTTTTCATATTATTATTAACTTTGTTTAATTACTGCAAGATAACCGACCAAACACTCTATAACGAAGCCTATTTGGCCTATTGAACTATAAATTACCATCTCTCAATAACAACAAATACAATATCCTTCAAGGAGATAACTGCATGCTGCTGACTTTAGTCTTTATTTACCTTTTTATCACTATTCTGATAGGATTATATGCTGCAAAAAAAGTAGCTAATCCTCAAGATTTTGCCGTAGCTGGAAAAAATCTCCCTCTTTTTATGATTGTAACAACAACTTTTGCTACTTGGTTTGGTTCTGAAACCGTCTTGGGCATACCTGCAAAATTTATTAAAGGGGGGTTTCATGCTTTAATTGAAGATCCATTTGGCGCCGGAACTTGCCTGATTTTAGTGGGATTCTTTTTTGCTTCTCGTTTATACCGAATGAACTTGTTAACCATTAGTGACTTTTACAGAGAACGTTTTGGCAGTACGGTTGAAATAATTTGCTCCATTCTGATTATGCTGAGTTATTTAGGATGGGTATCGGCACAAGTTACAGCCCTAGGTTTGATTTTTAATGTATTATCTAATGGCCTGATTCCAATTGAAGCAGGTATGTGTATTGGGGTGATATCCATCTTAGCTTATACAATATTCGGCGGAATGTGGTCGATTGCTATCACTGACTTTATTCAAATGATTATTCTTGTTGTTGGTCTAAGCTCTTTAGCATATATTGCAACTGATCTTGCCGGTGGCTTTTCAAATGTTTTAACAGCCGCTCATCAGCGTAATTTATTTATATTTTTTCCAGAAGGCTCTTTTAAAGAATTATTATTTTTTATAGGTTCAGCCATAACGATGATGCTAGGGTCTATTCCGCAACAAGACGTTTTTCAACGTGTTATGTCATCTAAAAATATCCAAGCAGCTAAATGGGGCCCGATTTTAGGAGGTATTTTTTATATAGGCTTTGCTTTTGTTCCAATGTATATCGCCATTAGTACTTTTGTGATTATGCCTCAGGAAGCCACTCAATTGCTTGCAACAGATGCACAAGCAATCTTACCAACTCTTGTCATGACCAAAATGCCTTTCATCATGCAAGTTGTCTTTTTTGGTGCTCTTTTGTCTGCCATTAAATCAACTGCTTCTGCGACACTTTTAGCCCCAAGCATTACCTTTGTTGAAAATATTTGGTATCAAATTAAACCACCGGCGAATCCCAAAGAACAACTTGTTAGAATGAGATTAACCGTTCTTATTTTTAGTTGCTTAGTCTTATGTTATGCAATCATCATGCGTGGTAAACCAATTTATGAACTTGTTTCCGAAGCCTATCAGGTCACTCTTGTTGGATCATTTATTCCGCTAAGTTTTGGGTTATATTGGAAGCGTGCAACAACACAAGGAGCGATTTTATCAATGGTAGGGGGTATTGTTGCTTGGTTGCTCTTTGGTATGACTTGGCTAGGAGATGTTTTTCCTGCAGAACTTGCTGGTTTTTTAATATCACTCATCTTAATGGTAATCGGTTCAACTGTTTATCAGTATATTAAACCACAGCATGGCGAACATCGTATTTTTGATGAGCACGGTGCTTAAGTTAATATTGCGCTATTATCTAGCCATCATTTTGGACGTTATCTCTTGAGGGATCTTGGATTACTCAAGAGTTTCTAACTGCACATCGGATAATCTTACAAACTTAAACCCTTTCTTTTTTAATAGAGGGAGTCCTTCTATAAGAGCTTTACCTACCTGACTTTCAGGATGATTAATATGATACAAAATAATATCACCTGCTTTAGCTTTTAATAAAATATTCTTGATTGTTGTAGCACTAAAAGATGTTCCTGCATCACCAATAACGCTAAAACCAGCAACTTCATGATCAAGATCTCGGGCAACCTTAACGGCAACTTCATCATAATATGCGGTTCCTGAACGATAAAATTTCGGTCTTTTTCCTGTAATGTTCTCAATTTTTCGAGCATTACCTTCGATTTCCTCAACAAGTTCAGCAATATTTTTTGAACCAACCTCTCCGTAAATCATTTTTCCATTAACAGATGCTGGTTTATGATGCAAACCATGATTTCCTATTTCAAAGAGAGGATTAGAGGCTAATTGCTTAAACAACTCTTTATTGACATCTATCCAGCGGCCGTTCATAAATAAGGTTGCTTTAATATTCTCTTTAATTAAAAAATTAATAAGATCATCATCAATATTATTGCCTTTACCATCAGATTTAGGACTACCACAAGCATCAAAGGTGAGTGCTATCACTTTTTCTTCTGTTTTAATCCGATAACTAATCCCTAAAACATTCTCTGTCCAGATAACAGGAGTGATCTGGCCATATTTTTTGGTTAAATCATATTGTAAATCAGTTATTGATTTTGAGTGATTTTGACCTGCATAGAGAAAAAACGAGATGAAAAACAGGTAGATGATTCTTATTGCCATAAATCAAAGACTCATGATGTGATCTATAGTAATTTTATCGAAAACTCAAGAAATACTCCACCCAGAATTTTGTAAACAATGTGGGTGGAGATAAAGAGTGAGATATTAGAGGATCGGCTTATGTTGATAATGATGCTTTTGATCAAAATGCTTGCGCAACCGCGTTTCTTTCAGGGGCGGGTCAAGCAAGCAATCGTCCTTTGGCCGATAGTGTGAGTGATTGCTTTATTTGTTTCTCGCTGGGCGGTTTGCGCTGGTTCTCAATATAAGCTTTCACAACATCTAAACTTGCTCCACCAACCGATACAACACAAGAGCTTGGCGACCAAAAATGATGACCCCAAAGTTTGGGTTTAATATGTGCCCAGTGATTCTTTCTTAACACAAAAGATGATTTCCCTTTAAGTTTGCCAATGACATTGGACAAAGCAATTTTAGGATGTGCACTCACCATGAGATGGACATGATCGTCTTCCCCTGAATACTCTCATAATTCACAATCAAGCTGCTCACAGGTTTCTTTAAAAATCAATTTTAAATCATTTAACATTGCGAGGGTTAAGGCATCTCGCCGATACTTTGTAACAAAGACGAGATGGACGTTTTCTCCATTCATCCATAATAATGATAGACAAGGTTGTTTCTTTGATGTACATTAACGCATAGAACTCGCTTTAACAAGCCTTACTTTTCAGGACGAAATCAATGCAAGGTATTTGTTTCCGTGCTCATCCCACAGCGATGCAAAAGAAAATTTTCAGAGAGAAAATCCAGGCAACAATGTTCAAGCAAAAGCTGCCTTAAATCGAGCCATTCTTGATAAAGGATGGCATCAACTCGAAGTTTACTTGGCCTATAAAGCCAAAAGAGCTGGAAAACCTTTAAGGTTTCAGCAGCGTTCACGAGTCAAGAGTGTGCTGATTGTGGTCACACTCATCCCGATAATCGCAAAACTCAAGCTGAGTTTGTATGCGTCTCTTGTGGTCATCTTGACAATGCCGATCGCAATGCGGCAATAGTGATTAAAAAAAGAGCAATCACCTTAATGTTGCACTCCGGGACGGAGTTGTCCTCTAAAGGTGTTTTGGTACCACCCAAACCTCTTAAGAATAAAGGACGGGGAGAGCGACGTAAGCCACCATTAGGAATCTCCCAAGGTGCTGTGCTCGATGAAGCGTCAAAAAAGAAGATTAAACACCAGCGAATCCTTGCTGTTGCTTAATCGCAAGCCCATTTTCTTTAGGGGATGGGTAGTTCACGATTGAATCATTTCTTGATTGATAACGATGACCATAAGATTGATAACCCAAGATTTCTAAAAATTTCACTCAACCATCTTGAATGCTCTCTCAATATATTTACCCGTTATCTAGCATGCACTGTGTTTAAATTCAGTTGATGACAATGAGGATATGGAATGTTCTTAACATACCTCTCTGAGGTGCGCGTATTGTGTCTATGCACTGTAGATAAGATCAAATTCCTTAAGCGAGATAAAGCTTGTATCAGAATAAGTTTTAGCTAGTCCACGTCAGTTTCTCTCCCTCATGACATAACTACATTTTATGTTCAGGAGGTCTTTCATCAGGACGATCTGTATTGTCTTTACTCCAGCCAAGGACCCTGCGAAAGAATAAGATTTGTTGTGTCAAAAAGCTCTCAGGTCTGTTTCTCAAAAGCTCCACAATATCACCTCGCTTTAATCTTTCAGCAAGAGCGATGGGGGTTTCACTATTCTTATCTTTCACATGAACATCAGCACGATACTTCTTTACTAAGGCATCAATCATCTCAACATTTCCCTTTTCAATAGCATGATGCAATGCTGTTTTGTCTTGTTGATCTTTTCTATTAATAGGATCATCGTAACTTTTCAACCATTCTGATCGACTGCTGCGTTTCATAAGGAGATCGAGCGTAGATGGTTTACCATAAGCTGCGACCTTAAACAGTAACGATTTAAAATCAATATTGGGATTACTGAGATCAATAGTTGAAAATCTATTCAAAAAGACACATGCCGAACGATCATCGTTACGTTCCAATGCTTTGGCTAAATACTCGAATGTTTTTTCATCAGTGAGTAATGATGTTACGTATTCTGCAGCTCTTGCATATCTTTTTTTAGGATCAGCCTCTGCGCCCATCTCAATAAGCAACTTCACACTCTCTTGATGACCCCCGTAACCTGCAATCATAAGGGCTGTCAGACCATGTTTGTCTTGTACATTAACATCAGCACCTCGCTCTAAAAGCAACTTCACACTCTCTTGATGACCCTTTTCTGCTGCAAGCATCAGCGCTGTCTTACCATACGTATCTTGTACATTAACATCAGCACCTCGCTCTAAAAGCAACTTCACACTCTCTTGATGACCCTTTTCTGCTGCAAGCATCAGCGCTGTCTTACCATAGGCATCTTGTACATTAACAACAGCACCTCGCTCTAAAAGCAACTCCACAATATCTTTATGCCCCCTTTCTGCTGCAAGCATAAGCGCTGTCTTACCATAGGCATCTTGTACATTAACAACAGCACCTCGCTCTAAAAGCAACTTCACACTCTCTTGATGACCCTTTTCTGCTGCAAGCATCAGCGCTGTCTTACCATACGTATCTTGTACATTAACATCAGCGCCCTTCTTCTTCAAAAGCAACTTAACACTCTCTTGATGACCCTCGTAAGCTGCATGTACAAGAGCTGTCCAACCGTTCTCATCTTGTGCATTAACCTCAGCACCATGATCTAAAAGAAACTTCACACTCTCTTGATGATCATTGATAGCGGCATGCATAAGTGCTGTGTTGCTACGACTATCTATTGCTTTCACATCTGCACCCTTCTCTAAAAGGACTTTCACTATATCTTGATAATCCTTCTCGTCAGCTGCATGCATAAGCACTGTCTCGCTACGACTATCTATTGCATTAACGTCAGCACCCTTCTCTAAAAGCAACTCGACTATTGCTCGTTGATTACAACGGATGGCCAACATAAGAGGGGAGGAAAGGCGAGCGCCTATGGATGAGTTCATTAAGCCAGGATCTTGATTAAATACCTCCTTTAAAGATTCAACACATCCTTGCTGAATTAACCAATAAAGGAATCTCTTCATACTCATTAGAGGCAAGCCTGCTATTTCTATATGCTTGCCGCGGATAATCTCAGCTATCAACTCATGCTGGCAAGGAAAATCTTTTCCCTCATAATAAGAATAGCCTTCACCAGGATTAATTTCTTTTAGAATAAACTCTTGGACTTGCTGATAATATGCCCCTAAAACCAATAAATTTGGTTGTAAGTTATCACATTGACGCTTTATCTCTTCTCTATCAAGAGTGCTGTTATCATCTTTGATAAAATCAGTACATCCTTCTTGTGCTAATGAAAGACATAAATCTAACCCATCAGCATTGCTCCGGGCAAACAACAGTCTGATAATATCCAGCCACTCTTGACTCATCCCTGTTTGCTCACTCATTCTTTTTTGGATATCTTCTTTTTTATTCTTCCACTGAGCAAAATAATAATTGATGGCTTTCGATTGGCCATTTTTATCTTTGATGAATAAAATCTGTTTTTGCTCTGGTCCAACACTCTTAGCCTCCACCCCACAACTCCATCCTTCAGGCAAGGTGGCTTGTAACACCATAGAGTAATACAATGGGGAGGGCAAAATACCATCAGCTGTTTTTATGATAAAAGCATCGGCTAATGATTGGCGATATTGGTCTTCTTGTGCGTGTGTTAATACAGGCATCTTGCATGATCTCTCGATACATTTAACAGTTACTTAGCACATACTCTATTTAAATTCAGTAAATGACAGTAAATATATTGAAATGCCTCTCTGCAGTTGAGTCTAAAAAGTAACAGGTTTGTTTGAGCGGCAACTTCTCTGAGTTGCGCAGATCCTAACTGGATCATGGGAGTAAGATCGATTGTTAAAGAGTGATGAGCGCAGAAAATTTGCAAATAAAAAAACCCTCCTTCAAGAAAAAGGAGGGTTACTTTAATTCATTGCAATACAACTAAAAAGAAAAACTATGCTGTTTTTTCTTGTTCTTTTTTAGCTAGCGCAGCTTGGAATAGCTTGTTTAAATCAATAACCGCATAAATCCAAATCAGAGATACTATTAACATCAAGCCAGCGATAAGCGGGGTTGCTGTAGCAAGGCTTCCATAGATAAGAATAATAGCTTGTTGAATACCGGCTCCGCCTGCTTTACCTAAACGCCCACCAATAACATCAACAGCTGCTTTACCTTTTGATTTTAATTCATTATCTAAAGGAATGTAAGCCATTTCTTTTGTTGGATCGAACAAAGCATATTTTGTGCTTTTGGCAAGAATATTTTGAACTGACCCAAGATACACGGCGCATAAAACCGCTCCCATACCAAAATTAGCCATTAAATATGGATCTAAAGCTTCTCTATAAATCATGAATGCAAAGAATGCTGATCCAGTAACAGCGATCATGATAGGTGTAGCAAGAGCTGCAATTCTCCATCCTAAGACACGAACAACATAACCACCTAATAAGATGATAAAAAAGGTGAAGATGCCATTGTAGAAGAAGAAATCACCATTGAAGTTTTGATAATCATTTGGATTTGGGAACGCTAGTTTAACTTGGTTTTTCCAGGACACTTCAACAAAGTTAATGGTGACACCGTAAGCAAAAACCATAATAGCTAACATTGCTAAATAGCGTGAAGAGAAAATAACTTTCATGCTATCTGAAAAAGACAGTTTTGTTTTGCTCTTCTTAGGCTTGCTTTCATTCGGATCTACAAGTTCTGGATCTGTTAATACATTAACTTGCATATACTTATAAAGCGCTAGAACAATGATGCCAGCAACAATAAAACATCCAATAGTATAAGATAAAGTAATAGCATAAGTAGCGACCGGATCCGCGAGATTCGCTTGACGACCTAATTTAGCGAAATATTTAGCAGCAACACCTGAAAGGGCTGTAGCTAAATTAGCTAACAAGTAAAAGTGTCCATAGAATCTTTTAGCTTCATGCACTTTAGTAATGCTGTTTGCAAACTGCCAGAACAGAAATGTTGCAACAACACTACCCCAAAGCTCTGCCATCACATAGAATATCGAGAATGACCAGAACTTAAACATGTTAATAAACTGCGTCAAACGTGGAGCTGCTTGGATCAATTGATCAGCAAATTGGATCGGATGAAAATATGCTTGATAAGGATAAAGCACAAATGCAAATAACCCAAAAAATCCTAAAAAGAAAGTCACAATGCCATAAAATATCGTTTGCGATGAAAACACATTAGATAGCTTTGAATAGATGACGAAAAACAAGATAGCAGAAGGCGCTACTGCGTAAAACTTCAAGAATGTTGTTAATTCAGAACCACAACTTGTTACAATCAGTGCATCTTTCATATTTCTTAATATTGTGAAATTAAACAATACTAAAGAAATAATAAAAGTCATTGGCAAGAACTTTTTATGTTCAGCGCCAAAAATAGGCCAAAAAAAACGTCTCATTGCAGATGCTTGATCATACGCTGAAACACCAGAGATACTATTATTCATAGAAAGTTATTACCTCGATTATTGATTAAAATATGTAGCTTACTGATATTCAGCCAACATTGATACACGGATCTATTCTAACACAAAAAAATTAATTAGCATTAGTTTTTAATAGGCTTGAGAAAAGCGCATGAACTCGTGTCGCTGAAGCAGTTGCGCCGGCAACTCTCGCTTCAGGGGAACTCTTGACATAATTTAACAGATTAATGTTGCACTGTGGGATGGAATTGTTTTGGTACTACCCAAACCTCTTCAGGATAAAGAACGTGGAGAGCGGCGTAAGCCACCATTGGGAATATCCCAAGGTGCTGTGCTCGATGAATCGTCAAAAAAGAAGATTAAACACCAGCGAATTATTGCTGTTGCTTAATCGGAAGCTCATCTTCTTTAGGGGATGGGTAGTTCACAACAAGATGTTCGCGCGACCAACGAACCTTTTTAAAATCAGCAAAAGGATCTTGGGAGTCTCTATAACCCAGGGTCAATAAAGCTACTGTTTGATAATCAGCATCTGTTTTTAACAGCTCATCAAGGTTAACTGCATGAAATCCTTCCATAGGGCAAGCATCAATTTTTTCTAACGCAGCAGCAAAAATCATAAAACCCAAGGCAATATAAGCTTGTTTGGAACTCCAGCTAAAAACCTCTGCTTGTGGATGACCAATAGTCGAACCTATAATCATGTTTTTAAATTCTGTTAATGATGCTATTGGCATGGAACGTTCTGTTGCTATTAATTCGATATAAGTGTTAATAAAAGCAATATCAATGGTTTTTCTGACTTGTAAAAGTATTAAATGAGAAGCTGCATTGATTTGAGGCTGCTGATAACAAGCAGGACTTATCTCTTGACGTGTTTTGTAATCCTCAATCACAACAAATCTATAAGGTTGGAGTCCATACGAAGAGGGGCTCAAACGACCGGCTTCAAGAATGCGATCAAGCTGTTCTTGGGATATTTTTCTTTTTTCATCAAATTTTTTAGTAGCATAACGATGCTCTAATGATTCTATAAACATATTGAACAATCCTTGCGTGAATGAAATAGTATGGTTAATTATACTATATCCACTCATTTTTATCGAAAACTTACGAAATACTCCACCCAGCATTGTCTAAAAAACTTGAGGTAGACAGAGACTGTGAGACTTTAAAGAATCGGCTGCTGTTGATCATCATGGCTTTTAGCGTATACGTGCTCTATCAAGTGACATTCCCCCGCCACTAAATTGCTAAGGCAATGCGATTTGCAATCTGGTTCTTTTTGCGACCCATCTTCAGCAACATAAAGATCTCTGGCTGAAGCAGTTGCGCCGGCAACTCTAGATCCTACTCCAACATCAAAATTAGCTTATCCTCCAAGATCGTGCACTCCATCGCATTCAACTGTGTTAGCACACATTCTGCATGGCACATTGCAGAGAGTTTGTGAACATGTGGTGACATTCTCCCGCCACTAAATTGCTAAGGCAATTCTAGTGGGGGCTTCTTGCGACCCATCTTCAGCAACCTGAAGACCTTTCGCTGAAGCAGTTGCGCCGGCAACTATGGCTTCAGAGGTACTCT
>Ga0214917_10000502_pt1 | contig 51560 bp, 48 predicted proteins | sample LL_1208_BB_MetaG_FD_177983 | JGI IMG/M metagenome (GOLD analysis project Ga0214917, IMG submission 177983) | Freshwater microbial communities from Lake Lanier, Atlanta, Georgia, United States - LL_1208_BB | ecosystem: Environmental > Aquatic > Freshwater > Lake | place: USA: Georgia | collected... | reverse complement strand
CCGCGTGGGCCGGGGCGGTGCGGGCCGCCGGGCTCGCCGACGCCCGCGTGCTGCGGCCGGGCGAGTCAGTCGTCGTGCCGTGACGGGATCTCGACGGCCGGGGGAGGGGCGACCCGCACCTCGATCGTGTCGTCCACGACGCGGGTCTCGAACACCGCGACCTTGAGCTTCGGGTTGTCGCACCAGGCGCCGTCGGCGAGCCGAAACCGCCAGGCGTGCCACGGGCAGGTGACGACCCCGTCGCACAGCGGCCCCGAGGCGAGCGACGCGCCCATGTGCGGGCACAGATCGTCGATGGCGGAGTAGCCGCTGCCGTCGAAGAACACCGCCACGAGCCGGCCCGCCACCTCGAACGTGCGCCCCTCGCCCGCCGGAATGTCGCCCGTCTTCGCCACGGCCGTGAATGGGGTCTCTGCCATGCCCACGGTGTACCATACGGTCCATGGCCGACGCATCATCCGCCCCTCGCCGGCCCGTCCGGCTGCTCGTCCTCGACGTGGACGGCACGGTCTGCGACAGCCGACACCGGGTGACCGCGGCCACGGTGGCGGCGATCGGCCGCGTGCGGGAGGCGGGCATCCGCGTGTTGCTCGCGACCGGCCGCCGCTACCGCGACACGCTCCCGGTGACCGCCGCCCTCGGCATCGACGGGCCGGTGATCACGGCGTCCGGGGCGTTGGTGAAGGATTCCCGCGACCATGCCACGCTCTCCCGGGCCGCGTTCGACGCCGATGTGCTCGTCGGAGCACTCGGCATGATCGTGGACCGCGGGCACGAGCCGATCGTCTACACCGACAGCTACGCCGACGGGTTCGACTTCCACTGCCGCGCCCTGCCGGACACCGTCGGTCCCTGGAAGGGCGTGGACGAGTACCTCGAACGCAACCGCAGCCTCGCCGCCATCCGGCCCGACCTCGAGCGCGCCCCGCCAGTGGGAGTGTTCGCCGGCTTCACGATGGGCTCGCGCGAGGCGATGCTCGACCTCGAAGCCACGCTCCACGCGTCGTGGCCGGGCCGGCTGTCGCTGCACACCATCCGCAGCCCGCGGTACCTCGAGTGGATGTGCGAGATCGCCCCCGCCGGGGTCACGAAATGGTCGGGCATCGGCACGATCGCGGCCCGCCTGGGGGTCGGGGCCGAAGAGATCTGCGCCGTCGGCGACGACGTGAACGACCTGCCGATGATCCGCCACGCCGGCCTCGGGATCGCGATGGGCAACGCGACGGCCCCGGTTCGCGACGCCGCCGACCTGGTCGTCGCCTCCGCCGATGACGGAGGCATCGAGGAGGTGGCGAACCTGCTCCTCGCCGGGCTTGCCCAGCCTGCGCCCTCCGCCGGTGCGAACGCGGGTTGAAGCAGCGGCCGGCGTTCCCTATAGGTCTGTGCGGGGCTCCCGCCGCACGGCGCCGGGGCCGCCGCTCGGGCCGTCGCGGTTTCGCGAGGGAGCGGTTTCACGGGTTCGCGGGTTCTCGACGACACGCGCATGGACCTCAAACTCCACCGTCCGCACGGCTGCTGCCACGTCTCGGGCCGGGCGTTCGCGCCGGGCGAGCCGTTCTACTCGGCCCTCGTCCGTTCACGCACCGGCCCCGAGCGGATCGACTGTGCCGGCGAATGCTGGCAGGGCCCGCCCGAGGCGACCCTGGCCTGGTGGCGGTCGCTCTACCCGTCGCCCCACGGCGGCGGCCCGGAACTGGCTCCCGTGGACGTGCTGCTCGACCTCCTGGAACAACTCGACTCTCAGCCGGCGGACGCCGCGCTGCGTTATCTGCTCGCCCTCGAACTGGTGCGGCGCCGCGTGCTGCGGATCCTCGACCCGGGCACCGACGCCACGACCGCACCGGCCCCCGGAAGCCTGTCGCTCGCCTGCCGGCGCCGGGACGCCGTCTACGAGGTCCGCGTCGCGTTGCCCGACGCCGCCGCGACCGGATCGCTGCAGGAGCGGCTCGTGGGCCTGCTGTGGTCGGGAGCCGCCGCATGATGAACCGCGCCGGCGGCACATTCGCCGCGATCGTGATCGCCGTGGCCGCCAGCGGTGCGAGTTGCCCGCAGGTGCTGCGCGGCTATCAGGTCGGCACGATGCCGCTGCCGCGCACGCTCCCGCCGCAGGCCACGCTCGACCAGGTGATCGCCGGCGTCCACGACAACACGCAGCGGGTGCGGAGCTACACGGCGCCGCAGGCCGTGCTCGCGGCCCGCGGCGTGCCGCGGCTGTCGGCCCAGGTGGCCTGCGAACCGCCGCGCCGATTCCGGCTCCGGGCGCAGACCTCGGTCACGGGCAGCGAACTCGACATCGGCAGCAACGACGATCTGTTCTGGCTCTGGATTCGACGCCATCAGCCCCCCGTCATGCTCTTCTGCCGCCACGACCGCTACGCGCAGTCGTCGGCCCGTCGCCTGCTGCCGCTGCGGGCCGACTGGATGCCGGAGCTCCTGGGGCTCGTCACCTTCCGCCCCGATGATCGGCACGAGGGGCCGTTTCAGTTGCCCGACGGACGGCTCGAGATCCGCAGCCGGATCAACGCCCCGGATGGCGAACTGCTCAAGTCGACGCTCGTCGATGCGACCACGGGGCTGGTCGTCGAGCAGCATCTGTTCACGGCGTCCGGCGAACGGCTGGCGAGCGTCCGGACCAGCAAGCACCGCGTCGATCCGCCATCGGGAGCCGCGCTGCCCCGGCTCGTCGAGGTGTCGTGGCCCGCGTCCGGGGTCGATTTCCAACTCGAGCTGTCGTCGATCACCACGAACACGCCGTCCACCGATCCGGGACAGCTCTGGCAGATGCCGGCGTACGAGGGCTACGAACCGGTGGACCTCGCCGACCCGGCCGTCGTCATCGCGGCGCCGGCGGCTCCCGTCGCTCCCTGATGCCCGGGTTCCTGCAGGACCCGCAGCTTCTGCCGCGCCCGTGACAACGTCGGGCCGATGGAGCCCAGCGGCATGCCGGTGAGCCGGCTGATCTCGCCGTAGCTCCGTGACTCGAGATGATGCATGCGGACGATCCGGGCCTCCGCCTCGTCGAGCGTGCCGAGAAGGGTCTCGACCATCTCGCGGGTGGCCAATTCCGCCACGTCGTCCCGCGCATCGACCGCTTCCCGCTGATCTCCCTGGGGCGGCTGGGCCTGGCCGCGGAGGCGGTCGAGCCCCCGCATCGCCACGCGGCGGCCGATCACGGTGAGATACGTGGTGAGGCTCGCCCGGCCGGCGAACGCCCGCAGGGCCCGCGCGTCGTGCCGCAAGAGTTCGAGAAGGATCTCCGCGACGAGGTCGTCGCGGTCACCGGCAGAGAGGGCGACCCGTTGGTGGGCGGCGGTGCGGTCCACGACGTGCGCGAGGAGGCCTGCGAATCGACCCACGAACTCGTCCCAGGCTCCGGGAACCGACGCGAGACAGTCCCGGACGAGTTGGGCGTGCTGAAACTCCGGGGCGGGCACCGGCAGGCTGCCCGGGGCCGGGGCCCCGTTCAGGGGACCACTCAGGGCCGCGGAAACGGCCGGGAACGCCGGCTCCCCGTCAGCTGCATGACGATCTCGATGCATGGGTTCCACGCTGTTCGGGGCTGTTCGGGCTGTTCGGCACCCCGGATCGGGAAATCATAGGTGGGGCCGGGGGAGCCCACCAACTTCAGTCCGCTCGGACTCACGAATCCCGGGCCAAATGCCGATTTCTGATTCGTTGACAGGGTGTGCCCGTGCACCTAGGATTCGCGCAGTTGGCAGGCCGCATCATGCCGGTCCACACCATCCTCCCGAGGAGCCTCTGATCATGACCCACGTCGTCGCCGAGCCCTGCTTCGCCTGCAAGTACACCGACTGCGTGGTGGTCTGCCCGGTCGAGTGCTTCTACGAGGGTGACAAGATGGTCTACATCCACCCCGACGAGTGCATCGACTGCGAGGCCTGTGTGCCGGAGTGCCCGGTGGAGGCGATCTTCCACGAGGACAACCTCCCGTCCGAGTGGAAGGACTTCAAGGCGCTCAACGCCGAAATGGCGCCGCAGCTCCCGGTGATCACCGAGAAAAAAGACCCGCTTTGCTAGGTTCACGCAAAGCATCCTGCCGATCTTTGCTTGCCGGGCTCGGGGCCGCCAATGCCCCATCGCCGGACGTTCGCGGTGGCCATCGTGGCCACCTCTCTCTGCATGTCCGCTGCGCTTCGCCATCCTGGCTGCGGTTGCTCCCATAGCCCGGCTCCGGGGCACCGGCAGCCCCTCGCTGGGTTCGCCCCCGTGCAGTCGGCACGAGAGGGGGAAGGCGAGGGGTCACCCCTGCCGTTGAGCCGGCGTATGTGACCAGCGCAGGCAGGATGCCGGAGCGCAGGCACATCCGAGTGAGTGAAGCCCAGGATGGGCGCAGCGAACGTCCGGCGAGACGGTACGGGGTGACCCCGAGCCGGGTTGGGCGTGTCGAGGGAGGATGGCGGTTCACACGCTCACTTCAGGTCGACGAGCCAGTAGGCGTTGTCGACGAAGCTCTTCCAGCTTTGGTACTTCGGGTTCCCGAGCTTGATCGAGAGCAGGGGGCTGCGTTTCGGCTTCACAGGCTGCTTGATCATCTGCATCCGCGCCTCGTGGGGGGTGCGACCTCCCTTGCGGACGTTGCAGGCCACGCAGGCGCAGACGATGTTTTCCCAGCTGGTGGTGCCGCCGCGACTGCGGGGCACGACGTGGTCGAGCGACAGTTCGCTCGTGGGGAAGTGGCTGCCGCAGTACTGACACTGGTTGCCGTCGCGGGCGAAGACGTTCCGGCGGTTGAACCGCAATCCCTGCCGCGGCCCCCGGTCGCACGACACCAGCCGGATCACACGGGGCGCCTGGAGTTCGTAGCCCACCGCCCGCACCCAGTCCTGGTCGGGTGTGCGAAAGCCCGCCTGGAGCGCCGACAGTTCGCGCCACGAATCGAAGGGATAGGCGGCGTATTGCCCATCCTCGATGTGCACGACCTCCGCCAGTTCGCGGAACAGCAGCGTGATCGCCCGCCGAACGTTCGTGATGTGCACGGCGACGAACGAGCGGTTCAGCACCAGCACGCTCAGATTCAACGCGCTGCCGATGGCCATTCCGGCCGGCTGGATCGCCGTCGCGTTTGCGGTGCCCATGATTGGCATCACCCTGGCCGACAGCGAGGCGGCGTGGCGGAGCAGCGCCTCGCAGGATGCTGGAGAGTCTACCCGCGGCGCTGCAAGCCTGCCAACTCGACCGATCCTGCCCCGTCGTGACGGTGGTCGATCCCTTGCCTTTCACGCGGGTTGCGGGCAAACTCGGTATCGAGGCGGATGCGTCCCCCGAACCCACGTCCCAGCCAGCCCCGGAGTCATCCATGCTTCACTACTCCTGCGACCTCTGCAAACGGCCGATCGACGCGCACGCCGATGTGCGGCACGTGGTCAAAATCGAGGTGTTTCAGGCGGTCGAGGATGTCGAGGAGGCTGGCTGCTGCGGGGCGGAGGCGAGAGCGGACGAGGCGGATCATCTGGAGGAGATGCAGGACCTGCTCGAGTCGATCGACGATCGCGACCTCGACCAGGACGATCCCTTCGGTGAGGGCACGCACTGCCTGCGGTTCGACCTCTGCGACGCCTGCCGCCAACGGTTTCTGAAGAACCCGCTCGGCATGAAGACCGGCAAGACGCTCGACTTCAGCCAGAACTGACGGCGCGGCCGCATGGCGGGCGGCGCCCGGGGAAGTTGCACGCTGGTTTTCCCTGGAGCGATCGTCGGGTAGATTCCCGGCCCCACCACGCACCTGAGGAGCACCCGCGCTCATGGCCTCGAAGACGCTGAAGATCGCCGCCATCCCCGGAGACGGCACCGGCCCGGAAGTCACGGCCGAGGCCCTGAAGGTGCTGGCGGCGGTCGCGCAGCTCGAGGGATTCACGTACGACGTCGAACACCTCGACTGGGGCGGCGATCGGTATCTGAAGACGGGCGAGATCATCCCCGAAGGCGGGCTGGATCTGCTGCGGACCAAGGACGCGATCTTCCTGGGAGCGATCGGCCATCCGCAGGTGGCGCCGGGCATCCTGGAGAAGGGTCTCCTCCTCGACCTGCGGTTCAAACTCGACCAGTACATCAACCTGCGGCCCGTGAAGCTTCTGCCCGGGGTGGAAACGCCCTTGGCCGGACGCGGCCCGAACGACATCGACTTCGTCGTCGTCCGCGAAAACACCGAGGACCTGTACTGCGGCGTCGGCGGGTATCTCAAGAAGGGCACGCCCGACGAGGTGGCCGTCCAGCAGGCCGTGTACACCCGCAAGGGCTGCGAGCGGTGCATCCGCTGGGCCTTCGACTACACGCGGAAGCGGAACAGCCCGAAGAAGACGCTCACGCTCGTCGCCAAGACGAACGTCCTCACCTTCGGGCACGACCTGTGGTGGCGGACGTTCCAGGAGGTCGCCAAGGACTACCCCGACGTGAAGACCGACTACAACCACGTCGACGCCTGCTGCATGTGGATGGTGAAGAATCCCGACGCCTACGACGTGATCGTGACCACGAACATGTTCGGTGACATCATCACCGACCTCGGCGGGATCCTGCAGGGGGGCATGGGGGTGGCGGCCGGCGCCAACCTCAATCCCGACCGGGGGGGCGTGAGCATGTTCGAGCCGATGGGGGGCAGCGCGCCCAAGTACACCGGGCAGAACGTGATCAACCCGATCGCGGCGATCAACGCGATGGCGATGCTGCTCGAGCACTCGGGCCACCCGGCCGCCGGCGCCCGCATCGACAAGGCCGTGGCCCACGTGACCGGCACGAAGATGAAGAGCCAGGCCGCCGGGAAGATGGGCCACGGCACCCGCGAGGTCGGCGACCTGGTCGTGGCTGCGCTGTAACACGACGCACCGGCTTTGGGTTGCCGTGTTCACAGGAAACATGGCATCGTGCCATTTTCCTTTGGCCGACCTCCGTCGGCTGGTGTTACCCGGCCCTCCGGGCCTGACCTCGTTTCTCCGTCAAGGGGAGGCGAGGGGTTACCCCTGCCGTTGAGCCGGCGTACGCAGACAAGCGGAGCCAGGATGGCGAAGCGGAGGCGCTCTCATCAGCGCAGTCGGAGTCGAGTGAGCGGAGGGCTGGAGGCCCGCAGCGAACGTCCGGCGAGACGGTACGGGGTAACCGCGAGCCGGCGCGGGCTTATCGGGGCGCTCTCGCGTCACACCGCGATGCGGCGGCCTTCGGCCTGGCTCGTGGCGGCGGCCTGCACGATCTGCATCGCCAGCAGGGCGTCGTCGAGGCCGCTCATGGCCCGCACGAGGCTCGTCACCTTGCGGTGGAACTGCACGAGCATGTGCTCGCCGACGGGCCGCTCGCTCTCGAGCGACTCCTGGTGCCGTCCCACCGAGTCGAACCAGACGAGGCTCGCAGGGAGGTCCACGAACGCGATGCCCTGCTCGCAGACCACCTGCAGGGCCGGGGGCGGCCGGAAGCCGACGGCCTCCTCCCATTGCCGCGGCATGTAGTAGCCGCAACTGATCTGGGCGAGCGCGCCGTCGCCGGGGCGGCCGGATGCCGAGAAGTCGAGGCTCATCATCTGGTAGTCGTCGGTCTCGCCGCCGGGAATCTCGGCGTGCCGCACGGCCACGACGCTCGTGGGCTCGGTGCCCGCGACGTAGCGGCACCAATCGACCAGTTCCATGAGGTCGCGGGCCTCGCTCGCCCGATCCCGCGGCGGAGGGCTGAGCGGCGCCTGCGACAGCGGCACCCGTCGATGGCAGAAGAGCATGCGTGGGCGACCGAGCCGCGTCGCGATCAGCTCCTTCAGCCGCAGCGTGGCGGGCGCGAACCGCCGCGGCAGCTCGGCCATGAAGGCGATCCCGGACTGCTCGACCCGTGTGCGGAGAAGCCGGGCCTCCTCCGAGTCCACGGGAAACGAAATCGCCGAATAGACAGCCTTGCCGAAGTCGCAGGCCGCGAGGATGGGGGCGACCCCGTACCACTGGTCGGAAAGGTAGAGCAGGGCGTCGATGTCGTCGCGGGCGGCGAGCGCGCGGTAACCATCGACCGCGGCGGCGCCGAGTTCGCCGGCCGCCTTGTGCGCCAGATGCGACACCTGCTCGCAGATGCCCCGCACCTCGTAGCGATCGACGAGCGACCGCAGCGCGGGAAGGTAGCGCGTCTCCCACTGCGAGCCGAGGCCGACGATGCCGACGCGAAGCTTCATGGGGAGGCTCCGTCCGTGGACGGCGGCGGCTCCGCCCCGCCGACGGCGACGGCGGCGCGATCCGCGGCGAGCATGAACGCCGTCGCCTTGTCGGAGATGTCCTTGCGGCACCACGCGCCGGGCCAGCGGATCTCCCGGACCCCCGAGTAGGCGAGCAACTTGGCGCGGGCGAGCGAATCGCCCACGGCGGTCACGGCCAGCGTCCGGCCGCCGTCGGTGACCACCGAGCCGTCCGCGTCGAACCGCGTGGCGGCGTGAAACACTTCGACCCCGGGAATCGCCGCCGCCGCGTCGAGTCCCCGGATGGGGCGGCCCTTGGCCACCGGCCCGGGATAGCCCTCCGAGGCCATGACGACCGTCACGCTCGCCCCGGCGCGCCACGCGGGCGGGTCGACGGTGTCGAGCCGGCGGGCGGCGGCCGCGGAGAGCAGGTCGAACAGGCTCGACTCCATCCGCACGAGCAACGCCTCACACTCGGGGTCGCCGAAGCGGGCATTGAATTCCAGCACCTTCGGCCCCTGGGCGGTGAGCATCAGGCCCGCGTACAGCACGCCCTGGAAAGGCACCTTGGCCCGCCGCATCGCATGCACGGTGGGCACGAGAATCCGGGCTTCGATGTCGGCCAGCAGGTCGGCATCGACGAACGGCGTGGGGCAGTAGGCACCCATGCCGCCGGTGTTCGGCCCCTCGTCGCCGTCGTAGGCGGCCTTGTGGTCCTGCAACGGCGGGAGCGTGACGATCGTGCGGCCGTCGGTGATCGCCATCACGCTCACCTCCATGCCGTCGAGCCGCTCCTCCACGAGGATCCCTCGGGCCGCGGCGGCGAACTGCGGATCACTGCCGAGCGTCTCGACCGCGGCCAGCGCCGCCTCCCTGTCGTCGCACACGAACACGCCCTTGCCGGCGGCCAGTCCATCCGCCTTCACCACCACCGGCATGTCCTCCCGCGCGGTGAGGAACTCTCGGGCGGCGGCGATCGACCGGAATTCACGGAACATCGCGGTCGGCACGTCGCCGCGGTGCAGGATCTGCTTGCAAAACAGCTTGCTCCCCTCGAGCTGGGCCGCCCGGGCCGTGGGGCCGAAGATGGCGAGCCCGGCGGCCGTGAACGCATCGACGATGCCGGCCACGAGCGGCGCCTCGGGGCCCACGACCGTCAGATCAACGCCGCGTTCGCGGGCCACGCGGATCAGTGCGGGGATGTCCGACGCCGCGACGGGGATGTTCTCCCCGACCCGCGCCGTGCCCGCATTGCCCGGGGCGATGAGCACCTCGGCGCCGTCACGCGCGAGCTTCCAGGCCAGGGCATGTTCGCGCCCCCCCGCACCTACGACCAACACTCGGGGCGACGACGGCACGCAACAGGCTCCTGCCCTCGATGTCGAAACGCCGACCCCGCCACCTGCGCAGGTCTCCCGAGCCGGTCGGACCGCCCGGGCAATCGGCGGCCGTCCCAGCACGCGGCGGCGGATTGTGGCCGGATTCGCGGCACACAAGCAAGGACGTCGGTGCAAGCCGCGGAGATTGCGACGACTTCGACGTTGACACCTCCGCCGACGCAGATACAGTTTATTGGAGACATCGTGAAAAAAATCACGAAGTCTTCAAATGCCGGACGAAACAAAGTTTTTCCACTGCCTCACCAGGGATTTTCGAGTGGTTTTCGGACGATCATCGGGGCGGCGGGCGGAGCCTGCGGAACACCCCGTGGCGCGGGCGTGATCACCGAGGGAATCGCGAATGGCTGAACGCAAGAAGATGTCGGTCGCGGACATTCTCGCGGCCGCGCGTGCTCAAAAGGGTGGCGATCAACCCGCGGCCCAGGCCGCTGCCGAAACTCCATCGGCGGAGCCGGCTGGCGACGCGGTCGGCAGCGACGTGGCGGCCGCTCCACCCAAGCCGGCCAAACCGGCGGGGGCGAAGCCTGCGGCTGCCGGTGGGCGGCCCAGCGTGGCCGAGATTCTCGCCGCGGCGAGGGCCAACAAGGCCGGCGGCGCGGCCCCGGCGGCCGAGCCGAAGGCGGCCCCGTCGAAGCCCGCGGCCAAGCCGGCCGACAAGCCCGCTGCCGCCAAGGCGGTGAAGGCCCCCGCGGCGAAGCCGGCCGTCGTCCGCGACACGGCGAGCATTCTCGCCGCCGCGCGGGCGGGAGCGAAGCCGGGTCCCGTGAGCAAGGCCGAAGCGCCGCCCCGTCCGGCGAAGCCTGTCGCCGCGAAGGCGGGCGGGGTGGAGCATGCCGCGAAGCCCGCTGCTCCCGCCAAGTCGGTGCCGGCGCGGCCGGTGAAGCCGGCCGTCAAGAAGCCGGCGGAGGGCGAAGAGGACCGCCGCGGCTTCCTCGAGATCGCGCTCGGTTCGTTCATGGCGATGGGTTTCACCGCGCTGTCCGTCACCGGGGGCCTGTTTTCGCTCGGACTTGCCCGATACTTCTTCCCCAACGTCCTGGCCGAGCCCCCCAGCCGGTTCAAGGTCGGCTTCAAAGAGGGATTCCCCACGGGCAAGGTGGAGACGAAGTTCGTCGCACAATACGGCGTCTGGGTCGTGAACAGCGAATTCCAGGGTCAGCAGCAGATCTACGCCCTGAAGACGGTGTGCACCCACCTGGGCTGCACGCCGAACTGGCTCGAGGCCGAGCAGAAGTTCAAGTGCCCCTGCCACGGGAGCGGGTTCTACAAGGACGGCGTCAATTTCGAGGGTCCCGCGCCGCGGCCCCTCGAGCGTTACGCCATCCGGATCTCGGATGACGGCCAGGTCGAGATCGACAAGAGCCGCACGTTCCAGGAGGAACTCGGGCAGTGGGCTGATCCCGAGTCGTACGTCACCGTCTAGTCCGCAGTTCGAGGAAGCGCACGCGTCATGGCCATCGGCGAAACCATCCGCAACTCCCAGATTTGGAAGAGCATCTTCCGCCATCCGATGCCGCTCGACCGGCGAAATCGGATCGTGGTGATGCTCACGAATTTCTTCCTGCACCTGCATCCCGTGTCGATCAAGAAGCAGGGGATCGCCCTGTCATTCACCTGGTGCATGGGCGGGGTGACGTTCTTCCTGTTCCTGGTGGAGACCGTCACGGGCGTGCTGCTGATGTTCTATTACCGGCCGACGCTCGAGTGGGCCTACAACGACATCCTCGCGCTCCGCGACGTGACGAGCCTCGGCATCCTGCGGGAGCTTCATCGCTGGGGCGCCCACGCGATGGTGATCACGACGTGGCTGCACATGTACCGGGTGTTCCTCACCGGGAGCTACAAGCCGCCGCGTGAGTTCAACTGGGTGGTGGGGGTGATCCTGCTGCTGCTGACGCTCCTGCTCTCGTTCACCGGCTACCTCCTGCCCTGGGACCAACTCGCCATCTGGGCGATCACGGTGGGCTCGAACATGGCCCGGGCGACGCCGATTCTCGGGTACGAGGGACCGGGTCAGCAGCTCCTCACGATCGGCGGCATCGACATGATCACCGACGCCTCCGACGCCCGGTTCGGGCTCCTCGGGGCCAGGTTCGTCGGCGAGGAGACGCTGAACCGGTTCTACGTGCTCCACTGCATCGCCATTCCGTTGGCGGTGGCACTCCTCCTGGCGATCCACTTCTGGCGCGTGCGAAAGGACGGCGGCATCAGCGGCCCGCTGTAGGCCCACACCATGCACTCCAACGGCCTGTTTCTCAAAGACGTCGCGGGCTTCCTCGGCTCGTACTACACCGGTCTCGCGGTGATGAACGCGGTCGCCGCACTGATCCTGTGGCGCAAGAAGGGCCAGCCCGGCTGGGCGACCGTGTGGGCCGTCTTCGCGGGGGTCATGATGGTCCTCGCGAGCCTCGCGCTCTCCGGCTCGGCTTCGCTCGTGCCGTCGCTGCCGCAGTCGGCCCGGACGCTCGTCAACGCGCTCTCGGGGCCGGTGCTGTACACGCTCGGAACGACGGCGCTGTTCACGATCCTGTTCGTGTTCCGCAAGTTCTTCGTGCAGCCCATGGTCGCGTGGTCGGTGCTCAACCTGGCGCTCGTCCTGATGGGCCTGTCGATGGCCGACGAGAATTTCGCGTCGATCGTCATGAAGCCCGACAACGTGCCGATCGTCGGCCTGGTGTTCTTGCTCGCCTTCTTCACCTGGGTGGCCACCAAGCAAGCCGTGGTGAACGACGAGCGGATCCGCCAGGGGCTGCCACCGATGGAGAAGGTCAACGACGAGAAGGTGCTCGTGTGGCCCGACCTCGTGTACACCGAACTCATCTGCATGGTGGCGGTGTCTGCCTTCCTGCTCGTGTGGGCGATCGCCCTGCCCGCCCCGCTCGAGGAGCCGGCGTCGAGCGTCAAGACGCCCAATCCGTCGAAGGCGCCGTGGTACTTCCTCGGCCTGCAGGAGATGCTCGTGTACTTCGACCCGTGGTATGCGGGGGTCGTGCTGCCGAGCCTGGTGGTCTTCGGCCTGATGGCGATGCCCTACCTCGACTTCAACAAGAAGGGCAACGGCTACTACTCCATCGAGGAGCGGAAGTTCAGCTACCTGGTCTACCAGTTCGGCTTCTTCGAGCTCTGGATCACGCTGATCATCCTGGGAACGTTCCTGCGGGGGCCGAACTGGAACTTCTACGGGCCGTTCGAGTATTGGACGCCCTACAAGGTCGAGGTGCTCAACAACGTCGACCTGCCGCAGATGTTCTGGGTGAACCTCCTCGATCGGCCGCTGCCGCGGGCGCCGCAGGGGGCCGGCACGCTGGCGCAGGTGGGCTACATCCTGCTGCGCGAGGCTCCGGGGCTCGCGGTGATGGGGGCCTACCTGCTCCTGCTGCCGCCACTGCTGGCGGTGACCGTGTTCCGCGGCTTCTTCGCCAGGATGGGATTCATCCGCTACATGATCATGGCGAACCTGATGCTGCTCATGCTTTCCCTGCCGCTCAAGATGATTCTCCGCTGGACGCTGAACCTGAAGTACATCGTGAGCATCCCTGAGCTTTCGCTCAATTTTTAGCGCCGGGCTTTGGCTTCGCGCCCGGCTTGGTTTGACTTCAAACCCGTAACGTCATTCGCCCCGCATCACAAAAATGCCTGCAACAGAACAGACCTGGCGTGATCTCAAGGTGCTGCATGTCGTGTTCGGCGTGACGGCCGTGCTTCTCCTGCTGGCGACGGTGGCCATGCTGGCGGCGGACCACAACCGCCCGTGGAAGAAGTACCAACGTGAATTCCGCGCCCTGGAGACGTGGTCGGCCGCCGCCCGCGTCGATGAGCAGGATTCTCGGACCTACGAGGCGCGGTCGGCTGAACTCGACGCCGCGCTCGCCGAGGCGCGGCGGGCGGATCTCGACCCCGCGCTCGTGGCGGCTTTCCTGCGGGAGACGCGGACTGACGCGGCCGACACCGAAGCCGCCGACCGCCTGCAGCTCGACGTGGACACGCTCAAGGGCCAGACCGACCCGGCCGAGCGACTCGTCCTGCGGGGCGATCTGCTCGAGCGGATGCGGGACGTGGCCAAGCGTTCCAAGTTCCGTGAAGACCTGCTTGCGGGTCAGCTCAAGCTGCGGAAGGCCGAACTCGACAAGAACCGCGCCGACTACGAGCTCGCGGTGGCCGACGACGCGCCGCAGGACAAGCTCGACGGCCTGCTGGCGCTCGCGGATGCGAAGCGGGCCGAGGTCGCGCAGGCGACGCTCGACAATCAGGCCGCCAACACGCACCGCAAGACGCTCGAGTCGCTGCTGCGGCAGCTGACCGCGGGGGAGGACGCGGCCGCGAAGGAACTCGCCGACCACCGCCAAAAACTGACCCAGCTCACGAAGACGCTCAAGGACCGCGCCCCCAACGCCGGCAAGGCGGTCCTGGAATTGCCCGTGCTCGACGCGTTCAACGGTCCGCTGCGGGTCGATCAGATCTGGCTGCCGCAGCTCACGCTCAACAACAACTTCCGCGACGTCGCCCGGTTCGACCGATGCATGACCTGCCACAAGGGCATGGACAAGTCGCTGCCCGGACAGCCCACCGAACCGGCCTACTGCGAGCGCGAGGCGATCAGCGTCTCGCTGGCCACGCCGTCGGCCGCCGTCGGTCAGCCGACCGGCGATGCCAACGACCAGTTGGAACAGGCCTACGGATTGCGGCTGGCGCCGCGCGGCCTGTTCCGGTCCGACGACCCGACGATCAGCGTCGTCCTTCCCGAATCGCCGGCCGCGGCCGCCGGCCTGCTTCCCGGCGACGTGATCACCGCCGTCGGCGGCGGCAAGACGCTCGCCCGCAAGGTGGCCGTGGCGGCCCTGCTGGAGACGCCGGCCTGGGGCGCGCCGCTCGAGTTGACGATCCAGCGGGGTGTGCCGCAGCCCTACTCCACGCACCCGCGTCTGGACCTGTTCGTCGGCTCGACGAGCCCCCATCCGATGCAGACCTTCGGGTGCACGATCTGCCACCAGGGGCAGGGGAGTGCGACCAGCTTCAAGTGGGCCTCGCACACGCCCAACACGCCGAAACAGGGCCATGAGTGGCACGACGAGCACGGCTGGTTCAACAACCATCACTGGATCCTGCCGATGCTCCCGCAGCGGTTCGAGCAGTCGAGTTGCCTCAAGTGCCACCACCAGGTCGTGGATCTCGAGCCGAGCCCGAAGTTTCCCGAGCCGCCGGCACCGAAGCTGGTCGAGGGCTACCACCTGATCCGGCAATACGGCTGCTACGGCTGCCACGAGATCAACGGCTGGGCCGGCCCCGACAAGCGGATCGGGCCCGACATGCGGCTGGCGCCGAACTACCACGAGGTCGCCGAATGGCTCTCCACCGATCCCGGCCTGGCCGCGCTCGGACCGACCGTGGCCCGCTGGGTGGACGAGGTGCGGTCAAGTCCCGACGGCACCCAGTCGCGTGACCGGCTGCGCGATGCCATCGATCGCGACGCGGCCGCGGGGGCCGATGCCAAACTCACCAAGCGATCGCACGAACTCGCGGCGCTGCTGAAAGAGCCGGAGACGCCGGGCACGCTGCCCAAGGTGGGCCCGAGCCTGCGGCACGTGGCCAGCAAGGTCGGTTTCGACTGGCTCTATGCCTGGCTGCGGAACCCCCAGGACTTCCGCCCGTCCACGAAGATGCCCCGGTTCTTCGGCCTGTGGGAGCACCTGTCGGGCAAGGGCCTCGAGGAATCGCAGCGGTACGAGCCGATCGAGATCCGCTCGATGATCAACTACCTCGTCGGCGCGAGCGCTCCGTTCGACTACGTGCAGCCCTACGAGGGCATCACCGCGCGACCCGACGTGGACCGCGGTCGGAAGGTGGTGCAGGTTCGTGGCTGCCTCGCCTGCCACCAGCACGCCGACTTCCCCGAAGCCACGAGCACCCACGGCCCGAACCTGTCGCGCATCGGCGCCAAGGTCGCGTCGCATCCCAACGGGCAGGCCTGGCTCTACAGCTGGCTCCGCGAGCCATCTCGCTACCACCCCAAGACCATCATGCCCAACGTGCTGCTCGAGCCGGTGACGCTGGCGGACGGCACGGTGAGCGATCCCGCGGCGGACGCCGTGGCGTACCTGCTGACCTCCACGGAAAACTGGAAGCCGGCCGACGTGCCCGCCGCCGCCACGCTCACTTCCGACGAACGTAAGGCGACCGAGGAGCTCGCGCTGATGTACCTGAAGGACCGGTTCACGGCCGTGAGGGCGGCCGAGATCCTGGCCAACGGCCTGTCGGCCGAGCAGGCGAACATCCAGGGCGACGAGCGGATGCTGCTCGGCATGAGCGCCGCCACGAAGGATGCGGTGCTGCTCAACTACGTGGGCAAGAAGACGCTCGCCAAGCTCGCCTGCTACTCCTGCCACGACATCCCGGGATTCGAGGACGGCAAGGCGGCCGGCGCGGCGCTCGCCGACTGGGGCCGCAAGGAGCCGTCGAAGATCGCCTTCGAACAGGCTGCGCACTTCGTCATGCACCAGCTCGAGCACGGCCACGCGGGCCACCACGGCGCCGCCGGCCACGATGGGCACCATGGCGCCACAATGGCTGAGGCCCCGGCGACGGCCGCCGGGAAACCGCCCGCCGACGAGCCACTCGCACCCGATCTGGCCTACGAGTCGAAGGCGAAGGGACACATCACCCCGGAGTCGCTCGACCCGGACACCGGCTTCTATGTCGAGAAATTGCTGGCCCACGAGCGGGAAGGCTTCCTCTGGCAGAAGCTGCGCCAGCCGCGGAGTTACGACTACAAGAAGGCGGAGAACAAGAGCTACAACGAGCGGTATCGCATGCCGCAGTTCCCCTTCGACGCCAAGCAGCGTGAGGCGGTCATGACGTTCGTGCTGGGGCTCGTGGCGGAGCCGCCGGCGCCGCAGTTCGTCCACAAGCCCTCGCCGCGCGAGGAGGCGCGACTGAAGGGCCTGGTCGTGGCCGAACGCTACAACTGCGGCGGCTGCCACACCCTGCAGATGGACCGCTGGGACGTGCGTTACAAGCCGGAGTCTTTGGGTGCGGGACAGGAAGTGGCGGACTACCCGTTCCTGTCGCCGCACTTCGCGCCGGCCGCCGTGGAGAAATCGCTGGCCACCGACCGCCAGGGACGCCGGCATGCGACGCTCGTCGGCATGCCCGTGCTCGACCCGGAGACGGGGAAGCCGCAGCTCGTGGATGAAGACGGCGTGCCGATCGAGGAGGGGGACACCGAGGCCGTGCCGCATCGGCCCGTGATGCTGTGGAACGACGCCCTCGTCGATGGCGAGCCGCGACCGGTGGGCGGCCCCAACGTGATGGTGCCCGAGGACGCGATCCGCGCGGGCCGGCATTACCCCGCGGTCGGAGGCGACCTCGCACGACTGCTGTTCCCGGTGGTGATCGCCGACGAAAAGCAGATCAACCCCAACGTCAAGCCTGACGACGCCTGGGGCTGGCTGCCGCCGCCGCTGGTGGGCGAAGGCCGGAAGGTGCAGTCCGGCTGGCTGCACAAGTTCCTGCTCAATCCGCACACCATCCGTCCGCCCGCGGTGCTCCGGATGCCGAAGTTCCACTGGTCCGCCGCCGAGGCGGCCGACATGGTGAACTACTTCGCCGCCGTGGACGGGGCCGAGTATCCGTACGTCTACGACCCTCGACTCGACGAGAGTTCCGTGGCGGAGAAGGAGCGCTCCAAGCCGGGGCATCTGGTGGGCGCGCTCAAGATCGTCACCAACAACAACTACTGCGTGAAGTGCCACCTCGTGGGCGACTACGCGCCGCCTGGAAACCCCAAGGCCCTCGCGCCGCAGCTCGAACGGGTGCACGAGCGGCTGCGGCCCGACTACGTCCACAACTGGATCGCCAACCCGAAGCGATTCCTGCCATACACCGGCATGCCGGTGAACATCCCGTTCGACAAGCCGGTGAGCCAGGATCTGTACGCCGGCACGAGCGAGGAGCAGGTCGATGCCCTGACCGACCTGCTCATGCAGTACGACACGTTCGCCAAGCGGAACCTGTCGCTCGACGCCTACCTGCGGCAGCAGCCGCCCCAGCAGCCCCCCGCGGCCCAAAACCCGCCGCCGACGCCCCCGTTGCCGCCCCAGGCGCTCGACGGCTCCCGGCCGCGGCCGGTCGCGCTAAACTAATGGTGCAGTCGATTTCAGAGTCCCGCCCCCGGAGAGTCTCGATGAAAACCTCGCTCGCCCTCGCGTCCCTCACTGCACTGCTGCTCGCTGGGTCCACCGTCCATGCCGACGAGTGGGGCACGATCAAGGGGAAGTTCGTCTTCAAGGGCGATGCTCCGGCTGCCGTCGAGTTGAAGGCGGACAAGGACGTCGAAGTCTGCGGGAAGGAAAAACTGTTCGCGGAAGAACTCGTCGTGGGGGCCGACAAGGGAATCCGCAACGTTGTCGTCTTCGTCCGCGACAAGGGCGTGAAGGTCAATCCCGAGGTCGAAAAGGCCACCAAGGCCACACCGGTCGAAATCGACAACAAGGGCTGTCGGTTCGAGCCGCACATCGTGGTCGTGCAGACAGGCCAGCAACTCGTGATCAAGAACTCCGATACTGTCGGCCACAACAGCAATGTGACGCCGCTCAAAAATCCATCGTCCAACTCGTTGATCCCGGCAGGCGGCTCGACGCCTGTCACGTTTTCCGTGGAGGAGCCGCTTCCGGCGAGCGTGAGCTGCAATATCCACCCCTGGATGAAGGCTTATGTCGTCGTCCGCGGCAATCCCTATGCGGCGGTCACCAATCCCGACGGCTCGTTTGAGATCGTGGGCGTACCGGTCGGCGACATCGAATTGCAGCTGTGGCACGAGAAGGCTGGCAACCTCGCCGAGGTCACCACTGCCAAGGGCAAGGCGGACAAGAAGGGTCGGCTCAAGGTCAAGGTCGAGGCCGCGGGCACCGATCTTGGCGAGATACCCGTCGAGGCGGCCGCGTTCAAGAAGTGAGGGTTTTGATGAGCCGCATGCACCATCTCCGTCTGTCCGTCGCCGCAGCCTGTTTGCTCGCGCTGGGCTGCCGGGCGGAACGCGTGGTGACTCCCGGCGCCGACTCCGAGGCCGCCGGCCAGCTGCGAGCCACGCTCGTGTCCGCTTCGTCCGGTTCGACGACCGACGCTGTGACGGCGACGGGGACCGGCTGGGGATCGCTCAAGGGTCGGTTCGTGTTCGCGGGTACTCCCGGCACCGCCAAGGCCCTGGTGGCCGACAAGGACACGGAAGTCTGTTCGAAGGGGGGGATGAAACTGCTCGACCGGTCGCTGCTGGTCGATCCGTCCTCGAAGGGGCTGGCGAACGTGGTCGTGTTCGCGCGCAAGACGGGCCGCGTGAAGGATCCCGTCCCCTCCACGCCGGTGGTGTTCGATCAGAAGCAGTGCGAGTTTCTCTCGCCGGTGTTCGCCGCCCGCGTCGGGCAGCCCATCGACGTGAAAAACAGCGACCCGATCGGCCACAACACGAACATCGCGGGCTCCGATTTCAACCAACTCATCCCCGCCGGTGGATCGACGATCTACGCGCCCAAGGCGGAAACGGGCATGCCGACGATGGTCACGTGCAACGTCCATCCCTGGATGAAGGCCTATATGGTATTCCGCAAGGATGGCTACGTGGCCGTGTCCTCCGCGGATGGCTCGTTCACGATCCCCGACCTGCCGGCCGGCGAGCCGCTGGAGTTCCAGGTCTGGCACGAGCGATCGACCGGTCCCAATGGCGCCCTCGGCATCGACAAGCCCGAACTCAAGTGGACGCCGAAGGGACGCTTCCAGATCACGCTCCAGCCCGACGAGTTCAAGGATCTCGGCACGCTGGAGGTCCCGGCTTCCGCCATCGGCACCTGACCCCGAGGCCTCACCTCACCATCCCTGCGACCATGCGACACGCTCTCCCCACGCTCACCCTGATCGGCCTGTGTTTCGTCGCCGTCGGCTGCGGCCGTACGCCGCCGGCCTACTTCCGTCCCAACATGGTGGAGGCGACGAAGCAACGGCTGACACCCGATCAGGAGAAGCAGGTGGCGACCGTCCTGCTCGCCATGTTCGGCACGCCGGACGACCCGGTCTGTCTGCCCGAGACGGGCCTCGACGAGGCGAAACTCCGGCTGGCGGCGGGCCCTGTTCGCAGCGACATCGTGGGCCGCAAGAACGGCCTGTATCGTGAGCACTGCGCCCACTGCCACGGCGTGACGGGCGACGCGCTCGGGCCAACGGCCGCCTTCCTCAACCCATACCCGCGGGACTACCGTCCCGGGGTGTTCAAGTTCAAGAGCACCGAGCGGGCCGACAAGCCGACGCATGCCGATCTCGTGCGGGTGCTCCACAACGGCATCCCTGGCACGTCGATGCCCTCGTTCGCCCTGTTGCCGCCCGCGCAGGTGGAGGCACTCGCTGAATACGTGAAGTATCTGAGCATCCGCGGCGAGACGGAGTTGGCCCTGATGAGGGCCTACTTCGAACTCGACGACGACGCGGGCGGGAAACTGCCGGAGACGAGGGAGTTCCTGGTGGATGAGACGCTCACGCCCGTGGCCGAGAAATGGAAGGCGGCCGTCGATGCGCGGATCCCGGTGCCGCCGATGCCCGCCGACATCGACCTCGTGGCCTCGATCGCGAAGGGGCGGGAGTTGTTCTATGGCGACAAGGCCAACTGCGTGAAGTGCCACGGCGTCACCGGTCTCGGAGACGGGCAGGCCAACGACTACGACGACTGGAACAAGGCGATCGTCGAGGTGCGGAAGGAGCTCGCGAGTTCCTCGGAACAGGCCCGCGGCGCCGCGACCTCGGGCATGAGCCCGGACGAACTTACCGAGCACCGTGCCCAACTCGCCTGGCTCGACAAGTTCGGCAAGGTCCTCGACGGCGATGCGCTCGAGCCGCGGACGATCCCGCCCCGCAACCTGCGGCACGGGATCTACCGCGGCGGACGCCGCCCGATCGACCTCTACTACCGAATCCACGCCGGCATCAACGGCGCCCCGATGCCGGCCGCCAAGGGAACGGTGCCCCCCGAGGACATCTGGCACATCGTCAACTACATCCGTTCGCTGCCCTACGAACTTGACGGTGAGCTCGGCGCCGACAAGCCGATGCTCGCCCGCGACCGGTTCTGACCCCGTGGAGCACGCCCCGTGAATCGTCTGCCTGGAATCTTCTGGAGCCTCCTGTTCCTGGCCGTGCCGGTCCTCGGCGTGGCGACGTTCGCCGTCGCGCCGGCGATCGACGTCTGGCTGCCCAAGGACGTCTCGACCCACGGCGCGGCGATCGACGGGCTGTTCTACTTCATCCTCGCGTTGACCGGCGTGGTGTTCGTGGCCACGGAGGTGATGCTGTTCTGGTTCCTGTGGAAGTACGACGCCGCCAAGGCGGCCGGGCCCGCCACGTACATCCACGGCAGCCACACGCTCGAGGTGGTGTGGACCATCATCCCGGCGGCCACCCTGCTGTTCCTCGCGATCTACCAGATGAACACCTGGGCCGACGTGAAGATGCGGCGCCCCTCGATGTCGCCCTCGGTGGAGGTGGTGGCGAGGCAGTTCGAATGGCGGCTCCGTTATCCGGGCCGCGACGGCACGCTCGGCACCGCGGACGACCTGTTCCTCGTCAACGACCTGCACGTCCCCGTGGACGAGGACTTCCTCGTGCAGCTCAAGAGCATGGACGTGCTGCACAGCTTCTTTCTCCCCAACCTGCGGATCAAGCAGGACGCCGTGCCGGGCATGAAGATCCCCGTCTGGTTCAAGGCCCGTGAGACGGGTCAGTTCGACATCGTCTGCGCCGAACTGTGCGGCTGGGGCCACTACAAGATGAAGGGCCGCGTGACCGTCGAGTCACGTGCCGACTTCGACCGCTGGCTCGAGTCGCAGTACGCCCGCCAGGAGGCCACGCAGCCCGAGGCCGACCCGTCCAACGCCGTCGCACTCACCGAGTAGTTCAGGAGACCATCATGAGCATCGCGAGCACCCCTTCCACCGGGCACCACGAGGTCGTGGCGACCGCCCCGGCTCCGCACCCCGCGGGATTCCTCTCGACCTACGTGTTCTCCAAGGACCACAAGGTCATCGGCCTGCAGTTCCTGTTCTCCACGCTGGTGTGGTTCCTGATCGGCGGGCTGCTGGCGCTCGCCGTGCGGTGGCAGATCGCCTGGCCGTGGTCCGACGTGCCCGTGCTCGGCAAGTTGTTCGCGCAGGAGGGCGGCCAGATGGCGCCCGAGTTCTACACGATGCTGTTCACGATGCACGCCACGGTGATGATCTTCCTGGTGATCATCCCGATCCTGGCCGGCGCGTTCGGCAACTTCCTGATCCCGCTGATGATCGGGGCCGACGACATGGCGTTCCCGACCCTGAACATGCTGTCGTACTGGTTCATGTGGCCCGCGTTCATCGCCTTCGGCGCCAGTTTCTTCGTGGAGGGCGGGGCGGCCTCGAGCGGCTGGACCAGCTACCCGACGCTCTCGACCAACGTGGCCTCGTCGCCGGGCGCCGGCTGGGGCCAGACGCTGTGGCTGGTCGGCCTGACGATGGTGGGTGTCTCGTCGATGCTCGGCAGCGTCAACTACATGACCACCATCATCCTCATGCGGGCTCCCGGCATGACGATGTTCCGGCTGCCGATGACGATCTGGGCGATGTTCATCACCGCCGTGCTCCAGGCCTTCGCCCTGCCGGTGCTCACGGCGGCCGGGTTCATGCAACTCGCCGACCGCACGCTCGGCACCGGGTTCTTCTCGCCCGAGGGCAACATCGTCAACAACTGGATGCAGGCCACCGGGGGCGGCCAGCCGCTGCTGTGGCAGCACCTGTTCTGGTTCTACAGCCACCCGGCGGTGTACATCATGATCCTGCCCGCGATGGGCATGGTCAGCGACATCCTCACCACCTTCGCCCGCAAGCCGCTGTTCGGCTACCGGCCGATGGTGTACTCGATCGCCGGTATCGCCGGCCTCGGCTTCATCGTCTGGGGCCACCACATGTTCATCTCGGGCATGAACCCCGCACTGGGCATCACGTTCATGGTCTCGACGATGATGATCGCCCTGCCGAGCGCGGTGAAGACGTTCAACTGGCTGGGCACCATCTGGGGCGGCCGCATCCAGTTCACCACCGCGATGCTCTTCGCCCTGTCGTTCGTCTCGATGTTCATCATCGGCGGCCTGTCGGGCATCTTCATGGCCGCCACGCCGGTCGACATCTTCATCCACGACACCTACTTCATCGTGGCCCACTTCCACTACGTGCTGTTCGCGGGCACCGCGATGGGCGTGTTCGCCGGCATCTACTACTGGTTTCCCAAGATGTTCGGCCGCACGATGAACGAGTTCTGGGGGAAGGTCCACTTCTTCCTCACCTTCCTGTTCATGAACGGCACGTTCTTCACGATGCACATCCTGGGGGCGGTCGGGTTCCCCCGCCGGCTCGCCGATGCGTACCACTACGAGACGTTTCACCACCTCCAACCGCTGAATGCGTTCATGACCTGGTGTGCCATCGGGATGGTCGCCACGCAGATCATCTTCGCGGCGAACTTCTTCTGGAGCATGTTCTTCGGGCCGGTCGCGGGGCGGAACCCGTGGAATGCCAACACGCTGGAGTGGACCGCTCCCAGCCCGCCGGGCCACGGCAACTTCGACTTCCAGCCGGTGGTCCACCGCGGTCCGTACGAGTACTCCGTGCCGGGTATGGAGAAGGACCACCTCATGCAGACCGACCCTCCGAACGCGGCCGCCGCCGCGCTGGCGGCGGCGCACTGAGCGTGGATGCATGACCTCAGCAGGCTTCAACTGGACGTTCCCGCTCGCCTGCCTGCTCGTGGGCGTGACGGCGGTGCTGCTCTGCTTCGGGGCCCTGGTCACGACCTATGACGCGGCCATGGCGGTGCCGGACTGGCCGGCCACCTACGGCCACAACATGTTCCTGTTCCCGTTCGCGGAGTGGTTCTTCGGCCCGTGGGACCTGTTCCTCGAGCACGGGCACAGGCTGCTCGGCGCGACCGTCGGCATCATCACGCTGGCGCTGGCGGCGGTCGTCTGGCTCCGCGAGCCGAGCGCCACGGTGCGGTCGCTCGTCGTGGCCGCGGTGCTGCTCGTGGTGCTGCAGGGGGCGCTCGGCGGAGCGCGGGTGCTGCTCGATGACAAGACGGTCGCCAAGGTCCATGCCTGCACCGGCCCGCTGTTCTTCGCCGTGACGGTGGCGGTGGCCGCGCTGGTGGCGAATCGGGCCCGCGCCGCCGCGCCATCCGGCCCGCTCGCCCTCCGCGTCACGGTGGCACTCGCCGCCGCGGCCTACGTGCAGTTGGTGGCCGGCGCCCAGCTCCGCCACCTCGACGCGGCGACCATCACCCCGGCCACGTTCCGCTGGCTCGTGGCGTTTCACATCCTGGGCGCGGCGGCGGTCGCCGGACTGTCGTGGGCCGCCGTGCCGGTGTGCCGCAGGCAGGGCTCGCGGGCCGCCTTCCGCTGGGCGGTGGCGATCGCCGCGTTGGTCGTGTGCCAACTGCTGCTCGGACTCGGGGCGTGGTTCGTCTCCTGGGGCGTGCCGTCGGGATTCCTGCCCGCCTCCTGGCTGCCGGCCGAGCCGATCGCGGCCCGCAGCCCGCGCGGCGCCCTCGTCGTCACCGGCCACGTGGTGCTCGGCATGCTGATCCTCGGCGGGTCCGTCGCGTTGGCGGTCGCCGCGGGGCTGTTCCACCGCACCCGGGCAAGGGGGGTCGCATGAGCAACGTCTCGCCGCTGTCGATGGCGGAGCCCGCGGTGCTCATCCAGCCCGCGGAGTCCGATGCCGAGATCGCGCGGCTGCGGGCGGGCGTCGGAGCGGCCATCGGCGACCTGTCGCGTCTTACCCGGCCGCGGATCGCGCTCATGGTCCTGGCGACGGTGGTCACCGCCTACTGGCTCACCGGCGGTGACCGCGGCGGCGGCGTGCACCTGCTGGGCCTGCTCGCCGGCACCGCCCTCGTCGCCGCCAGTTCGAGCATCGCCAACCAGATCCTGGAGCGCGACACCGACCGGCTCATGCCGCGCACGGCCCGGCGGCCGATCGCGGCGGGTCGGCTCTCCGTCGCCGGCGGCTGGGTGATCACCGCGGTGTCCCTCGCGGCGGGCACGGCACTGGCGACGGCGTCCGCCGGATGGGCCGCGGCGTCCGCGGCCGTGGCGACCTGGCTCTTGTACGTGATCGTCTACACGCCGCTCAAGAAACGCACGCCGCTCAACACGGCCGTCGGGGCGGTCGCCGGGGCGCTGCCGGTGGCGATCGGCTGGCTCGCGGCCGACGGCCCGGCAAGGCTCGCCGCCGGTGAGGCCGCCGGAGGCCTGACGGCCGCCGCCCTGGCGACCGTGCTGTACCTCTGGCAATTTCCCCACTTCATGGCGATCGCCTGGCTTTACCGTAGGCAGTACGCCGCCGCCGGGCTGCGAATGCTGACCGTGGACGATCCCAGCGGGCTGCGGGCCGCGGGCCAGTCGCTCGCGGCCGCCCTGGCGATGATCCCGGTGAGCCTCGTGCTCGCGGTGCCGTCGGGCAGCGTGCGGCTGTTTCTGGCTGCGGCCGTGGCCGCCCTGGTGTATTGTGGTGCCGCGGTCGGGTTCGCCATCCGGCGGGACGACGCCTCCGCCCGCAGCCTGCTGCTCGTTTCACTCGGCTCCCTGCTGGCCCTGCTCACCGCCGCGGTGCTGTTCGGTCAGCCTCGTTGAACTCCCCACTCCCCACCCGATTCCGGCCGGAACCGTCATGAACGCCTCCGCGATCTCGATCCCCCACGACCCCGACCACCACGGAGGCGATCACGGCCACCACGGCCACGTCACGCTCCAGTACCAGCCCGGCCTGCCGCTGTCGAAGGGCAAGCTGATCATGTGGCTGTTCCTGTCCACCGAGATCATGTTCTTCGCAGCCCTGCTCGGCAGCTACGTCGTGCTCCGATTCGGTGCGGCGGTGTGGCCGAAACCGCACCACGTCCACTTGTCGGAGCCCATCGGGGCGTTCAACACGTTCGTGCTCATCTGCTCCAGCGTCACGATCGTGCTCGCGCTCGAAGCCGCCCGCGCCAACAAGACGGGGCTCGCCAAGATGTGGATGGTGCTCACGCTCGCCCTGGGCACGCTGTTCCTCGGGGTGAAGGCCTTCGAGTACCAAGCCAAGTTCTCGCACGGCATCTACCCCTGGTCGCCCCGCAGCCGGGTGTTCGAGAAACCGGACCTGTACTACGGTTCGGCGGTCCGGGCCCGCCTGGGCGAGCCGGCGATGATCGACCGGCTGAAGGAACTCGACGAGACTCCCGAGGACAAGCTCTCGCCCGAGGAGATCTCGGCCCGGCGGCGGCTCAAGCAGGTTCGGGAGATGGTCGCCAGCCCCGACCAGCAGCCGTTCGACCTGGCCGTCGTGGCCGATCAGGTGATGCCCCTGCCCGCCGACGGCGCCGGCGCCCATGGCGGCCACGGCCCCCACGGCCTCAACGACACGTTCCCGTGGCTCAAACTGCCCGCCGTCATCCCCGGCGGCAACATGTGGGCCAGCACCTACTTCTTCCTCACCGGGTTCCACGCCATCCACGTGCTCGTGGGCCTGATCGTGTTCGCGATCCTGCTGCTGTATCGCCTCGGACCGAAGCGGGCCGGCATGATCGAGAACGCCGGCCTGTACTGGCACTTCGTCGATCTCGTGTGGATTTTCCTGTTTCCGCTGCTCTACCTGTTCTGACCCGCATCCAGCATCACTCGCCCGAGGAACCTCATGACACACCACGCGCACGACCCTCACGGCCCCGTCACACGGGCGGGCGAGACCGCCGACGAGACGCTGGAGCATGCCGCGCAGGGCCACGAAGACGGCCACGGCCACGGCGGGGTCGGCAAATACCTGCTCGTGTTCGCGGCGTTGTGCGGGCTGACGACGATGTCGTTTCTCACCTACTCGTCGTTCTGGCCGTGGCGCGACGAGCCGCACGTCGGCTGGGCGTTCATGATGGCCGTCTCCTGCACCAAGGCGATGCTGGTGGTGCTGTTCTTCATGCACGTGCTGTGGGAGGCCAATTGGAAGTACGTGCTCACGATCCCGGCCGCGATGATGGCGGTGTTCCTCGCCATCATGCTCGTGCCGGACGTCGGCCTGCGGAACCGCATGGTGGCGCAGGAGCGGGCCCTGCACATGGCCCGCCAGTCGGACGTGCGGCTGCTGCAGCAGGCCGCCGAGGCGAAGCTCCTGTCGGATCAGGCGCACTAGTGGGCATGCGGATCGCGCATCTCAGTCGCGGGGGTTCGGGGCTGCCCACGCCCCGTCGCCGGACGTTCGCTGTGGCCCTCCTCGCCCTCGCGTTCGGGCTTGGCTGCTCGAAGCCGCCGGAGCGGGCGATTGATCGGCCCCTCGGGGCGAAGCCCGAACCGCCGCAGCCGGTCGTCGAAAAGGTCGAGCCCGGCAAGCCGGCGGCGCCGTTCACGCTCACCGACCAGCGGGGCGAGCCCTTCGACTCGGCGAGCCTGAAGGGAAAGGTGTGGCTCGGGAGCGTCTTCTTCTCGAACTGCCCCGGCCCCTGTTTCCGGGAGAATCAGGCGATCGCCGACATCCTCCGCGAGATCGACGATCCCGAGTTCGTCGCCGTGAGCCTGACGTGCGACCCCGACAACGACACCCCCGACGTCCTGCGCCGCTATGCAGACCGTTTCGAGGCCAAACCCGAACGCTGGAAGTTCCTCACCGGCGACATGGCCGTGATCCGGAAAGTGGCCAACGAGACGTTCTTCCTGCCGGCGGAGGTGGGCGTGCACTCCGAGCGTGGCGTGGTGTTCGACCGCGAGGGTCGGCTCCGCGGCGGTTACCACCTGCTGCAGCCGGACCGCGTCGAACTGCTCAAGAAACTGATTCGTGACGTGCTTGCGGAGGCGAAACCATGAACGGCCTTTCGGCGGTGCACCCCCTGGCCACGACCAATGCCGTGCTCAACGCGGTCTCGACGCTGCTGCTCGTCGCCGGGTGGATCGCGATCGCGCGGGGCCAGTGGCGCGTGCACCGCGCCGCGATGATCGCCGCCTTCGCCGTGTCGGCGGTGTTTCTGGTGTGCTACCTGACGTACCACTACCTCGTGGGCCACGTGCCATTTCGCGGCCAGGGCGCGGTCCGCACCGTGTATTTCACGATCCTGATCACGCACATCGTGCTCGCGGTGTTCGTCCCGATCCTGGCGCTGCGGATGTTCTTCCTGGCCTGGAAGGGCCGCTGGGAGGCCCACCGCCGCCTGGGCAGGATCACCATGCCGATCTGGCTCTACGTGTCCGTCACCGGCGTCGTGATTTACGCGATGCTCTACCACCTGTTTCCCGGAGCCGCCCCCGCGGCGGCGGCCGGCCTATAATTCGGGCATGGGAGATTCCGGCATGAGGTTTCGCGGCCTCGCCACCGCCTGCCTGCTCGTCGCCGCCTTCACCGCGGCCGAGGCGTTCGGCTGCCCCAACTGCAAGGACGGCCTCGCCGCCAGCGATCCCGAAGGGATGAATCTCGCCCGCGGCTACTTCTACAGCATCCTGATCATGCTCGCGATGCCCTTCACGCTGGTCAGTTCGTTCGGAGTCTATGTGTGGCGCGAGATGCGGAGGCAGCAGCGGGAGCAGTCGGCCGGCGGCCCGAACTCCGCACCTGTCACGCGCGGCGCGGCGGAATCGTGAACCGGCCGGCGCCGCGCAACTACCTGGCCGGTGCGGAGCGCCGGCGGTTGTTCTGGCGGTTCATGCCGCCCGCCCTGTTGGTGTTCCTCGCGCTCGGCTGGATCGAGCGGGCCTGGTTGAGGCCGCCTCCCGTGGCGGACGTCCGGCAGGTGGACACTCGACTCAAGGATGCACATCTCGAACGCACGGTCACGGACGCGGTGGTGATCGAGGCGGAGCCGGAGCCGTTCGTCGCCGAGGCGGAGGAGGTGGGGGCGTCGGCCAGCAGTCTCGCCGAGGTCCGCGATGACACGGTCTTCCGACCCGACGACGAGGACGCGTGGTTCCAGATCTGGATGACGCTGCGGTCGGGTGACGCGGCGTCCCTCCGGCGGTCGGACGCCCGCCGCGTGAGTTTCATCGAGCTGTTCGGCCAGCCGAAGAGTTTCCGCGGCCGATTGGTCCGGTTCTCCGGGACGGTGCACCGCCTCCAGCGGGTCGAGGCACCCCCCAACGGCTACGACATCAACGCCTACTGGCAGGCCTGGGTCGAGCCCGACGACGGCCCGGCCTCGCCGATCGTCGTCTACTTTCTGCGGCTGCCGGCCGGGATGCCCACGGGCATGCAGGTCCGGGAGCCGGTGGAGGTCGTGGGCTACTTCTTCAAGCGTTGGGCGTACGAGGCCAAGGACACGATCCGAACCGCGCCGCTCGTGATGGCCCTGGAGCCGGATTGGCGGCCGCTGAAACAGCCGCCGCCGGGCGGAACCGGCCTGGGCGGCTACGCGCTGGCCGCGATGGCGGGCCTCGTGGTGGCGACGCTGCTGGCGATGCGGCTGGCGGCCCGGGGACCGTTGCCCAAGCCGGAGCCGCCACCCGAAAATCTCTCGGCGACGCTCGCCGACGAGGACATTGTCTCACCCGCCGAGGCGCTCGGCCGCATGGCCGCAGAAGCGAAAGTCGCGCGGGCACCGCCCCCGGTCCCCGAGGAGCCGTTTCCGTGATCGCATCCCGCGGCCTCGCCCGCATGCTTCGGACGTCGTGCGTCGTGGCCCTGTCGCTCATGGTGGCCGCGACGGCGCCGGCCCAAACGGCCACCTCGCCGGCCGACTTCCTCGCCACCTGGAGACTGGATCGGGGGTCCCGCGACGGGCTCGAGGCGGCCGGCCCGTGGAGCGACGCGAAGCTGCAACTCTGCCTGCGGTTGCTCGCCCGGTTGGCGCTCGCCCCAGCCGACGCCTACGCCGGCTGGGTCGAGAAGGCGTCGCCGGCCGACGCCGCGACGGACGCGGGCGACGTGCTCGTGCGGATCGAGGGCCGGGCGGTGCTCGCGGCGCCGCTGCCGCTGCCGCCCGCCCTCGCCGAGATCGCCAATCGGCCCGCGATCGACCTCGTGCGTGTCCGCACTCCGCATGGAAACGTGGACGTCATCGCCGACGCCGTGCCCCGGTCGTGGCCCCGCTGGGAGCCGATCGACGAGCGGGTGTCGGTGGTGGGGATCGCCCTGTCGAAGTCCGCGGGCCCGACGCCGGACCCGCCCGCCGGATCCCGGGCGGCATGGCCCGCCGAGCCGGCGTCGCTGCTGATCGCCGCCAGACGCGTGGCGTGGCATCCACCCACCCCCCTCGGCGACCTGGGGATGGATTACGGGCTCTTCGACGGTGTCGTGGATGGCCAGAAACTCGTCGCCGGCGACACCGACGCCTTCTACGCGCTGCTGGCGGCCGTCGGCCGCGGTCCGCGGGCCACGCCCGAGGCGGCGGCCGGACCGGTGACGGACGCGCTGTCGCTCATCGATCCGGCACGCGGCTGGTTCGCGAAGCACCGCGGCGATCCCGTCACGTTCCAGGGCACGGCGCGGCGGGCGACACGGATCCAGATCGACGAGCCGCGCCGCCGCCGGGAGATCGGGGGCGACCACTATTGGGAGCTCTACGTCTTCGTCCCCACATCGCTGATCAGGATCAACGACCGGCTGCAGGAGACCTATCCCATCGTGTGCTGCGTCCGCGAACTGCCCGCGGGCATGCCCACCGGGCAGGCGATCAACGAGCAGGTGCGGGTCACCGGCTTCGCGATGAAGCGCTACGCCTACCCGTTGCCGAAGGTCCGCCGCGAGAACGGGGGCGAGCAGGGGGCCGCCGACGGGCGTCAGGAAACGCCGCTGGTGATCGGCACGCGGGCCGTGTGGATGCCGGAGCCGTCGGCGGCGGGGGCCACGAGCCTCCTCGGATGGGTGTTCCTCGGACTCGCCGGTCTCGTCGGGCTCGTGCTCGCCGTCGGTGCCTGGCGGTACGGCCGCGACGCCCGCCGGGAGCGGGAACGGCAGCGGGCCGGCCTGCCCGACAAGCTCCAACTGCCGTAGCCGGCGCACGGGGCTTGTCGGCGCGACGGGGCGGGGCGAAACTCCGCCCGACCATCCATCCCGAGGAGACTCGTCATGCGACGCGCGAAGATTTCGATCATCGGTGCCGGCAACGTCGGTGCGACCACGGCCCACTGGTGTGCCGCCGCCGAACTCGGCGATGTCGTGCTGCTCGACATCCCGGCCACCGAGGGCATGCCGGCGGGCAAGGCGCTCGACCTCTTCCAGGCGTCGCCGATCATGGGGTTCGACGCCAAGCTCACGGGCACCACGAACTGGGCCGACACGGCCGGCAGCGACGTGGTCGTGGTCACGGCCGGCATCGCCCGCAAGCCCGGGATGAGCCGTGACGACCTGCTCTCGACCAACGCCAAGATCGTGGGCGACGTCGCCGCCCAGGTCCGCGACACGAGCCCGCAGGCCGTCGTGATCGTCGTCTCGAACCCCCTCGATGCCATGGTCCAGCGGACCTTCCAGGTCACCGGCTTTCCGGCGGCCCGGGTCATCGGCCAGGCCGGCATCCTCGACACCGCCCGCTACCGGGCGTTCCTGGCGATGGAACTCGGCGTGAGCGTCGAGGACATCGCCGCGATGCTCCTCGGCGGCCATGGCGACACGATGGTGCCGATCCCGAGCTGCACCAGCGTGGGCGGCATCCCGGTCACGCAGCTCATCGCCAAGGACAAGCTCGACGCGATCGTGACGCGGGCCCGCAACGGGGGCGCCGAGATCGTGGGCCTGCTGAAGACCGGCAGCGCCTACTACGCCCCGGCGGCGGCCACGGCGCAGATGGTCGAGGCCGTCGTGCGCGACAAGAAGCGGCTCGTCCCCTGCGCGGCCTACTGCGACAAGGAATACGGCGTGGGTGGCTACTTCGTCGGCGTGCCGGTGATCCTGGGCAGTGGCGGCGTGGAAAAGGTGATCGAACTGTCGTTGCTTCCGGACGAACGGGCCGCCCTGGACAAGAGCATCACGGCCGTCAAGGATCTCGTCGCCGCGATGAACCGGCTCGTCGGCTAGTTGCCGCGCGGCCGCCTCTTGCCCTGCTTGCCGAGACTGCCGGAGCCGGGCGGCGCCGCGGAGCGTGACGTTGCCCGCGGTCGCGGGTTTCACTACAACCCGCCCGCGTCGGTCCCCGGGGCGGCGATCCGCCCCGCGCCTGCCGACGTCCTCCAGCGAGATCCTCCATGGACCACCGGCTCTCCACACGCGCGCGTCGCCAGCGGTTCGCCGCGCCTCTCGACTGGATGGGACCCGACGCGGTGTTCACGCCGCAGGGCTACGAGCCCGGATACGACTACCCGCTCCTCGTCTGGATTCCCGACCGATCGCAGCCGTTCGACCTCGGCCGCACGATGAAGCGGCTGAGCCTGCGCAACTATCTCGCCGTCATCCCCGCTTTCGCCTCCCACACGGGCGACGAGCCGCTGTGGGAAGCGATCGACAGGATGCGCGACAGGGCGAGCGTCCATCCGCGGCGCGTGTATCTCGTGGGGCAGGGTGCCGGCGGCAGCGATGCGTTCCGGATCGCCTGCCGCCACCCCGACGCGTTCGCCGGGGTCGTGTCGCTCGGGGGTCCGTTCCCGCTCGCCGAGGGCCTGTTCGCCCGACTCGCCGACGTCCGCCGCCTGCCGATGCTGTGGTGCTGCCATCGCACCGCCGACCCGGAAGTCGCCCGCCACACCGACCGCACGCTGCGGGTGTTCCACGCCGCGGGTGCAATGCTGTCGATGCGGATCTACCCAGGATCGAACGACCGCTCGCCGGCGATCCTCGCCGACGTCAACCGCTGGCTCATGGATGAGATCTGCGGCACGTCGGCCCTCACCCCCTCGGCGACCGCATCATGACGTCCCGTACTCACGACGATTCCCCCGCCCGCATGATCCTGCCGATGGTGCCGCCGCGCGGACTCGTCGAGGCGATCCTGCACGAGGTCCGCCTGGCCTGCGCCGCGCGGGGCCTTCCGGCGTGCGCGGTGACGGTGGACGTCGCCGATCGCCACGTGCTGCAGGTCGATCCGGCCACGATCCGCGACATCCTCGCGGGGCTGTTCCTGGCGGCCTTCGAGAATGCCTCGCGGCCCGCCGCCGAGAGCGACGCGCCGCAAGTGCGCGAGGTGGTCGTCACGAGCATCGAGCATGCCGACACGATCGAAATCGAGGTCGCGGACTCCGGGCCGCCGGGCGGCATCGCCGGCGACCCGGCGTTGCAGGCGCTGCTCGGCGCCGTGGGCGGTTCCCTGACGAACGCCGCCTGCCCGGAGGGCGGACGGGCCGTCACGCTCCGCCTCCCGCACCGTCGCCTGCGGAGACGCGCCGCCTAGGCGATCAACCACTCCACCCGGGATGCCCAGTGCATGGATGCACGCCCCTTCTCCACGGACCGCCGCCCCACGTTCCTGACACCCGCCCAGGTGATCGCCCTCGGACTGGTCGCCGCCTCGCTCGGCTGGGCCGCCTGGCTGCTGCGCGGCCAGCCGATCCGTGAGGAGGTCGAACTCCTCGCCGGGAGCGTGCTGCCGTCGTCGGAGCTCGCCCTCATGGAGGCCGCCTTCGACCGCGCCCAGCTCACCGACTACCGCACCGAAGGGGGACGCGTGCACGTGCCGCGCAGCCGGCAGAGCGCCTACATGCGGGCCCTCGTGGATGCCGAAGCCCTGCCACGCGAGTTCGGCGGCAGCCTGCGACGGGCGCTCGCCAGCAACAGCCCCTGGCAGAGCCGCGCGATCCAGGCGGAACTCCTGCGCGTGGCCACGCAGGACGAGCTGTCGCTGGTGCTCTGTTCGATGCCCGGCATCGAGCGGGCCGCCGTGCTGTACGACATGGAGCAGCAGCCTGGCCTCACCGGCGGCAGCGTCAAGACGGCGAGCGTCAGCATCCGCACGCAGCCCGACGCCGATCTCGACGCGGCCCGCGTGCAGGCGATCCGCGTGCTCGTGGCCGCATCGATCGCCGGCCTGTCGCCGGAGCATGTCGCCGTCACCGACCTGCGCAACGGACGCGTATTCGCCGGCCCGCTCGAAGCGCCGGCCGACGAGGATGCCGACCCCACGCTCACCCGCCGGCTCGCCCATGAACGGGCGCTGACCGCCAAGCTGCGACAGGCGCTGGCCTACGTCAAAGGCGTGGTGGTGGACGTGACCGCGGAATTCGCGGCGGCCGACCCGGTGGTCACATCGGCGCCGGTCGCGACGCCCCAGCCGACGGCCGCGGCCAACATGCCGGCGGAGTTGCCGGCCGCGTCCCGGGCCACCCCCGCCGGATCACCCGTCACTGAAACGGCACGGCTCGACCGCGGCCAGGTGCTCTCCGCGCTGTCGGTGTCGATCGCCGTCCCCGAAACCTATCTGCGGGCCCTGCATCCGGATCACAGCGGCCACGCCGCCGACCGCCTCGCCGCCGACGCGGCCGAACTCGAACGCATCCGCGACGTCGTGGCCCGGTCACTGCCGGCGACCAGGACGCCCGACGGCTGCCGGATCGTCGTCACGCGATTCCCGACGCCCGGTGCCGCGGCGTCCGCGCCCCCGGCACGGGAAGACCAGTCGCGGACACAGGCCACCGGAGCGACCCCGGTGTCGCTCCAGGAAGTGGTGGCGCAGTTGATGGGTGGTGACGTGCGGATCGACGCCGCGAACGTGCCCCGGGAGATGCTCGTGGCCGCCGGAATCGTCGTCGCGGGCCTGCTCGCCGCGGGCCTGTGGCTCGTGGGCGCCGGCCGCCGACCGATCGAGGGGAGCAGCCGCGCCGGTTCGCCCCCGCATCCCCAGATCGACTGGTCGCGGGTGGACGATCCGGCCCGCGACCGCGTCGAGTCGTTCGCGGAACCGCAGCGCACCTTCAGGTCGGCGGCATGAGACAGCATCCAGCATCGTCGCAAGCGGCGACGATCCTGCTCGTCGCCCTCTTCGGCTCGTCGTTCGCGGGCGGACTCGCCCCCTGTCTCGCGGCCGCCGAGGCCGAGGCCCCGGCGGCGGCGGCCCCCGCGCGGCTGCCCCCCGCGGTGTCGCTCGATCCGCAGGCCGCGGCGCCCGCGGAAGCCGCCCGGCCCGCCGCGAAGCCGCTCGTGTCCGGGATCACGATCGCCGTCGCGGCGGTCGCGATCGGTGCGGTCGTCGTGCTGCGGCTGGCCCGCCGGCGCCGGCTCGCGTCCCTGCCGCCCGACGTGTTCGACGACCTCGGCTCCGCCACGATCGCCGGCCACCACGGCGTTCGCGTCGTGCGCTTCGGCCCGAAGACGCTGCTGGTGAGCGTCTCCGCCGGCGGCTGCCGGACGCTCGCCGAACTCACCGACCCGCAGGCCACGGCGTGCATCGTGGCGGCGTGCCGCGGCACCCATCCGCCCCATGCCCCGCGTCCCGCCGCGGTCGTGCCCCGGGCCGCGGCGCTGCTGCTCGCGGCCGTGCTCGCGGCCACGGCCCCGACCGCATCCCGCGCGGCGGAGCCCGGCGACGCCGTCGAACCGGCCGCGACGACGACGCAGGCCCCGGGCGTGGAAGCGACCGCCACCGACGCCATCGCCCGGTTCCTCGGCAGCCGGTCGCTCGACACCACGCTCTCCGCGGCGGTGATGTTCGGCGTGGCGAGCCTCGCTCCGGCCGTGCTGCTGATGACGACCTGCTTCGTCCGGATGTCGGTCGTGCTGTCGCTGCTGCGGCAGGGACTCGGCACGCAGCAACTGCCCTCGAACCAGATCGTCACGTCGCTCGCGCTGTTCCTCTCCGCCCTCGTGATGTGGCCGGTGTGGAACCAGGCGTGGACCGCGGGCGTTGAGCCGTACCAGCAGGGTCGCATCGGCCTGCGGGAGGCCTACGAGCAGGGCACGCTGCCGGTCCGTCGCTGGATGGCCGGACAGATCGAGCAGGCGGGGAATCGGGACACGGTGCTGTTGTTCCTGAAACGCCATCCGAACGCCCCCCGGGAGGTGAAGACCTACGACGACGTGCCGGTCGAGGCACTCCTCCCCGCGTTCCTCGTCAGCGAGTTGGAAACCGCCTTCACGATCGGGTTCCGGCTGCTGCTCCCGTTTCTCGTGCTCGACGTGATCGTGGCCACGCTCGTCGTGGCGACCGGCCTGGTGATGCTGCCGCCGTCGCTGGTGTCGCTGCCGCTCAAACTGCTCGTGTTCGTCATGGCCGACGGCTGGTCGCTCGTGGTGCAGTCGCTCCTCGACGGGTTCCGCACGACCGGCTCGTGAGCCGGCACCTTCCCCAGCCCCGCATTCGATTCCGAGGAACGCGTGATGGCCACGACCGATCTCGTCGAACTGGCTCGGCAGGCCCTGGTCGCCGGACTGCTCGTCGCGGCGCCGGTGCTGGCCGTCGCCTTCGTGGTCGGCGGCGTGATGGGGCTCGTGCAGGCGGCGACCGGCATCCACGAGCAGGTCGTCGGTCTCGTGCCCCGCCTGATGGCGATCGCCGCGGCGCTCATCGCCCTCGCGCCCTGGATGCTGGAGCGGCTCACCGACCTCGTGCGCGGCTCGGTCGCGGGAGGACCGTAGCGGTGTCCGTCGCCCCCGACGCCACGATCCCCGTCCCGGCCCTCGTGGCCGCGGGCGTCCTTGCGCGAAGCCTCGGCATGGTGCTGGCCGGCAGCGCCGTGCTCCCCGAACTCACGCCGCGGATCCGGTTCGCCCTGGCGCTGGCCCTGGCCGTGGTCTCGTTCCCCCAGGCGCTGGTCCATGCTGGCGTCACGGCGGCCCCCGCCGCCGGTTTCGCCGGAGGGCTGCTCGTGACCGCGGGGGAGGCGCTCGTGGGCATCGGCCTGGGCGCTGCCGTGGCGGCGATCGCCTCCGCGGGCGGCTGGGCCGGCGGCATCCTCGGGAGCGCCGCGGGGCTGTCGTGGGCCGACGATTTCGATCCCGACGGCGACGCCCAGTCCGCGGGCATGGCCCGCCTGGCATGGTGGATCAGTTGCGGCGTGTTTCTCGCAGCCGGCGGCCTGGAGACGATCGTCGCCGGTGCGATCGACGGCGTGCGGCACCTCCCGGTCGGCAGCCTGCTGCCCGCGGCCGGTGCGCCGCGGCTCGATCTGGCACGGCTGGCCGGCGAGGCGCCCGCCACGGCCCTGGCGCTGTGTGTCGCGCTCGCCGTGCCTTCGCTCCTCGCGGTCCTCGCCTTCCATCTGGCGACCGCCATCGCGGTCCGCACGGTGCCGTTCGCCACCGGCCCGGGGTTTCTGCAATCGCTCGCGGCGGTCGTGCTGCTGGGAGCGGTGTCCCTCGGGGCGGAGACCTGGGTCCGTGGCTTTCCGCTGCTGGTGCAGGGGCCGATCGAACGATTGTTCGGAGCCCCGTGACGGGCGAGGTGCGCGATGAGTGACGCCGAACGGTCGATTCCCGCCACGCCGCGTCGCCGCGAGGCCGCGCGGCAGCAGGGCGCGGCACCGAACGCATCGCTGCCGGCCTTCGTCGCGACGGCGGCGACCGCGGTCGCCCTGCTCCCGGGATGGTCGCAGACGGCCGTGCCCGCGGCGGCCGCCTCGATGCGGGCGGCCATCGCGTCCGCGTTCGCCGGCGATGCGGAGGTGGCGGCTCCGCTTCCCGCGGCCGTCGTGCTTCCCACCATGGGATTGGTGCTCGCCGCCGCCGGCGCCGGGCTCGGCGTCCGGTTTCTGCTCGACGGCTCGGCCTGGAAGCTGTCCCGCGCCGCGCCGCGCTGGCAACGGGTCGATCCGCTCGCGGGCTGCGGCCGAATCTTCTCCGCCGCCACGGCGCGGGCCGTGGTGTGGAACGGCGCCTGCCTCGTGCTGTTCGCCATCATCGCCGCCTGGGCGGCCACGCCGATCGTGGGGCTGGTGCGGGCATCGGGCCCGATCCTCGAGCCGCAGCAGCCGCTGGCGGCGCTGCGCGGCACACTCGGCCTGTTGATCCTCGCGGCGGCCGCGGTCGCCGCCGCCCAGTGGGGCCTCGCCCGCGTCGCCTTCGAGCGGCGTCTGCGGATGACGCCGGAGGAGTTCCAGGACGAGATGCGGGGGCTCGAAGCCGATCCGCGGATCAGGTCCGAACGCCAGCGGCGGGCGGTCCGGCGTCAGCCGGTTTCCGGCACTGCGTAGCCGTGGCGGTCGATGAACGGCCGCCAGCGGCGGGCGATCTCGCCCACGATGCGCGGGTCGTGCGTGTAGCGATTGGTGCGGTAGCCGCGCATCGACCGGGCCTGCTCCTCGATCGCCGGCCGGACGCGGTCGAAGGCACCGAGTTCGAGCCGCTCATACACCTCCTCGAGCCGGGTGACGGGATCGGCGCACAGGTCCTCGTACCGCACCTCGTGCAGCCGGTCCGGGGCGAGCCCGGCACGGTCCCGCTCGAAGGCCGCGTACATCTCGTCGAACGCCGCGAACACGTATCGCTCGAGCGTGTCGCCGGCATCGACCTGCAGCGCCTGCGAGTGGTGCAACGACCGCCACAGCCGCATGGTCGAGGGAAAGACGACGAACGGGTCGCGGACCACGTGCAGGAACCGCGCCTGCGGAAACATGTCCGCGAGCACGCCGACCCGCGCCGTGTGCGGGGGGCTCTTGAGCACGGGCCGGCGGGGATCGCGGACCGCGAGCCGCGCGAGGAACCGGCGCAGGTTGCGCTTCCAACGCTCGAGTTCGGTCGGGGAGAGGGCGGTCACGTCGAGGGCCTGCGGCCGATCGGGACTCGTGACCGGAAAGGCCATCCGCCGATACGGCGAGGGGGAGCCCATGTTCGCGAGGGCGAACTCGTCCTCCTGGGGTCGGTGCCACCCCGCCGCGACGTCGTCCATCGGCCGCTTCGCGGGCATGATCCACGAGAGGGCCGACGTCACGAGCGACTCCGTGAGCAGGAAATGCCCCGGCGCGAAGCACTGGTAGGTCGTCGGGCAGCAGAACCGGTCGTCGAGCATCAGCAGTTCGTGGAGCAGCGTCGTGCCGGAACGCCAATGGCCGATGATGAACAGCGGCGGATCGGTCGCCGGCGGCGCGGCGAGGTGCCTGCGAAATCGCGCGGCGGCGAGCGGTTCCGCCACCGAGTTGAACGCCGCCGCCGCGGTGATGGTGGCCATCAGCCCCCAGCGAGACGGCGCTGCTCGGCCGCCGTGCTCCCGCACCAGGTCGAGCCACACGCCCAGCGGCATGCCGTGCCAGAACCGCGGGCTCCACCAAGGGTAGGCATGGAACGCTTCCTGCGTGCGCGGTCCGGCGGTGGATGGAGCCTCCATGTCGTTAGCGTAACCGAACATGCGAAACCGCGTGCTACCGGACCGGCTCGGCGGCCGGTTCGGCGGCCAGCCGGCGCGGTTCGAACGCCTGCTCGAGCGTGACCGCCAGCGTGGCCGCGTCGGCGCGGCCGGTCAGGCGGGCCGCTTCCGCCCCTTCGGCCGTCTGCACCAGCACGGTGGGAAACGCCCTCACGCCGAGCGCACGGCAGGCATCGGCGTCGCGGTCGGCGTCCAGCAGCACGCACACCGCGCGGCGCGACACCGCCACGAGCCGCGGATCGCGCAGCGTCCGCTGCGTCATCTCGGTGGAAAACCTGCACCAGCCGGCGGTGCATACGAGGACCAACGGCCGGGCCTCGGCGATGGCCCGCTGCCGGCCCGCCTCGTAGCCACCCACATATTCGATCGCCCGCTCGCCGCCTCCGGGCGCCTGGCCGGCGTCCCCGAGCAGGGCGCGGGGGCGGGGCGCCCGGGGCATCTCGTCGCGGATGTCGCAGCCGGCCGACGCGGCGAGGACGAGGGCCGCGGCGACGAGGCGGACATTACCGCGGGCGCGCGCCAGCCCGTGGACGGGGTTCGGGTGCGTACCGGCCGCCGGGTGGGGGGCGTTCATGCAACGAGTGGTAGGGGGGTGGGCACCGGGCCGACAAGCCCGATTCGCCACCGACCGGGAAGCCCGGGCAAGCGGGGCGAACGAGGCCGTCCCGACGACGCTTGTGACAAGTCCGCGGAGCCCCTACCGTCCCGGCCTCGTGAACCTTTCCCGCACAGCGCGCGTGACGTGGGCCGGTGCCGCGACCATCGTCGCGGCGCTCGGGCCGGGCTGCCGACTGATGCCGCGCGGCCCGGTCTCCCAGGATCTCGCCGTCGCGCGACGGCTCTCCAACGAAGGCCTGTCGGCGGCCGATCGCGACGACCTGTCGCAGGCGGAGCAGCTGCTGGCCCGCGCCGTGAAGAGCTGCCCCTCCGACATCGACGCCCGCCGCCACTACGCCGACGTGCTCTGGCGGCGGGGCGAGCGGATGGCGGCCGTCACGCAGATCTCCGAGGCGCTACGGCTCTCGCCGGGCGACGTCGCGCTGTGTCTCGACGGCGGCCGGATGTACATGGAACTCGGCCTGCTCGACGATGCGGATCGCCTGGCGAGCGAGGCGGTCGCGGCGGCCCCGTCGTCGGCGGCCGCATGGCATCTGCGGGGCGAGGTGGGGCTCGCCCGCGGCCGCGCGGAGGAGGCGCTGGCCGATTTCCACCGCGCCCTCGCCATCGCGCCGGACAACCGCGAGATCCTGCTCGACACGGCGCAGGTCTGCCTGCGGCTCGACCGCCCGCAGCGCTGCCTGGCCACCCTGGCGATCCTCGGCGAGACGTACGGCCCGCAGCAGGCGCCCGCGGACGTGCTCGCCCTGGAGGGCAGGGCCCAGGAAGCGCTCGGCCGACCGCTCGACGCCCTCGCGAGCTACCGGCAGGCGATCGCCCGGGGCGGCGCCACCCCGGAGCTGGAGGCCCGCGTGGCCGCGCTGGCCGCGCCGCCGTCCGACGCGGCCGGCGTCATTCGCCGGTAGTCGTCCGTCCCGTGAGCAGGTCGAAGGCGCCGATGGCCGGCACGAGCAGGGCGAGGGTGGCGAACCCGTAGGCCGCCGCCGTGACCAGCAGCACCTGCAGGGCGTTGCCCTGCAGGAAGCCGGTGATGGCCACGAACGTCAGTGCGGGCAGCAGCGCCGACGCCCAGGCGATCGCAGGGGAGGGATTGCGGGCGGACAGCGCGGCGTACAGGCCGACCGCGCCCCCCACGATCGCCGCCAGGAACGGCGCGAGCTGGAGTTCGAAGCTCGATCCGAAGGCGACCATGATCCGCATCACGGTCGCCACGCCGATGAACAGGAAGGCGACGGTGCCGAGCGCCACCGCGATGGCGCGGCGCGACGAGGGATACGACAGCCCGACGTGGAATCCCAGTACCGCCGAGAAGAACAGCAGGACCGCGAGGCCGAGGGCGAGGTAGACGCCGTTCTCGACGGTCACGACGCCGGTCGCGGCGAGGGCCGCACACAGCGCCAGCGGAAGCAGCACCAGTTCCCTGGCCACGACGAGCACCCCGCCGATCTTCCCCCACACGAACTCCGCCGGCTCGAGGTCGCTGACCAGGATCAGGTCGAGCGAGCCACGGTCGCGTTCGGTCGTCACGCTCGTGACCGCCAGCGCCGCCACGGCCACGAGGCTGGCCAGGGCCATCGGGACCACGGCCACCGCGATCGCCAGGTGATCCGGCCGCACGGAACGGGCCTCCTGCACCACGCCCGCGACCGCCGCCGCGAACAGCACCAGCCACGCCAGCCGCACGACCACGATCGCCCGGCCGTAGGCCCGCGTGCGCACCTCGCGCCACAGGATCGGGTTGGCCCAGACCTGCCGGGCCGCCACCCGCCGCCCCGGGGCGGACGCCGCCCGCGGCCGGCGCGACTCGCCCGCCACGTTCCAGCGGCGCACGTTGGCCACCGCGACGGCGCTCGTCACCAGGACGATGCCGCCGCACACGGCGAGGAAGGGCGGGAGCAGTCCGCCGCCCGCCGGGTCGAGCGCGGCGAACGCGGCCCGCGCGGGCGACACCCACGCTCCCGCGGAGGGCCCCGCGCGGACGGCCGCCACTTCGCCGGCCGCCAGCCACGCCACGAGGGCGAACAGCGTGATCGCCAACGCCTGGAACGTCGTGTCCTTCCAGAAGGCGACGGCGGTCGCGACGCTCGCCGCGGCGAGCGCCGCCGCCACGGTGACGACGAACAAGCGGGCCAGCTGCGCGGGCAACACGCCCCCGAACAGTCCCGCGATCGCGAACACCGGCACCGCCGCCAGCAGGAGCAGCAGCACCCGGACGACGCTCGCGGCGAGCTTGCCGAGCACGAGCTCGCCGTCGGAGATGCGGCTCACGAGCAGGAGTTCGAGCGTGCGCCGATCCTTCTCCGCGGTGACCGTGACGGCGCCGGTGAGGGCGGCGGCGAGCATCGCCAGGCAGAGCTGCAACGGGCCGAGGATCCGCAGCAGCGTGGCCCCGAACCGCGCCGTGTCGCCGGCGGTGGACACCGGCTGCGTGCCCGTGACCACCAGCCAGCAGGTGGCGATGATGGCCAGCAGCGTGCCGGCATAGACCGCACGCGCGACGAACAGGCCCCGGGCGCGGGGTGCGAAGCGGAGTTCACGTTCGAGGACGGCACCGAGCGGCATCTGCGACCACCTGGCCGCGACACGGGTCGCGGCGCACTGGTTCCGGAGTCGGGGTTCTGAAGTCAGGGGTTCCGGCGTCGGGGTTCCGGGCGATGGGTTATGGCAAAAACGGGGCCTGCACGATAGAGTACGGCGAGGTGCGGGAGGGCTGTCCTTCCGCGACGCACGAGGAGGCATGCACATGGCGACGGGGGACTGTTCGAAGGCCTGTTCGAGGGCCTGGATGGTGGGGGCGATCGTCCTGGTGGGGGTCGTGGCGGCCCTTCCGGCCCGTCACGTGGAAGCCCAGGTCACAGCCCAGACGCTGATCGGCAAGGCGGTGTCGGATGACGCGCAGAACCAGGAAGTGACCGGCGCGATCAATCGCTTCCGCGACCGCGACATCGACGGCTGTCGGGCGATCCTCGAACGGGTGAAGAGCAACAATCCCAAGATGCCGCCGCCGGGCGTGATGATGGCGATGCTGTGGCTGAGCGTGAACCAGCTCGGCCCGGCCCGCGCGGAGCTCGAGGACACCGTCGTGAAGTTCCCGAAAGACCCCGAGCCCTACCTGATGCTGGGCGATCTCGCCTTCCAGGAGCGGCGGGTCACCGACGCCGACATGCTGTTCCGGGAGGCGACGCGGCTGTCGGGCGAGTTCGCGGAAAACGCGAAGCGGAAGCGCGACTTCGACATCCGCTGCAACGCCGGCAGCGCCGCCGTCGCCGAGGCCCGCAAGCAATGGGAACTGGCGCAGAAACACCTCCAGGCGTGGATCGACCTCGATCCCGACAACGCCAGCGCGCACCAGCGGATGGGGATCGTGCTGTTCCAGTTGAGCAAGCCGACGGAGTCGCTGGAGCAGTTCCGCGAGGCGAAGAAGCTCGACCAGAAGGCGGTGCAACCGGAACTGGCGATGGCCCGGCTGTACGACGACGCAAAGAAGCGCGACACGGCCAAGAAGCTCATCGAGGCGGCCATCAAGGAGGCCCCGAAGGATTCGGCGGTGCTGCTCGCGGCCGCCCAGTGGTACCTCGGCCAGAACGACCTGGAGCGGGCCAAGGCGATCGCCGAAGACGCGCTCAAGCTCGACGCCAAGAGCCTCGAGGGCAAGGTCGTCCGCGGTGCGATCGCCCGGGTGGCCCGCGATTACGCCACGGCCGAGAGGTTCTTCTACGACGCCCACGTGCAGTCTCCGGGAAACTTTCCGGCGTCGAACTCGCTGGCGCTGGTGCTCATCGAGAGCGACGACCGCGAGTCGCGGCAGCGGTCGCTGGAGATGGCCGAGGCCAACGTGGCGATGCATCGCGAGAACTCGCCCCAGCAGGTGAACGCCCTCACCACGCTGGCCTGGGTGTACTACAAGTTGGGCCGACGGGAGGACGCCGAGAAGATCCTCGCGCAGATCACGCAGAACAACGCTCTCACGACCGACGGCGCCTACTACGTGGCGAAGCTCCTGTCGGACCGCGGCGAGAAGGACCGGGCCCGGAAGATCCTCGAGGAGGTGCTGGCCAACGAGCCGATGTTCGCCACGCGGCCCGACGCCTCGGACCTGCTGGCCAAGTTGAAGAAGGACACGCCCTAGTTCCCCCGCGTCCCGACGGCGACAGTGCCGGGTCCGCCCGTGACGCTCACTGCGGCTCGGGCGCGATCGGGATCGTCTCGGGCGCCTGCTCGCCGATCGGCATCGTCCGGATGGTGATGCCGCGGGAGGGCTGTATCGAGCCGGCCGGCGGCGGTGGCACGGGTACACCCTGCCGCATCCTGAGCGCGCGATTGCGGGCCCTGATGCGGTCGCTGCGGAGCGGGATGCCGGGGTAGGCCTCGATCGGCACCTCGAGGCTCGGCAGCCCGATGCGGCTGCCGTCGCCGAAAAACGTGAACATCTCGATCGCCAGTGCCGCGGGAGCGGAACCGACGGCGATGGTCAATGCGAGCAATGCCGCGATCCGCGGACCGGTCATCCGCGCCGCCAGGAGCCGCCTCATGAATACGTCCGTTCTGTGGGGGGCTCGCCGGCCACAGCCAGCCCGTCCGACTAGCATCGGCCGGGAGGTGTCCACGAGCGACGATTTCCCCGCGATCCTTCCTGATCGGTACGATCGGCAGGGTTTGACAGGCCGGTGGCCGGCCTGACGCGTGTCCCCGGGTGCCCTGTGCCATGACACCTCCTTCCACGTCTTCCACGTTCCTGCCGTTGGTGACGGCCGTCGCCGCTGTGATCGCGGGCGTGGGTGCGGTGGCGGCCGCGGTGCGCACCCGCGGCTCGACGGCGGTGCCGGCAGCCTGGTGGGCCGTGGCGGCCTGCTCGGCCCTGGCCGTGGATGCGTGGGCCCGGTGGAGCGGCGCGGTGACGCAGCCGGCGACGGCCGGATGCGTGCGACTGTGCGTGGCGGCCCTGGCCGTCTGCCCGGCGATGTCGCTTCTGGGGGCGAAACGGCCGCAGCACGGCGTCTGGCAGTTGATCGTCGCGACCCTGGCCGCCGTGGTGGCGTTGCCGGCGGCGTCGGCCTGGCTCGTGCGGCCGGGCAGCATGCCCGACGCGCACCTGCTCGGCCGGGGCTTCCTGCTGGTCCTCACGATCGTGGGATGGCTCAACTTCGTGGCCACGGGGCACGGTCTCTCGGCCACGGCCATCGCGGCCGGCCAGTTGGCGGTCGTGCGTCCGTTTCTGCCCGGCGTGGACACCGCCGGGGCGTTGCCACAGCCCCTGCTCGACGCGGCGGGTGCGGTGCTGATCGCGGCCGGGGCCACGGCCGTGTGGCTGCGCGGAGCCATGGCCCGCCGGCCGCGGGTGTCAGCCCCGACCGTCGCGGCGACCATCGACAGACCGTTCCTCGTGCTCCGCGACACGCTCGGCGCCGCGTGGGCCCTGCGGATCGCGGAGCGGTTCGACACGGTGGCCACCGAGCGTGGCTGGCCCTGCCGGCTGCACTTCACGGGGCTCGACGTGGGCGGTGATCCGACCGACGCGACGTGGCACCGTGACGCCCTGCGGGCGTTCCGCGCGCTCATGCGACGCTTCGTGGACGATGCCTGGCTGCTGCGGCACGGCTGGCCGGAAACGGACGAGCCGGCAATGGCCCCTTCCGCGGAAGGGCTGTAGAATCGCCGCACCCGACGGCCCGCCGGTGTTCTTCCGGTGGATCTCTCGTCGGCAGCCGTTTCCCGTCCTTCGAGGAGTTCCCCATGGCCGATGAATCCAACCCCCAGCGCGCGCCCGAGCCGATGCAGGTGCCGGTCGATGAGTCGCACATCGTCGCGCATTACGCCAACTTCTGCCGCGTCACGGGCACGCCCGAGGAACTGATCGTCGACTTCGGCCTCAACAAGCAGGTGGCGGGCAACTCGCCCGAGACGATCCAGCTCACGCAGCGGATCATCGTGAACTTCTTCACCGCCAAGCGGCTCGCCTACGCGCTCGGCATGGCCGTGCAGCGGCACGAGCAGGCCTTCGGCATGCTCGAGACCGACGTGCAGAAGCGGGTCGTCCAGCCGCCGGCCGGCAGGGCATGAGTCGGGGACCGGGCTGCGGGCCACCCGGCCCGCAGCCCGGTCAACCACCCTCGGAACTCCACGCATGAGCACGGTTGACGAGCGGGCGGTCGAGGAGGCGCGACGGCAGATTCTTGCCGTCGTCGAGCGGATTCGCGCGCTCGCCCAGGGCGACATGCAGGAATCGGAGTTCTTCGCGGCGTTGCTCGGCCACGTCATCGAGGCGATGGGCGCCGTGGGCGGCATCGTGTGGCTGGTCCGCGACCAGGGCCGCGTCGAGGCGGTGAGCCGGCAGGGGGTCGAGCGGGCGGGCATCGGCACGACCGACGAGGCCCAGGCGGTGCACGGCAAGCTCGTCTCGGCGCTGCTCGGCAACCCCACCGGGCTCGTCGTTCCGCCGCGGGCCGGGCTGACGAACGCCGACGGCACCCCCGCCGCAAGCAACCCGACCGACCTGATCGTGGTGGCGGCGCCGATCGACCGCGGCGGCAACCGCGCCGGCCTGATCGAGGTGTTCCACGAGCCCAACAGTCCCGACGTGGAGCATGGATATCTGATGTTCGTGGAGCAGACCGCGCAGCCCGCGGGCCTGTTCCTCGAACGCCGGCAACTCGCCACGCTCGACAGCCAGCAGGCCACCCTCTCGCAGGTGGACCGCTTCAGCCGCGCCGTCCACGAGACGCTCGACCCGGTCGCCACGGCGTTCGTGCTCGCCAACGAGGCACGGCGGATCATCGGCTGCGACCGGGTGAGCGTGCTCGTGAGGCGCGGGCGCAAACTCCGCCTGGAGGCCGTGAGCGGCCAGGAGTCGATCGAGCGGCGGGCGTCGGCGGTGCAGGCGATCGAGGCGCTCGTGCGGGTGGTGGCGAAGGCCGGTGATCCGCTCTGGCACCCCGACGCGTCGCAGGAACTCCCGCCGCAGATCGAGGAGGAACTCGAGGCCTACGTGGACGAGTCGCACGCCACGGCGCTGGCGATCATTCCGCTCGAGAAGCCGCGGCCCACCCCGGTGGTGAAGCCGGGCGGCGTGGACGCCGTGGCGGTGGCCAAGGCGGAGGCGGCGCCCAAGGTGGCCCCCCGGCCGGTCGGCGCGCTGGTGGCGGAGTGGTTTCAGTCGAGTTCGTTCGACGGCGGCAAGCGGGCCCGCGTGGAACTGGTGGCGGAGCATGGCAAGGTGGCGCTGGCCAACGCGCTGGCCCACACGAGCCTGCCCCTGTACCCGGTCCTCGAGTTTCTGGGCCGCTCGCGGGTGCTGACCACCGCCCGCAACCTGCCCAAGACGATCGTCGCCACGCTCGCGGCGGCCGCCGCGACCCTGGCGCTGATCCTCGTGCCCGCCGACCTGCGGCTGGAGGGGAAGGGCACGCTCGAGCCGGTGCACCACCGCGACGTGTTCGCCGGCATCGACGGCGTGGTCGAGTCGATCGGGGCGGGCATCGAGCACGGCACCGACGTGAAGGCCGACCAGCCGCTCCTCTCCCTGCGCAACATCGAGCTCGACGTCGCGCTCACCGACGTGCTCGGACGCAAGGCCGCCAGCGAAGAGCAGCTCGTGTCCACCCGCCGCGCGCTGCTGGAAGACAAGAAGATCTCGGCCGACGAGAAGACCCGCATGGCCGGCCGGGCCGCGCAGCTGCAGCGGGAAATCGAGAGCCTCGAGGAGCAGCGGAAGCTGTACGAGGCGAAGAAGCGCGATCTCGTCGTCCGCAGCCCGATCGACGGCGTGGTCGTCACCTGGCAGGTCCGCGACCGGCTCATGCTGCGGCCGGTGGAGAAGGGGCAGGTGCTCCTCAACGTGGCCGACAAGACCGGACCGTGGGAACTGGAGATCCACCTGCCCGACGACCGGCTCGGCCACGTCAACCGGGCGGCGGCCGAGGCCAGGGCCGCCGGCCGTGAGCTCGTCGTGGACTACATCCTCGCCACCGACCCCGGCACGCGGCATACCGGCACCGTCAAGGAGATCCACGAGCAGGCCGAGGTCCGCGGCGAGCAGGGCAACACGGTGCTCGTGCGGATCACGATCGACCCCGCACGGCACGAAAAGGAGGAGCTCGGCGCCGGGGCCAGCGTCACCGCCCGGATCAACTGCGGCCCGCGGCCACTCGGCTACGTCATCTTCCACGACCTGTTGGCGTTCGTGCAGCAACACATCCTGTTCCGACTGTGGTGAGGTTCCCCATGCGTGCGTTTTCCCTGTCCATCGTCATGGTCGTCATGGTCGTCATGGTCGCCTCCCTGGCGGTCGGGCGGGGGGCGCCGGCCGCCGAGCCCGCCGGCACCGATCCGGTGCTGCAGCGGTGCCTCGTGTCGCTGATCGAGGAGGCGAAGGTGCCGGCGCGGGAGCCGGGGGTGCTCGTCGAGCTCCGCATCCGCGAGGGGGACGTGATCGAGAAGGGGGCCCTGATCGCCCGGATCGACGACGACCAGCCGCAGATGGAACGCCGCAAGGCGAAGGCCGAGCACGACCAGGCCGTGGTCAAGGCGAAGAGCGACGTGGACGTGCGGTACGCGGTCGCCGCGGAGCTCGTGGCGGAGGCGGAGCACAAGAAGGCGCTCGAGTCGCACGCCAAGGTGCCCGGGAGCGTCACGGAGGTGGAGCGCGACCGGCTCAAGCTGAGCGAGAAGAAGGGAGAGTTGCAGATCGAGCAGGCGGAGCTCGAGCAGCGGCTGGCCGCGCTCGCGGCCCAGTCGAAGGAGGTCGAGGTGCTGGCGGCGGAAAACGCGATCGACCGCCGGCTGATCAAGAGCCCGCTCGACGGCGTCGTCGTGCAGGTGTTTCCGCACGAGGGGGAATGGCTGCAGCCGGGCGACCCGCTGGCCCGCGTGGTCCGCACCGACCGACTGCGGGTGGAGGGCTACGTCGATTCGGCGCGGCACGATCCCGCCGAGGTGAGCGGCCGGCCGGTGACGGTGGAGGTGATGCTCGCCGGCGGTCGCCGCGAGTCGTTCAAGGGCCAGATCGTGTTCACCAGCCCGCTCGTGGAGAGCGGCGGCGACTACCGCGTGTTCGCCGAGGTGGAGAACCGCCAGGATCCGGGGTCGCAGCTGTGGCTCCTCCGCCCCGGACAGACCGCCACGATGACGATCCACCGATAACACGCGACGGCTCGGCATCCTGCCGACCGTCGCTTCGCCGGCCTCCGCCGGCTGCGAACACCCGGCCCTCCGGGCCTGATATCCTCGTGGGAACCGTGGGGCAGGCTCCGGCCTGTCAGCAGCATGCCCTCCGCCGACGCCTTCCGCTCGAGCACGACCCGCCCCGTGGGCCTGAAGCGCCGCGGCGACCTCGTGACCACGCGGCAGGTCTACCAGGGCCAGGCCTGGTGGGTGGTCAAGGATCCGATCGCGCTCGCCTACTTCCGCTTCCGGCCGGAGGAGTACGCACTGCTCGACATGCTCGACGGCACGACGAGCCTCGAGACGCTGAAGGAGCGGTTCGAGGCGAAGTTTCCGCCGCGGCGGATCAAGCTCGACGAGCTCGCCCGGTTCATCGCCACGCTGCACCGCTCGGGCCTGGTGATCGGCGACCGCCCGGGGCAGGGGCCGCAGCTCTTCGAACGACGCCGGCAGCGGCTCTGGAAGCAGTGGAAGGCCTGGCTGGCCAACATCCTCTCGCTGCGGTTCCGCGGCTTCGACCCCGACCGGCTCCTGACGCGACTCGACCCCTGGCTGGGCTGGCTGTTCGACCCGCCGGCGATCGTCGCGGCGATGGTGTTCGCGGCCAGCGCGCTGTTGCTGGTGCTGGTGAACTTCGACGTATTCCGTTCGAAGCTGCCGGAATTCAACCAGTTCTTCGCGTCGGGCAACTGGCTCTACCTGGCGGCCGCCCTGGCGTTCACGAAGATCTGCCACGAGTTCGGCCACGGCCTGTCCTGCAAGCACTACGGAGGCGAGTGCCACGAACTCGGCATGATGCTGCTCGTGTTCACGCCGTGCCTGTACTGCGACGTCTCCGACAGCTGGATGCTGCCGTCGAAGTGGAAGCGGGCCGCGATCGGGGCGGCGGGGATGTACGTGGAGGTGATCCTGGCCTCGATCGCCACGTTCCTGTGGTGGAACTCGCACGGCGGCATCTTCAACCAGCTGTGCCTCGACGTGATGTTCGTGTCGAGCATCTCCACGCTGATGTTCAACGCCAATCCCCTGCTGCGCTACGACGGCTACTACATCCTCTCCGACATCCTCGAAATCCCGAACCTCAAGCAGAAGTCCACCTCGATCCTCGGACGGCTGGCGAGCCGCTGGTGCCTGGGGATCAAGCAGCCCGAAGACCCGTTCCTGCCGCAGCGCCGACTGGGCCTGTTCGCCCTGTATTCCGTGGCTTCGAGCCTGTACGGCTGGTTCGTGTCGCTGTCGATCTTTCTCTTCGTGTGGACCGTCTTCAAGCCCTACCGGCTCGAGGTGCTCGGCCAGATCCTGGGCTTCATGGCCCTGTGGGGCTTGGTGGTCCGGCCGCTGCACGGCATCATCCAGTTTCTCAACATCCCCGGGAGGCGCGACGAGGTGAAGGCGGTCAATCTGGCGGTGACGTCCGTGGTGGCGGCGGCGATCCTGGCCGCGATCGCCCTCATCCCGCTGCCGCAGCGGGTGTGGTGCGGCGCCGAACTGCGGCCGCGGGGCGAGGAGACGGTCTACGTCACCGAGGCCGGGCGGCTCGAGAGCCTGGCGGTGAAGCCGGGGGACGTCGTGAAGCCGGGCGACGAGCTCGCCCGGCTGTCGAGCATCGACCTCGACCTCCAGATCACGGAGCTCGAGGGCAAGGCCACCGACGCCCGCACCCGGCTGGCGAGCTTGGAACGCGAGCGGTTCACCGACCCGGCGGCAGGGCTGGAGATCGGCACGGTGGAGGAGTCGCTGGCGAGCATCGAGGAGCAGCTCGCGAAGAAGCGCAAGAACCGCACCGAACTCGTGCTCCGGGCCCCGCGAGGCGGCATCGTCCTGCCGGCCCCGAGCGTGAAGCCGGAGCCGGAGGCGTCGGGGCGGCTGCCCGGGTGGAGCGGCAACGCGCTCGACCCGAAGAACATCGGGGCGACGTTCGTGGAGGGCACGGTGCTGTGTCTCGTGGGCGAGCCGGAGAAGTTCGAGGCGGTGATGGTGGTGGACCAGACGGAGGTGGAGTTCGTGGGCCGCGGGCAGCACGTGGACCTCAAGCTCGATGCGTTTCCCTGGCGCACGTTCACCGGGAAGGTGGAGGAACTGGCCGAGACGCACCTCGAGAGCAGCCCGGAACGGATGAGCGTCAAGGCGGGCGGCCTCGTGCCGACGGAGACCGACCCGTCGGGGCGTGAGATGCCGATCTCCACGAGCTACGAGGCGATGATGTCGCTCGACGACAGCGAGGCGGTGCTCACGCCGGGCATGCGGGGCACGGCCCGGATCCAGGTGGGCAGCCGCACGGTCGGCCAGTGGCTGCTGCGGCTCGTGTGGCAGACGTTCAACTTCCGGATGTAGGACTGGGTTCACGGGAATTCTCGGCATCCTGCCGAAATTCCCTTGGCCGACCTCCGTCGGCTGGTGCTCACCCGGCCCTCCGGGCCCGGCGCTTGCGTGTATCGCCTGTGCTGATTCGCGCGCTGGCCGTACGCTGATCCTATGCCCACACTCGATCGGATCACGCTCTATCCCGTGAAGAGCCTCGACGGCCTCGACGTGGAATCGGCCCGTGTGCTGCCGTCCGGGGCGCTCGAACACGACCGCCGCTGGCGGCTCGTGGATCTCGACGGCCGCGTCGTGAACGCCAAGCGGTGCGACCGCTTCCATCTGATCCGCGCCGAGTTCGACCTCGCCGAAAAACTCGTCTCGCTCTCCCGCCGGGTGGATCCACCCACGGCCGCGGCCGAGACGTTTCCGCTCGTGCCGGGCCGCGACGGGCCGTGCGAATGGCTTTCCGACGCACTCGGCATCGGCGTGCTTTTGGAAGAGCGGCCCGATGGCGGGTTTCCCGACGACCGCGATGCGCCTGGCCCCACGCTCGTCTCGACGGCGAGCCTGGCCGAAGTCGCCCGGTGGTTCGGCTTCGATCTCGCGGAGAGCCGGCGGCGGTTTCGGGCGAACCTCGAGATCGGCGGCTGCGACGCCTTCTGGGAAGACACGCTCGCGAGCCCGGCGCGGCCGGGCATCGC
>Ga0214917_10000501_pt1 | contig 51568 bp, 44 predicted proteins | sample LL_1208_BB_MetaG_FD_177983 | JGI IMG/M metagenome (GOLD analysis project Ga0214917, IMG submission 177983) | Freshwater microbial communities from Lake Lanier, Atlanta, Georgia, United States - LL_1208_BB | ecosystem: Environmental > Aquatic > Freshwater > Lake | place: USA: Georgia | collected... | reverse complement strand
TTGAGTCAATCGGCAACCTTGAGCAAAATTTTGCCGATGTGTTGAGAAGACTCCATCAAGGCATGCGCTTTGGCCGCATCGGCAAGATCAAACACCGCATAAATCGAAGGCAGCATCTGACCGCGCTCAAGATAAGGCCAGATGTGCTGCTTGAGCGATTGGGCAAGCCCTTGCTTATCGGCCGCGCTACGCGCGCGCAAGGTTGAGCCGGTGAAGCTAAGCCTTCGAATCATCAACTGCGTCCAGTCGATTTCAACTTTTGGCGTTTGCAAAAAGGCGATCTGGACCAAACGACCTTCAAGCGCCAAGGATTTCAGGTTCTTATCGATATAAGGCCCACCGACCATATCGAGGATTAGGTTGACCCCTTGCTTAGCGGTGATCCGCGCCACTTCCTCCTGGAAGTCTGCTTCTCGGTAATTGATCGCATGATCGGCACCAATTGCTTTGACCGCCGCGATCTTATCGGCCGAACCCACGGTGGTGAACACTTCGGCCCCCCAGGCTTTGGCCATTTGGATCGCCGTCATGCCGATACCCGAGGAACCGCCGTGAATCAAAATGCGCTCGCCGGCCTTTAGGCGCCCTCGTTCGATGACATTCGTCCAGACGGTGAAATAGGTTTCGGGTAGCGCAGCAGCGATATCAAGGCCAAGCCCCTTGGGTAGCGGCAGTGCTTGACCCGCCGGCACACAAACATATTCGGCATAAGCCCCGCCATTACAAAGCGCACAAACCTGATCGCCCACTTGCCAGTCGCTTACACCCTCGCCAAGTGCAGCCACCCATCCCGATACTTCCAGACCAAGCCAAGGCAGTGCGCCTGCAGGCGGTGGGTATTTACCGGAACGCTGCAAAACATCAGGGCGATTGACCCCGGCATAGGCAACCTTAATCAAGATTTCGCCTGCTGCGGGCTTTGGGCAGGGCGCTTGGGCCATATGCATGATCTCGGCTGGGCCACCTGTACCATGCTCAATATAACGGATGCTTTCGGGGATTTGCTTGTTTGTCGTTGTCATGGTGAGGCTCGTTTCAATGCTTGTGATGTGATGATGCTGCCATGGTTTAGCTTATCGCGATGGTTGAGCTTTAAGCGGTCATTTAGCTGCGTTGAGCCAATGACTGCTGGCTGCGCTGCGCTGGTCCAGCCTTTAAGCGCTTGAGCAAACCACCCAGAATCCCTTCCGGCATAAAAATAATAAAGAGAACGAGCAGTAAACCATAAATCAACTGGTCAACCCCATGGATGTCATTGCCCACCACAATCCTTAAGCCTTCAGAGAGCATCAGCAAGAATACGGCACCAAAGGTGGGTCCAAGCAAAATAAACATGCCACCAGCAATAGCGCCAAACACCATTTGCAGCGAGATACTGATCCCCGACACCGTCTCTGGTGAAATATAGAGCTGATACTGGGCATACAAGACCCCACCGATGCAAGTCATCACCGCTGAAAGCACGGTGATTTGGAGTTTAGAGCGATTAACCGGGATGCCCACCGAAGCGGCTGCATCTTCTTCATCACTAATCGCCTGAAGTGCAAGGCGGGTCATGCTGCGGTCCACCTGATGCCAGACCCAAAGCGCCATGAGCCAAAAAGCAAGCATGATGTAAAACCAGACAAGCTTGCTGTCGAACTGTAAGGCCAACAAGGAATATGCCTCGCCACCGCCTAAGGCCGACTTGGGCGTGATGCCAAGCGAGCCACCCGTTTGCTCGCGAAGCGCGACGATCACCAAGCGCACGACCTCGGAAAGCGCCAAGGTGACCAATGCAAAGTAATGCCCAACAATCTTGAAACGAAAACACGGGTAGCCGATGATCACCGCAAGCACCACGGTGGCTACCACGCCAATCAGCGCCCCGATCCAAGGCGACAAGCCCCAAAGATTCCAGCAAAGCACCACTGAATAAGCACCTACGCCTAGAAAGGCGCCATGGCCAAAGCTCACCATGCCTAAGCGACCCATGATCGCCCAACTGGTGTAGATGTAGCCCCAAAGTGCTGCCATCACCATTAAGTGAAGCGGATACTTACCAAGACCTGCCCATGGTAAGAGCACAACAACAACCAGCAAAAGCACACTGACATGGCGCAGATTCATACTCGCGGTTTCCTTATCCTTGAGGCCGGCCTAGCGAAAAGAGTTTCTCACCAAAGCGGACCTTAGCGGCGCTTTGAGAGCAAGCCCTCAGGCTTCCAGAACATGACCGCAATGAAAAACACAAAAGCGATCACATAGCCCCATTCGAGTTGCAGGAAAAAGCCCCCCACCGAAATAAACTGGGCAAAGACAAAGGCCGCCACAAGGCCGCCGATCAGGTTGCCTAGCCCGCCCAAGACGCAAATGAGAAAAGTCAGCGGACCGAAGGTTAGGCCTATGGCAGGATGGACATCGTATTGAAGCACCAATAAACAAGCTGCCAGCCCGGCAAAACCGCCACCAAGCGCTGAGGTCAAGGTGTAGATTTGGCGAGCATTGACCCCCATCAGTGGCATCACGCCCCGGTCCTGGCTTATCGCCCGAATCGCAGTGCCAAGGTAGGTGTTGCGCAAAAACCACCACATGCCACCAATTGCCGCTACGGCCACCCCGAAAGCGACCAAGCGTGCCCCCGAAAAGCTCATCTCGCCAAGGTTGAGACTAGGCATTCTGAAGCCAACGTTGCGAAACTCCACGCCAAACAAAACCGTGGCAAAAGCTTGCAAGAAGAAAAGCACCCCGCCGGTTACCAAGAGCTGGTTGATCGGCTCTGCGCTTAAGACCGGTGAGACCACGTACTGGTGAAGCAAGACCCCGCAAGCAGCCACCATGCTGATTGAAATCGCCATCGCAAGCGGCAGTGGCAAGCCCTGCTGGGTATGTAGCCACCAAATGCCATACATGCCAATCATCACCAATTCGGCATAACAGATCCAGACCACATCGATCACGCCGAAAATGAGATTCAAGCCAAGCGACAATAAAGCGAGCAATCCCCCAAGTAGTACCCCATTGAGTACCGCTTCGAGTAGGAAAATATCAAAAATGCTATCCACAGCGCGCTCCCTGACTCAGACCAAACCGAGATAGGCTCGGCGAATCGCTTCGCTACCGAGCAAGGTCTTGGCATCACCACTGCTACGGATGCGGCCGGTTTCAAGCAAGTAGGCGCGATCGACCACTTGCAAAACCTGCTGAATATTTTGTTCGACGATCAGCACGGTATAGCCCTCGGTGCGCAACTGGCGTACCAAATCAAAAATCGACTGCACCACCACTGGGGCAAGACCCGCCGAGGGCTCATCGAGCAACAGCAGCCTGGGCCCGGACATCAGCGCACGCCCGATCGCACACATTTGCTGCTCGCCACCCGACATGGTGCCGGCAAGCTGATAGCGGCGCTCAGCCATCCTCGGAAAAAGGCTATAGACCTTCTCAAGCCGCCTTGAAAACTCAGCTCTGGCATCGGGCAAAAAAGCACCCATCCGCAAATTGTCTTCAACCGTCAGACGCGGAAAAAGCCGCCGACCCTCGGGCACATGGGCAATACCCAGCGAAACCACTTCATGAGCAGGTGCCTGGGTGAAGTCCTTCGATGCCATCGACAGTTGGCCTGAGCGTAAATCGATGAGCCGGGTCATCGCGCGAAGCAAGGTGGTTTTACCGGCACCATTGGGTCCGATCACCGCAACCGCTTCGCCAGCCTTGACTTCCAGGCTCACATCAAACAAGGCCTGAAAGCTGCCATAACCTGCGTTGACGCTTCGCAACTCAAGCATGATCTCGTCCTGCTGGAACGCCGGTTTTGCCAGCATCGGCTTGTTGTTGAACCTGCGTGGCATCGCGACCAAGGTAAACCTCGACCACCTTGGGGTCCCTTGTGACTTCCGAGGGCGATCCCTGGGCAATCAACTCACCATGGTCGAGCACGATGCAGCGATCGATCACTTTCATCAGCACACCCATGATGTGTTCCACCCAAATAATGGTCACACCCCGCTCATCGCGGATGCGCTTGAGCATCTCGGCGGCAGCAGCCATTTCGTTTTCATCCAGACCACCCAGACTTTCATCGGCAAGCAGCAAACGCGGCTTGGTCGCAAGCGCCCGCGCCATCTCAAGCTTTTTTAAGCCCGCTGCACCCAAGCCATCGACCTTGGACTCGGCATCAAAGGGCAAGCCGATCAACTGCAAGGCATCTAAAGCATGCTTTTCGGCTTGCGCCTTGGTGACCGGCTTGGAGGCGCCATAGTAGGCAGCCAAGACCGTGTTTTCCAAAATGCCAAGCTTTCGAAATGGGCGAGGGATCTGAAAGGTTCGCGCAAGGCCTTTGCGGCAAATCTCATGGGCGGCCAGTCCTGCAATAGCCTGGCCATCGAGCACAATCTCGCCCTCGCTGGGCTGATAGAGCCCGGCGATGACATTGAAGGTGGTGCTTTTGCCTGAGCCATTGGGGCCAATCAGACCCAGGATTTCACCCTGAGCGAGCTCGAAACTGACCCGATTAACCGCGGTAAAGCCTCCGAAGCGCTTGGTCAGCGCCCGGACTGAAAGCAGACTCACGACAAGAGCCGGTTACTGATTGCTGTAGCCATGCCCTTTAGGCAGGGGTAACACCGCGTCCTTGGTTTTGATCGCAGCGGGCCACACGATAAAGGTATCGCGGGCGTTGTACTGCATCACCACCGGCGAAGAACGCTCGTTTTGGCCAGCCATCGGATGACCTGGGGGGAAGAATTTCACGCCATAGCCCTGGATCGTGCCGCCCGTGGGAATATCGGTCTCAAGCGATGCTTTGCGCAGGGCTTCAGGGTCAATGCCCCCGTGTTTTTTAATCGCTCTAGGCAATACATCGGTGAAGAAGATCCAGGATTGGTTAAATCCCATCGAAAGGTGCGGTGGGATTTCGTCAGCTTTAACTTCTGCCTTGTAGCGCTTAACCATGTCGTTGGTTATATCGCCAAGCCCTTTGGCCAGGCTAGCAGGATTGAGCAGTTGTGCTGCCACTGGATCAACGTTGAAGATCAAATTAGCGTCGTCTTTGAAGGTGTCATAAAGCTTGTCAAACTGCCCGTAGCCTGCACCGTGCCCAATCAAGGCGCCCCACTTCAGGCCTTGGTCCTTAGCCTGACGCAAAAACAAGGTAATGTCTGGGTTGTAACCCGTATGCAAAATCGCATCGGGCCTGGCACGCTTGAGTTTGGTGACGAGGGGCGACAAGTCAGGCGCTGTTGCAGCGTAGCCTTCTTTGAGCACCACGTTCATGCCATCGGCCTTGCACTGGCCCTCATTGCCGGACGCCACGCCCGCGCCATAGGGACCATCTTCATAAATGATGGCAATACGCATATCCTTCACATCCTTATTGAAACGGGCCTTGGCCTGTTCCTTTAAGAAGGTGCAAGAAGCTTGTCCAAATTGGTCGGAGTGAACCTGGGGACGAAAGACGTATTTAAGGTTTTTGTCTTTAAACACTGCGGAAGCCACACAAACATTGGCCCACATAAAGCGCTTAGCTTGGTCAACTTTTTGCGCCATCGGCACGCAATGAGCCGAGGAAAACACGCCCATCAACATGTCGACCTTTTCCTGATTGAGCAGGCGCTCGGCTTCGTTGATCGCCACCTCGGTTTTGCTTTGGGCATCGGCAAAAACTGGCACGATTTTGTAACCCTCCACACCACCGCGCTCATTAATCATATCGATGGCGTACTTCGTACCCAAATAGCCCGCTCTTGAGCCGCCTGCAGCAAAAGGACCCGTGAGGTCATAAATCACGCCAATTTTCAGGGTCTTGCCCTGAGCCATGGCGCTCGTGGTCGAAAACCCTGTTGCGATACCCATCGCGCCTGCGATCGCCAGCGCCGTCGCACCTCGATACCAGCGGCGTCTTGTGGATGTTGTTTGGTCTTTACTCATCGAAGGTCTCCTCTCGTTGTATTGGACATCGTTAGCGCATGAAGCGCTTGACGTAATCAGCGCCTAGCCCGACGTTTTCAAAATGCGCTCGATATTTTTCAATCCGCGTAAACACATCGTCATAGCCCGTGGCATTGCCCTGCGGGTCGACATACATCAGCGCACCATGCACCGTAAATAGGGTAATCATCTCGGTGCAATCGGTAGGCACCGTCAAGGTGTGGGTTTCGCCAGGGGGCTCAAAAATATAGCTACCGGTTTCAGCCACCCAATCGTGTTCTAGGTAATACCAACGGCCGCGAATCACATAAGCGTGGACGGCACCGGAATGGCGATGACGCTGCAAAACCCCCGAGCGCTTGACTTTCAGCAGGTGCACATAAAAACCGCCAGTCACATTCAAATGAATCGGGCGCGACCAAGACTGCTCACCCACCGGCGCCCATAAGGTCTCATCCTCAGTAAGCACATGCTGCTCGACAATGTCAGGGACCATACCCCAGGGCTGGGGCTTGGCATAAGGCACCAAACGCGGATCCGTGCTCACAGCATCGCTCACATGGGTTTCAATGGGTTTGTTCATCGAAGGCATCGTCCTTGGAAAACGTTCAAGCGATCGTCTAAATGTTCGCTAGCACACAGATGAAGGCTATGCTATCAGCCTTCTTGAGCAGTTCCAATCCTCACATCTCGTTAATCAAGCTCGCCTTTGATAATAAGCCCCAGCAGCCCTCAACCATGAGACCCAGCAGCTTTCATCGCGAGCGACACGTTTGAGCCTCGCAAGCCAACTCCCCCAGGCCTTGTTCGACGAGGCCTTAAAGCTGCGCGATGCGGTGAATCGTCTAAGCTTTGCCCCGCCTGTGGCCCATGTTTACAACCCCCTTGACTACGCCATCGGCCCTTATCAACAATACTTGGAGCGCTATGCCCAACATACCAAGCGCAAGCTCTTCCTGGGCATGAACCCAGGGCCTTACGGCATGATGCAATGCGGGATTCCTTTTGGCGAAATCACTGCGGCTAAAGTGTGGATGGGACTTGATGCGTCCATCGAAACGCCGCTCAAACAACATCCCAAGCGCCCCATTCAGGGCTGGGCATGTACCCGCTCCGAAGTCAGTGGCCGAAGGCTTTGGGCTTGGGCGGCAAAAAGCTATGGCCGTGCAGACGCTTTTTTTGCCGAGCATTTCGTGGTGAATTTTTGTCCCTTGGTGTTTTTGGAAGCTTCGGGAAAAAACCGTACGCCTGAATTGTTGCCAAGTGCCGAGCGCTCGCCGCTTGATGAGGCATGCATGGCGCATTTGCGCGCGGTGATCGAATGGCTCAAACCCGAGGTCTTGGTTGGTATCGGTGGCTTTGCGGCCAAACGACTCGAATTGGCTCGTCAACAGATGCATGCGCCTGAGGCTTATCGAGTGATTCAAATACTTCATCCGAGCCCAGCTTCGCCTGCCGCAAATCGAGGCTGGGAAGAGGCCATCGAAAAGCAATTGGCGCAAAGCTGAGCGTTAATGCCTTTCACCAAACCCTGATCGGCGAAAACGAATCACCTGCTGATCATCCACGTGTCGGCTTAGTTCGCCTGCGTACCAAAGCGCGTGTAAATGACCGAGCGCCTCGCCGAGCGCAAAACTGATCTGATGGGTATCGAGCGGCCGGCGAAACATGATCGGCACGATGTCCATCGCGCTGCAATCGCTTTGATCGCAGGCAGCGCGGACTTCATCCAACCTAGCGCGATGATGCTCGAGCAATTGCTCGATGCGCGCATGTAAGCCAACGAAGGGTTTACCGTGCGAGGGAAGCACGAGTGTTTGTGTACTACAAACATTAAATCGTTCAATCGAGTCCATAAACCACTGCACCGGATTGGACTCGGGCTCAATCTCCCACACCGAGGTGTTGGTTGAAATTCTTGGCAACACCATATCCCCCGAGATCAATAGCGGATCAAGCAGCTGCCTGCCTTGAGCATCAGGACGAGTTTCGCTATAAAGACTTGCATGTTCTGGCGAATGCCCGCATCCGGTGATCACCCGCCAATACCTGCTCCCGATCAGTATTGATTCACCGTCGCGGATACGGCGAAAACGCGAGGGTACGTCGGGCACCAGCGATCGGAACGAATGAGCGCCATGTTTTCTCAACTGCGCAAGCTCTTGGGCATCAATCACGCCATGCCTGCGATAGTGCTCAAAGGCCGAAGTGCCATCGGCCCCAGGCAGGGCCTGCGACAACACCCGACACAAACCGTACTCGCCAACCGTCATCCACAAGGCACAGTCAAAGCGCTCGGCAAGCATGGCCGCAAGCCCCACATGATCAGGGTGCATATGGGTGCAAATGATGCGCAGAATCGCTAAACCATCGAGTCCTAAGGCTTGCTCGGGCGCCGCGATTAAATGCTCCCAAGCCTCGCGAATAGCCTCCGTGGATGCACCACAATCAAGCAGCGTCCAACCCTTGTGACCCTCGATGCAATCGGGCAAGAGCCAAAGATTGATGTGATCAAGCGCAAAGGGCAGTGGCATACGAAGCCATGCCACATCAGGCCCAAGATCAAAACGCTGTCCGGGAGCGGGTAATCGATCGCCAAAGGGGTAGTGCAATTGTTTTTCGAGGGGATTCATAGGCTGGAGCAGATCTTAAGGCAGCAGGTTGTCAAAGGATTCATGCGAGTCGTTTGCGCGACAATTGCACCATTCAGAATCACGCAGAATGGTTTTCAATCCACTAGGCTATCAGCGCGAGGAACCCTAGCCATGCAAATGCCCGGTTTACCCTTTGATCTCGGCGAGACGATCACTGCGCTTCGCGAAGCGCTGCGCGATTTCGTTGACCAAGAAATTACGCCCCGGGCCGCAGACATTGACCGGCATGACCAATTCCCGATGGACTTGTGGCGCAAGCTCGGCGACATGGGTGTGCTTGGCATCACCGTCGATGAACGCTATGGTGGCGCAGGCTTGGGGTATTTGGCACATATTGTGGCCATGGAAGAAATATCCCGCGGATCAGCGTCGGTGGGGCTTTCTTATGGCGCGCATTCCAATTTGTGTGTGAATCAGATTTTTCGTAACGGCTCTCAGGAGCAAAAAGATTGCTACCTGCCAAAGCTCATCTCAGGTGAATGGGTTGGGGCGCTTGCCATGAGTGAGCCCAATGCAGGCTCTGATGTCGTGTCGATGAAAACCCGGGCCGATTTTCGCGGTGATCACTGGGTGCTCAACGGCAGCAAAATGTGGATTACCAACGGACCCGATGCCGATGTGATTGTGGTCTATGCTAAAAATGATATCGAAGCAGGGCCCCGGGGCATCACCGCTTTTTTGGTCGACAAACACGCACCTGGTTTTAGCGTGGCGCAAAAACTAGACAAGCTCGGCATGCGTGGCTCGCACACCGGTGAATTGGTCTTTGACGATTGCATCGTGCCGGCAGATCGGGTGCTTGGCGGGCTGGGCAAAGGCGTGAATGTGTTGATGAGCGGACTTGATTTCGAACGCGCTGTTTTATCAGGCGGACCGCTTGGCATCATGGCGGCCTGCATGGATGTGGTGATTCCTTATGTGCACGAGCGCAAGCAATTTGGCCAGCCGATTGGCGAATTTCAGCTCATGCAGGGCAAGCTCGCCGATATGTACACCACCATGATGGCCACCCGTGCCTATGTTTACGAAGTCGGTCGGCAATGCGACCGAAGCCGCGAAGGTCTGCTCGATGTGCGAAGCTTGCGCAAAGATGCTGCGGGTGCGATCTTGTGGGCCGCCGAAAAGGCAACTTGGATGGCTGGTGAAGCGATCCAAACCCTTGGGGGTAATGGCTATATCAATGACTACCCCACCGGGAGGCTTTGGCGCGATGCCAAGCTTTATGAAATCGGCGCCGGAACGTCAGAAATCCGGCGCATGCTGATCGGCAGGGAGCTTTTTGCCGATACGCGTTAAATCAGCGCAATCTAACTTTGGAGCACACAAACCATGAACCCTACACCCGCAACCTCCGCTCAAAGCGATCCGGTTGTTATCGCCTCGGTCGCACGCACACCCATGGGCTCGATGCTTGGCGATTTTGCAAGTCTTGCAGCCTATGACTTGGGAGCTGTGGCGATTGCCGCAGCACTTCAGCGCGCGGGCATTGCTGCCGATCTGGTCGACGAAGTCATCATGGGTTGTTGCCTAATGGCCGGCCAAGGGCAAGCACCCGCCCGACAGGCTGCGCTCAAAGCAGGCTTACCCACCTCGGCAGCTGCGACGACGATTAGCAAAATGTGTGGATCGGGTATGAAGGCAGCCATGCTTGGCCATGATTTATTGCTTGCGGGAAGCGCACAAGTCATGATCGCAGGCGGCATGGAGAGCATGACCAATGCGCCGCATTTGCTCATGAATGCCCGCAAAGGCTACCGCTACGGCGCATTCACAAGCTATGACCATATGGCTGTCGACGGTCTTGAAGACGCTTATCAACGCGGCAAGGCTATGGGGGTGTTTGCCGAGGATTGCGCAAGCAAGTACCAGTTCAGCCGTCAGGCGCAAGATGCGTTTGCGATCAACTCGACGGAGCGTGCCAAAATGGCCAACGAAGACGGCAGCTTCGCTTGGGAAATCGCCCCGGTAAGCGTGCCCGGCAAAAAGGGGGAGCAGCAAATCCTGCGTGATGAGCAGCCTTTTAAGGCCCAACTTGAGAAAATCCCTGGGTTGCGCCCGGCCTTCGTTAAGGATGGAACCATTACTGCGGCCAATGCTTCGTCGATTTCTGATGGTGCGGCCGCTTTGGTGCTCATGCGAGAAAGCACCGCAAGCCGTTTGGCTTGCAAGCCACTTGCACGCATCGTGGCGCATAGTACCCATGCGCAGCAACCCGAGTGGTTCACCACCGCCCCGGTTGGCGCGCTCCATAAGCTCTTTGCCAAAACAGGCTGGAGCCCCAAGGATGTTGATCTTTATGAGATCAATGAGGCCTTCGCGGTGGTCACCATGGCCGCGATGCGTGAACTCGATCTTGCGCACGACAAGGTCAATATCCATGGCGGGGCCTGCGCGCTCGGCCATCCGATTGGCGCCTCGGGAGCAAGAATTCTGGTGACCTTGCTTGGCGCACTGCGCAAGACTGGCGGCAAGCGCGGCGTGGCGGCGCTTTGCATTGGCGGTGGTGAAGCCACTGCCATGGCGCTTGAGGTGCTCTGATGCCAGCCGCACTTGTTTTGGGCGCCTCGCGAGGCATCGGACTGGAATTCACACGCCAGTATTTACAAGCAGGCTGGCAGGTGCATGCCACCTACCGCAGCGAAGAACACCGCGTGGGTCTGCGCGACTTGGGTGCGCACCCGCTTAAGCTCGATGTCGGGCAGCTTGAAGATATTGCAGGGCTTGCCTGGCAGCTTGAAGGCGAACAGTTTGATGTGGTGGTGATGAACGCAGGGGTCTTCGGGCCTCGAGATTCCAGCACCCAAAAGCCCCCCGATGATGCATCCTTTGATTTGGTGATGCGCACCAATGTCTTGGCCGCGATGCGCTTGATCCCTGTCGTGATGCCTTGCCTGTCTGCCAAACGCGGGACGATGGCTTTCATTTCATCGCGCATGGGCTCGATTTCAGAAGCTGCCAACAGCTACGGACTCCTTTACCGCGTCTCCAAGGCCTCGGTCAATATGCTGGCAAAACTTGCCCATGTCGACTACAACGCAAGTGGGGTCAGAGTCTTAGCCCTCCATCCTGGCTGGGTCCGAACCGATATGGGTGGCCCGAATGCCGATGTCGATGTCGAAGCTTCGGTTGAAGGTTTAAGGCGGGTGATTAACGAGCCCCTCGCCTATCCATCGGGGCAGTTTTTCGACTACCGTGGTAGCTCACTGGCATGGTGAAGCAAGCGGAAAGCGGCATCGACTTGGACATGATCCGCGAGGCAGTCGCCTCTTACGTCGCTAAACAAATCACTCCTTTTGCAGCCCAATGGGATCGCGAGGCAAGCTTTCCTGCGCAAGCCTTGAAGGGGCTGGCTGAGCTCGGTTGCTTTGGCATTGCCGTGCCTGACCATTTAGGCGGAGCAGGCCTCAACTATCAGGCTCTTGCGGTCATCCTGGAAGAAATTGCAGCAGGTGATGGTGCAACATCAACCATCATCTCGGTCAATAACTGTCCGGTGTGCTCGATTCTGCTTGCCTGGGGCAACCCCGAGCAGCAATCGCAATGGCTCAAGCCCCTGGCAAGCGGTTTAATGCTTGGCGCCTTTTGCCTCACTGAGCCGCATGTTGGTTCGGATGCTGCAGCGATTCGTACGCGAGCACGGCGCGAGGGTGATCACTATGTGCTAGACGGCGTCAAACAATTCATTACCTCAGGTAAACATGCCGATGTCGCGATTGTGATGGCAGTCAGCGACCCCGAAGCGGGTAAGCGAGGCATTTCCGCCTTTCTTGTGCCAACCGATACCCCGGGCTATCGGGTTGCAAGGCTTGAAGACAAAGTCGGTCAACGCGCATCTGACACCGCACAAATTTCACTGGAAGCTTGCAAGATTCCGGCAAGCTTTCGCCTCGGCGAGGAAGGCCAGGGCTATCGCATAGCCTTATCGGGTCTTGAAGGGGGACGTATCGGTATCGCGGCCCAATCGCTTGGGATGGCGCGCGCCGCTTTTTCGGCAGCCCTAAGCTACGCGAAAACACGCGAAGCCTTTGGCGCAGCGATTTTTGAGCACCAGGCGGTGCAGTTTCGGCTTGCCGATATGGCAACGCGACTTGAAAGTGCAAGACAGTTAATTGCCCATGCGGCGCGTTTAAAGGATGCCGGCAAACCCTGCCTCAAAGAGGCTGCCATGGCCAAGCTGCAAGCCAGTGAAATGGCTGAGCAGGTTTGTTCGGATGCGATTCAAATTCATGGTGGCTATGGCGTGGTCCAAGACTTTCCGGTTGAACGGATTTGGCGCGATGTGCGGGTTTGCCAAATTTACGAGGGTACAAGCGATATCCAAAGGCTCTTAATTGCGCGCGCCCTTGCCCAGGAGGATTCGCGTTGAGCCGCATCGAGAGCAAGATCCAAACCAGGGACGCCAGCTTTCAGGCCAATCAAGCGGCCATGCAAGCAGCCTGCGAGGACTTGCAGGCACAACTCCGTTTGGCCGCAGCCGGTGGCGGTGAGGCCGCAAAAGCCAAGCATTTGGCGCGTGGCAAATTGCTGCCACGAGATCGGGTCGCGCAACTGCTCGACCCGGGCGGCGCATTCATTGAGCTCTCGCCCCTGGCCGCTCATGGCATGTACGATGGCGAAGCTCCTTGTGGCGGGATCATCACCGGGGTCGGTTCGGTGCATGGACGCAAAGTGATGGTGGTGTGCAATGACGCAACGGTCAAGGGTGGCACCTACTATCCCATGACCGTCAAGAAACACTTAAGGGCTCAGGAGATCGCCGAAGAAAACCATTTGCCCTGTGTTTATCTGGTCGACTCGGGCGGTGCGAATCTGCCCAACCAAGACCAGGTTTTTCCTGATCGCGAACATTTCGGCCGTATTTTTTATAACCAAGCCAGACTCTCAGCACAGGGCATTGCGCAAATTGCTGTGGTGATGGGTTCTTGCACGGCAGGTGGTGCCTACGTGCCTGCGATGAGCGATCAGTCAATCATCGTGCGCGAACAAGGAACCATCTTTTTAGGCGGGCCACCATTGGTCAAAGCCGCTACCGGCGAAGAAGTCAGTGCCGAGGAACTAGGCGGTGCCGATGTTCACACCCGTTTATCGGGTGTTGCTGATTACTTTGCCGAGAATGACCGCCATGCGCTGTCGATTGCACGCAGTCTGCTCGCAACAACCCCACGGCCCGCCGTATCGGGCAGCGTTGCCGAGCGACTTGACCTTCGAGAGAGCATCGAGCCCGCGTATGACCCACGCGAACTCCATGGCATCATCCCAGCCGACCCTCGTAAACCCTTCGACGTAAGAGAAATTATTGCCCGTTTAGTCGATGGGTCTGAGTTTGAAGCGTTCAAAGCCCGCTATGGCAGCACGCTCGTCACAGGTTTTGCTCACTGGCACGGCATCCCGGTCGGGATTGTGGCCAACAACGGCATTTTGTTTGCTGAATCGGCCAATAAGGGCGCGCACTTTATCGAGTTGTGCTGCCAACGCGGCATACCGCTTATTTTTTTGCAAAACATCACCGGCTTTATGGTCGGTCGCAAGTACGAAAACGAGGGCATCGCCCGTGCTGGTGCAAAGATGGTGACCGCGGTGGCCTGCGCCAAGGTGCCTAAATTCACAGTGATTATCGGTGGCAGCTTTGGCGCCGGCAACTACGGTATGTGCGGTCGCGCCTACTCGCCTAGGCTATTGTTTATGTGGCCCAATGCTCGCATTTCGGTGATGGGTGGCGAACAAGCCGCCTCGGTACTGGCAACCGTACGCCAAGATGCCTTGGCCTTGCGCGGACAGAGCATGAGCGGCGAAGAAATCGAAGCCTTTAAAGCACCGATCCGCGCCCAGTATGAGCGCGAGGGGCACCCCTATTACGCCAGTGCAAGGCTCTGGGACGATGGCGTCATCCACCCTGAGGACACGCGCCGGGTGATTGCCCTAGGTCTCAGCATGAGTTTACAAAGCCCTGCGCAGCTAAGCCGCTTTGGCGTGTTTCGCATGTAATGTTGTTGCTTCGATGAAGCCTCATCGCCCCGCCTGAGCCAGGCATCGACCAAGGAATTGCCATCGTGACCTATCAAACCCTTCAATGTGAGCTCAACCAGGGCGTTGGCCTGATCTGGCTCAACCGTCCTGATCTGCGTAACGCGATGAACGATGTCATGCTCGGCGAACTCACACATGCGCTTGATAACGCGATCAGCGACGATGAAGTACGCGTCATCTTGCTTGCAGGCCGCGGTAAGGCCTTTTGTGCAGGCGGTGATTTGGCATGGATGAAAAAGGCGCGCGCGATGAGCCCAGACGAAGCTCGCGCCGATTCGGGAAGGCTTGCAGGGGTTTTGCGTCTGTTGCACCGAAGCCCCAAACCCACGGTCGCTCGGGTGCATGGTGCCGCCTTCGCTGGCGGCATGGGTTTGGTTGCTGCCTGCGATATTGCGATTGCCAGCGCAGACACCCGCTTTTGCCTCTCCGAAGTCAAGCTTGGGCTTATTCCGGCCATGATTAGTCCTTATGTGATCAAGGCGATTGGCGAGCGTCAGGCAAGACGCTACTTCTTAAGCGCCGAAGTCTTTGAGGCTGCCGAAGCCTGGCGCATCGGATTGGTGCAAAGCATTGTTCCTGAAGACGAACTCGACGGCGCCGTTAATGGCATGCTCGGCCAATTGCTTGCAGCCGGACCGCAGGCGATGGGGCATTGCAAGCAATTGATCGCCGATGTCGCTGGCAAAGTCATCGATGACGCGTTGAGTGCCGAAACCGCAGCACGCATCGCCCAGGTTCGGGCAAGCGATGAGGCCCAAGAGGGTATTGCGGCATTTTTCGAAAAGCGCAAGCCTGCCTGGCTCGCGAGCCTGGACCAACAAACGTGAAAGCAATCCGAAGGCTTCTGATCGCCAACCGCGGCGAGATCGCTTGCCGGGTTATACGTAGTGCACAACAACTAGGCATCCACTGTATTGCTGTCTATTCAGAAGCTGATCGCCACTCGGCTCATGTTGCTTTGGCCGACGAGGCGGTTTTCATCGGCCCCCCAGCGGCGCGGCTCTCTTACCTCAACCAAGCCGTCTTGCTCAAGGCCGCAGCCAACTCAAGCGCTGATGCGATTCATCCGGGTTATGGTTTCTTGTCAGAAAATGCCGGGTTTGCTCAAGCGGTCATCGATGCAGGCATGTGTTTTGTGGGACCTAGCCCTGCCGCAATTGCTGCGATGGGAAGCAAGGCCAAGGCCAAAGCCTTGATGGCAGCAGCGGGCGTCGCGCTGGTACCGGGGTATTACGGCGAGCGCCAAGATGCTGATTTCCTCAAAGAGCAGGCAGCACTTGTGGGCTATCCGGTCCTGATCAAGGCAACCGCGGGCGGTGGCGGCAAAGGTATGCGCCGGGTGGATGAGGCCACTGACTTTGCAGCGGCGCTAGCATCCTGTCAGCGCGAAGCCTTATCGAGTTTCGGTGATGCACAGGTATTGATCGAGCGTTATATCGTCGAACCCAGACATATCGAGGTCCAGATTTTTGGCGACCAGCACGGCAAAATCGTCTCACTACTCGAGCGCGATTGCAGCTTGCAGCGACGGCATCAAAAAGTCATTGAAGAGGCGCCCGCACCGGGCTGGAGTCCGCAAAAGCGTCAGGCCATGAGCATGGCGGCCATCGCCGCAGCGCGCTCGGTGCAATATGTGGGTGCAGGCACCGTAGAATTCATCGTCGATCCAGCCGGTGATTTTTTCTTCATGGAGATGAACACCCGCTTGCAAGTCGAGCACCCGGTCACCGAGATGATTTTGGGTGAGGATTTGGTGGCCTGGCAGCTCAAAGTTGCCATGGGTGAGCCCTTGCCCGCCCATTGGGACCACATCGAGGCCAAGGGCCATGCCATCGAAGCAAGGCTTTATGCGGAGAATCCTCGCCGAGGTTTTCTACCCTCCATCGGGCAGGTTCAATCGCTTTGCTTTCCTGAAGCGGCACAGTTCGATCTGAGTGCGCCAATCCGGATTGATGCGGGCATCAGAGAGGGCGATGTGATCAGCGGGGATTACGACCCGATGATTGCCAAGATCATTGTCCATGGCAAGGATCGCCAACACGCGCTTGCAAGCATGCGTCAGGCGCTTGCCGCAAGCTCGGTGCTTGGCCCCTCAAACAATCGCGCTTTCCTGCAACAACTGATCGCCCATCCCGATGTGCAAGCGGGCCGCTTAAGCACCGCGCTGATCGAGCGTGAGATCGATCATCTCGCGCCGCCGATAAGTGATCAAGAAAGGCTTGAATCCCTTCTGACGATCGCTGCGGCATGGGCACTGAACCAACCGTCAAGCCAATCCTGGGATGCCTTCGATCGCTTCGACGGCTGGCGCCACCATGGGCTACAGGCAAGTGATCCCGCACGCCATCAACTTCGATTGCGTGCCATGGATGATGTGGCCTCTTCGCATGAGGAGAAGATCGACATCCAGTGGCTGCCTGACTTGACCGTATCGGTTCTTGGCCGTTCCTGGCGTTTGCGAGATGGCGACTTGAAAACCACGCCACCCCTAGCCAATCGATCGCAAACGTATCCATCGCAAACCCTTAAGGCCTCAGCCCTTGAACTTGCGGCCAGCTTTGAGGCTTGCGAGCCGAGAGCCTTGCAAGCCAGTCAGGAGACGTGGCCCCACGGCGAAAGCACCATCCGCTTGCGAGCCAGGCTGATTGGGCTCGACCAACAGCAAATCACGCTCGACTTTGCAAACAACAGCAACGCATGGCAAATCTTGCTCGACGACAATCCCACCGAAAGCAAGCAGCAAAGCGAGGGTGCACTTCTTGCCCCGATGCCAGGAAAAATCGTTGCGCTCCATGCCTCCCAGGGCGATCATGTGCAAGCCGGTCAAGTGCTGTTGGTGATGGAAGCGATGAAAATGGAGCACAGCCTTGTTGCGCCCTGTGCCGGGGAATTGGTGACGCTGGCGTGTGGCCTTGGCGATCAAGTGCCCGATGGCGCGCACTTGGCAAGCATCGCAAAGCCCGAGCCGCAATGAGAAGGCTTTAGCATGATGAAGATTGCTGTGGTTTTTGCTGATGAAAAAGAGCGCCTGAATTGGACGCAAGCCCTTCAAGCAGCCTTTGCCGGGTCTGGGATCGAGGCTGAGGTCAGTCCATACAACGCTCAGGCCTCCGCCAACAATCCAATCAAGGCCGACTACGCGGTGGGTTGGTTGCCACCGGCGGCTTTTTTTGCCGCACAACCCCAACTCAAAGCCTTTTTCAATGCCGGCGCGGGTGTGGATGCGATTTTGCGTTCAAAGACGGTTCCGGCCGATCTTGCGATTTATCGACTCGAAGATGCTGGCATGGGCCTGCAAATGGCGCAGTACTGTGCGCTGGAGTGTTTGCATGTCCTCGGGCAGCGCGAGGCCTATGCCGAGGATCAACGACACGGGCGCTGGCAGCAGCGTGAACCGCTTGATGCGCTTGATTATCCCGTCGGTATCTTGGGCATGGGGGTGCTTGGCCAGCAAGTTGCTACAAGCCTTCAGGCGCTTGGCTTTCCGGTGCAGGGCTTCAGACGTCAAGACGATTCACCAGCGAACTGGCAACGGTTTTTGCAGGCCACTCGCATCCTGATCTTGCTGGCACCGCTTACCGAAAAAACCCGCGGGATGATCAACGCCGAAGCCTTGGACCTGCTCAGACCCGGAGCTTGGCTCATCAATGTGGCAAGAGGTCCTCTGGTGGTTGAAGCCGACTTGCTTCACGCGCTCGATCACGGCCTGCTGGCAGGGGCAAGCCTCGATGTGTTTTGCCAGGAGCCGCTCGATCCCTCAAGTCGTTTTTGGCAGCACCCCAAGGTCCGCATCACACCCCATGTGGCGGCGTGCACCCTCTTGCAGCCTGCGGTGAAGCAAATCGCCGCTAAGATCATGCAACTCATCAGCGGCGAGTCTCCAAGTGGAAAGATCGACCGCAAGCTTGCTTATTAGTAAGACCCTCGTGCAAGGACATGGCATGGCATCAAGTCGCAGCGCATCGGCGCAAACAGCTCGCTCAACAAGCCGCCCGGCCGAGGTACTGATCACCGAAGTCGGTCCGCGCGACGGACTACAAAATGAAAAGCAGTTCATTGAACATGGCTTAAAGATCGGCCTGGTCGATCGGCTATCAAAGGCCGGTTGCTTGTCTATTGAGGTCGGCTCGTTTGTTTCGCCAAAATGGACGCCCCAAATGGCAGGCACCGAAGTTGTTTTTGCCGGCATGAAGCGCAGGGCTGGCGGTCGCTACAGCGCGCTCACACCGAACATGAAGGGCTTTGAGGCAGCGCTTGCAGCAGGTGCCGACGAGGTGGTGATTTTCGGCGCCGCTTCCGAGGCTTTTTCGCAACGCAATATCAACTGCTCCATTGCCGAGTCATTGGCCCGTTTTGAGCCGGTTGCGCATGCGGCAAAAGCCCATGGCTTAAGGCTGCGTGCAGCGGTATCGGTTGCTTTTGGCTGCCCTTATCAGGGGGAGGTTAGCCTTGCAAGCGTGCTCGAGGTCAGCCAGCGTTTTGCCGATATGGGTTGCGACGAGATCGGCATTGCCGACACGATTGGCGTTGGCACAGCCGATCAAGTCGGCAAGGTCATGGCCGCCTGCGCTCAAAGGCTGGGCGCTGATTCTTTATCGGGCCACTTCCATGACACCTACGGGCAAGCGATCGCAAATATTGTTGCCTGCTTGGACGTGGGCATTCGCCGTTTTGACTCCTCGATTGCAGGTCTTGGTGGCTGCCCTTATGCCAAAGGTGCAACCGGCAATGTCGCCACCGAGGATGTGGTTTACCTGCTTGAGGGGCTGGGCGTTTCAACGGGGCTTGATCTCGATCAATTGGTCGAGACCGGTCAGTGGATTTGTGAGCAAACAGGCATCCGACCCCAGACTCGCGTTGGCAACGCACTTGCCGCCAAAAAGCGCCACCGCGAGGCTTCAGATGCCGAAGCTGCTGGTGCTTAAGTGGCGGGCTCTGAAGTGGCGGGCCCTGAAGTGGCGCGCTCTGAAGTGGCTGGCCCCTAAGCTGCAAGCACGCGTCATCCAATCAATCCACGGCGGTTTATCTTGGCCAATATAGCGTCACCTTGTATTTCTCTTTGTCGCATGGACCCCACGAGCGGTTTTTGCGAAGGCTGCCTGAGAAACATCGATGAGATCGCGAGTTGGGGCAGTTTGAACGATGCAGCGCGTTTAAAAGTGCTTGCCGCCATTAAAGCGCGGCGAAAGCAGGCACGAGCGTCGAAGCCTGCCCGTGTACTTTGCGATGCATCAAGCCATCCGCAGTGGCCCGATAAGCTTCGCTTTATCCAACGTGATTGGCTCTCGTGTAACTCGGTCTTGATACTCGATGATCAAGAAGGCGCGACACTTTTTGACAGCGGCTACATCAAGCATGCCCACAAAACCCGCGAACAAGTGCACCAGATGCTCGGCAACACGACACTGCGCAGGCTTGTCAACACCCATTTGCACTCAGACCATTGCGGCGCCAATGCCCTTTTGCAGCAAAGTTTTGACTGCGAGCTTCTTGTGCCGGCGGCGAGCTTTCAGGCCGTGCGCGATTGGGACGCGATGTCGCTCAGCTTTCAGGCAACAGGACAACGCTGCCAGCGTTTTCATGCCGATGCGAGCCTGAAGTCCGGCGATAAGATCGAAAGCGGCGGACTTTGCTGGGAAGCGCATGCTGCCCCAGGACATGATCCCGAGTCGCTTGTCTTTTTTGAGGCAAGCCATGGCCTGCTTATCTCAGCCGATGTCTTATGGGCTGACGGTTTTGGTGTGATTTTCCCCGAACTCGAAGGCGAGTCAGGTTTTTCAGAACAAGAAGCGATGCTCGATCTGATTGAGTTTTTGCAGCCCCGTTGGGTCTTCCCTGGCCATGGCCCTGCCTTTGCCGATGTTGATCAGGCGCTTTTGTTGGCGCGAAAACGACTTGTTGCCATGCGCGATGACCCCGCCAAACACGCAAGGCATGCGCTCAAAGTCTTGTTAAAGTTTCTGATGCTCGATTTGGAGTGGGCCGATAGGGCTGCGCTCGATAAATACTTAGCCACCGCCTCGCTGCCAGCCTCGTGCGCTAAACAGATGCAAATGCAAGCCGGGCAGGCGCTTGCTTGGGCCATCGACGACTTGATTGCTCAAGGCCAGTTGCGACAAGTTGGCACAAGATTATTAAACGATTGAAGCATCCCGGCAGACAGGCCCGATGCACATCATGGAAACCACGATCCGACCTGCCAGCAGCGAAGACCTGGCCCGCATCCAGGCGATTTATGCCCACCACGTCCTGCACGGCAGCGCATCGTTCGAACTCGAGCCCCCATCACTTGAGGAGATCAGCCATCGGTGGGAGGCCGTGGTTGGCCAAGGTTTTCCCTACCTGGTGGTTTGTCGTGGCGAGGAAGTGCTTGGCTATGCTTATGCCAACCATTTCCGCACGCGGCCGGCTTACCGTTTCAGCCTGGAAAACTCGATTTATCTTGATCCCGATAGGCGGGGCAAAGGCTTAGGCACCCGCCTGCTTCAAGCATTGATGGTTGCATGCGAGGCCATCGGGGCAAGGCAAATGATTGCGGTGATTGGTGATTCGGCCAATGTCGCCTCGATTGCCCTGCACGCGCGCTGCGGATTTCGCTTTGCCGGTGTGCTGCGTGCAAGCGGCTGGAAACATGGCCGATGGCTCGACACGGTGTTGATGCAGGCCACACTTGGCGCGGGCGATTTATCACCCGGCTATGACGCGCCGCCTCAAGCAGACTGAGTCGTTTCAGGCCTCTGGCAAGACCTAAGCCTGTTGAGGATCAATCACATGCTGCCAGTCGGTACGCTGTGTCAGACGCTCTGGACTGGCTTGACTTAGCGCATCAGCAGGGCGTGAGCCAAGCTTGGCGCGTTGGGCCAACTCGATATACCAATCGGTTCCGAGGCGCTTCCAGGTCAAATCGCGTTCAGTCAGCGCGCGCACCACTTTGGCGGGTGCCCCGGTCACCATGACCGCAGGCGGAATCACTTGGGCGACTTTAACAAGCGTCATCGCCGCGACCAGGGCGTTTTCACCCACGATTGCCTTATCGAGAATGACGGCATTCATGCCGATCAAAGCACCCTCACCGATACGACATCCATGGATCACAGCGCCGTGACCAATATGGCTGCGGCGCTCCATCACACAGTCAAAGTCAGGCAGCGAATGGACCACGCAGTTATCCTGAACATTGGCATCCTCATGCAACTCAATGCGGCCAAAGTCACCTCGGAATACAGCACCTGCCCCCACATAACAGCCTGCGCCGATCCACACATCGCCGATTAAAACCGCACTTGGGTGGACATAGGCGCTCGGGTCGATGACCGGCACCACGCCTTCAAAATCGTAGACCTGCGGCTTCACCTGTGACTTCACCTGTGGCTTCACTTCAACACCGTAGGTCGTGGGCTTCATCGACCAAGTCCACGCTGTGCGCGATCTTTAGCGTTGTGCGCCTCAATCCGTTCACGCGCTTCGCGCCACTGAGCATCATCCCACTCCCTAAGCGCATAAAAATTGCCGCCATGAGCCAGATAGCCTGCACCGTCCATGTAAATCGACTGCCCTGATAACCAGTCGCAACCATTCGACATTAAAAATGTCGCTAAGTGCTGGAGTTCGCGCATGCTTCCAGGACGCATTTGGGGGTTGTTTCGCCGCGAACGCTCACCACCCTCTTCACCGGGGTTTAAGCGTTTACTCATGCCTTCTGTGGGAATCTCCCCAGGTCCAAGGGCGTTGAGGCGAATGCCATAACGCGCCCATTCCACGGCCAGCGATTTGGTCATGGTGGTAATGCCAGCCTTGCTCATTGCGCTCGGAACGGTGTAAGGACCTCCGTTTTCAACCCAGGTGACCGTGATCGAAAGCACCGATCTCATGGGCTCACCGGGCTTCCACCCGCCACGCGATTGAGCCGCCTCAATCCAGCGCCGGCCGACCGCGTGGGTGACATAAAAGCTGCCGTGAAAAACAATGCCAGCGATGGCATCAAAACCACGGGTTGACATCGCCTCGGTGGGGCTAATGAAATTGCCGGCTGCATTGTTCACCAGACCGTCTAATCCACCCTTTTCAAACAAATCGGCGACCATGGCATCAACAGCCGAAGCGTCTCGGATATCGAGGTTGTAGCAATGGACTTTGCCACCGCTTTGTTCGCGCATCGCTTCAGCCGCCTCTTCCAAGACGGTCGCCCGGCGACCACAAATTGCGACCTCAGCACCATGGGCTAAAAAGTGTTCGCACATGGCCCGACCAAGGCCGCTGCCGCCACCGGTCACCAAAAAACGCTTGCCGCGCAGTAAGTCCTGTTGAAACATCGAAGCCTCCGCCAATTAATCGTATTTGCGGGCGTCCTCGATGACCTTACCGTCATTGGCAAGCGCCTGAGCGTCGACAAAACGCAACTCGGCTCGCAACTTCATGACATCGCGAATCGACTGGGTAAGCGCCTGCTCAAGTGCCGTTGAGGTGCCGCCCGCATCCTCGGCCAGCACACAATACAGTGTCATCTCGTCTTGCGCCATTTCCCCAGTGATGACAAGGCGCGCGCGCTTGACCTGGGGATGGCGGGCTAGCACCTGAGCCACCTGCCCAGGATGAACAAACATACCGCGAACCTTGGTGGTCTGATCAGCGCGGCCCATCCAGCCCCGGATACGAATATTTGTCCGTCCGCAGGGCGAAATCCCTGGCATCACTGCCGACAAATCCCCCGTCCCAAATCGAATCATTGGGTAGTGGGGATTAAAACTTGTAATCACGACTTCGCCGACTTCGCCATCGGGCACTGGCTCATCGCTACCCGGACGCACGATTTCAAGAATTAAATCCTCATCAAGAATCATCCCTTCACAAGCGGGCGACTCATAAGCGATCAAGCCCAAATCCGCCGTGCCATACCACTGCAAAACCGTTTCCATGCCTTGGTCACGGAACCATTGACGCAGACTTGGCGGCAAGGCTTCCGCAGCGACAAGCGCCTGCTTTAACGCTGAGATATCAGCGCCAAGCTCTTTGGCCTTTTCGATGAGGATACGCAGAAAAGATGGCGTACCCACATAAGCATCGGGCTTAAAGCTTGAAATTAATTCGAGTTGCTGCTCGGTTTGCCCAACACCAGCTGGAATTACCGCGCAACCTATATGCCTTGCCGCAGCATCGACCATCCAAGCGCCTGGCGTGAGGTGATAACCAAAACAGTTTTGCAAGATCATGCCAGGGCGAATGCCGGCAGCCCATAGTGCACGCCCCGCTCGCCATGGATCGGGGCCTGTACCTTCCGGGTCCATGATCGGGCCTGGCGACATGAAAAGCCTGCTCATCTTGCCAACCGGCGTCGTGTTAAGTCCACCGAAGGGTGGGTCGATACTTTGCAAGTCCTTCAAATCCGACTTACGCAGGACCGGAAGTGCAGCGAGTGCCTTGCGTGAATGAATCGCCTGCGCATCGAATCCTTTTAGTCGCTTGGCCCAGCCCGGCGCCTGGCTTGTTGCATGGGCGATTAATGCGGGTAGGGCTGCAAAGAGAACGGCTTCGCGCTCCTCTGCGCTACGAGTCTCGCGACTATCGAAGTAGGCCGATCCAATATCTAGCATCATCGAAGACATGGTTTACCTGAAAACTAAGCTTAAGAAAGCCAGCGCTTGCGCCGACGGTAAAACTTTGAGTCTTTAAAACTTTTGCGGCCTTCCCCGCTCACACCAAGATAAAACTCTTTAACGTCTTCGTTTTCGGCAAGCGCCTTGGCCTCGCCATCCATCACCACCCGACCGCTCTCTAAAATGTAGCCATAATCGGCATAACGAAGGGCCATGTTGGTGTTTTGCTCGGCAAGCAAAAACGTTACTTTCTCTTTGGTATTGAGATCTTTAACAATCTCAAAAACTTCTTGAACAATTTGCGGGGCCAATCCCATCGAGGGTTCATCGAGCAAAACCATCCGCGGGTTGGCCATCAACGCGCGGCCGATAGCACACATTTGTTGCTCACCCCCCGAGGTATAAGCGGCCTGCGAACTCCGTCTGGTTTTCAACCGCGGGAAATAGTTATAAACTTTTTCAAGGGTTTGGGCGATCGCTGCCTTGCCATCTTTACGGGTGTAGGCACCGGTCAATAAATTATCTTCAATGCTTAAATGGGCAAAACAGTGACGACCCTCCATCACCTGGATCACGCCTCGATCAACCATTTGCGCCGGCGTGAGATTTTCAATCCGCTCACCGCGTAATTCGACAGAACCCTTGGTCACCTCGCCACGTTCGCCTGCAAGCAAATTGCTCACGGCACGCAAGGTGGTGGTCTTGCCTGCGCCATTGCCCCCAAGTAAGGCCACGACCTTACCTTCGGGTACCTGAAGCGATACACCCTTTAGCACGAGGATCACATGGTTGTAAATCACTTCAATGCCGTTGACATTGAGAAAGACTTGACTCATTGGAAGGGTTCCGAAAAACAGTGGTCAGCGTTTCACAAAAAAGCGCGCGCCAGTCGTTGACCATGCCGATGAAGCCCAGCACGCGGCCACCAAGGCTCGCGCCGGGCTTCATGCGAGGGCTTTTACTGACAATCCGCAGCCGTGCGGCGTTGCAGTTTCTTCTCCGTCATGTACTTATCAGCTGAAGCGCGGATCAAGGGTTTAAGAATTTGATCATCGGCCTGATACCAATCAGAGCTAAAGCTCCACTTAGCACCATCCCAGGTGTGCAAACGTGCCCAGGACGCACCCATGTGATCAGCGCAACTGGTTGAGACCGGGCGCATCACGCCGCTAAAACCTAAGGCATCGATCTTCTTTTGATCAAGGTTGAGGTTTTCCAGCCCCCAACGGACTTGCTCGGTGTTCATGACTTTGCCCTTACCGTAACGCTCTTGGGCAGCCTTCACGCCCTCAACACCCAGCATGGCGGAGATCAAGCCGCGCATATAAAGCACCTGGCCAACTTCGTCTTTAGGACCGGTGCCTTGATTCTTGTCGTGCAACGTTGCGAGGATATCTTTGACGACTTTCGCATTAGGCTCAGCACCGTGCTGCATCGCGAGCGCGTTATAGCCTTTGGCATTGGCACCCACATCTTTCACATCAGGTTCGGCACCCGACCACCAAACACCATACATTTTGTCGCGCGGAAAGCCGGTTGCTACAGCCTCTTTAAGCGCGGCAGAATTCATCACACCCCAGCCCCATAACAGCACATAGTCGGGGCGGCTTTGACGAATTTGCAGCCAGGTCGCTTTTTGCTCAACGCCAGGATGTGCCACCGGCAAGAGACTCAGGTCAAAGCCATGCATTTTGGCGCGCTCTTGGAGCAATGGAATTGGCTCTTTGCCATAGGGCGAATCGTGATAAACGAGTGCAATTTTTTTACCCTTAAGCTTATCGGGGCCGCCTTCTTTCTTGGCAAGATGCTGAATCAGCACATCGGCTGCGGTCCAGTAAGTACCCAGCAGCGGAAAGTTCCAGCGAAAGGCCATGCCGTCAGCCGAATCAGCGCGCCCATAACCCGCGGTAATCAGCGGAATCTTATCGGTGATCACCTTATCGGTCAGCGCAAAGGTAATGCCGGTGGATAGCGGCTGAAACACGGTAGCACCCTTGCCTTTGAGGCGCTCGTAGCACTCCACACCCTTGTCGGTGGCATAGCCTGTTTCGCACTCTTCAAAGCTTATCTTGACCCCGTTAATACCGCCTTTGGCATTGACATATTTCAAATAGTCCACATAGCCATTGGCAAAGGGCACACCGTTTGGTGCATAGGCACCCGTGCGATAAACCAATACCGGAAAGAACTGCTCCTTGGCTTGCGCCAGAGCACTCGTGACGCCCAGTGTGGCGCCTAAACTCGCAGCGGCCAATCCTGCTGCAAATGCCATCGATCTCAACTTCATGTCAGCCTCCAGTTCAAACGTTCAGTTCAAAAATTGTGGTGTTTGGGCTCTTGGATGCCCCTTTTCACCGGGTTTGCAAAACGACGCGATGACTTGCCAGCCTGATTCAGTGAGGAAAAGGCCAAAGTCTCAACTTTTCTTTACCGATCGACCATAGTCTTGCCAGCCCATGGGGTTCGACGATCAAGAAAAATACAATCAATGCCCCAAAAATCATAAAGGTGAGATGCGAGGCCAGCGCGGTATCGATAGGAATGCCGAACCAATTAGGGATGTTATCAAGCACGATCGGCACCATCACGATAAAGGCTGCGCCAAAAAAACTTCCCATGATCGAACCAAGCCCACCGATGATCACCATAAAAAGTAGATCGAACGAGCGGTTGATGTTGAAGGCGGCCGGCTCCCACGAACCCAAGTGCACAAACCCCCATAAAGCGCCTGCAACACCCACGATGAAGGAACTCACAGCAAAAGCTGTGAGTTTTGCGTAGACCGGTCGGATACCAATCACTGCCGCTGCCACGTCCATATCGCGGATGGCCATCCACTCGCGGCCGGTGTGACCACGCACCAGATTTTTTGCCATTAAGGCGAAAATCACCACAAAGCCAAGACAAAAAAGATACTTATCGATCGGGGTATCAACCTTCCATCCGAAGACCATCAACTCAGGCACGCTCACCGATCCTGAAGCCGAATCATTGGTCAGCCACTTAATACGCAGAAATGCCCAGTCACAAAAAAACTGCGCTGCAAGCGTTGCGACAGCTAAATAAAGACCCTTGATGCGCAAAGACGGTATGCCAAAAACCACCCCAAAGGCCATCGCAAAAACACCACCAAGCAAGATCGCAAGGACTGCTGGCATGCCCTCGATTCGAACCAGCAGGTTATAGGCTGCATAAGCGCCGACAGCCATAAAACCGCCTGTGCCGAGCGAGATCTGACCACAATAGCCCACCAAAATATTCAAACCCAGCGCAGCGAGCGACAAAATCAAAAAGGGAATGAGCAAAGCTCTGAAAACATATTCGCTGGCGATAAATGGCACGACGATGGCTGCCGCAGCGATCAAGGCGAGAATCAAATAACGATCCTGCGCGATCGGAAAGATTTGCTGATCAGCCTGATAACTTGTCTTGAACTGCCCATTTTCACGATAAAGCATAGTGCGCGATTTCCTGATGAAAGTGAGAGCGGTCAGACTCGGTCGATGATTTTTTCGCCGTACAAACCCTGTGGGCGAACAAGCAAAAAGAGCAAGGCAAGCGCATAGGCAAACCAAATTTCGATCCCACCACCGAGCATCGGGCCGATGTAAACCTCTGAGAGCTTCTCGCCCACGCCAATGATGAGGCCACCGACAATCGCACCAGGCACCGATGTGAGTCCGCCAAGAATCACCACCGGCAAGGCCTTTAAGGCCACCTGCGATAATGAGAACTGCACACCCAACTTGCTACCCCAGATAATGCCGGCCACCAAAGCAACAAAGCCTGCAACGCTCCAAACAATCACCCAAATCCGCTCAAGCGGAATGCCAATCGACTGCGCTGCCTGGTGATCATCAGCCACGGCACGCAAGGCTCGCCCTGTACCCGTGTATTGGAAAAAAGCTGCCAACAGTGCCACCAAGGCTGCAGCGATGATTGCAGCGCTCAGTTCCTCTTGGTTCACCAAAATGCCGCCCTGAAAAACATCTTCAAACAAAAACATCGGCTCTTTGGGCAAGCCCACATCAATCTTGTAAATATCTGAGCCAAATACCGTCTGGCCAAATCCGTCCATGAAATAAGTGATGCCCAACGTCGCCATTAATAAAGTCACGCCTTCTTGGTTAACAAGCTTTCCTAGGACAAAGCGTTCGACCACCCAAGCAAGGATCACCATCACCCCCATAGCCAAGATAAAGGCCATCAGATTGACCAAGGCCTTGTGCTCGATACCGAGCAAAGCTGGGATCCATTCGGCAAAGCGTGCCATCGCCAGCGCAGCGAACAAAACCATGGCGCCTTGGGCAAAGTTAAATACCCCCGACGCTTTAAAAATCAGCACGAAACCAAGAGCAACCAGCGAATACAACATGCCAGTCATTAAGCCGCCAATGAAGGTTTCCAGAAACGGACCCATGTTTAACCCTTATAAGACGCGAAAAGACAATTCATGGCCAAGCCTGTGTGTGCCGGTACGGCGATAAAAGGCCTAAACCTCATGCCGCCAGCGCGCTTTATGCAAGCTGCTCACAGGTTTAATGCGAGGTGCCCAAATAGGCGCTGATCACTTCTTCATTGCGACGGACTTCATCGGGCGTACCATCACCGATCTTTTTTCCATAATCAAGCACGACAACCCGATCGGAGATATCCATCACCACACCCATATCGTGTTCGATCAGCACAATCGTGGTGCCAAACTGGTCGTTCACATCGAGCACAAAACGGCACATATCCTGTTTTTCTTCGACGTTCATGCCTGCCATCGGCTCATCAAGCAACAACACCTGGGGCTCCATCGCAAGCGCACGCCCAAGATCGACCCGCTTTTGCAGGCCGTAGGGCAGCCGGGCAACCGGTGTTTTCCGCCAGGCCTGAATTTCCAGAAAATCGATGATTCGCTCAACAACTTCCCGATGTTCTTGCTCTTCGCGTTCTGCAGCACCGATACGCAGGGCCTGCTGAAAAATATTCGTCTTCATTTTCAGATTGCGCCCCGACATGATGTTGTCGATGACGTTCATGCCCTTGAATAAGGCCAGGTTTTGAAAGGTCCTGGCAATACCCATCTCCGCCACTTCCCGCGAATTCATGTGATCGAAGGTCTTGCCGCGAAAGGTAATATTGCCATGTTGTGGTGTGTAGACCCCGTTAATACAGTTGAGCATTGAACTCTTGCCGGCGCCATTTGGGCCAATGATCGCGCGGATCTCGTGTTCGCGCACATCAAAACTGATATCGGTCAAGGCCTTCACCCCGCCAAAGCTGAGCGAGATGTTCTTGACATCGAGAATCACCTCGCCAATCGCTTGCCGGCTCATCAAGCAGCCTTTGCCAAGGCTTGCTGTCGCTTGGCATTCGCGATGCGGAGCGTGGCGCTGACTGCGCCGGTTCGACCGTCTTCAAACTTCACTTGCGTCTCCACATACTGACTGTCTTTGCCTGCAAACATCGCCTCTACCAGCACGGCGTACTTTTGCGCGATAAAGCCTCGCCGAACCTTTCGGGTGCGGGTGAGTTCATCATCATCGGGGTCCAACTCTTTGTGCAAGATCAAAAAACGACTGATTTGCGAATCGGCAAGCTTGGGATCCAGCGCAAGATCGGCATTGGTCCGATTCACGCAATCCTGGATCAAGTCATAAACCTCGGCTTTCGCAGCCAGGTCGTTATAACCTGCATAAGGTAGATTTCGACGCTCAGCCCAGTTGCCGCAAGCCTCAAAGTCGATGTTCACAAAACAGCAGACTTCGGCTTGACCCTGCCCGAAGGCAACGGCTTCTTTGATGTAGGGGAAAAACTTTAATTTGTTTTCGATGTACTTGGGCGCAAACAGGGCGCCATTGGCCAACTGACCCACGTCTTTAGCGCGATCGATAATGCGCAAATGACCTTCCTGGTCAAAGTAGCCTGCGTCGCCGGTGTGGTACCAACCCTCGGCATCTCTAACTTCTGCTGTCGCCTGCGGGTTTTTATAGTACTCACGCAACAAACCAGGGCTACGCACCAGGATCTCACCGCTATCGATAATTCGGACTTCGACACCGGGGACAGGCTTACCCACGGTGTCAGCACGCACATGGCCGTCGGGTTGCACGCAAACCCAAACCGCCGTTTCGGTTGAACCGTATAGTTGCTTGAGATTAACCCCAAGTGAGCGATAAAAAGAAAACAAATCGGGTCCGATCGCTTCGCCTGCGGTGTAGGCGAGCTTGATTCGACTCATGCCAAGCGCATTGCGCAAGGGACCATAAATCAACAAGTCACCCAACTGGTATTGCAGGCGTTCGGCAAAACTCACCGTGGGGTCGCCATCAAGTATGCGACCGCCAATCCGTTTGGCCAAGGCCATATAGTGCTTAAAAAGACTACGCTTGCCGGGCGAGGCGTCTTCCATTCGAATCGTAACGGTTGTGAGCAAGCCCTCAAGCACCCGAGGCGGGGCGAAATAGTAAGTCGGACCGATCTCGCGCATATCGATCATGACGGTCTCTTGCGACTCCGGCATATTGATGGTGAAGCCGTTAATAAGCCACTGGGCATAGCTGAAAATGTTTTGACCGATCCAGGCCATCGGCAAATAAGCAAGTACTTCGTCCTGAGGGCCTAAGCCCTCTTGCTGAGAGACTGTTCGCGAGGGCAGGATCAGACTTGCATGGGTATGCACCACCCCTTTGGGATTGCCTGTGGTGCCAGAGGTGTAAAACATCGCGCAATCGTCGTGAAAACCGCCCGCATCAACCGCCTGGCGAACCTTGCCGGGATTCGATTGTTCGTAGCGGCTACCCGCCTCAAGCAGCGTATCGATCGATTCAATGCCGCTTTGTTGGTAATTGCGCAAACCGCGATCATTGTCATAAATAATGTCGCTAAGCGCTGGGCACTGCTCGCGAATTTCCAAAACTTTGTCGGTTTGCTCTTGATCTTCAACCACCGCAATACGAATCGCGGCGTCTCTGAACACATAAACCATTTCGGCTGCCACCGCGTCCTGATACATCGGGACCGGAATCGCACCCAAACACTGGGCAGCGATCATGCTTGCGTAAAGCCTCGGGCGGTTGTCCCCAATGAGCGCGATATGGTCGCCGCGCTTCAGTCCACGCGCAGCCAAACCTGCAGCCATTTGCAACACCAGGGTTGATAAGGCCGACCATGTGGTGGTTTGCCAGATGCCGAGATACTTCTCGCGTATCGCGGGCGCATCAGGCCGCATGCGGGCGTGGGCGAGCATACACTGCGGAAATGTTAAAGATTCCATCAGTGCCCCAGCTTGAGAAGCTGAAATAGCCGGTTCGGCCATCGTCTCCGTGCTCCTGTGTTGTTGCTGTGATTCGCGGTGTGCGCCACAGCATTTCATTTTTTGGAAACTCGGAGTGTAAGGCTTTGCGCAAAAGCCCGGTTGTCGCCTGTCCGACAATGTCACTTGAGCGACAATCGAATCATTGTTATAACAGGCTTGCACAAACCGCCAACGATCTGAATGCCCTGTATACCGATGTCTCAAACCTGCTTTTGACATGCCTAAGTCCCAGCGCCCGCTTGAACAGTTGCTCAGCGAAACACCCTGGATGGCTTCGCTCCCCGATGAACTCGCCCAACGTGTCTTGCGAGAGACCGTCACGCGCAAAGTGCCATCTCAGGGCTTTGTCTGCCGCAAAGGCGAAACAGTCAGTGCCTGGATTGGCGTGATCAGCGGACTGGTGAAAATCAGTTCGGTATCCGCCGAAGGCAAAGCAGTCACCTTCACCGGTGTACCGAGCGGAGGCTGGTTTGGTGAGGGGTCGATGCTAAAAAATGAGCCGCGACGCTATGATGTGGTTGCATTGCGCGAAAGCCAGATCGCATACCTGCCCAAGGCATTGTTTTTGCACCTGCTTGACAACAGCATTGCCTTTAACCGTTACTTACTCATCCAGCTCAACGAGCGGCTGGGCCAGTTCATTGCTACCGTGGAACACGAACGGTTGCTTGGCCCGGAGGGAAAATTGGCCCGGATCATCGCGCAATTGTTTAATCCCGTGCTCTATCCCGGCAACCGAAGCGAATTACAGATCTCGCAAGCCGAGCTCGGTTATCTCACCGGCTTGTCGCGTCAACGTGCCAACCAAGCCTTACAAAGCTTAGAACAAGATGGTTTGGTCGAAATCGCCTATGGCGCGATCCGTATTCTTGATCTGGAAGGCCTGCGCAGCTACGAAGCTTAGTGGCGCCTGCAGGCCCCGCCGATCGCAGGTATCAGCCAGTCAAACTCCGTAGCGATAAAATCAGTAACGATAAAAGCCCCAGCCCGTTTTTCGGCCAAGCCGCCCTGCCGCGACCATTTCTTTGAGCAGGGGCGCTGGCCGATACTTGGAATCATTGAAGGCTTGATAGAGCACGTCCATCACCGCAAGCTCAACGTCAAGGCCGATCATGTCGCAAAGCGCAAGCGGCCCGATGGGATGATTGCAACCTAAGCGCATGCCTGCGTCGATTTCCTCAGCACTGGCCAGGCCCTCTTGCAGGGCGAAAACCGCTTCGTTGATCATCGGGCAGAGCAGTCGGTTGACCACAAAACCTGCGCTATTTTTGACGCCAATGGGTGTTTTACCGAGAACCCTGGCAAGGGCGGCAACGGTTTGGGCAACGCTTTCACTGGTTTGCAAGCCCGAGATGATTTCGACCAATTGCATGACCGGTACGGGATTGAAAAAATGCATGCCTACAAAGCGCTCAGGCCTGGAAGTGGCGGCGGCAAGTGCGGAGATCGAAATCGACGAGGTGTTGGTCGCTAGAATCGCTTGCGGCTTGGCGATGGTATCGACTTGTTTGAGGATGCTGCGTTTTAAGCCCTCTTGCTCAGTGGCTGCTTCGATAATCACATCGGCCTTGGCGAGCGCTGAAAGCTCGGTTGCTGTGCTTATCCGGCCAAGTATCTGCGCCTTTGCTGTCTCATCAAGTGCTTGCTTCTTGACCTGACGATCCAGCTGCTGGGCGATGCCATGCTGGGCTTTTTCAAGCGCGGGCGCTGCGATATCTTGCAAGACCACCTCAAAGCCCGCCTGCGCACAGATCTGGGCAATGCCTTGTCCCATCGTGCCTGCGCCAATAATGCCAATCGATTGAATACCGATCATCAGCGCCTGGCTTGATGCATCGGACAGTGCGCTGCTGCTTGCTGTGCTCATGGAAAAACCCCCTGGGAAAATGCAATCGCGAGATGATAATGTTTATAGGCAAGGAGAGAGACAAGACGATGAAAGCCACCATGATGCAACAGGCCTTGAGCCTGAATGAATTTTTAGAACGCGCAAAAGCCCTCTACCCCACGCAGCGCATTGTGTCGCGTCTGCCTGACAAGACACTGGTTGAGCACAGCTATGCGGTGTTTGCCCAGCGCAGTTATGCACTGGCTCAGGCCTTGCTCGACTTGGGATTAAAAAAGTCTGATCGGGTGGCCACGCTTTGTTGGAATCACCATGTACACCTTGAAGCCTACTTCGGCATCCCAGCGAGCGGTGGCGTGATGCACACCTTGAATTTGCGGCTTGCGCCCGATGAAATTGGTTGGATTGCGGCGCACGCCCAAGACCGTTTTTTGATTGTTGATGATGTACTGTTGCCACTTTATAAGCAGTTTGCACATTTACATCGTTTTGAAAAAGTGATCGTTTTTGGTTTTGGTGGCCAAAAGACCCCGCTTGAACCCGAAATGATCGATTATGAAAGCCTCATCAGTAGCATCAGCGTGAAGGCTCGGGAAAGCTTTATACCTGTTGCCCACGATGAAGATGATCCGATTGCGATGTGCTACACCTCAGGCACAACCGGTCGGCCCAAAGGCGTGGTCTACTCACATCGCTCGACCGTCTTGCATTCGCTGATCTCGAGCCTGCCTGACTACATCGGCTTATCAGGGCGCGATGTTGTCATGCCGGTTACCCCCATGTTTCACGCCAACTCATGGGGCATTCCTTATGCAGCAGTGATGGTAGGCGCAAGCCTTGTGTTTCCTGGGCCACACCTTGGCCCTGCCGATTTACTCGATCTGATGCAAGTCGAGCCGCCAACGGTGTCGCTTGGTGTGCCCACGATATGGATGTCTTTGATCCAGCTCTTTGACGCAAATCCGGGCCGATGGACGATGCCCAAAGCGATGCGCTCGCTTGTGGGTGGTGCTGCGGTTCCTGAGTCGATGATTCGGGCCTTTGCAGCCCACGGCGTGGCAATCACACAGGGCTGGGGCATGACCGAAACCTCCCCGGTTTGCACGATTTCGGCGATCAAGTCGAATTTGCAAGATCTTGGCCACCATGAACGTTTCGCGCTCCATGCCATGGCGGGGGTTACCGTACCTTTGGTGCAATTGCGCCTGCGCACAGACGATGGCAACGATGCACCTTGGGATGGCAAGACAGTGGGCGAGATTCAAGTGCGAGGTCCAACGATTACAGGCTCGTATCACTTGGTTGATCAAGACCCCGAGAAATTCACCGATGACGGTTGGCTGCGTACCGGTGATGTCGCAAGCATGAATAGCGAAGGCTACCTACGAATTAGCGATCGCACCAAAGATTTGATCAAATCGGGCGGTGAGTGGATCAGTTCGGTGGACTTAGAAAATGCCATCATGGCTCATCCCAGCATTGCTGAAGCCGCCGTCATTGCAATGGCCCATCCGAAATGGACCGAGCGTCCGCTAGCCTGCGTCGTGCTAAAGCCCGAACAAGCGCTTGATGAGGTCGCGATGCGCGAGTTTTTGATCAACAAGGGCTTTGCACGCTGGCAGTTGCCTGATGCTTTTGAGGTGATGGAAGCGATCCCACGAACATCCACGGGAAAATTCTGGAAAGTAAAGCTGCGCGATCAGTTCAACGGCTATCGCTTTGACGGCAGCACCTGAGCTCGATCGGCAACGCATCGCCATCCGATATAAACCACATAAAAATCGGCGGGCTTAAGCGCGCGGTGATCGCGGTGCATCGGGGCAGGTCCGTACCACCACGAACCACCGCGGGTAACTTGCTCGCGGCCGCTACCTGAGTCGACCCACTCCCAAACATTGGCACCCATATCAAAGAGGCCATTCACGCCAGCTCGGCTTTGACCCACCGCTTGATGGCGAAGCGGTGCATTGGATGCCTCGCGATGGTTGGCACCGTCGGGACTATCGCCGGTCGGGTAAGGATAGGTTTTCCCACGCACAAATCCCGCTGGCGGCGCGGCGCGAGTCTCGGTGTAAGCAGCCCGCATCCATTCGGCATCGCTTGGTAAGCGTTTTCCCGCCCACTGACAAAACTGCTGGGCTTCGTACCAATTCACATGCACCGCAGGCTCATTGGCTGCGCCCGGCTTGCCATAGGGTGAGTGCCATACCCAACCAGGTCGTCGCTCCCAGCCAGCGCCCCATTCAAAACCTCCGCCTTCGCGCTCAGCAAGGCTGCGGTAGGCGCTTGCCTGCGCAAAGCGGCGGTACTGCGCAATGCTGACTTCGGTTCGGTCGATCCAGAAAAAAGAGCCATCCTCGCGTTCGATCGCCTGCATGGGTACTTCATCATTGCCCTGGGCTTGGGCTTGGGCTTGGGCCTGGGCCTGGGCATAAGCCTGGGGAAAGCTTTGCACGCAGGCAAGCCCGATCAAGCTGGCGAAAAGGGTCAAACGAGCCCGCGGTAATTGAACACGATCAGTCATAAGCAATCTCACCCTTGGGTATGCCTGCATCGAATGCATGTCGCAACACGCTTAGCTGTTGCTCCAACTCAAACATACGACGATCCCAATAATCGGGTTCTGCAAAGCCAGGAAAGGCGCGTGGAAATGCCGGATCGTCATAGCGATTCGCAATCCAAGCCGTATGCTCGATCAAGCGCATGCTTCGCATGACCTCGATCCAATGCAACTCCATTGGGTCAAAATCGCTGATGCTTCGATAGGCCTGCAACAAGATCGCCAATCCGGCTTCAAGTTCCTCGCCCTGTCCGGAGAGCAAGGGCCAAAGATCGCTGATCGCAGGGCCCATGCGGCAATCATCGAGGTCAACAAAGTGCGGCCCTGCTTCGGTCCAAAGCACATTACCCCAGTGCATATCACCGTGAATCCGCAAGAGCTTAGGCGCTGGTAAGTCAGCAATCACCTTTTGAGCGGTGTTTAAACAGGCACGCGCCGTACCGAGCCAACGATCACAGGCCTGCGGCAGCAGCTTGCGTAAGGCCGCGACCTGATCAATCGCATCAAAAGCGCTTGCAAGTCCGCGAAAGCCTGAGCGGTGATGGAAAGCCTGCCGACGTCCTACCCCATGCAAGCGCGCAATAAAGCGGCCCATGCGTTCAAGAACCTCGGGGCGGTCCATATCCGGGGCTCGACCTCCCTGGCGCGGCCACAAAGCGACGAAGACGGGATCGATCCACATCAAACTGTCACCGGCCAAGTCGCTCGCAGCAAAGCTTTCGCGCAAGTTGATCGGGGCGGCCACCGGTAGCTCAGCCTCGGCCAAGTCATAGGCAAAGCGATGTTCTTCAAGAACTTGTGCAAGGCTCCATCGTCCTGGCCGATAAGCCTTTAACACCAAACTATCGTGCGGCTCGCCCATGGCATCAAACCAGGGCTCATCAAGCCACAGCAGATAAACCCTGTTTTCAAACGAATTAAGCGCCAATAGACGGCCATCGGGCTGCAGCCCCAGTGACTGCAAGCCGTCAAGCATGCAGCTGGGGCCGAAGCGCTCAAAAGGGTGTTTGTTAGGGGTATTCATCAGCCCCAGTGTATCGCTGGTGTCAACGGTGAGCGCAAAGGTGTATCGTGAGGCCACACAACAAGGCGATGAGCAAGCATGCAAACAGCGATCGTGTTACACCACTACCCAGCTAGTCCCTTTGCCGAGAAGATTCGCCTCTTTTTGGGCTACAAAGCAGCAAGCTGGCGATCGGTTGAAATCCCGATGGTGATGCCCAAACCCAAGCTCATGCCACTGACAGGTGGTTATCGCAAAACACCGGTGATGCAAATCGGTGCCGATATTTATTGCGATACGGCGCTTATTCTCGATGAATTGCATCAGCGTCTGCCCGATCCCTTGTTGATTCAAGAAGGCGCACTAAGCGACATCACGCTGGCAGCCTTTGCCGACAGCAGCCTGTTCGCAGCCGCAGTTTCCTGGGTCTTTCAACCAAGCGCCATGGCTGATTTTTTCCGTGGCAAAGACGAGGCCTTTGTGCAGGCTTTTTTAGCCGATCGAAAAGCGTTTCGTGCAGCTTCCACGGCGCCAAGGCCAAGCCTTGGTCAGGCCAAGGATCGACTTGTCATCGCCTTGTCGGGCCTTGAGCAGCAGCTCAGCGATTGTCGAAGCTTTGTGTGGGGGGCATCACCCTCTCGGGCGGATTTTTGTCTTTTTCATCCCTTGTGGTTTGTCCAACAAGCCCAAAGCGCTGCGGTCTTACTCGATGACTACCCGCAAGTGGGTTTGTGGCTCGAGCGCATGAGCGACTTTGGTCATGGCAATCCCGAGCCGATGAGCGCCGATGAAGCACTCGCGCTCGCTACTGTTTGCGAGCCCGCGGCGATTGAAGGGCCTGAAGCCGCGCGCTTGACAACCGCGCAAGCCGCCGAGGGTTTGCAGCTTGGCGCCTGGGTTGAGATCAAGCCCAACGACTACGGCATGGACCCAGTACACGGGCGGCTTTGCTACGCCGATCAAAACAAGCTGGTGATTGCCCGTGAGGAAGCAGGTCTGGGCCTGCTTCATGTTCACTTTCCTCAGTTAGGTTATCAAGCGCAGCCTTCGCAAGCCTAGCGCCAGCGCTAAAGCCCTTACACCCGCGCCAAAGCCCTTACATATTGCGGCGGTACTGCCCGCCCACCTCAAAAAGACATTGGGTGATCTGACCAAGCGAGCACACGCGCACCGCGTCCATCAAGACAGCAAAAACATTGCCTTGATTGATCACACACTGCCTTAAGCCTGCCAACATGGCAGGGGCCTCCTGAGCATGGCGCGCATGGAATTCGGCAAGTCTTGTGAGCTGACGTCGCTTTTCATCCTCGGTTGACCGCGCAAGCTCCAGACTGACCGGGACCGGGTCGGCCTCGGGGCTTCTAAAAGTGTTCACCCCGATAATTGGCAGGCTTCCGTCGTGCTTGAGCATTTCGTAGTGCATCGACTCATCTTGAATCTTGCCTCGCTGATAGCCGGTTTCCATTGCCCCCAAAACGCCGCCACGCTCGGCGATGCGTTCAAATTCTTTAAGCACAGCCTCTTCGACCAAATCGGTGAGTTCATCGATGATGAAGCTGCCTTGATTGGGGTTTTGATTTTTAGCCAGACCCCATTCGTTATTGATGATGAGCTGAATCGCTAGCGCTCTGCGCACCGACTCGGCTGTTGGCGTGGTAATCGCTTCATCGTAAGCATTGGTGTGCAAGGAATTCGCCTGATCGTAGGTGGCAATCAGCGCTTGCAAGGTGGTGCGAATATCGTTGAAGGCGATTTCCTGGGCGTGTAGCGAACGGCCTGAGGTTTGGCAGTGGTACTTCAACTTTTGAGAACGCTCGTTGGCACCATAACGATCGCGCATCGCCACGGCCCAAATCCGCCGCGCCACACGACCGATCACCGTGTATTCCGGGTCCATGCCGTTAGAGAAGAAAAAGCTCAAATTGGGCGCGAAATCATCGATAGGCATCCCACGCGCCAGATAAGCCTCCACAAAGGTAAAACCATTTGAAAGCGTGAAGGCGAGCTGCGAAATCGGGTTGGCCCCAGCTTCAGCGATGTGATAGCCCGATATCGAGACCGAATAAAAATTGCGCACACCGTGCTCAATAAAGTAGGCCTGGATATCGCCCATCACCTTGAGCGAAAATTCGGTTGAAAAAATACAAGTGTTCTGTCCCTGATCTTCCTTGAGAATATCGGCCTGTACCGTGCCACGCAGCTGCGAGAGGGTATGCGCGCGAATCTTTTGCCGCATTTGCTCATCCGGGCTTTGCCCGTGCTTGGCCTCAAACGCTTCCATTTGTTGATCGATCGCGGTATTCATGAACATGGCGAGAATCGTTGGCGCTGGCCCATTAATCGTCATGGACACCGACGTTGATGGGTCAAGCAAATCAAAGCCTGAGTAAAGTACCTTCATGTCATCGAGGGTCGCAATCGATACCCCTGAGTTGCCCACTTTGCCGTAGATATCGGGGCGCAGATCAGGGTCCTCGCCATATAGCGTCACCGAGTCAAACGCGGTTGATAAGCGCTTGGCCTTCATGCCTTCAGAAATCAGCTTGAAGCGACGATTGGTGCGGAAAGCATCGCCTTCGCCCGCAAACATGCGGGTAGGGTCTTCGCCTTCGCGCTTAAAGGGGAAAACGCCCGCGGTGTAGGGGAAAAACCCTGGCAAATGTTCGCGCCTCAAAAACGATAGCAATTCGCCCTCGTCTTCGTAGCGCGGCAGCGCAACTTTGGGAATCACCGTGCCCGAGAGGCTCGTGGTGGTGAGCGCGGTACGGATCTCGCGATCACGAACCTTGGTGAGTTGTTCGCTGCCCTGATAGCTTTGAGCAATTGCCGGCCATTCCTGTAACAGGCTTGCACAGGAGGGGTCAAGCCTTGAGCGACGCACCGTCTCGAGCGCTGTTAGGCGATCGATGGCTTCGCTGAGCGCCTTGTGATCGCTGCGCTCGCCTTGGTCTAGAGCAGGGCCTTCGTGATGCAGCATGGTCGCTGCCTCGCGCAAATGTTGTAGTTCTCGTACCAATTTCACCTGTGCACGGGTCTTGGCGTGATAAGCGCGCAAGCTTGCTGCGATATCGGCGAGATAGCGTGTGCGATCGGCGGGCACGATCATCATTTGCATGCTCGAGTGGCGAACGCAGCTTGCCGGCAGACGCCCTTGCACCAGCGCAAGCCGCAGCCCTTTCGTGCAAAGCGCCTCCCGCAAATGCTGATAAAGCGCGCTTACCCCGTCATCGTTAAAGCGCGAAGCCTGGGTGCCAAAAACAGGCATTTGCTCAGGGCTGCGATCAAAGGCCTCGCGATTGCGCTGCAATTGCTTGGCCACGTCACGCAAGGCATCGGCCGCCCCTTTTCGATCAAACTTATTAATCGCTACAACATCGGCAAAATCGAGCATATCGATTTTTTCAAGCTGTGAAGCTGCGCCGAACTCCGGTGTCATCACATAAAGCGATAGATCAACATGCGGCACGATCGCAGCATCTCCCTGCCCGATCCCTGAGGTTTCAACCATAATCAGATCAAAGCCTGCCACGCGGCAGGCAGCGATGGCATCGGGCAAAGCTGCACTGATTTCACGACCCGCATCGCGGGTGGCTAAAGAGCGCATGAAGATGTTCGGGTGGTGAATGGCATTCATCCGAATCCGATCGCCAAGCAAAGCGCCGCCTGATTTTCGCCGGGTTGGATCGACCGACAGCACCGCGATACGCAATTCATCGTCTTGATCGAGCCTAAATCGACGTACCAATTCATCGGTGAGCGAGCTTTTACCGGCACCGCCGGTACCCGTAATACCCAGCACAGGGCTTGCGGCCGCTTTTTGCGCAGCAAGTCCACGCAAAGCCTGCATCGCCTCTTGCGGCCAGTGCCCCGATTCAATCGCCGTCAGGCTTTGCGCAAGCGCCCGCAAAGCCTTGGCACGATCGCGCTGCAAGAGTGCCTCATGGGTTTTGGGCGCAATTGCTGCAAGATCGCAGGATGCCCGTCGCATCATGTCTTGAATCATCCCGACGAGGCCAAGCTTTTGCCCGTCTTCAGGCGAGTAAATCCGCGCCACACCCCATTGGTGCAGTTGTCTGATCTCTTCGGCCACGATCACCCCGCCGCCGCCGCCAAAAACCTTGATGTGCCCTGCCTCAGCCTCGCGCAAGCGATCGACCATGTACTTGAAGTACTCCATGTGGCCGCCCTGATAAGAACTCACCGCAATACCATGGACGTCCTCTTGCAAGGCGCAATCGACAATCTCGCCCACCGAGCGGTTGTGACCCAAGTGAATCACCTCACAGCCCTGCGCCTGCAAAATTCTCCGCATGATGTTGATCGAGGCATCATGCCCATCGAAGAGCGATGCCGCGGTCACCAAGCGAAGCGGTGCTTTGGCCAAGGACTGCTTAAGCGCTGTAGCCTCAAGGCTTGCAGCATGCATCGGGTGTGAGAGATCGGTCATCAACTTTCTCCGAATGAGCGAGGCCTTCCGACACCGACAAGCGAAACACGCCCGCGTTGACACAAAGCCATCGAAACCATGCAAAACTCAGCATTCATACAGCACGCAGCAACGAAGCCCACCTCAGGCACGCTTAACGTTCCCCCTCGCCATTATCTCAGTAAGATCGATGCCAATACCTTCACCCGATCAATGCCCTGCGCTTTGCGCCTTAAGCGCCGATTATTTCCAGGCCTTAAAGCCCTTGCATGCCGGTGAAGGCGCCCCCTGGGGGGGCGTTCACCAAGGACTTGCACTGTTGGTGCTTGCCAGACCCGAACAGCACAATCGCCTCGATCCGGCCGATGTCGACGCCATGCAGACCTTTTGGGGCCGTTTGCAAGATGCCAGCGTACTCGTGATAACCGCGATGGGCAATCAAACATTCAGCAGTGGTTACACCATCGAGGCCATTGTTCAAAACCTTGACGATCGTTTTGAGCAAATGCTGGATGGGCTGGAGTCGCTGCCCTTGCTGAGCATTGCGGCGCTTAACGGCAGTGTTTACGGCGGTGGCACCGATCTGGCGCTTTGCTGTGATTTGCGCTTGGGGCTTTGTGCAAGCCGCATGTTTATGCCTGCGGCCCGTTTTGGCCTGCACTATTACCCTGGCGGTCTGCGTCGTTATGTGCAGCGCCTGGGCTTGAGTGCAGCCTCCATGCTGATGTTGACAGCGCAAACCATCGACGATGCATGCATGCTGCGTATCGGTTTTTTGCACGAGCGCCATGAATCACACCAAGCCCTCAGTCAACGACTGACCGTCTTGATAGAGGCCCAAATGGCCAACGATGCTGCGGTTGTTGCCGCGATGAAGCGCGACCTCGCGTCGCTTGCCGCAAACCGCTTTGACCACGCAGCTGCCCGCGAATCCTTTGTATCAAGCCTTCAATCGCCCTCGCTTGCACAGCGCCTGAAAGCGGCTGGCGAGCGTCGCAGCAAAAAGAGCGCTCGCTGAACGTCGCGCACCCGATCAGGCCCGCGCGAAACGATAAATAGCCTGTGTGGCCCGCAGGGGCGCTAGCCAATCCACTGCTTTGCCATTGGCGAGAAAAGCGCGTTGCAAAACCACGAGACCCAGCTTGGCAAGCAAGTGCTCAAAATCGGCCGGGGTTGATAAATGCAGATTCGGGGTGTCGTACCACTGATAAGGCATTTCCCGGGAAACCGGCATACGGCCCTGCAGGATTGAAACGGCGTGATACCAATGGCCGAAGTTCGGGAAAGAGACGATACCTTGTGCGCCGACGCTGGACATCTCGGCCAGCACCTGCTCGGTTTGATGGGTCGCCTGTATCGCCATCGATAACACGACCACATCGAAGCGGCCCTGCCCAAACATCGATAAACCCTTTTCGATATTGGCCTGGATCACATTGACCCCGCGCTTCACACAGGCCAACAAGGCCTGATCATCAATTTCCACACCATAGCCACGCACCGCGCGCTCGCGTTGCAAAACATCAAGCAATAAACCATCGCCGCAACCCAAATCGAGCACGCGGGCACCCGGCTCGATCCAATTGGCAATCAGGGCGAGGTCTGGCCGCAGTGGTTGGCCCTTCATTCGGCAAGCCCAAGGTTGGCCGCCATGCGCTCGGCATAGGCGCGCAAAAGTTGGTGGTATTGCGGGTTATCGAGCAGGAAGGCATCGTGGCCATGGGCTGCCTCGATTTCGGCATAAGTCACCTCCAAATCGCAGGCAAGGAGCGCTTGCACAATCTCACGGCTTCGTTCGGGTGAAAAGCGCCAGTCCGTGGTGAACGATGCCACGAAAAAACGGCAGCTTGCCTGCGCCATGGCCTTGCTTAAATCACCCCCGAAGGCGCGTGCCGGATCAAAATAATCAAGCGCCCGGGTGATGATCAAGTAGGTATTGGCATCGAAATAGCCAGCAAACTTCTCGCCTTGATAACGCAAATAGGATTCGATCTCGAATTCGATATCGAACGTATATCGATAAGCCTCTGTTGATTCCCGGCCACGCAAGAGGCGACCAAAGCGTTCCGCCATCACATCGTCGGACAAGTAGGTGATATGACCGATCATGCGCGCCACTTCCAAGCCGCGCCTCGGTACCACGCCGCTGTCGTAAAAGCGCCCACCATGAAACTCGGGATCGCTGATGATCGCGCGTCGGGCGACTTCGTTGAAAGCGATGTTTTGCGCAGACAGCTTCGGTGTCGAGGCGATGCAAATGCAGTGCGCCAAACGCCGCGGATAAAGCAGACTCCAGGCGAGCGCTTGCATGCCCCCCAGACTGCCTCCCATCACCGCTGCAAAACAGCTGATCCCAAGCCTGTCGGCAAGCCGCGCCTGAGCATGAACCCAGTCCTCAACGGTAAGCACCGGAAAATCGGGGCCCCAGGCCTTGCCGCTGGCCGGGTTGATCGACATGGGCCCTGTGGAACCAAAACAGCTGCCAAGGTTGTTCACACCCAGCACAAAGAAACGATCGGTATCAATCGGTTTGCCCGCGCCAACCATGTTGTTCCACCAGCCAAGTTCACCCGCTTCATTGACCCCGGCAACATGATGCGAAGCATTCAAGGCATGGCAGATCAAGATTGCGTTGGAGCGCTCGGCGTTGAGCTTGCCGTAGGTTTCGAAGACCAGTTCATAGTCGCCAAAGCTTCCGCCGGCAGCCAGCGCGAGGGGCTCGCTGAAGCGCATCCGCTCGGCTTTAACCGGCATCCCTGCTGCATTCATTGCCGCGACGTTTCGGTCATTGTTTCAGGGTCTTCATGCGGGTGTGAGCCGCGCAATAAACTGCGGCAAACGCTCATGGTCTTCGCTTGCAAAAACGCGCTGCAAGCGCGCACTCAGCGCTGCCAAGTCAACCCTCAGCAGGGCTTGTTTCACCCGCAAAAGATGCGCCGGGTGCATGGAAAACTGCCGCAGACCCATCGCAGCCAAAAGCACGGCAGCGCGGGGGTCCCCTGCCATCTCACCGCAGACGGCCACCGGCTTTCCAGCACGTTGCGCCGCGCGAATCGTTTGCTGAATCAGCTTCAACACAGCCGGATGAAAGGGATCGTAAAGCGAGGCCACGTGATGATCAGCCCGGTCGATTGCCAGCGTGTATTGGATCAAATCGTTGGTGCCGATCGATAAGAAATCGAGGCGTTTGGCAAACGTGGCCGCGCAAATCGCCGCCGCCGGAACCTCAACCATGCCACCAACCGCGATCGAATCATCGAACTGCAAGCCCTGCTTGCGCAGCTGCTGCTTGGCCTGCTCAATCCGGCTGAGACTTTGGTCGACTTCATGCGCGTGGGCAAGCATCGGGATAAGAATACGCGCCTTGCCGTGGGCTGAGGCGCGAAGCAGGGCACGCAACTGGGTCAGAAACAACTGCGGCTCAGCCAGGCAAAACCGGATCGCTCGTAGCCCAAGCGCCGGGTTAGGCGCCTGGTGGCTGTCCTCGCCGCTTACCCCCAGGCCTTTGTCTGCGCCCACATCTAGGGTTCGAATGGTGACGGGTCGAGGTGCCATGGCTTCGATGGCAGCTCGATAGGCCCGGTATTGTTCCTCTTCATCGGGCAGACGGCTTCGGTTCAAAAACAGGAACTCCGAGCGAAAAAGACCAATCCCCTGCGCGCCAGCGGCCTGGGCATCGGCAGCTTCGGCCGGTGTTTCGATATTGGCCTGCAAGTCGATCGGCTGGCCATCCAGACTGAGGCAGGGCACATGAACCAGGCGCAACAATCGCTGCCGGTCAAGCACTTCTTGGGCTTGAAGGTTGCGATACTCGCTAAGCATCGCCTCATCGGGCGCCACCACCACAACGCCGCGATGGCCGTCCAGAATCAACAAGTCGTCGTCATGAATCAGCTCGCTTGCCCGTCCTGCACCGACCAGGGCCGGCACATTCATGCCGCGCGCCAGAATGGCGGTATGCGAGGTGACACCACCTTGATCGATCACAAAACCTAAAGCATGGCGCAGCTGCAACATATCGGCTGGCCCGATGTCGGCAGCAACAATCACCGCAGGTTCATCGGCCATCGCATGCGCACTCAGTGAGCCCGCAAGGCGGCGCAACACCCGATCGGCCACCTGCTGCACATCACGGCCACGCTCGCGCAAGTACTCATCTTCGATAGCCTCAAACTGCGCCGACAGTTCGGCAGCCTGCGCTGATAAGGCCCACTCCGCGCACCAGCGTGATTTTCGAATCGCCTGCGCAGCCTCACCCGTCAAAGCGGGATCATCAAGCAGCATGGCATGAACTTCGAGCAAGGCCTTGGCCTCAGGAGGCGCATCAGCGGGCAATTGCGCCGCTACCGTTTGAAGCTCGGTTTGGACCTCCAGCATCGCGGCCTGGAGTCGCGCAACCTCGGCATCGGTTTCAGCGGCCTTGATGTGATAGTGCGGCACGTCGACTTGATGCCCGGATTCGAGCAGCCGCGCACGGGCAACCACAATGCCTGCACTTACCCCAAGACCATGCAGGCTGAACATCAGCTATGCTCACCAAAACCGCTGGCAAACAAATCGACAAGTGCCTTGACCGCCTCAACTTCGTCGGCACCATCGGCCGAGACGATCAAGGTCGCTCCCTGCGGTGCCGCGAGCATCATCACCCCCATGATGCTCTTGGCGTTGATTTTGCGACTGCCTCGCGCAAGCCAGACATCGCACTTAAAGCTGGATGCCAGCTGTGAGACCTTGGCCGAGGGTCGGGCATGTAAGCCGAGCTTATTCACCAGTTTGATTTCGCTTTCGGTCACTACGCCGCCTCCCGGGAAGGGTTGGCCATTTCACAGATCGCATGCTGCCCGGTGGTACTGACCGCAGCCACAAGTTCGGCAAGCTCCATACGCCGATTACCCAGTGCTTTGAGCAGCATCGGCAGATTCACACCGGCAAGCACCTGCACCCGATGAGGCTGGGCCAGTCGTATCGCAACGCGCGACGGCGTTGCCCCAAAACAATCGGTGAAGACCAACAAGCCCGACCCGTCGTTGATTCTCAGGGCCAATTCGCAAGCTGCGCGGAAAGTTACTTCAGGGTCTTCATCGGGAATCACGTCGAGTGCGGCCAATTGAACGGGTAAGCGGCCGAAAACATGCCGCGTGGCACGAATCAATGCTGTGGCGAGTGGCTCATGCGAAATCACCAAAACACCAATCATGATGCGCAGGCCTGTGCGAGTTTTCGAACAAAGAGCTCAGCCACATCAAAGCCGGTTTGATCCATGATTTCTCGAAAACAGGTCGGCGAGGTCACATTGATTTCTGTCAAGTACTCGCCGATGATATCGAGTCCCACCAAAAACAAACCCCGCTCGCAAAGCACGGGGGCCAGGAATTCGCCAATGCGGCGGTCTGCGGCGCTCAAGGGCCGCGCTTGCGCCCGGCCGCCTGCAGCCAGATTGCCGCGCGCCTCGCCTGCCTGTGGAATTCTGGCAAGCGCGAAAGGCACAACCTCACCTCCGATCAACAAGACCCGCTTGTCCCCATCGCGAATTTCGGGGATGTAGGCCTGGGCCATCACGCTGCGGCGCCCAAACTGCGCCATGGTTTCGAGAATTACCGACAAGTTCGGGTCATCGGCACGCGCCTGGAAAATCGAAGCCCCGCCCATGCCATCCAGGAGCTTAAAAATCGCCAAGCGATGATGCTGAACAAAAGCACGAAGCCTTTGCGGGTCGCGGCTCACCAAGGTGTCGGCAATAAACTGAGGAAACTCAAGAATCGCGAGCTTTTCATTGTGATCTCGCAACATTTGCGGGCGGTTAAACACCTTGGCCCCTTCCCGCTGCGCCTGCTCGAGTAACAGCGTCGCGTAAAGAAACTCCAGATCGAAGGGCGGATCTTTACGCATCAGGACGGCATCAAAGTCGCTCAGCAATCGCTCCTTGGCCTCGCCCTGGGCATACCAACGTGGGTTCTTCAGTGCCTTGGCACCCGGCGAAAGGCTTTGCAGGGTGATCGCCCTGCAATGCGCGTAGATGCGTTGCTTGCTCGCGTAAAGATCGCCAAGTTCCGCAACCCAGATCCCATAGCCCTGCGCCTGGGCTGCCTGCATCATGGCGTAAGTGCTGTCCTTCTTGATCTGGAAGCTGCTGATCGGGTCTACGATAAAAAGCCATTGCATGGCGCTTCTCTCCGGAAAGCGATGGTCTTGCGCTTAGGCGTCCGCCTGAGCCGGGCTTGGACGCTCGCCTGGCTCAGTTTGCTCCAATTCAATTGATGCCGCCAGCAAAGCCAAACGGGCAACCACCCCATAAGCGTAAAACCGATTGGGTGCGGCCTCAGGTGGTGCTTTGCCATCGGGCAAGATGCACGAGGTTTCAAAAGGCAGCGGCACAAAATGCATCCCCGGCGCATTGAGGCTTTCCTGGCGGCTACGGCTTTGGTGAACACGGTAAAAACCCCCCACCACATAGCGATCGATCATGTAAACAACCGGCTCAGCACTCGAGCCCTCGAGTTGCTCAATGGTGGGTACGCCTTCTTGCAGGAGCACCTGGCTGACCTCAAGGCCTTCCTTGACCACCGCCATTTTATTGCGCTGTTTGCGATTCAGATTCTTGACTTGCGAGGCGTCGTTCACCGACATCACGCCCATGCCATAGGTGCCAGCGTCAGCCTTCACGATCACAAAGGCTTCTTCGCTGATGCCATACGCCTTGTACTTGCTGCGAATTCTTCCAAGCAAGAGATCAACCTGCTCGGCCATACATTGCTCGCCGGTACGTTCATGAAAATTAACGTTTTCACACAAGCCGAAATAAGGGTTGATGAGCCAGGGATCGATATGCAGTAATTGCGCAAAATCTTCAACAACCTGATTAAAGGCTGCAAAGTGATTGGATTTGCGTCGCACGGCCCAGCCTGCATGCAAAGGCGGCAACAAGACTTGCTGATCGATCCCTTGTAACAGCTCGGGAATACCCGCCGATAAATCATTATTGAGCAAGATCGCGCATGGGTCGAAATCTGCCAGACCCAGTCTTGCCGATCCGTTGGCGTTTTCCTGGCGGATTAATGGCTCGAGCAATAGGCTTTGCCCATTGGGCAACTCAAGCGGCGTGGCTTGTGTGATCTCAGGATTGAGGCTGCCAAGACGTACCTCCAAGCCGGTCTGGCGAAGAATTCCGGCAAGCCGCAGCACGTTCATCAGGTAAAAGCTGTTTCGACTGTGATTCTCCGGGATTAACAGCAAATTGCGGGCGTCAGCACAGTACTTCTCAATGGCGGCCATCGCAGCCTGGATCGCAAGGGGTAGCATCTCGTCGGAAAGGTTGTTGAAGCCACCCGGGAAAAGATTCATATCCACCGGCGAGAGCTTGAATCCGGCATGCCGCAAATCAACAGAGCCGTAAAAGGGCGGGGTGTGTTCCTGCCAGGCAAGCCTAAACCAGCGTTCGATCGCAGTCGAGGCCTCGATGATTTGCTGCTCCAGCGCCAGCAAGGGCCCGTTGAGCGCGGTCTTTAAGTGGGGAACCATGGGCATGCGCCTTTTAGAGTACCGAGCCCGCATTGTAGTTGGCAGGCACTCCCGAAAAAAACCCCGCCACAAGGGCGGGGCAAGACGCAAGAAGAAACCAGGAAAATTGGGCAATAGCTTGTCGCTAATCAGCCTCAGTTACGGTACGCCGATTCGCCATGTGAGGCGATGTCAAGCCCTTCGCGCTCTTGCTCATCGCTCACGCGCAACCCGACGATCACATCAACAATCTTGTAGGCAATCAAGGACACGATCGCTGACCAGACCACAGTGACCAACACCGCTTGGGTTTGAATCCAAAGTTGCGATGCAATCGAATAGTCAGGTGAGGCTGCATTGGCCACGTAATCGAAAATCCCGGCGCCGCCAAGCGATGGCGCAGCAAAGACCCCTGTGAGCAGTGCGCCGACGATACCGGCAACCCCGTGAACACCAAACACATCCAGACTGTCGTCAGCACCAAGCATGCGTTTGAGTCCGCCGACTCCCCAAAGCGCCGCCAGACCAGCCACCAGACCAATGACAACCGCGCCCATCGGACCAACAAACCCGCAGGCCGGGGTGATGCCGACTAAGCCGGCGACCGCACCCGAGGCGGCCCCCAACATCGAGGGTTCGCCTTTGGACATCCACTCACCGAGCGACCAGGCGAGCAATCCGCAGGCCGCTGCCACCAGGGTGTTGATGAAAGCCATGCCGGTCACACCGTTGGCCTCCAAATTCGAGCCGGCGTTAAAGCCGAACCAACCCACCCAAAGCAAACAGGCGCCGACCAGCGTGAGCGGCAGCGAATGAGGCGCCATCGCTTCCTTGCCAAAACCGATGCGCTTGCCGATCAAGTAAGCACCCACAAGTCCAGCCACGCCTGCGTTGATGTGCACCACCGTACCTCCCGCGAAGTCAAGTGCGCCTTTTTGCCACAACCAGCCTGCGGCAGCGGTCACCGATTCCAGCGTCTTGGGGTCGCTGATCGCATCCGGCCCGTCCCAGAACCAGACCATGTGGGCGACCGGAATGTAGCCAAAAGTGAACCATATCACGGAGAACAAAAGCACCGCGGCAAACTTCACCCGCTCCGCAAATGCGCCCACAATCAGCGCGCAGGTAATCGCTGCAAAGGTCGCCTGGAAAGCCACAAAAACAATTTCGGGGATATAAACCCCTTTACTGAAGGTTGCTCCCGCCGAGTCCGCCGTCACGCCAGCCAAAAAGAGCTTGTCGAGCCCACCAATAAAAGGCGAGCCTCCGGTGAAGGCAAGGCTGTAGCCATAAACCACCCATAAAACCACGATCAGAGAAAACACCGTGCTGACCTGCATCAGTACCGACAAAACATTTTTCGCCCGCACCAAACCGCCGTAAAAAAGCGCAAGGCCTGGCACTGACATCATCACCACCAAGAGCGTGGCCACCAGCATCCAGGCGGTATCGCCCTTGTTGGGCGGGGGAGGTGCCGAAGCTTCCGCTTTGGCCTCAGCGGCCTCGGCCTTGTCCTCGGCTTTGCCCTCTGCCTTCGCTTCAGCATTGGCCTTAGCGGGCTCAGCAGCTTTTGCCTCGCTTGTCGCTTCGGCCTTTGCGGGCGCTGCGCTTGGTGTTGACTGGGCAAGCGCCTGGCTAAACGGCGCAGCAAAGATTAAGAGACCAAGGGCAAGCACAAGGGCCCAGCCTGCTTTGAAGAGCTTTTTCATTTCAATTCCTTTCGCGTTGAATAGCGCTCAGCGCCCTCAAATCGCCGACTCACCGGTCTCGCCGGTACGGATACGAATCACCTCGTCAAGGCTGTAGACAAAGATCTTCCCGTCACCGATTTTTCCGGTGCGCGCAGCCTTTTCAATCGCCTCGATGGCACGTTCGAGCAAAGCTTCCGGAATTGCGACTTCGAGCTTGACCTTGGGAAGAAAATCCACCACATACTCTGCCCCCCGATAAAGCTCGGTATGCCCTTTTTGACGCCCAAAACCCTTCACTTCGCTCACCGTAATGCCTTGGACGCCGATTTCCGATAAAGCCTCGCGCACTTCATCAAGTTTGAAAGGTTTTATTACCGCCGTGATCAGTTTCATGCCCGCCCCCTAGAAGTTGTACTTGGCAGAGAGCACGACGGCAGATTTGCCTGCAAACTTGCCATCAGCCCGATAGGCCATTTCATCTTTGGCGTCCACGCCGATGAGACTCAGGCCAAGAAGAAGACCCGAGACATCTTTGGTGATGGCAATCGAATAATCGGTATAGTCGGCCGTGCTGTTGTTCGCCACCCTTTGACGCCCGAGGTGGGGCACAAGCGTCCAGCCGCTGCCCATGTCAAAGCTGGCGGACAAATCAAAATAGCCGCTACCCGAGGAATCCTTGAATCCAAACAAACTCGTCAACGCGTGGGAATACTTCGCCGTAACTGGCCCGAAAGTCAAGGCACCGTAAATTTCAGTGGTGTTGGCGTTGTCGAAGCCAGGCACGTTTCCGAGGGTGTTGCCCAGGTATTGGTAACGTAACAGTCCCACATCGGCCACAACATCCTTGGCAATCTCGGTCTTATAACCACCGTATAAATCGACCTCCGAAGAACCCTTGGCGCCCGCGTCCTTGATCCACTTGATATTGGTTGCCCATACGCCTGCATAAAGCCCGTTTGGCAATCCTAGATCAGCACCGACCTGCAAGGCTGGTCCGAAACGTGTTTGGGTGATGCCGCGATAACGGTAATCGCTCACAACCGCCGCATTGCCAGTCA
>Ga0214917_10000500_pt1 | contig 51606 bp, 53 predicted proteins | sample LL_1208_BB_MetaG_FD_177983 | JGI IMG/M metagenome (GOLD analysis project Ga0214917, IMG submission 177983) | Freshwater microbial communities from Lake Lanier, Atlanta, Georgia, United States - LL_1208_BB | ecosystem: Environmental > Aquatic > Freshwater > Lake | place: USA: Georgia | collected... | reverse complement strand
AATGAAAAATGGAAAATGGAAAATGGAAAATGGAGAATGGAGAATGGAGAATGGAGAATGGAGAATGGAGAATGGAGAATGGAGAATGGAGAATGGAGAATGGAGAATGGAGAATGGAGAATGGAGAATGGAGAATGGAGAATGGAGAATGGAGAATGAATTATCGGCAATCGCCTACCTAAAAACCATCTCTGCATGCTCTGTGTGCCCTGTGCGAGCTAAATGAAAAAAATCCCTCCACTTCACCGACTTTATCCTGCCTACTTCATTTATACTAGCGTGAACGCTAGTATAAATGACAGGTACCATGAGTATTATTTTTGTCTTTATTGATGGCATCGGCTTAACGAGTGCAACCGCCTACAATCCCTTTGGATTGACGCCACAACCATACCTCAGTCAACTCATCGGTGGGCCACTGTTACTCGATTCCGTCGGGCAATACCCGCGAGCGCGGCTGACTGCCATCGATGCCACCTTGGATTGGCCGGGTTTACCCCAAAGCGGCACCGGTCAAACTGCGTTGTTTGCGGGGATGAATGCGGCCCAGGCGGTACAACGCCACCAATCGCACTTCCCCCCTACTGCGTTACACGGCATACTACGCACCCAAAACATGTTGGCACAGGCGCTCCGCTACGGCACCAGCGCCTTCGCCAATGCCTTTGACGCTGGGTTTTGGCAGGCGATCGAAACGCGCAAACTGCGCCGTTCGGCCAGCGTGATTGCCGGCGAAGGGGCGGGAGTACGCTTCCGCGATGTCAGCGATTTGGCACAGGGGCAAGCCTTGTCGTGGGATATCACCAATCAGGTGATGCATCAGCGCCACCCCGACTTGATTGCCCCCATCGATGCGTTTACGGCAGGCACAAATCTGGCCCTGCTCGCCCAAGCCCATGTCATCACCTTGTACGAAACGTTTTTGACTGATCTCGTCGGCCACGGGCGCACCGAAATTACCACCGCCGACGTGGTTACCCGCATCGATGGACTCATCGGCGGGATTGTAGCCCATCTGCGCCCGTGTGATACCCTCGTCATCAGTAGCGACCATGGTAACTTTGAGGCCCCCCACCAAAAAGGTCATACCACCAATCCGGTACCGCTCTTGGTGGTGGGGGCAGATTGTGATACACTGCACAATATAGAAAGTATTAGCGCGGTAGTGCCAGCCTTGGTGGCGCGCTACCCTTATCATCGCGAGTCAGGACAATGAAGATAGGCTTGCTCTACAATCCGTTTTCAGACACGTGCGTGCGCTTTTCAGAAGCTGCTACCACGTGGTTACGGGCGCGTGGTCACGACGCGTGGCGAGCGGCATCGCATATCGGTCGCGAAGACGACACCCTCGAATGCGTCGATTTGGTGGTGACGGCCGGTGGTGACGGCACCGTGCTGCGCGGCGTACGCTTAGCCGAGCGTTGCGGGATTCCCATTTTGCCGGTGGCACTAGGGCACCTCAATTTTATGGCCGAACTCGAGCCAGACACATTTTATGATGGCATCACCACGGTGCTGGATGGTGGTGGCTGGCGTGACGAACGCACCATGATCGAAGGGGTGGTCGACCATGTCGACGGCAGGCCAACAATGGAGTTTTTGGCACTCAACGAAATCGTCATCGCTCGGCGTGACATCAATCGCATCATCAACGTCGATGTACGCATTTATGATGCGCATCTGACCACTTACCACGCCGACGGCGTGATTGTATCGACGGCGACAGGGTCGACGGCCTATGCCTTGTCGGCAGGTGGACCAATCCTCGACCCACGCTCGAGCAACATGGTGCTCGTCCCGGTGGCGGCCCACATGACCAGCATCAATTCGTTTGTGTTGCACGACGACGCCACGGTGCAACTCACGTTGCGCGGACGCCATAGTGCGGCGGTGTATGCCGACGGCGACGACCACCACCCCTTACAAGAAGGGGACGTGTTGACGATTAAACGCTCGCAACGCACCTGCGCCTTTGCGCGGGTCTATTCCCCTAGTACGTTTTATGCCCGTTTGACGCAACGGATGCGCCGAGGGTAAACACGTTACAATGTCTGGAATTCTTTGCTGTCGCGTTTGCGTGAATTAAGGGCCGGTAATTCGCTTTTTTGGAGCATTTGGGCCACCATATCAAGGAAGATCCGGCGGTCGCTGGCTTTGACCACCGCTTGCTCGTGGGCACGAGCGAGGGCGATGGGGTAGCCTTGGCCGCGCATGGCTTGGTCATAGACCAAGGCATGTACGCGGTCACACAGCGGGGGATCGGTGGCGACCCATTGAGGAATCTCGACACGGGCGATTTCGTTGCCGACCCGCAGATAAAAAAAGTGAATGGCGTGCTCACGGTAGAGCGCTCGGTTGGCGCGGGCCATCGACAGATAAATTGGCCCGCGTTGGCCTTCTTTCAAGCGCTCGCTGTAAATATCGGCGTCGGCCAAATCATTGCAGGGGGTACACGACGGCAGGCGCCCGGCGGCCACATCGCTACAGCGATCGCAGTTGGCGCCTTTTTTGGTGGCGACAGCCACGTCGGGGCAGAGCATCATACGCACCATGCCCATCATTTCGGGCGAACGTGGCCGGCTGATGTACGACGCCACGGGGATGCCTTGGGCCTTGAGTTGGTCGAGGGCGGCCAGGTAGGGGTCGAGGAGGGTGGTCTGCACGATTTCGTCGGCATTAGCGAGATTCCAGCGCATCAATGTACCGTCTTGGAGTGCGATAGCCGGCAAATTACTGGTCAGATATTTGGCACTTAATTCGGCCAGCACGATGCCTTCTTGGGCGTCGCGCTTGGCATTGAGGAGCTGGCCTTCGATGGCGATGCGGCGCATGCCATCGCTGATATAGAGCTCGTCGTCGCGGTAACCGAGGGCTGGTTGTGATGTGAGCACGGCGCTGGGTGTGGTGCCGTATTGCAAAAATACTTGGCCGATGTTGATGAGGTAGCAGACGGCCATACCGTGGCGTTCGACATCGAGCTGGGAGCCGTCAGTGGCGACGAGGGCGTAATCGCTGGGGACGGTGGGCAGATTGCGGCAGGTGTCGAATGCTTCGCTGGCTTGGGCCATCAGCCAAGCGGCACGCTCGCTGAGGGTGACGGCGTCGTTCCAGTGGGATTCGTGGCCCACATGTTTGTCGATGGTTTGTTGCACCAGCATCCGGCGACGACGGCGCTCGCTCGCACCATCGACCACCAGTTTGGTCATATCACGGACTTGATTGGCGAGGAGCATTACGTCGAGAGCCATAGTCGTGCCTCAATCCCGAGCAAACAATCTACCCATATTGTACACAATCCACCACAAGTGCCGACACAACACTGCGGGGATATTGCTGCCGTGACGGCACGAGGGCGCAGGTGGGGGAGTGTGCGTAAGCGATTCACGATGCGCGGGAGTGTTTTTCAGCATAGACATGCGGGGAAGAAGCATGAGGCCACCCACGCACACGCGATTGATTCATTGACGCATATCCTACCCTCATGTATCATAAAAAGAACATTTAACTGTGGCGCATCACACATCAGGGAGGCGGTTGTGACAATCGATTGGGATGACAAATTTGCCCGCGAAGGCTTGACGTTCGACGACGTGCTCATCATCCCGGCGGCATCTGACGTGTTGCCATCGGCGACCAATGTCAGTACCTGGTTGACGCGGGGCATCCGCATGAATATCCCTCTTGTCAGTGCCGCCATGGATACCGTCACTGAGCACCGCTTGGCGATTGCCATGGCGCGTGAAGGTGGTATGGGCATCATCCACAAAAATTTGACGATTGCCGACCAAGTCGAAATGGCGCGCAAGGTCAAACGCTCTGAAAACGGCATGATTACCGACCCCATCACCATGCACCACGACCGCACCGTGGGCGACGCCCTCGACATGATGGCCGACTACCGCATTTCGGGCATCCCGATTACCACCGCCAATGGCGACTTAGTCGGGATTGTCACCAACCGCGATTTGCGCTTCGAAACGGACCGCACTCGCCCGATTAGCGAGCTCATGACGGGTACCGGTCTAGTAACCGTCCCCGAAGGCACCACCCTCGAACAAGCCAAAGAATTGCTCCACAAGCACCGCATCGAAAAGGTGCTGGTGGTAGATCACAATGGACGCTTGTCGGGGATGATTACCGTCAAAGATATCATGAAGCAAATCGAATACCCCAATTCGTGCAAAGATGACCAAGGACGGTTGCGCGTAGGCGCGGCGATTGGGGTAGGTGGTGACTACATCCAGCGCGCCGAAGCTTTGGTCAAAGTAGGCGTCGATGTGCTCTGTATTGACACGGCGCATGGGCACTCGACCGGCGTGCTCAAAAGCATCGAAGCGGTGCGTAGCCACTTCCCGCATGTGCAATTGATTGCCGGCAACATATCGACGGGCGAGGCGGCGCGAGCCTTGTGTGAACGCGGTGTCGATGCCATCAAAGTGGGCCAAGGCCCGGGGAGCATCTGTACGACGCGGGTAGTGAGTGGCGCTGGCATGCCGCAAATCACGGCGATTTCGGAATGTGTCAAGGTGGCCGATCGCTTTGGTATCCCCGTGATTGGCGATGGTGGCATCCGCTATAGTGGCGACATCGCCAAAGCGATTGCCGCCGGCGCGCATACGGTGATGATGGGCTCGATGTTTGCCGGTACCGAAGAAAGCCCGGGCGAGACGATTTTGTACGAAGGGCGTTCGTACAAAATGTACCGCGGCATGGGGTCGATTGATGCCATGCAACAAGGGGGTGGCGAACGCTACTTCCAAAACAGCCGCGAAGGGCGCAAATTGGTGGCCGAGGGGATTGTGGGGCGGGTGCCCTTCAAGGGCATCCTCGGCGACACCATCTACCAATTGGTGGGTGGATTGCGAGCCGGCATGGGCTATGCCGGTGCCAAAGATATCGAAGAACTACGGGTCAAGTCACGCTTTATCCGCATCTCGATGGCTAGTTTGACCGAAAGTCATCCCCACGATATTACCATCACCAAAGAAGCCCCCAATTACGGGCAACGGTGATTGCCCTGAGTCACACACGTTATGGAAGATGACATCGTCACCGCAATCATGCAGCAACTGCCAATGACCCAAGCAATTTATTTGTTTGGGTCGTTTGGTACGCCATACCAACGTCCTACCAGCGATGTCGACATTGCCGTATTGTTACCCCACGATAGTCAGACTCCCTCTGAACGATTCATTGCCCTCCAACAACAGCTCGCACTGATGCTCCAACGGGATGTCGATTTGATTGATTTGCGCAGTGCCAATACGATTTTGCAATTTGAAATCATCGAGCATGGGCGCCGCATCATAGCTCCAGTCCGTTCCGAAAGTGATTTATTTGAAGTGTTGGTTTGTGCGTTTTATCAAAAAATCCACCAAGAACGCGCCGAAATCATCACTGCTGGCCTGCAAAGTGGGAGGTTTTATGACCGTCGATGATGTGCTTTTACAAAAACGGATTAGCATCGAACGTTGCATTCAGCAAGTTGAAAACTACATGTCCCGTCCAAGTAGCGTGGCATTTAACGAAGATTTTCTCCTTCAAGACGCGGTAACGATGAATATACAACGAGCCTGTGAGTTATCAATTGATATGGCGAATCGCGTGATTCGTATGCGAAAATTAGGGGTGCCCAAAGAAAGTCGCGAAAGCTTTGCAATCCTCTATACGGCCAAAATTATCCCCCAACCGATGTATCAGTCACTGGTAGCAATGGTCGGATTTCGGAATATTTTGGTGCACGAATATACCAAACGCAACCCTGACATTTTGCAGGCGGTGATTACCACACACATCTATGTGCTGTTGGATTTCGCCACACACATCATGACCCATGCGCATCAGTCAGATGCGCACGGGTCATGATGGTACAGGGCGTCATTCCATGGAGCCCCGTTGGATCCGCAGCATGCTGCGGATCTAAATGGATTCTACCGTGTCAAACCCGGCCTCGTTGATGGCGGCAATGATGGCGGGTTGGGCCACGTTGTCGTGCGCAATGGTCACCATTTTGGTGGGAATATCGACGGTGACGGTAGCCACGCCGGCGATTTCTTTGACTTCATTGGTGATGGCACGCACGCAATGGTCGCACGAAATATCTGGCACGTGGAATTGTGAGGTGGTCATGATGGTCTCCTTATGATAAAAAACCGCCCGCTCGTCAGATTTCACAGAACGGTAAATGCAGTATAGAATGATGCTATTACGGCGTCAATCAGTGAATAGCAACAACGAGGAATAGATGACACATGCGGTAATTGGCGTCATCGGGGGGAGTGGGCTGTATAGCATGCCCGGCCTCAGCGATGTCGAAACAGTACGGCTCACCACACCCTTTGGCGAGCCAAGTGATGCCTATGTGATTGGGACGATTGCGGGCACGCGGGTGGCGTTTTTGCCACGCCACGGCGTCGGACATCGCCTCAGCCCGAGTGAAGTACCCGCCCGGGCCAACATGTACGGCTTCCGGATGCTGGGGGTCAAATACGTGATTGCGGTCAGTGCCGTTGGTAGCCTACGGGACGATTATGCCCCGGGGCATATCGTCATCCCCGACCAACTCTATGACCGCACCAAAGGCATCCGCCCCAGTACGTTTTTTGGTGAAGGCATAGTAGCGCACGTGGCGTTTGACAAACCCTTTGATGGCGAATTGTCGAACCGTCTCGCCGCCGCCGCCACCGCCGCCGGCGCAACCTTCCACCGCGGCGGGACCTATGTCTGCATGGAAGGACCACAGTTTTCGACCATGGCCGAAAGCAACGAAAATCGCCGCCGCGGCTTTGACCTGATCGGCATGACGGCAATCCCCGAAGCCAAGCTGGCGCGTGAGGCCGAATTGGCCTATGCCATGCTGGCACTGGTTACCGACTATGATTGCTGGCACCCCGATCATGATGCCGTCACCGTCGAAACGGTGGTTGCCACTATGCACGCTAATTCCAGCATGGCCCAAGAAATCATCCGCCAAGCCATCCCACGCATTGCCCCTGGGTTCGACAGCCCGGCCCATCACGCCTTGGCGATGGCGATTATGACCAATCCCGACGTCATCCCGGCCGAACGCCGCGCCCAATTGGCCCTTTTACTCGACCCCTATATGAAAAAGTAATAGTAGCATGACACACGAACCCAAACCAGTCGCCATGACGATTATGGCACACCCCGACGATGCCGAATTTAGTAGCACCGGCACATTGCTCACGTGGATCAACGAGGGATACGACGCCTACATCTGCGTCATTACCGACGCTTCAGCTGGTGGCTCCGATGATGCCACCGACCTTAGCCCAGCCGCCCGCCAAGTGACCGTCGATACTCGCAAAGCGGAGCAACTCGAGTCAGCCCGACGCTTGGGGCTCAAAGGAGTCATCCACCTCGATTACCCCGATGGACGGCTCTACCCCACCTTGCAACTACGCAAAGACTTGGTGCGGGTGTTGCGCACCTACAAGCCCTCACGGGTGATTTGTCAATCACCCGAACGATTTTGGGGCACACCGTTGGGGATTGCCCGCTACCATCCCGACCATATCGCCGCTGGAGCAGCCACGTTGGCGGCGCTCTACCCGGCCTCGCAAAACCCGTGGGACTTCCCCGAGCTGATGACCGAAGAAGGCTTGTTGCCCCACAAGGTCAAAGAGATTTTCATCGTAGGAACGCCTCAACCCAATGTGGCTATCGATATTAGTGCCGTCTTTGCCCAAAAACTGCACGCCCTCCATGCCCATGCCAGTCAAGTCGGTGCCGAGAACCCCGAGCTCGACCAACGCTTGCATGATTGGGCGGTTGAGCTCGGTGAGCGCTTCAATATGCCGATGGCCGAGATTTTTCATCGTACGGAGAACAACTAATAATGCAAGGTTCACTGCAGAGCCCCGAAGCCCGACGCGGCTTGTGGCTTATCACCATCACCACCATTCTGGCGAGCTTCGCCATGTCGGGGCAGCAAGCCGTAGTCACCAATTTTTTTGAAAACCAGTTGCATCTACAAGGGTCGCAGTTTGGCTATATTACCGCCATCCGCGAAATTCCTGGGTTTTTGATAATTTTTTTGACGGCGCTGTTTTATCGCTTGTCGCTACCACGGCTGACGACGTTAGCGTTGATGACGTTGGCGGTAGGCTATGCCTTGTTTAGCATCGCCACCGATTTCGCCACCGTCACACCATGGGTAATTTTGAGCTCGATGGGCTATCATACCTGGCTACAAACCCAACACGCCATGGCGATGAGTGTCACCACCGAAGACAAATCGGGGACGATTTTGGGGCATGTCAGTGCTTTGGGGAATCTCGGTGGCTTGGTGGCGATGGTGTTGATGGCCGTAGGGTTTTATCTCAAAATCCTCAACTTTGCCTCGGCGTTTTGGTTGACCGGATTGGCGGCCGCGGGGGCTGGCATTGCGATTTTTAGCTTCCCGAGTTTACGCGATGGCCTCCCCCACACCGTCACGGCCAAACGCGAACCGTTGGTCTTCAACAAAGATTATCGGTTTTATTACATGCTTAATTTGCTCGATGGTGGTCGCCAGCAGATTTTCTTTTCGTTTGGCTTATGGGTGCTAGCCCACAAATACAACCTCGATGTCACCCACTTGACGATCATCTTGATTGCCGTCAATTTGGTCAACACCTTGATCGGGCAACACGTAGGCAAGCTGATTGACCGTATTGGCGAGCGGCCCATGTTGGCAGTAGCCAATGTGTTGTACGTAGTAGCCTTGATCGGGTACGCTTTTGTCGATAATTTGTGGGTGTTGGTGGGATGTTACACCATTTATAGCATCATCTTCCCCATTTCGTGGGTGGGTGCCAATACCTACCTACGCAAAGTGGCCTCACATAGCGAAATCGCCCCCACGATTGCAATGGGGCTTACGATGCAGCACGTCGCTGCGATTGCAGTGCCCCTAGCGACCGGGTATATTCTCAATTTTTACGGCTATCAAATTCCCTTCATGATTGCCGCAGGATTTGCCATTGTCACGATGGTATCGACGCGTTTCATAGATCCCGCCAATCAAAAATCCGCAACGCGCATCGCCGAAGATGCCGCCAATGTTGTTGCATAGCAAAGGAGCCACCATCATGTCATTTGCCCCCAATTTGGTCATTCACAACGCCAAAATCATCACCCTCGACCCCACCAAACCGATCGTCGAGGCAATTGCCTGTCTGCATGGTCGCGTGGTTGCGACCGGGAGCAATCTCGAGATTTTGCCATTGGCAGGGGTTGGCACCAAAATAATCAACCTCAACGGGGCCATGGTCATCCCCGGCTTCAACGATGGACACAATCACATGCTCGAAGTGGGCATCAAAATGACCCGCATCTCGCTCGACGACTGCAAATCACTGGGTGAAATACGCGATTTGGTGGCTGCTACCGCCAAAAACACCCCGCCAGGACAATGGATTATCGGCGAAGGCTGGAACGAATCCTTCCTCGTCGAAAATCGCCCACCGACCCGCGCCGACATCGATGCCGCCACCGACCAACACCCCGTGTTGCTCAAGCGTTTTTTCAACATGGATACGGTCAATAGCGTGGCCTTGCGCCTCGCTGGGGTCGATGCCACCACCCCCGACCCAACCGGTGGTGCAATCGAGCGCTACCCTGACGGCACTCCCAACGGGATTTTGCGGGCAGCTGCCAAATTGCTGGTACGCAATCTGCTCCCCGCCGTCAGCGAAGCCGAAGCCGTCGCCGGCATCGAAAAAGCCAGCACTACCTATTTGTCGTACGGTATCACTAGCATCCAAGAGCCTGGTTTGTACCCGTGGGAAATGCGGGCCTACATGGCGGCCCATCGCTACGGCAAAATGAAAGTCCGCACGTCGCTAATGCCCTCGTGGCACGGCTTCCGCGAAGAAGAAATCGAAGCGGAGCTCGACGACCGCGCCGCCAACTTGGGGCTCTGGAGTGGGCTTGGTGACGAAATGCTCCGCCTGACCGCCCTCAAAATGGCCGTCGACGGTGGCACCACCAGCCGCACCGCCTGGATGTTTAAGCCATTTGTGGGCGAAAGTGTGGTACGCGACTTCAACCGCCTCAACCCCGCCGATTTGCGGCGCTACTTCCGCCGTGGCCACGATTTGGGCTGGGATATCGGTATCCATGCCATTGGTGACCGCGCCCACCACGAATCAGCCTTGGCCTTTGCCGATGCCGTCGCCGCTAACCCCCGCGACCACCGCCACAACATCATCCACGCCTACTTCGCCAGCGAAGAATCGCTCGTTGCCATGGCCAAATATCAAATCGGTGCCGTGATTCAACCCACCTTCATCTATTTCGAAGGCGACGATTTATTCCGCGATGTGGGTGAAGAATTGGCACACGAATACAAGCCCGCCAACACCTACCTCAAGCGGGGCATCCCGATGATTGCCTCGAGCGACATCCCTAGTACCTTCCATTACAACCCGTTTATTAGCTTGTATAGCCTTGTGACCCGCAAAACGCACAAGGGTACGGTTATCGCCCCCCAAGAGGCGATTAGCCGCATGGAAGCGTTGCGGTCGTACACCGCCAGCCCCACCTGGTTGACGCGTGAAGAGCACCTCAAGGGTGTGTTGATGCCCGGGATGTTGGCCGACATGGCGGTATTTGATCGCGACTACTTGACCTGTAGCGACGACGATATCCTCAACATCAAGGTCACCATGACCATCCTCGGTGGCAATGTGGTTTACGAGCGCGCCTAAATCGTCGCATTGATGGCGCGTGATGCCAACGGCATTGCGCGCCATTGCTGGTAGTAGGCTAGTGGCGGTGCGCCCACACGGCACAAAAAATGGTATACTTCATGGTGCATCAAGTCTAACTTGTTGCTCACACAAGGAGTAAAAAATATGCCAATTGTACCAAGTGTAGTCGAACGCACATCCCGCGGCGAACGCGGTTGGGATTTGTTTTCCCGGTTGCTCCAAGAACGCGTCATCATGCTCGGTAGCGAGATTGACGACGACGTTGCCTCATCAATCGTGGCGCAATTGTTGTACCTGCAACACCAAGACCCGGCTCGCGACATCTGGTTTTATATCAACAGCCCGGGGGGGAGTGTCCGCGACGGTTTAGCCATTTATGACACCATGCACATCATCAGCCCAGACGTCAACACCGTGTGTGTGGGACGGGCAGGGAGTATGGCGACGATTTTGTTGGCGGGTGGCACCAAAGGGAAGCGCTACGCCTTGCCCCATTCCACCATCCACTTCCATCCGGCTGGTGGTGGCGCCCAAGGCTACGCCCCTGATGTCGAGCGCATGGTCCAAGAGCTGTTGCGCATCCAGAGCGTCGGCAATGGCTTGTTGGCTCACGACACCGGGCGCACCCCCGAAGAAATCACGCGCGACTTTAGCCGTGATCGCTTCATGACCCCCCAAGAAGCCAAAGACTATGGCTTCATCGACGAAATCTTGCAGATGCCCACCCGTTAACCCGATCCCAGTTGCGCATGGTGCGCAACTGGGATCTCGCATATGTGTGCATGTTGTTGCAACAGAGGAGTAATCACTATGGGTTTATTGACCGGCAAACGCGCCCTAATCATGGGCTTGGCCAACGACAATTCCATCGCCTGGGGCATCTCCAAGGCTCTACATGCCGAAGGAGCCGAGCTCTGCTTTACCTTTGTTGGTGCGGCCCTCGAAAAGCGCGTGCGCCCCTTGGCTGCCAGCCTTGGCTGCACCTTCGTGGAGCCCTGCGACGTCGCCAGCGATAGCGACATCGATGCACTGTTTGCGCGCATCAAAGAAGTCTGGGGTACGTTTGACATCTTGATCCATGCCGTGGCTTTTTCCAAAAAAGAAGAACTCAATGGTGATTATCTCAACACCACCCGCGAAGGCTTCCACATCGCCATGGATATCAGCGTCTATTCGCTGACTGGCGTTGTCAAAGCTGCCCGCCCGCTCCTCAATAGCGGTGGTTCGATTATCACCTTGACCTACCACGGCTCACAACAAGTCGCCCAAAACTACAACGTGATGGGTGTGGCCAAGGCCGCCCTCGAAGCCAGCGTGCGCTATCTGGCCAGTGACCTCGGTCCCCAAAACATCCGCGTCAACGCTATCAGCGCTGGTCCCATCCGCACCTTGGCTGCCAGCGGTATCGCCGGCTTCAGGGAATTGCTCAAGTCGTTTGCGACCGTGGCACCACTCCGCCGCAATGTAACCCCCGATGACATCGGCAATACGGCCATTTACTTAGCCAGCCACTTGTCTTCTGCGACCACTGGTGAAGTCATCTATGTCGATGCCGGCTTCCGCAATATCAGCATCAAAACGGAATAATCGCCGCCCACCAAATCCCCCCGTGGCAATTGCCCACGGGGGGATTTTTGTACGACACACAACCCGTAATTAATGTTTGGTCGGTTGCGCGGTAGGGAGATTGACGTCATCCATCAACTTAGCATAGAGCAATCGCAACAGGTATTGCAACACAGAAGTCACCGGGATGGCCAAGAAGAGTCCAAACGCCCCTCCCACGGCTGCCCCCGCTAGAATGGCCGCAATCACGAGGATGGGATGCAAATGCACAGCCGGACCAACCACCGCGGGGATGATGACATAGTCCTCAAACATACGCAATCCCAAATAAAGCACCCCTACAGTGCCCGCAACAATAGGAAGTGAGTCACTAATCGGCATCGGAGTTTGGAATACCGCCATCGTCACCGCAAATGCCGCCGCTGACCACGGGCCGACAATCGGCAAAATTTCGACGACACCACTCACCACCCCAATCAGCAACGCATAGCGCACACCAAGCAGCCACAGCGCAATTGTCGTAAGCACCGCCATAATCGGGATCAATAACAACGTGCCACGGATGTAGCCACTCAAAATCGTATGGATTTGCATCATCACAAAACGGACTTCGTCACGGTGGATGTCGGGCACCAATTGGGCGATTCGATGTACCACCCGCCGCCCATGGAGTAACAAATAAAAAGTCGTAATCAAAAATGCCAACGTATGCAAGAACCCTTCGATAATCCCCACAAAGGCGTGTGGACCACTCGTCGGTAACGTCGACACCACACTTGCAACGACTTTTTTTAGTTCATCACTCACATCGATTGTCACACCTGCGATCTGCAGTGGTTGGGCTTCGAGCTGCGCCATTATTTGTGGCAAATCATGACTGAGCAACTCATACTGAATAATCAGTCGCGTAGCGAAGTGTTGGATGATAATGGTCACCAGACCGGCAATCACCCCAAACAACAACGCCGTTGCCCCCATCCGCGAACCACGTAAATAACGAGACAACCAGGTTACGACGGGATAAAAAATATATGCGGCCACGACTGCCCCAAAAAAGACCATGGCTACATCATGCACAACGGTATAAAGCACGTATGCGCACACACATACGAGTAACACTACTAACCACTTTAATCGGACCGAAAAGTGAATCGTTACCGGAGGGATTTGCATGCAAATGCCAAACTAGGATTATTCATCTAACAAAAATTCGTTATGCTTACCCATTTCGACCACGTCCCAAGGGGAAGCGTGTCTCGAGTTGATCGGTGTTGTTATCCGTTTGGGTCACCGAGATATCGATGGTGTCGGGGTCAATCGACGGCACATAACGACGGATAACTTCACACAGTTCGATTTTGAGCCGTTCCATCATTTCGGGCGTGAGTTTGACGCGGTCATGCAACAGCACCGTCAACAGCCGATTGCGGGCAACGCTTGCTGAGCCTTTGTTGTTGCGATTAAAAAAACTCATGGTACCACTCCTTTAGACAAATCCGAGACTGTTTAGCGCCCCCCGCGAAACATGTTGGATATGCGTTCAATCAAACTCGGTGTGTCTTCAATGGGGTCGATGGCGACTTCTTCGCCGTTGATACGCCGGGCAATATCGGTGTAGCATTTCCCAGTACGTGAGCTCTTGTCGAGCACCAATACTTCACCTTTGTTGGTGGCAGTGATGACATCTTCGTCTTCGGGAATGATGCCAATCAAATCAATCGCCAAAATCTGTAGGACATCCTCGACACTCATCATTTCGCCACTGCGCACCATCTTGGGGCGCAAACGGTTGAGGATCAAGCGTGGCTGGCCTTTTTCGTAGGCTTCACACAAACCAATAATCCGGTCAGCATCACGGACCGCCGACACTTCGGGAGTTGTGACAATGATAATCTCGTCGGCACCAGCGATGGCGTTTTTGAAGCCACTTTCGATACCAGCCGGACTATCAATCAGCACAAAGTCGAATTCCTCACGCAGTTGGTCGACTAGTTCGACCATCTCTTCTTGGGTAACGGCATCTTTGTCGCGTGTCTGTGCAGCAGGGAGCAGGTAAAGCTCGGCTTCGTGTTTGTCTTTGATTAGCGCTTGTCGCAAGCGACAATTGCCTTCAATGACATCGACCAAATCATAAACGATGCGGTTTTCGAGGCCCATGACCACATCGAGATTGCGTAAGCCAATATCTGCATCAACGACGACCACTTTATTGCCGAGGCCGGCCAAGGCCGTACCGAGATTGGCAGTCGAGGTTGTTTTGCCTACCCCACCCTTCCCCGATGTAATAGTAATCACTTTAGCCATTCCAGAATCCTCTCACAGAGACAGTCCAATGTTACTAGTACACAACTAACGACGATATTCTTCCCAGGAATGGACGATAATCTGTCCATCCTCGACGCAGGCTATTTCGGGGGTGCGGTGGGCGTCATTTTCGGGTGCGCGCGCCCGTACATCAGCAATGCGAATCTGCGTAGCAGCCAATTCAATGGCACAAATAATCGCAGTGCGGTCACCGAGTGCACCAGCATGGACAAATCCACGCACCCGCCCAAATACCACTAAACTCCCCGAGACCACTAACTCGGCACCCGCATTGACATCACCAAGTAAGGTTAAATCACCATGTAAGTGTTTATGCACTTGTCCAGACCGCAAATTGCGGATCAAAATCGGCGCAGGTGCAACTGGTGTAACGGCATTGGTGTGAGCAATACTGCGCGGTTTGGCCGTCAAACCTACCGCACGCGCAAATTGGCGCACTTCACTCGAATCGGCTTGGATATCTGCAGTGGTCAATTGATATGTTTGGAGCACCGTGTACAGCGATTGCATTTCGCTGCTATCAATTGCACGCGATCCCATATCAAACGAAACACTCATTCCCTGAAATAGATTTGCTCCATGCGACAGTTGGTGTTGAATCGCCGCAAACGCGTCATCCCATGAACAGGTATCGTCTACGACTACACGAAGCCCACCACGAGCTCCTTTAATTGCGACGTGCTCGGCCATAGGCATCCCCCAACACTTCCTGTAACGTATTATGTGGAGTAATTATACCATGGACACTGTCATCATGAGAAACAACCAAGCATGCCAATAGTTTTCAACGCCTCCATAGCGCAAGAGCACTTACTCTTCGGGGAGTTGCGCCGTCAATGATTCAGATGACGCAGATGGTGGCTCTTCTCCCGCTGGATGGGTTGCACGGGTTGTATCAATGCGTGCACGCACCGCCGCAAGTTGATCATGCAACTGTTGCAAAATTTCTGCTTCGTTGCCATGATATTGCGTTGATGTCTCGACCCATGTTTCGAGCTGTAATTGCATCGCATGCACCCGTTCACCTAACTGACGCACCCCAATCAACACGCCGTCATCAACCAACGTCGCCGTGTCGCGGAGCTGAATTTGCATCGCATCAAGCCTAGTCAGAATTTCGGTGATAGTGGTCTGCATGGCATCACCATCAAGCGGGCTAGGGTGGGCAACATCACGCTGCTCTGCCCAGGTCTGCAAGGTTTGCTGGAGCTGATTGACGCGGTCAATCATCCCTATCGTATCGTTCCCCATTGGCGCAACCACATCAAAACGTGCCTGCAATTGGGCAATGGCGGCACCAAGTTGGGTTTGCCGAATCGTCACCGCTTCTTGTTCGCTCAGCAAATCAAGCAACATTTCGCGCAGTTGTGCAGACTCATCCGAAACACGCACTGCCTGCTGCTGAAGCAGTCGTGGTACAAACCACAACAACAACGCCAACAACGCTAATACCATGATTCCGAGGGCAACAAACAGGGCGGTCATGCAATTCCTTTCCAATGCATATTGCCTTATTATATGTGAAATTTGCTTCCATAGTCAATTATGTAAAATTAATTAACTATTTTTAACCTGATTCGTCCATGATAATCCAAAAACAAAAAATTCGCCGTAGCACGATTGCACCGTTCAACATTGCCCCATCTAGCCATCGACGATTGCGTAGTAGTAGCGGACAATGAGTGTAGCACGATTGCCCTCCAACCGAGCGCAACAGCAGATACCTGCACTACGAAGGCACTTGATGTCACGGTCTACCAACAAAACAAGCGGGCAAACGTAGCATTTTATGCCTAATCCATAGCGAAATTTTGTATGTTATGTTTGTGAATTATGCTATTATACAGACTAGAATAATTATCGCTAATGAGGTTCGCATGGTTGTACATTTCCGCCGCATCATAGGATTGCTCGCACTACTTACACTTATCACAAGTTGTGGTGTAATTGGCGACAACACATTGCACATTGCCGATGTCACTGCAGCTTATGATAAGTACGTTGGCAAAGATATTACCGTGGCTGGAGCATATTTAGCGAAACCAGGTGACAAGCCGCTGTCTATATTGGCAGCCGGTGTCAGCACATTAGATAATGGACTCGATGCACAAGCGTTGGGTGATGCAATTTGGGTCGATAAAATCCCCGAAGATATCGCGCTCAACCTGCATCGCCCTGGTGATGCCACCTATGGGTTCGTCAAGCTTACGGGCAAACTAGAAGCCGGCACATTTGGTCCCGAAAGTAATTATAAATACCAAATCGTCGTCCGCAATGCCGAGGTGATTGAACAAATCAAACGTATCGAGCAACGCATTACCAATACAGCCCTCAGCGACGGCAAAGTATCACTGTTTGATTTAATCGCCAAATCTAGCGATTACAATGGCAAAAAAATCACTACCCAAGGGTACTATTTTTGGAATTCAGCAATTTATGTCTTGGCTGAGGGTATATCAACCGAAGAAGATGGTTCTAATCCACAGCCCGTTGGCAAAATCATCTGGATGGAAGGATTTCCACCCGACAAATCAGCCGAACTAACGATTGGGCCCAATAATAGTTTTGTCTGGGGCAAAGTCGAAGTCACCGGAGCATTCCAAAGTGGGGGGAACTTTGGACGCGACGGCGCCTACAAAGAATTCATTCAAGCAGAATCGGCCACTGTGCTGAAATAGCCATGCACATGTACACACATCAGCACCACAGGGTGCTGATGTGTGTTTTTTGTATGGGGTGCGCATCATAACGACACCCCCAGCAATGGAGTAGTTACGGTGTATTTTTTTATTGATCATATGCAGGTCGACGATTTACCAGAAGTGCATCAGATTGATGCTCTAAGCTTCGCGTATCAATGGTCTACTGCCACCTACATCAACGAATTGAATGCGCCACAGCATAGCCGGTATGTTGTGGTACGAGTGTCACCTGATTTACCCGGTGTAGGCACCAATAATGTACTATCACCGCTACAACGCCTCCTCAAGCGCTGGCGCACATCACTAACACCGACAGCTACGCCCCGCCTGCCCATCGCAGGGCATGCGGGGATTTGGCTCAGCCTCGACGATGGACACATCACCACCATTGCCGTCCACCCCAATTACCGTCGGCAAGGGGTCGGCGAATTGTTAATGTTAGGCTTGATTGATCAAGCCTATGCACTCAACGCACAACAACTAACCCTCGAGGTGCGGGTATCAAATAGTGCTGCCCAAAATTTATATGTGAAGTATGGCTTCCGTCATCATGGTGAACGCAAACGCTACTACACCGATAACGGCGAAGATGCCGCAATTATGTGGACCGATGAAATTCATTCTGCGGCATTCCGCGAACGGGTGCGCGAGCTCCGTCAGCAACTCTATCACCGGCTCCAAACCACTCCCATGGAACTCGCCTCAAACCCAACCAGCCCCACTCCACCACAATAAAACAGGGGTGGCACATGATTGTGTCACCCCGTCACCGATCGCCTATACTTCTGTGACTATGGGTAATACCACGGGGCGACGGCGCGTTTGCTCAAACAAATGATCACCCACCGCATCTTTGATTTTGCGGATGACAAAGGCGGCGTCGATTTCGGTTTGGTCGTTGGTCTTTTGGAGGATGCGGCGTACCACATTACGCGTTGAATCAATCAAGGTATCGGAATCGCGCACTTGCACAAACCCACGCGACAGTACGTCGGGTCCACCAACTAACTCACCACTATGTCGATCAATTGTTACCACCACAATCATCACCCCATCGCGTGACAACAGCTGGCGATCTCGCACCACAATCTGACTGACATCGCCGACAGTCGTCCCGTCTACATAGATGTAATTGACAGGGACTTTGTTGACCATTTTGGCGAAGTTTTGACCGAATTCCATGACTGAGCCGTTTTCGAGCACAAACACGTTGTCCATGGTATACCCCATGTTCATACCCAACGCCAGCTTGCGATAAAGCACCATGTGGCGATAATCTCCATGGAAGGGGATGACGTTTTGGGGGCGCAACATCGCCAGCAACATCTTGAGCTCTTCTTGGGCGGCATGACCCGACACGTGCACCTTGGCCTCGCTGCCATAAATCACATCGGCACCTATCCGGAACAGGTTGTTAATGACCCGCGATACCGAGACTTCGTTGCCGGGGATTGGCGTAGCCGATACCACCACGGTATCACCTTGTTTAATGCGTAAGTGGGGGAAGTCACGGTTGGCCATGCGGGCAAGGGCCGCCATTGGTTCACCTTGACTGCCCGTACACATCACGGCGACTTGGTCATCGGGCAAGGTGGCCGCTTCATTCCCACGAACCAACGTGGTTGGTTGGATGCGTAAATAGCCCAGTTCCAAGGCAATCCGGAAGTTATTTTCCATGCTCCGACCAGCCAGCATCAAGCGCCGACCATAGGCTTCGGCTGAATCGATGACTTGTTGCACCCGCGAAATATTTGAGGCAAAGGTCGCCACAATAATCCGGCCCGGTGCCGTCGCAAAAATCGAATCGAGCGAATCACCGACTACGCGCTCACTCGGCGTTGACCCCGAAGATTCGACCCGCACACAGTCGGTCATCAACACCAATGGATTGCGTTGCCCCAAAGCCGTAATCGCGGCAATGTCGGTGGGGCGCTTGTCGACTGGGGTGTGATCAAACTTCCAGTCCGTCAAATAGACAGCGATACCGGCAGGCGTATTGATGGCCAAACCAACGGTATCGGGGATAGAGTGCGCCACATGGAAGGTTTCGATTTTGAAGATTCCGGTGCGCAATTCGTCACCGGCTTCAAAACGATGGATTTTGGTTTGTTCGAGTAAGCGATGCTCTTTTAATTTATGGGCAACTAGACCGGCTGTCAATGGAGTCGCATATACCGGCGGGAAGCCTAATTCGGGCAACACATACGGGAGCGACCCGATGTGGTCTTCATGACCATGAGTCAACACGATGGCACGTACTTTGTGGAGGTTTTCGCGCAAATAGGTAATATCGGGCAACACCAAGTCGACCCCCAGCATTTCGGCTTCGGGGAACATGACACCACAATCCAACACCACAATATCATCGCCGTATTCAACCACCCACATATTGCGACCAACTTCACCAGCTCCACCCAAGGGAATTACACGTAATCGCTTTGTCATTTCGCATGCAACATCAGCAGAATCATCTGGGTAGGGCTGTTCTTTTTTCACGCCATCATTTGATGTGAGACGAATCAGCCCGAATACGTCAGAGCATTTGCTGAGTTTGCGTCCTTTCTTTCTGATACTACACGAATTGCTATTCCAAACGGTTATACTGCACCCATCGTGGTCATTAGCACCGTAGGCTAAATGATCACGCCACCTTGCCATCTATCCCGAATGAGGCAAACACCTTGCACGGTATTTGGTCACACAAAACCATATTGCATACGATGCCAACAACACACCACTAATTTAGGTTGGCGCGGCGGCGAATTTCGTCAATGAGTTCTTCGCGGTGCTCGATACCGGCATATACTGGCAATACCACCCGCCCGTAGGCTTGTACGTGGAGCAACCGTAACACGGGGTTACTGATTTGGGCGGTGGGGTCAATTTTGAGACGGAGCTCGTGACTTGGCTCATCGCTATCGGCATCGATAACGCGAATATCACTGATATTGCTCCAGGGAATCACCAAACTAATCCCGAACGCGTCATAGTGCAAGCCATCGCCGGTCGGCGTATACCGCACGACCCATTCCATAGCGACATTCCAGATTGTCAAAGGAGCTGCCACCATCAACACCAACATAAATAGCGCTGGTACGGTACGATCAACCGTCAACCCTTGTGCGAACACCCCTTTTAACGAGTCAAGGATTTTATCGCCACTATAACTGATGGCGAGTGTCGATTGAAACGTCCAAATCGCAAATATCCAAATTAACCCTGCACCAATCATTAACAACATGACGTTGCGGCGCCCTGCTGCCGACAGTTGGTATGTTTTCATCATAGCGACTCCTTCATTCGTTGACTGCTTCGCGCAGGACTGTCCGATATAATTCACCCAATGCGTGAAAATCTGCGCCTAAAATTGCCATATTGCGTGGTTGATACAACGCCGTCGCCGGATGCAACATCGGGACAACGATACGCTCGTCGATCCGGTGTGGTATGCCATGGTCGCTACTAATCTTGATCCCAGCGATCCAACGGGCTGCGGCATGACGACCAAGCGGGACAATCACCAACGGATTCACTACGGCAATCTGTCGTTGCAAAAAACGGGCACACGCCAAGACTTCGGCGGGTAACGGGTCACGGTTTTGGGGTGGACGATGTTTCACCACATTCGCAATAAACACTGCTGAGCGCGACAATCCCGCCAGCATTAATAATTTGTCGAGTACCTTGCCTGATGCTCCCACAAACGGCATCCCCGCTTCATCTTCGCGTGCACCAGGGGCCTCGCCAACCAACATCAGTCGCGCATCAGCGCATCCGCTACCGGGTACTGCTTGTATCGCAGATTCACACAACGGACAGGCGCGACACATACGAATGTCGGCTGCAATCAATGCCAGTGAATCCGCACCAACCATCACACTACCTACTCGGGCTATTCACCATCGCCGTCAGGCGACATTACAACATATTATCTGCTCGCAACGTGCATTCCGTCGCAGGTATTTGCCTACATACAATCGCACATGGATGCACGACCTGTTTAATTATACCACGGTCGTCTGGGTTGGGTGCCACCAAATCACGCAATTTGGGGGTGGCAACAGCGGTACTACTACTTCACCACTTGCACGTATCTGCCATTCACGAGCAATGAGGGCAGCAAGTTGTTGTTGATGAAAATCATCATATGGTACGCGCAATCGGGCACACATTTCGACCACTGCTTCATCCACGCTCGCATACATCAGCGGCGTGGTCACCGGCAATACGGTGAGATTGGCAGCGATGCCGAGTTGGGCAAGTGCCGCCATACATTCGTGGGCAGCGGGCAGTGGCAAGCGCGGCTCGCCATGCCAGGCCTGCCACAACGGCAACACCGCCGTGGTGGGGTGGCGCAATCCCAGTACCAACACACATAATTTGCTGGCAGCAGCATCCATCGCACGCAAAAACGGTGCAATATCGCGCACTGCATACAACACATGTACCGCCATTGCCACCGTGCAAGCTGGAACTTGCATCATCGGCCAGGTATCGGCGATGGTCGTGACTGATGGTAACGACGCCGTTTGCACCAGCAACTCAATCTGGGCACGCATGGCTGGGGATTGTTCGAGGGCGATTACCTGGCACCCAGCAGCGGTCAATGGTGGCAAGTAGCGCCCGCTTCCAGCACCGATATCGAGCACACGGTCACCATGATTGAGTTGTGGTAACAACCACTGCATAAACGCATCAGGTTGGGGCACCCGCTTGGCATTACGGGCAAAACGAGTAGCGGCAGTCGCGTACTGGTCAGCGCTCTGTTGCATATCTGGATGGGTAGTGGCATCGCCTTGGGCACGTTCTTGGTCATACATGTCACGCCAAATGTCCAGCCAATCAAATCCAGCTGCTTGCCATCCCAAAGGAATCTTCATACCACTACCTCACACCATTGATTCGCATTTGCCGCACTTTGGCGCGCCGCCGTAATCACCCGGTCAACAGCAAGCGCAGCCGCACCATCACATACATCACGTGTTTCTCCACCAAGTTGGGCCAGCATCGCTTCCCAAGCGGCAGCATGCCAGCCGAGCAAGCCGGTAGGCGTTTCGGCGCCGGGCAGGCTCGCGCTAGGCTGTTGGTGATTCCAGATTTGGGTACGTTGCATGGCGGCAGGGTGGGCTGCCATGCCGAGTTGCAACGCATTGACATCTTGCATGTCAAACACGATGCTCCCCGCACTGCCATAAGCTTCGACGCGGATATCATCGCCTGCGCCAGGGACCATTTTTGATGCCTCAAGCGTTACCCGCATACCATTGGCTAATTGGGCCGTCACCCATGCCACATCATCACACTCGACCGTGGTCAATACCCCACGCGCATCGGGGCGTTCGGTAACCACCGTCCGCAATTCGGCTTGCACGCGTACCATGGTGCTTTGGAACAGGTAATGACATAAATCAATTAGATGCGAGCCTAAATCAACCAATACTCCACCGGTACTACCGACAAATCGCCACGTCAGCGGACGCTCTGCACGCACATTGCTGGCTCTGAAGTACCGCAAATGCGCGCTTATCCCGTCACCTAAGTGCCCTTGGGCAATCTGGCGGCGTGCTTCGGCCACGGCTGGAATGCGCCGGAAGTGATGATTGAGCACCAGCATACGTTGTTGCGCGGTGGCGAGTTCGACCAGCGTAGCAGAAATTTCGGGATCAACCGTCAGCGGTTTTTCACACATGACATGCTTGCCTGCGGACAACGCCTGCCTCACTTGCGTGGCATGCACCCCCGTGGGGGTGCAAATCGCAATCACGTCAATAGCGGGGTCAGCCAGCATCGTGGCATAGTCGATTTGGGGGATCGCCGGATAATCGCGCTGCGCATTGGCTTGACTACGCTCACCACCCGCACATATGGCACGTAGCTGCGGACGGTACGCCAATGTGGGGTAGATTTGCGGGACCAACTGCAACACCATGGCATGTAACCGGCCTATTGCGCCATAGCCGACTAGACCAACACCCAACGTGTTACTCATATGGCATCCTTTATGACAAACGGAGCCTGGCCAGCACGTGCCAAGGCTTCGAGTTGATAGAGTGCCGTCCACCCTGCGTGATACGTGTCCGGGTCTTTCAGCTGATATTGTTGGGCTTCGTATTCATCGATATCGAGGCGTTGCATCTGCTGGCGATCGCGGCTCACAAACAAATCGAGCTCGAGGTCGTGAGATTGGATGGTGGTTGCGGTGATAAGTGCCGGCCGCGACACGTTGCAATACCAGCCCCGCAAACGACCATTTTGTTGATAGACCGTAAATATCGAATACCATTGATCGGCAAAAAAATGTTCATCAAGAATATCGCCCGGGGCAAATTGCATATAGCCGAGGTCTACGGCTGGGCGTGTCCAATGGGCACGCACCAAGGCATAGTCAGGCGACACCACGAGGGGTGTCGCCACATAGCTGACGGTTGTCCGCCGTGCAGATTTAATCAAATGGACGACCATTACCAGCTCCTAGAGGTAGCTGCGCCGCAACAACCGCCGTACCCACGCCCGCCAACTCGCCGGGATGCGCCGCCCGATATCGCTGGCGATTAGCAAGCCAATCAGGCGTAACGTGCCCATGCGCGGCGCCACCAAGGCTTTGAGTTGGGCGGGATCGTGGAAGTCGAGAGGCGATTTATCGTGGACTTCGACTTTCAGCGTACCATGCCATTCTTTTTCGACCCAAAACAAATGAGGCATACTGCGTTGAAACAGATAGTAGGCTGGATTGTAGGCGTATAAATAATCAAAAAACTCACCGAATGGTTCTTCGGGTTCACGCGGGTGCAAAATAATCGTATCACCGATTAAGTTGACATACCAACGGTGAAACGACCAATGAAAGGTGCGCTCGGCGATTTCGGAAGGGCTTTGGATATAGCCGGCCTGCGACACCCGAGTGAGCTCTGACACAAACTGCAACGGGTCGTCCATGTGTTCGAGGATGTGCGAACAGATGGTATAAGCAAATACCCCATCTTTGAAGGGGAGATGATGGGCATCGGCCACTACAATCGGGCGATCGATAACAATATTACCACCACGTTCGGTATTATCAAACAAAAATTTGTCGACAAGAATATCGGCGCGTGGGTTGGGGTTATCACCACTGCCGATTTCGAGCACCAAGCCCTTAGCGGGTGGATTCAAGTGTTGTTCCATGCCTACTTAATTCAATTCATCGCCAGAAAGGCTGTCGTGGAGAACGTCAAGATATTCGAGTGCCATGCCCGTACCAATCACCACACAGTTCGCTGGTTGGTCAGCCACATAGCAGGGTACTCCGGTGACATCGGTCAACAAATCATTAATTCCTCGGAGCATCGAGCCACCACCGGTCATCACCATGCCTTTGTCGATGAGGTCTTCCGCAAGGGCTGGTGGTGTCTCGGCCAATACTCGGCGCACCGCATTGATGACTTGATCGAGGGGCTCTTGGATTGCTTCGGTGATTTCGGTAGAATTTATTTCGATGGTGCGTGGCAAGCCTGCGACTTGATCACGACCACGGACTTGCATTTGCAGAGGGCGACTCATATTCATCGCCGAGCCGATTTCGATTTTGACGCTCTCGGCCATGCGTTCGCCAACCACCAAGTTGTATTTGCGTTTGATGTATTGCATGATGGCATCATCAAAGCGGTTACCACCCACGCGCACGGAGCTCCAAGCCACGATATCGTTGAGCGAAATCACGGCGACTTCAGTGGTACCACCACCAATATCGATAATCATGTTGCCTGAGGGCTTGGCAATGGGGATATTGGCGCCGATGGCGGCAGCTAAGGGTTCGCGGATTAAATAGGCACGGCGGGCACCAGCAGCCAAGGCAGCTTCGCGGACGGCACGCATTTCGACAGAGGTAATCCCTGCCGGGATGCTAATCATCACATCGGGTTTATTGAGACTAAACCGACCGTTGGTTTTGCTGATGTAATGCTTCAGCATTGCTTCCGTAATATCGTAGTCAGCAATAACGCCATTCCGCATGGGGCGTACGACTTCGATACTCTCTGGCTCACGACCAAGCATCGCCAAGGCATCAGAGCCAACCGCCTTGATGCGATTATCTCTGGTCGAAATGGCCACTACTGATGGCTCTGATAGCACAATCCCACGATTGCGCACATACACAAGCACATTCGCTGTACCGAGGTCTATACCTATTTTGCGGGCCATAGCGTATCCGCCGTCCAATCTGTACAAACAAGTCAAATCTATTGGGTCATTGTACCATAGGAAAAACAAACTCAAATAGACACGACACCCGGTACAGGTGTACCGGGTGTCGTGTATGACCTAGGAGTTATTACGCTTTGTTTGTGCAATCCGAATTTGCATCATTGCGCGGCGCAATTCGGCTTCGGCTTGGATCATATCTTGGTCCGACTTGCGTTGCGCAATTCGTTCTTCGGCTCGTTGACGTGCTTCTTCGGCACGGTCGAGGTCGATTTCGTCAGAGCGGTCGCACGAATCAGCCAAAATAGTCACTCGGTCGGGTAACACCTCCATAAAACCGCCAAAGACGGCAAATTCGGTGCGTATCCCATTTTTGACAATGCTCAATTCGCCTTCAGTCAATACCGTAATCAGCGGCATGTGACGGGGCAGAATCCCCACCCGGCCATCTTTGGTCGGCGCATTGACTTGATCGACATCATCCGACAGGACGAGGCGTTCAGCCGTGACAATTTCGAGATGTAATGGCATCTCGGCACCTCCCTATGGGATTACTTACTCGCTTCAAAGGCCGCGATGACTTCGTCCAACGCGCCTTGGTATGCGAAGTACTGCTCGGGCACGTGGTCGACTTCACCAGCCAACAAGCGCGCAAAACTCCGCACCGTATCACCGACGGGCACATATTTGCCGGGACGACCGGTGAATTGTTGCGCCACGGTGAAGGGTTGCGAGAAAAAGCGCTCGATTTTGCGGGCTCGCGATACCGTCAATTTGTCTTCGTCAGACAATTCTTCGACACCAAGGATGGCGATGATGTCTTGCAAGTCTTTGTAGCGTTGCAATACCATCTGCACTTGGCGGGCAACACGGTAGTGCTCTTCGCCGACCACATTGGGGTCGAGAATACGGCTCGTCGACGCCAATGGGTCCACGGCTGGGAACAAACCGCGCGAAGCGATGCTCCGCTCGAGCGAAATCGTGGCGTCCAAGTGGGCAAACGTCGTGGCCGGCGCAGGGTCGGTGTAGTCGTCGGCAGGCACGTAGACGGCTTGCATCGAGGTAATCGAGCCCTTCTTGGTCGACGTGATGCGCTCTTGGAGCTCACCCATTTCGGTGCTCAAGGTGGGCTGGTAGCCTACTTGTGATGGCATACGCCCAAGCAAGGCTGATACCTCGGAACCGGCTTGCACGAAGCGGAAAATGTTGTCGATGAAGATCAACACGTCGCGGCCTTCGTCACGGAAGTATTCGGCCATGGTCAAGGCAGTCAAGGCCACGCGCAAACGGGCACCCGGCGGCTCATTCATTTGGCCGAACACCATCACGGTTTTGTCAAACACGGTGGTGGTATCGTCAATGCGGGCATCTTGCATTTCGTGGATGAGGTCGTTGCCTTCGCGTGAGCGCTCGCCGACGCCTGCAAACACGGAGTAACCCGATTGTTCTTTGGCGATGTTGGCGATGAGCTCTTGGATGACGACGGTCTTGCCTACGCCGGCGCCACCAAAGATACCCGTCTTACCACCGCGGGTGAAGGGGGCGATCAAGTCGATGACTTTGATCCCAGTTTCGAAGACTTGGGCTTGGGTCGATTGCTCTTCGAGCAAGGGAGCGCGTTGGTGGATGGGGCGCTTTTCGGCGGCATCTACCGATTTTTCAAAGCCGTCGATGGTTTCACCAACGACATTGAAGACGCGACCAAGGGTCGATGGGCCAACGGGCACCGAGATTGCGGTGCCGGTATCGGTGCAGGGAACACCGCGGCGCAAGCCGTCGGTGGTACCCATGGCCACACCTTTGACATAGCCGTTGCCGAGGTGTTGTTGCACTTCGGCGACCAGCGTACTGCCATCGGGCATTTGCACCGTGATTGCGTTATAAATCGCGGGAGTTTCTTGTTCCTTGAATTTGGCGACGATGACGACGCCAATAATCTCGGTAATTTCCCCAATTGCATGAGCCATACAGTTCCTCCAGCACGTATCGTGTGGTCAGACCACACGCAGACATCAACTATCTGCGAGGGCAGCCGCTCCCGAGGCAATCTCAGAGACTTCCTTGGTGATATTGGCTTGACGCGTTTTGTTGTACGTCAAGGACAATTCGCGGCGTAGTTCTTTTGCGTTGTCTGTGGCATTACGCATTGCCACCATGCGGGCGCTATGCTCGCTAGCAATCGCTTCAAGCAACGCTTGATAGATTTGCACCTCGGCAAAGCGGGGCAGGAGATCCTTCAATACGACATCCTCATCGGGTTCGTAGTTGTAGTTACTACTTGCAGACGCAGGCGCGGTGCTGTTTTGGTCGGCTTCCACCGGCAAAATCCGCCGCACAGCCGGGCGTTGTACCAGCGTATTGACGAACTGACTATAGACGATATATGCCTCGTCAAATTCGCCCTTCAGAAAGCCTTGAATGACATTCGTCGACACGCCGAGGATATCGGCGAGCTTCGGGTAATCACCCAACTTGGTTACCTCGGCCAATAAGTCTTGACCACTACGATTCAAGAAGTCGCGTCCTTTTTTCCCGATAGCGAGGACTTTCACGTTGCGCCCTTTGGCTTTTTCATCAATGACGAAACGCGCCGTGCGCCGCAAAATGTTGGCAACCAAGCTACCAGCCAAACCACGATCGGGTGTGATGAGAATCAACGCGACGTTTTTGACTTCAGAACGGACTTCGAGCAGAGTCCCTTTGCGGCTTCCGCCTGCGCGGGCCATCAAGCTACTCATGACATCGCGGAGTCGGTCGGCATACGGCCGGGTAGCGAGCACGTTGCGTTGGGCACGCCGCATTTTCGACGCCGAGACCATCTCCATGGCGCGCGTTATCTGCGATAAGTTGCGCACAGAGCGAATACGTCGGCGAATTTCACGTGTACTTGGCACCGTTTCCCTCTTCCGTTTTAAGATGGGAACGCCTGTTGCCGTGCGTCCCCAACAGCGACCTATCCGGCAAAGTTGCTGGTCTGGTTGAACTCCACAATCGCTTGTTCGAGCGCCGATTTGATATCAGCCGACGGGAATTTGCGATCAAGCCGGGTATCGTAAATGCCTTTGCAGACGTCTGGATGCACGGTATGCATGAACTGCAAGAACTCGACCTTCCATTGACCAATCGCCGTCACCGGCACCGCATCACAATACCCGTTGGTGGCGGCAAAAAGCACCATCACTTGGTCTTCGAGCGGCATTGGCTGGAATTGCGGTTGCTTGAGGGCTTCTTGCAAGCGTGAACCACGGTCGAGCTGGGCGCGCGTGGTGGCGTCCAAGTCCGAGGCAAACTGCGCAAATGCAGCCAAATCGCGGAACTGCGCCAAGTCGAGCTTGAGGCGGTCTGCAACCGAGCGCATGGCGCGGGTCATGGCCGACGTTCCTACACGTGATACCGACAAACCGATGTTCAAGGCTGGGCGGATACCCGCATTGAACAAGTCTGATTCGAGGAACAACTGACCGTCCGTAATCGAAATCACGTTGGTCGGAATATAGGCTGACACGTCGTTGGCTTGGGTTTCGATGATGGGCAATGCCGTCAACGAACCGCCGCCTTTTTCGTTGCTCAAGCGCGCTGCCCGTTCGAGCAAGCGGGAGTGCAAATAAAAGACGTCGCCCGGATAGGCTTCACGGCCGGGAGGGCGGCGGAGCAACAACGAAACTTGGCGATAGGCGGTGGCGTGCTTGGAAAGGTCGTCGTAGATAATCAATGCATCGCGAATTTCTTCGCCGTTGATGGTCACGCCGTTTTCCATTACTTCTTCACCGATAGCACAACCAGCGTACGGGGCAATGTATTGCAACGCGGCTGATTCTGATGCGGTGGCAGCCACAACCGTGGTGTATTCCATGGCACCGAAGCGCTCGAGGTAACCCACGATTTGGGCGACCTGGGCACGCTTTTGACCGATAGCCACGTAGATACAATAGAGGCGCTTGCCTTTTTGGTTGATGATGGTATCGACGGCCACGGCGGTTTTACCCGTTTGGCGGTCACCAATGATGAGCTCGCGTTGGCCGCGGCCAATCGGGATCATCGCATCAATGGCAATCACACCGGTTTGCACCGGCTCGTTGACCGATTGACGATCCATCACACCAGGGGCGATGCGTTCGACCGGACGGAAGACGTCGCTCTGAATCGTCCCTTTGCCGTCGATGGGCTGACCGAGCGCGTTGACTACGCGGCCGACCAACGCCTGCCCGACGGGCACTGAAATAATGCGTCCAGTGGCGTTGACTTGATCACCTTCTTGAATCGAAAGGTAATCACCCAACACGATGGCACTCACGGTATCGCGCTCGAGGTTCAAGGCGATGCCGAAGACTGCTTCGTTGCGCCCTGCTTGCACAGGGAATTCGAGCAATTCGGACGCCATGACCTGTTCGAGGCCGCTAATGCGTGCCACACCGTCGCCTACCGAAATCACCGTACCGACGTTCATCATCTTAGGTTGGGCGTCGGTACCTTCTTGAATGCTTTTCAGCAGACGCTGATAAATATCGTTTGCTGCTACGGCCATGTCTGGCACCTCAATCGTTGTGTCGCGACGAAAGCCGCCCGCGGCTCCCGTCTACTGCCGTTTCATTTATGTGGTGGCAAAAGTTAGCTGGTCAACATGCTGCGTTGCACCGCACTCAAGCGGGTCCGCAAGCTGTTATCAAGGACTTGATCACCGACCCGTACAATCAAGCCACCAATTAGTGACTCGTCGACGGCAAAGTGAACCACGAGACCTTCACCATATTTGCCACGGAGATCCGTGATCGTTGTTGCTTGTTCTTCGTCACTCAACGTCACTGCGCTGGTAACGGTTGCCTCGAGCGCTTGGGTGCCACGGCTGGTGGCGCTTTCAAACGCTTTGGCAACAGCCTCAAGGCTATTGAGGCGCCCGGCAGCGGCCAAAGTGGCGACAACGTTACGGACTTCACGTGGTGCATCGGCTCCCAATACGGCATTGACGCTATCGGCACTACTCGCACCACCACGGACTGCTTCAGCAGCAGCACGCAATGCTTTGAGGGCGGCACCGTTCAATGCTTCTTGGAGTGCGCGTGCGATCATCTGTGCATCAGATGTAGTCACGGTATACCTCGCTTGCAGCTGGCACAATCACCAACCGCCACGCTCTGTACATTAGTTGTTGCGCCCTAAACGGCTCAACGACTCGTCGATTAATTGCTTGTGATTGCCCTTGAGCTCCGCACCCAACACCTTGGCAGCCGTTTCGGTGACCAATGTGGCAGCCTGGTTCTTGAATTCGCCAGCCATGCGATCCAGCTCGGTTTCGGCATTGGCACGCGCCTCAGCCTTGATCCGCTCTGCTTCTTGGCGCGCTTGATTCACGATTTCTGCTTCTTGGACACGGGCACGCTCTTGCGCCTGTGCCATCACCGCAGCGGCTTCTTGACGAGCCTTGGCCTGTTCGGCTTCGTTTTCTTTGCGCTGTGAAGCCATTTGCTCGCGCACTTTGTCGGCTTCACGGAGACTCTCTTCGACGCGCTTGGTGCGCTCTTGCAAGAGGTTCAAAATAGGGGTATAGAGGAACTTTGACAACATCCATACCAAGAAGATGACGTTGAAAATCTGCGCCACCAACAGGCTGTAATTAATGCCTAGTTTTTCCAAAGCAGTGCTCCTTGTGGACATATGAGGTTGCCCCCACACACCCAAAACTAGATAATGTTGAAGCCGATGAGCAGACCGAACACCATCGAAAGAATGAACGGCACTTCGGCCAATGCGAAGCCCAAGAACATGTACGTGCGGAGCATCCCTTCGGCTTCGGGGTTGCGCCCCATGGCCTGCAATGCACCACTAAACACGACACCGATACCCGCACCAGGTCCGATCGCACCCAAACCGATGGCCAATGCCATCGCGACAAAACGAAGTCCTGCGTCAGTCATTTCATTCCTCCGAAATAATTACTTAGCTAGTACGAAATTAATGAGCAGCTGCTTCATGCTCATCATGACCGCCACCATGTGCCTGCGTGGCCATGGACATGAACACCAACGTCAACACCGAGAAGATGACCGCTTGCATCAATGCGACAAATACTTCGAACGCATAGAAGGGTAGCGGCAACATATATGGGAACAAATACCCCATAACGATGAGCACCACTTCACCGGCGAAGATGTTGCCGAATAGACGGAAGGCAAACGATACGATACGAATGAATTCGGACAACAGCTCGATAAAGCCAATCACCGTAAACATCGGACCTTCACGGAAGTTGAAGAACCGCACCAAATACTCGAGTCCCAGCGCCTTGAGACCAAAATACTCGATGAGAATCACCGACAACAACCCTAATGCCAATGTCATGTTCAAGTCAGCCGTTGGTGCCCGTAAAAAAGGAACCAACTCTTCATGCTTTTCATGACTGCACTGGAGAGGCAAATTATCGTAGAAGGTCGCCTTGATGTCGACTTCCTTCGCGCCTTCTTCATGCTTGACTTGACAGGCACCAATACTGCCCACCCCAGGCACCAACCCCACAAAGTTCGATAGCAAAATCAGCAAAAATGCTGTCCCGACAAATGGGAAGAACTTCGCCACGTTCTTCTTGTCGACACCCACGGCAAAATCGTGGAGTGAACTCACTACCAGCTCGACGAAGTTTTGGAAGCCACGGGGGACCATTTGGTTCCGTACCCCAAAAAACACCAGCAACCCCAACAATACATCGACGACAATTGTTGCGAGGAGTGAATTAGTAATTGGAATCCCACTTGCACATGCCCCTGGCTGACCTTCTGCTAACTCCCCACCAATACACGTCAGTGCTTCTGCTTTCACAGACACCGGTGGGAAGGTCGGGAAGCGCATGTTCAAGCCAAAGTATAGTGCAGCGCCAATTACGAGGGCCACCAATGCGGCTGTGCGAATTCTCATGAACACGCCCCTCTGACTTAATGAACGCTTTCACAAAGTACTATACCGGTACCCAAAATCGTGTGAAGCGCTAGCACGTTTGGGAGTACAGATATATTCACTATTAATAGTACCACAACTCTAATTCAAGGGGCAACCTGATTTGTTTGTTTCTCGCAATTGCCCATAACTGTAATGAAGTGTGAAGTATGCAGGAGAAAGTAAGAAGTGTATACTTCTCACCACAAAGAGCCGTTGCATGCAACGGCTCCATCACCTATAAAAACCGTACAGTACAGACAGTTACTCGCCGGTTGATTCTTGTTGATAGCCAGGAATCATCACGACAAAGGTTGATCCCACACCAACCTTGCTCGACATCATCACAAATCCACCTAAGCGGCGCACCATATCATAAATCAGCGCCAAACCTACACCCACTCCCCCACTATTCCGAGTCAATGAATCATCAACTTGGACAAACGAGGCAAATACATTCCATTGTTCACGCGTATCGATACCAACCCCTTGGTCGTTCACCGTGATGGTCAACCATCGTTGGCTATCACTCGCAAGTGGTACTGGCGCAAATGCCGGGTACTGGAATTCAATATGTAAATTAATTGTATCTCGTTGGGCATGCGTCGCCGCATTCGTCAACAATTGCATGATGATTACTCGCAACCACTGCAAGTCGCTAATAAACGAATTAGTGGGGGTGTCGTGATTGAATAGACAAATTTTGATAGCCGGGAAGCGCTCATTCATTTGCGCAATCACTTGTTTTGACACATTAATCACATTAATTGTCGTCAATTGCAAATCATTATCGAGTGAAGTTTTTTGGAGTTGAGCCATGTGGTCGATTACTTCGCGCATCCGCAAGGCATTGGTACGGATTTCTTCAATATACGTTTGATTGTCCCCCTCAATGGCACGCGTCAAAATATCGGCATAGCCGAGTACCATTGTCAGCGGGGTGCGTAATTCGTGTGAGGCAATCGCAATAAATTCGTCTTTCATGACTTCGATTTGGCGTTGGCGACGATACAAGTTCGACATCTCGCCGTACATCTCGGCGTTGCGCAAGGCAGCCACACTCTGCCCTGACAACAACGTCATCAGCTCGGTGACAGTCGGAATATTGGGATTGGTATCATTGGTGGCAATCATCAATACCCCATGCAGACTCCCCCACGACATCGGGATGGCCATGGCCGTATGGATGACATGCTGGGCATGCGTAAACATTTCGCCATGACTCGTCAGCAAACTCCGCGCTGACAAGGCCCGATGGGCAAATTCCATGCCACGTACACTTAGTTGCCACTGATTATCAAAAAAAGTCACTGACGTCAACGGGGTTTGTTCTTCACCAATCAACAGCGCTGCCGCAGGCCAATTGCTCCAACGCACCGCCAAATCAAGCACATATTGCACTAACAAGGTGTAATCAAGGGTCGAATTCAAAATCTCGCTATCAATCCGCAGTGCTTCGAGTGCCCGCAAGCGCACATTGTCATGAATCAAGTTGCGGCGATTCAAGGCATGCGACACTGCCAGCATTAGTTGCGATAAATCAAATGGTTTAGACAAAAAATCGGAAATGCCGTTTTGCATCGCTTGATGCAAATGCTCATACGACGCAAATGCCGTCATCATCACTACTGCTGCAGTAGGGTCGCGTTGCAATGCCATTAACGCCAATTCGAGCCCACTAATCCCTGGCATTTTGAGGTCAGTCAACAATAAATCGTAGTTGCCTTGCACAATTAAGTCGGGAGCTAACGAGACATTGGTGACCGTGGTGACTTCATAGCCACGCGATTGTAAGGCACGCGCACAAATCTGACACATATCGGGTTCATCATCAACCACCAAAATATGTGGTTTTTTTGTTGTGGTGTCGGTCATAATTCAATCCTTCCCTGATGCCAACAAGCCGCCATTCGCCAACGCATAAACATCAGCCGCTGACGGCAAAAAGTCAGCGCCTATCCGCGGTAATAATTCGTCAACCACGTTGCGCGCATGCCCACGAATACACCCTGGGGCACCAATCACCGGTATACCGGCAAGTTGACCAAGCAACAATAGATTCCCTGGCTCAACGGGGGCACCATAGCAGATAATATCGCCACCCGCATGCCGTAGCCCTTGTGGCATTACGTCGTCACGATCCATGATTGATGTTTCGGCTACCGTAATCACGATATCTGCAACTGTCGTGGCTTGGTGCAAGGCATGAGCGACTGCCTGACTATCGGTATCGCATTGGAGCGTCGCCACTATCGTTGCCATGACCGGCACGAGCCGTGCCGCTAAAGGCGGGATGTGGGTACGCTGCAAGCGCGCCGAGACGGCGTCGTTGCCAATCATTACCACCGCCACGCGGCGCCGCACAAACGGATAGACCGCGAGCAGCGCTCGCGGTGTATTGGTCAGGCACTGCCGTGGCAACGCAAACGGCAAAATTTTGATGGTGGCAATGCGTTGCCCAGCAGTCACAGCGCTCCACCCCGCCACCGTGGCAATCGTCACCCCATCGATGCAATGCCAGGCCTGGAGTTGCTGGTCATTCACCACCAGCACCCCGGAGCTCTCAGCGACGACATCGACCCGCCCGTGGTGTGGTGGCAAAATCCGCACCCCACGTTGACTACACCGCACCGCGACCATTGTCGCCGCCGTATGTTCATCGACATCATCGCCATCTAATTGCACGACATATACCTGATCGATTCCATGTAGCTGCAACTGCACCACATCTGCGGCACTAATCACGCGGCCTTTGCTGACAAGGCGACGCCCCAGCGCGTCACTGATATTGTGACGTGCAATAGCACCAATGCTTTGATTCGTGGAGCGGAGTTGCAGACGCATATCATCCTATCGTTTTCACGCGTATTCAGCCCAAAAACTCATCGCGAAGCGACTCATAGTCGGCATCCGTATCAATATCATGCAACAATTCTGGCGTATCAATTGGCCAAAATTGTGGCACCACCTGCCCTGTCCCAAACAACACCCGCCCCCCTTGGTCACCCGTCAATGTGGTCAACAACGGCACTGTGGCAGCTGCCCAAATCACCGGATTGGTAGTGCGCCCGGCAACTTGAGGGATCAATACCGCCGGTTGCGTCGCATACCACGCATCAATACAGGCATTGATATGGTCGGCAGTCAATAGTGGCTGGTCACACATCATCACCATCAAGGCGTCGTAGGACTGTGTCAAAAACCACTGCGCGCCACAGGCTACCGAGCTGGCTTGCCCACTAGCGTAGGCATCGTTTGCGATACAGGGCACCGCCACATCAGCCACACATGCCCGCACCGCATCGGCCTGATGCCCCACCACCACTGCCACCGCAGCAAGGTGTGATTGCCGCGCCGTCATCAGGCAATGCCGCACTAGCGGCACCCCACCCCAATCGAGTAATTGTTTGGGGCGACCGAGGCGGCGCGACAAGCCGGCTGCAAGGATGATGGCAGCGACGGTCATAATGACTTGCCATTGCGCACAGCGACGATTTGCGCCATGATGCTCAAGCCGATTTCTTCGGGGGTACGGCCGCCAATCGGCAAGCCGATGGGGGCATGCAAACGGGCAATTTGGTCATCAGTAAGCCCTGCGTCACGTAGGCGAATCACCCGCGCCGCGTGGGTTTTGGTGCTCCCCAACGCGCCCACATAGCGGGCCGCACTGGGTAATGCGACAAGCAACGCGGGATCATCGAGTTTGGGGTCGTGGGTGAGCACTACCACCGCCGTGTTGCTATGCAAACGCCCCTGCAAGGCTTCGTCTGGCCAGGCATGCACTAACTCGTCGGCATGCCCAAAGCGCTCGCTGGTGGCAAAGGCGCCTCGGGCATCGACCACAATCGTGCGAAAGCCTAGTGGTTTGGCAAAGGTCGTCAAGGCGACTGCGATATGGACTGCCCCGACCATGATGATTGTGGCGGGGGGCGGGTAGGTTTCGATGAAAATCTGGCGCTCGCCATAGGTCTGAATGCCTTGATCGCCTCGCAGCAACATCGCCAAGGCGTCGTGTTGCACTAGCGCGACCAACGCCGTGTCGGTGAGCATGCTCACCAGCGGTTGGTCGGGTTGGATGAGAACCTGCGCCCCCACATTATCTCCCGCGACGACGGTTGCCAAGGCAACCGGCTGTTCGCGGGCAATCAAGTCACGCAAGCGCGTGTAGATAGTTTTTTGCATAACAACAACCTACTCGCTATGGTCTAATGGCTCAATAAAGACGTCGATGGTGCCCCCACATGCCAAACCCACTTCCCAAGCCGACTCATCGGGCACGCCAAAGTGCATCAAGGTGGCTTGCCCCGTGCGAATCGCTTGTTGGCACGCCGTAAAGACCGCCCCTTCGATACAGCCGCCACTCACCGACCCCGCCATATTGCCAGCATCCGATACGACCATTTTTGCGCCGACCCCACGGGGCGATGACCCGAGGGTACGTACCACGGTGGCAATCGCTACCCGCTCGCCACGTTGTTGCCATGTATCAATTGCTGCTACTACGTCACGCATCCATTCCTCACTTCTGCTCGGCCATATTCCCCAAAAACACCATAGCTTCGGCAATGGTCGGTTGCGCGGCCGTGCCACCCGACGCGCGGGTCGACAACGAACCACATACCACCCCAAGCCGCGTCGACTTGGCGAGCGACCAACCCGCCAACAATCCGTACACCATGCCCGCATTAAACGAATCACCGGCGCCTACTGCATCAACAAACAGCGTCGGTAATGCATCGGCGTGCGCGTATTCCGCCCCCCGCTGGGCATATGCGCCTTCGGCGCCACATTTAATTGCCACCGTTTGGACTTGGGCGGCCAATGTGGCCAAGGCCTGGGCCACGCTCTCGCAATGACTAATCGCGCACGCTTCAGCGTCATTGGGCAAAAACAAACTGGTATGCGGGAATAATTCGTGCAACCCGGCCCATTCGCCACTCGGGTCCCAATTGGTGTCGACCGATGTCGTGCCACCATGCGCCTGAATTTGCGCAAAGAGTTGCGGCAGACCAGGGCGCAAGGCATGCTGCAGGTAATAGCTGCCGATGTGCATATGCCGACTGTTGGCGACTAATTGAGCCGGCACCATGTCGGCCCGCAACAACGGGATGCCCCCTTCGTAGGTCAACATGCCGCGGTCAGCGGGTTTTTGCAAAATCAACGTCAAACCACTTTTAATGGTGGGATCAATAATCACATGACTGGTATCAATGCCCGCGGCGTTGAGCTCTGCCAAACAAAACCGACCGATGGTGTCGTCGCCACAAACACCCACATAGGCTACTTTGAGGCCGAGGCGCGCCACCCCACAGGCAAAAATAGCGGCCGAGCCACCCAGTACCAGCGCCATGTCGTCGACGATTTTTTCGTGTTGTTGCCACTCGGGCTCGACATCACCGCGCAAAATCAAGTCGGCGTTTATTTCTCCAAGCACAACGACATCGAATTGCGCCATGCAATGCCCCCTAAATTATGTCAGCGATATGTTGTCATTATAGAGCATTAGAAGTAGGAAGCGTAAAGGAGGAAGCGTGAAATATACTCATCGGCGCACATCAATCAACAAAACACCTCTGTGCCCTCTGCGTCCTCTGTGCAAGACACACAACTATCCGTTGGCACGCCCAATGCGTGTGACAGATGCAACAGGCTGCGGCTCTACTTGACTTCCTTTTGAAAAGAGGTATAACTAAAATGGTGTTACCGCCTGAAGAACACCGCAACGATACGCGCAATGCGATGCGGCACATCGCCCACAAACCAATCTATAGGAGCCAACATGTCAGACCAACACGAGAAGTGTCCATACCACGGTGCCACCACCACGCCCACCATGGGCACCCAAAACAAGGATTGGTGGCCAAATGCCCTCAACCTCGACATCCTGCGCCAACATGACACGCGCTCCAATCCCCTCGGTGATTTCGATTACCGCCACGCCGTCAAAACACTTGACCTAGCCGCAGTCAAAGCCGACATCCGCGCCATGATGCGTGATAGCCAAGCATGGTGGCCTGCAGACTACGGTCACTACGGGCCGTTGTTCATCCGCATGACTTGGCACGCCGCCGGCACCTACCGCGTCGGCGATGGGCGTGGCGGTGCCAGCACCGGTAGTCAACGCTTTGCGCCCCTCAATAGCTGGCCCGACAACGGCAACCTCGACAAAGCGCGCCGCTTGCTCTGGCCCATCAAACAAAAATACGGCAACAAACTGTCATGGGCCGACTTGCTGGTGCTCACCGGCAATGTCGCCATCGAAGACATGGGTGGCCCCAACCACGGCACCGCCCTCGGTCGGGTCGACATCTGGCACCCCGAAAAAGAGATCTACTGGGGCTCCGAAGATACCTGGCTCGGTGACAAGCGCTACGGCGACACCCGCCAAGATCTCGAAAATCCCCTCGCCGCCGTGCAAATGGGCTTGATCTATGTCAATCCCGAAGGTCCTAACGGCAACCCCGACCCCTTGTTGTCGGCCCAAGACGTGCGTGAGACCTTCAAACGCATGGCCATGAACGACGAAGAAACCTTCGCCCTCGTGGCTGGTGGCCACACCTTTGGCAAAGCCCACGGCAATGGTCCGGCATCAAGCGTCGGTGCCGAACCCGAAGGCGCCCCCATCGAAGCCCAAGGCTTTGGTTGGGCTAGCACCCACAAGAGCGGCAAAGGCGTCGATGCCATTACCAGCGGCATCGAAGGCCCGTGGACGGCTAACCCCACCCAATGGGACATGGGCTACCTCGATTTGCTCTTCAAGTACGAATGGCAACTCACCAAAAGCCCTGCCGGTGCCCACATCTGGTACCCCGTCAACTGTGCCCCCGAAGACATGGCCCCCCAAGTCGATGGCAGCGGCCAAAAAGTCCTACCCATGATGACCACCGCCGATATGGCTCTCAAAATGGATCCTGTCTACCGCGCTATTGGCGAGCGCTTTGTCAACGATCCCGCCGCCTTTGGCGAAGCCTTTGCCCGCGCCTGGTTCAAACTGTTGCATCGCGACATGGGTCCCAAAAGCAACTACGTGGCCGGTGACTACAAAGACAACACCTACACCTGGCAAGACCCCATTCCCGCCGCCAGCACCCCCAGTGCCGACCAAATCACCCACGCCAAAGCTGCTATTGCGGCTAGCGGGTTGAGTATCAGCACCATGGTCGAAGTCGCCTGGGCCAGCGCTGCCACCTTCCGTGGCTCCGACAACCGTGGTGGTGCCAACGGCGCCCGCATCCGCCTCGCCCCACAGCGCACCTGGGCCGTCAACAACCCCGCCTTGCTCGACAAAGTGTTGCCCGTCTACGAACAGATTGCTGCCACCACGGACCTCTCGGTTGCTGACGTGATTGTGCTGGCCGGCAATGTCGCCATCGAAAGCGCCTGCGCCGCCAGTGTGCCATTTGCCGGCGGACGCGGTGATGCCAACCAAGCCGATACCGATGTCACCAGCTTTGGCTACCTCGAGCTCCGCACCGACGGATTCCGCAACTACGCCGAAAAAGAATTTGCCGTCAGCCCAGAAGAGATGATGCTCGACAAAGCCCAACTCCTCGGCCTGACCCCCGTCGAAATGACGGTGTTGGTGGGTGGCTTGCGCGCCCTCGGCGTCAGCCGCACCGGCGAAGGAGTCTGGAATTCCACTGCCACCCTCGACAACAGCTGGTTCAAGACATTGCTCAGCATGGAAGTCAAGTGGGAAAAGAGTGGCTACAACAGCTACATCGCCAAGCATCGCATCAGCGGTGCCCCGGTACGCACCGCCACCCGCATCGATTTGGTCTTTGGGTCCAACTCCGAATTACGCGCCATTGCCGAAGTCTATGCCCAAGACGACAACAACGACAAGTTCGTGCGCGACTTCATTGCCGCATGGAACAAAGTCATGAATGCCGATCGTTTCGATTTACGCTAACCATGCGTAGTACCCCGCTCCCCGATGCCTTGGCCAAGGCATCGGGGAGTTTTTTGTCGTCAATATCATGTATGGCATCAGAACAGAGTTTGCTATAATAGGGGCACACCCTTGCCCATTACGTGTATACTCGCGCTATAGGACAATCATCGTTTGATAGGGAGGTTTGGTATGACCGAAGATACGCGCCCCAGCAATGCCGCTGCGGATATCTACTATCCGTCGGCCGAAGTCGTTGCGCAAGCCAACATCACCGCCTATATGCACAAAAAAGGCTTCAGTAGCTGGGATGATTTGCACCGCTGGAGCCTCGATCACTCCGAAGCGTTTTGGGGTGAAATGGCGCAACGCCTCGACTGGTACAAACCCTACGAATCAGTGTTTGACGACAGCAACAAGCCCTTTTTCAAATGGTTCACCGGTGGGCAAACCAATATCGTCCACAACGCCATCGACCGCCATATGCACACTTGGTGCCGCAACAAACTCGCCTATATTTGGGAAGGCGAAGATGGTACGGTACGTAATTTTTCCTATGCCGATGTCAACCGCGAAGTCAGCCGGCTCGCCAATGTGCTCAAAGCCATGGGAGTCAAAAAAGGCGACATCGTATCGATTTATCTGCCCCGGGTGCCCGAATTGCCCTTTGCCATGCTGGCCTGTGCCAAAATCGGCGCGGCCCATTCGGTGATTTACGGTGGCTTCTCGCACGAGGCCTTGCGTGACCGTATCGCCGACGCCCATTCCAAAGTATTGATTACCGCCGACGGCGGCTATATGCGCAACAAAATCGTCGAACTCAAAAAAATCGCCGACGATGCCATGGCCGCATCGCCCACCATTCAAACCGCCATCGTGCTCAAACGCACCGGCCACCCCGTCGACATGCAGGTAGGTCGCGACTACTGGTGGCATGATTTGATGGCCTTGCCAATTGCCAGCGAAGTCTGTGCCACCGAGCCCGTCGATGCCGAAGACCCCTTGTTCATCCTGTATACCTCGGGGTCCACTGGCAAGCCCAAAGGGGTGCTCCACACCCATGGTGGCTATTCGGTGGGGATTTCGGCGACCTTCCACTTTACCCTCGACGCCAAAGACGACGACATCTATTGGTGTGCCGCTGACCCAGGCTGGATTACCGGCCACTCGTATATCGTCTATGCACCACTCATCGAAGGTGCCACCTCGTTCATCTACGAAGGTGCCCCCAACTACCCCTACCCCAATCGCTGGTGGCAGATGATTGAGCGCTACAAAATCAGTATTTTGTATACCGCACCCACCGCCATCCGTGGCTTGATGCGCTTTGGCGACGCCTGGCCCAAACGCCACGATTTGTCGAGCCTACGCCTGCTGGGATCAGTGGGTGAACCCATCAATCCCGAAGCCTGGCGCTGGTACTACGATGTCATCGGCGGCAGTCGCTGCCCCATCATGGATACCTGGTGGCAAACCGAGACCGGGGGCTTCATGATTACCCCCAATCCCACCACCCCCCTCAAACCAGGCTCAGGTACCAAGCCCTTCCTCGGCATCGAAATGGATGTGGTTGACGAGCAGGGCAACAGCAAACCCGACAACGAAGATGGCTTGCTGGTCGCCAAACGCCCGTGGCCCTCGATTATGCGCACCATCTTGCATGACCCCGACCGCTATGCCAACCAATACTGGAACAGCGAGCCGGCCGGTATGTATAGCGCCGGCGACTCCGCTCGCCGCGACAAAGATGGCTACTTCTGGGTCATCGGTCGTATCGACGACGTCATCAAAGTCTCAGGTTATCGCCTTGGGACCGCCGAAATCGAAAGTGCGCTGGTGTCACATCCTGCCGTCGCCGAAGCCGCTGCCATCGGACTCCCCCACGAAATCAAAGGCACCGGCATCCACTGCTTTGTGATTTTGCGCAACGGCTATGACAGTAGCGAAAAATTGGGCGAAGAATTGCGCACCCACGTCGCCAAAGAACTCGGTCCCATCACCAAACCTGAAGCAGTGACATTTGTGGCGCAATTACCCAAAACCCGCTCAGGCAAAATCATGCGCCGTGTGCTCAAAGCCCAAGCCCTCGGCCAAGATTTGGGCGATACCTCGACCCTCGAAGGCTAATATTTCGTGTTGCGCTGTGGCTGGATTGCTCCAGCCACAGCGCAACACTTCCCATACAAGGAGAATCAGCGCATGCCACGAATCGGAGCCATTATCATTGGTCAATCGCCCCGCCCCGATTTGGTCAAACCCCTGCAAAAAGCCAATTCCCTCTTTCAATACATCGAATCTGGTGCGCTTGATTTTGTGCAACCCCAAGACATCCCCCACGACACCAGCGCCGAATACCTCCTCACCACCCGCTTGCGCGACGGCACATTGGTCGAAGTATCTGAAGAGTTTTTGGCACCACTTTTGCAAAAGGCCATCGCAGCAGTCGAAAAGCAAGATGTAAATATGAGTGTGTTGTTGTGTGCCGGGCCGTTTGACATGCTCAAAAGCACCAAACCGCTCTACCGCCCCACCGCCATGGTCACCAACATCCTCGAAATCCGGGGCTATCAACGCATCGCCGTACTCAGCCCCAATCAAACCCAAGCCATGCCCATCCATCGCAAATGGCTCCAGCGCGGCTTCCAACCCACCGTCCTCGTCGACCCGCAGCTCCCGCCGGCAGAGCTCGCCAGCTGGATCCGCGAACAACTGGTCTACCAACACAATGATTGTTTCATCCTCGATTATGTGGGGCATCCCCTCGACAAAGTCCAGACGCTCGAACAATTACTGCCATTACCGGTGATTGACTTAGGCAAAGTGATTACCGACATGTTACGCCATCAAATGTAGTCATTAGGATGTAGCCATGCCACGTCATCCGTTTTTACACGGTACGTATACGATTGCACCAACGCCCTTCCTCCCCAGCGGTGAACTCGATCGGGCGAGCTTACCCACCATGGTCAACATGCTCGTTGATCTCGGAGTACAAGGCATCACCATGCTGGGCGTGATGGGTGAAGTCGACAAATTAGGTGATGCCGAGCGCGATGTCATCATCGACGACGTCATCACCGCCGCCGCCGGTCGCGTCAAAATCTGCATCGGCACCAGCCATGTGGCCACCGACCGTTGTGTGGCATTCAGCAAGCGTGCCGCCGAGCTGGGTGCCGATGCCTTGATGGTAGCGCCACCTCGCCTCGCCAAACCCAACGACGCCGCCTTGCGTAGCCACTATCAACGCGTCGCCGACGCCGTCACCATCCCCATCGTCGTCCAAGACCACCCCATTAGTAGCGGCGTCTTGATGAGTGTCGACTTTTTGGCGAATCTGGCCCGTGACGTGCCCGGCTGTAATTACCTCAAACTCGAAGAAGAACCAACCCCCGCCAAAACCACCCGCATGCGCGCCGCCGCCCCCGACATGGTGATTTTTGGGGGCATGGGGGCCAATATGTTGCTCGAAGAACTGCGCCACGGCGCCGATGGCTGCATGACCGGCTTTGGCTTCAGCGAAATCTTGGTGGCGATTTGCAATCAATGGGCGGCTGGTGATTACGACGGCGCCACGCAGACGTTTTACCATGCCTGTCCACTCATCCGTTATGAAAACCAACCAGGGATTAATTTGGCGATTCGCAAATACATCTACATGCAACGGGGAGCCATTGCCCACGCCCATGTACGGGCGCCGTCGAGCCCATTGCCTGCCGACGTAATTGCTGATTTGCATGATATTGTGACGCGTTTAGGCCTCAGCCATCACTTCAAAGGAGCACACGCATGAATCTCGGACTAACCGGCAAACGTGCCGTCGTATTTGCCGCCAGTCGTGGCCTCGGCTACGCCTGTGCCCTCGGACTTGCCCAAGAAGGGGTCAAATTGGTCATCGCTAGCCGCGACCAAGCCCGCATCGATGAAGCCGCCGCCAAGATCCGCGCCGAAACCGGCGCCGACGTCATCGGCGTGGCCGCCGATGTCAACACCGAAGCCGACATCCAAAAGGTCATCGCCACCTGCGTCGCACAATACGGCGGCCTCGAAATCGCCCTACACAACGCCGGCGGCCCCCCTCCCGGAGGCTTCGAGGCCATTAACGATGCCCAATGGTTGACCGCCTTCAATCAAAACTTGATGAGCTTTGTGTGGGTCAGTCGGGCTGCCTTGCCCCACATGAAGCAGTCCAACTACGGGCGTTTGCTAACGATTGCCTCGTCATCGATTCGCCAACCCATTCCCAACTTGATTTTGTCGAATGTGATGCGCGCCGGCGTCAATGCCATGGCCAAATCACTGGCCCGCGAAGTCGCTCAGCACAACGTGCTCGTGCACGTGGTCGGACCCGGCCGCATCGGTACCGAGCGCATCGAAGAACTCGACCGCGCCCAAGCCACCCGCTCCAACACTAGCCTCGAACAGGTGCGCCAAGCCTCGATGAGCCAAATCCCGCTTGGGCGCTTGGGTGAACCGGCCGAATTCGCCAATTTCGTTGTCTTTTTGGCGTCCGAAGCTGCGTCATACATGAGCGGTACTGCCACCCTCATCGACGGCGCCGCCTCCAACGCCCTGCCGTAACCCGCACACCACTCCCGGAGCACGCTACACATGTGTGTGGTGGCGCTATGGGAATTATTGTCTATACTGCGAGAAATTTACTATGCTAGACCTCATCATCCGCAATGCCACCGTTGTCAATGCCGATGGCCGTCACCAACTCGATGTGGCCGTGCGTGACGGGCGCGTCGTGGCACTCGGGCAGAGCACTGATTTTGCGCCCGCCCATACTACCGTCGATGCCGCCGGACTCTATTTATTGCCGGGCACCATCGACAGCCACGTGCATGTACGCGACCCCGGCCGACTCGAACGCGAAGACTTTGCCACCGCCACCCGCGCTGCGGCCGTCTCAGGCATCACCATGATTTGCGAAATGCCCATCGCCAGCCCCTCTGTTCACAATGCCCAAACCCTAGCCGACCGAATTAGCGCCGTCCAACCCAAAGCCTATGTGGACTTTGCCTTGTATGGTGGGGCTGCTGCCGACAATATTAACGAGCTCCCGGCGCTGGCCAATGCCGGAATTATTTCGTTCAAAACCTTCCGCACCGCCGTCCCACCAGGGCGTGAAAAAGAATTCATCGGGCTCTGTTGTCCCGACCCGGGGGAGTTTTATCGCGTCCTGCAAGTCACCGCCAAAACCGGCCGCCCGGCGGCAATTCACGCCGAAGACGAATATATTTTGGCGGTCCTCGCCAGCCACCTCAAAGCGGCGGGCGATAACGGACCCACCAGCCATGGTCGCGCCCGCCCTCCGGTGGTCGAAGAAGCCTGTGTGGCCCAATCCATCGCCCTAGCCCGCGCCGCCAACGCCTGGTTGCATGTGGTACATGTGTCGAGCCCCTACTCCATCGATCTCATCACCCAAGCACGGGCCGCCGGCATCAAAGTCACCTGCGAAACCTGCCCGCCCTACTTATTTTTGACCGATGCCGATTTGGCAACCTATGGCCCCTATGCCAAAACCAACCCACCCGTGCGCGATGAATTCCTCGTCGAAGCAATGTGGGAACGGGTGGCCCGCGGCGAAGTCGACATCATCGGCACCGATCATTCACCCTTTTTGGCCAGCGAAAAAGAACCGGGCTGGGACAACATGTGGGCGGCCCCCCCAGGCGCCCCCGGCATCGAAATCCTCGTGCCACTCATGCTCACTGCCGTGGCCTACGGTCGCATCTCGCTCGAGCGCATGGTGGCCCTGCTCAGCACCAACAGCGCCGAAATTTTTGGCATGGCCGGTCGCAAAGGAGTCATCGCCGTGGGCGCCGATGCCGACTTCATGCTGGTAGACCTCGCCGCCGAAGGACGCATCGATACCAGCACCTGGGAGAGTAAGTCGCGCGTCACCGCTCGGCTCTGGCATGGTCGCCAAACCCGCGGCGCCGTCGTCAGCACCTTTGTGCGCGGCCAACAAGTCAGCCACAATGGCCAAGTGGTCGGGCAACCCGGCTGGGGACGATTTGTCGCTCCGACACCCCTCAACCAAGAAAGGCCCTTCCGATGACCCTTGCACGAAACCTGCTCAAAGCAAAAATCGCCACTGGCGCCATGGTGACGGGGACGCTCGCCATGGATATGCGGGCGCCGGCCTATGTGCATCTGCTGGCAGATGCCGGCTTCGATAGCATCTTTTTTGATCTCGAACATGGCGTCTACGACTTGCCCATGGTAGCCGATTTAATCGGCACCACGCGGTTGTGTGGCATCACCCCCATCGTGCGCGTGCCTGATTTGCGCTATGGCGATATCGCGCGCCTGCTCGATGCCGGTGCCCAAGGGGTGATGATTCCCCGCATCGATACCGCCGCTCAAGTCGCAGAAGCCATCCGCCACATCAAATACCCTCCTCGCGGCGATCGTGGGGCGGCATCGGTACGCGGCGCCACTGATTATCACGAAGTGCCCCCGCGCGACCTCATCAGCCACATGAACAACGAAACCCTGGTCATCATTCAAATCGAACGTGCTCAAGCCATCACCAACCTCGACGCCATCGCCAGTGTGCCCGGTGTCGACGTGCTGTTGGTGGGGCCGTATGATTTGGCGATTGCGTTGGGTGCCCCGAGTACCACTGACCCCATCGTGACAGCCGCCATGGATCAAGTGGTCGATGCCGGCAAACGCCACGGTATCACTACCGGCACCCATGCCAGCGACCCGGCCATCCTCAAAAGCTGGCACACCAAAGGGATGAACATGCTCCTGTGCGGCAGCGATTTACGCTTGTTGCAGAACGGTGCCAAAGCGATGTTAACAGGATTGCGTCCCTAAGTATTCAAAACAGAGCGGCACGTGTTATTATACAAGCAGCTGATAGCAGATCATCGCTGGCTTCGGCCAGAGGAACTTCCCGACTCCTCGTGGTGCTTGGGCATCACAAGTCGCCCTGCGAAACCGTAAGCAGGGGCATGGCATTGGTAACGGTACCATGACGCAAGTCGACAACAGAGAGCAGACCCGCCGATGGCCGCACGGCACAGGTGAGGGGTGAAAGGGTGCGGTAAGAGCGCACCAGCGGTGGTGGTGACACCTCCGGCTAGGTGACTGCGCCGACCGATGAGGAGCAAGGTGCGTGGGGTGGGCCACAAGATGGGAGCCGCAAGGCGTTTGTACCAACTCGTTCACTCGCATCGCCGCGACGACGGCAACCTGGGTAACACCCAGCGCGCTAGGAATTGCCTGGCGTCATCGCCAGAGAGAGATGATGGTCTACTACAAAATCGGGGGTATCGCTATCAGCCACCAATCCTACACCCCTTGACGATTTGCTCGTCAAGGGGTGTGTTGTGCCTTGGATTGTCATTGTTCGCGCAACGAATATCGCTTACCCACGCAGGCTCACACCACCATCCACCGGCAAAATCACCCCCGTAATAAATGGCGCCGCTGCCAAAAAAAGCACCGCTTCGGCAATATCACGTGCCGAGCCGTGGGTTTGCAAAGGGACATGTTGGGTGGCTTGACGAATCCGCGCCGCATCCCAATCGGTGGGGAGCAGTGCCAGACCCGGTGCCACGCCATTGACCCGCACCGCTGGCGCAAGTTCTTTGGCCAGCGCCATCGTCATCGCCACCACGGCCCCTTTGCTCGCCAAATAGGGCGTGTAATTACGCCACGGGCGATAAACACCCGCGTCGCACATATTGATGACGGCACCATGCGTCTGGGTCAACATCGGCGCTGCCTGCTGGATGGTCGCAAAGGCGGCAGCCACATTGAGGCTGAGTAATTCTTGCCAATCGGTGGCGGTCACTTGGCCAATCGGGGTCGCTCGCCAGATGCCGGCATTGTTGACCAACACATCGAGGCTGCCATAGTGGGCGATTGTCGCATCGATAAAGGCTTCAGGGGTGCCGAGCTGGGTGAGATCACCATGCCAAGCCCAGACCTGCGCCCCCGTGGCAGTTAATTCAGCCACCAATCCCTGTGCCGCGGTCTGTGAACGATGGTACTGCAAGGCCACCCGCATCCCCACCTGCGTAGCGAGGCGCACAATCGCCGCACCGAGGCGTTGGCCGCCACCCGTCACGGCAATCACTTTGCCGTGCAATCGTTCACTCCCCAGCATAATCCATCCTTTCGCGGATCTACACCGACATACCACCATTGCCCCAAAAAGAAGACATCAAGTAATTACCCAAATACAACTCATCCTTAATCTAGAATGGCAAAAGTCACAGTACAATAGGGACAAGAATGGAAATGTGAGGTACTTATGTCGATTCATGCCTTTATTTTTGATTTTGATGGAACGATTTTAGATACCGAATCACAAGACTTCATCGTCGTCAATGAAATGTGGCAGGCCCACGGTGTCACCCTCGACCTCGCCGAATGGCGCAAAGGCTTGGGGACCGTCGGGGAATTTGATGGCTACGATGCCCTCGAACTCGCCATCGGTCACTCCATCGACCGCGCCCATTGGCGAGCACACAATCACGAGCGCTACATGGAGCATTGTATGGCGCAAACGCTCCGGCCAGGGGTCATCGAATTGCTCGATTACGCCGATGCCCACCAGATCACCCTTGCCGTGGGCTCGAGTGGCGACCGCGCGTGGGTCACCAAATGGCTCACCCATCACAATCTCATCCAGCGCTTTACCACCGTCGTCACCCGAGACGATGTGTCACAAGTCAAACCCTCACCCGAGATTTTTTTGTTGGCGGCGCAAAACATCGCCATCGACCCCGCCCACTGCCTCGTATTTGAAGACTCGGCCCATGGCGCCACCGCCGCCGCCCGCGCTGGCATGCGCTGTGTAGCCGTCCCCATCCCCGCTCTGAGCGATGCCTGGATGCCGGCGGTAACCATACGCCTCCAGAGCCTAGCTGACTTGACCCCAGCACAGTTGCTCGCCCAAGTCACTGGCCACGCACCATCAACGCCCCACACCATGTAAAAACAAATCGACGAGGGTGCGACTCAGCGTGGGGACGTCGTGCCCCCGCGCTTGCGTCAACGAAAAAGGATACAGCAAGCCGAGGAGCGCCCACGTGGCCGCCTGCACATCCATCGTGCGAATCTCCCCTTTGGCTTGCCCAGCCCGGAGCACTGCTCGGATGCATTCGATGAATTCACGCTCGTAACGCATCCCAAATTGTTTGCGCTCGGCCTCACCCAAATGCTGCAATTCAAACATTGCTAGGCGCATCGCGGCCCGTTGCACCGCATCAAGCCCCAACAACCCCTCTACCATCGCTACCAGTTGTTGCTCGGTGTCGCTGTGGGCATTGGCACCGGCTTGCATAATCTGAATCAATTGCGTAAGCGAATGCTCCATGATGGCAAGTAATAGCGATTCTTTGTCAGCAAAATAATAATAAATTGCCGCTTTGGAAGCACCTACCGATTCAGCAATCTCACGCATCGAGACCGCATGATACCCCGAGGCGACGAACCGCGTCGCCGCCTCGGTCATGATTTTTTCACGCAAATCGATGGTCATTAGAACCCGCGGAATGGAGGGCGGGCGTTGATACCGCTCCACGGAATCGATGCCATGATAATCACAAACGCCACCGTGAAAAAAATCGCCGCCGCACGGTGCTTGGCTTGGTCGTCCGCACCCTTACGAATGCGCCCAGACCCGATATGCACTACTGCCACAGCGATAATCATCATCACCATGTGCTCAACTGCCCAAAAACGAGTCACAGGGTCCTTCATGGCCGCCCCAAAATCGCTAAAGGCTTTGAGCGTGATGGGGCTCAAGGCACCGTACAAAATCAAACCAAGTACCAATTGAATGCTAGTCGCATTGACAAACCACGCCGCAAAGCGCGCTTTGGTAGCCGTCCACGCCACACCACCCGACCACCCCTGCCACGCCGTGACAATCGCCAACACCGCGGTAATCAATACGGCCCAGCGCGTCCATGAATGGAGCGTCAAAAAAATACTATATGCGTTCATCACAACCCTTTCAGTCTACTCAACACCACGAATTCACCCATATTATAATCGGAATTATGTTAGGCCGCCGCTGATTCCGGTGCCGTTTGCCTGCGGGGACGCAACCAAATCCCCACCACCAACAACGCCAGCATCACCCCAGCCGTCACCACCATCGCCAACGCGTAGCCGGCGGTAGTGTCTGCTTGGCTCACCGCCACCGCCCCCATCAACGCCGCGCCAATCATTTGCCCGATGCTAATCACAATCGTCAAAATCGCTTGGGCGGGTGCACGCTGGCTGGGCTCAGTTTCACCCAGCATCATATAACGCAACGACGCCCCCAACAACACCGCAATCCCAAAGCCAAACAGCACCGAAAACAGATAGTACATGGTGAGGTCACGCGGCATCATCCCCAGCACCACCAACCCCGCCGCCATCAATGCCACCCCACCCAGCACCACCGGCTTGGCACCCTGTTTGTCCAGCATCCGCCCCGACAATGGCGAGGCCACTGCCATCGCGAGGACCAGTGGGAGTAATTGGAAGCTGGCCGTTGATTCCTTCATGCCATGCGCACTGACGAGAAGCGATGGCAGATACAACGTGACTGCTTCGGCCATCCCTGCCCCAAAAGCAAACGCCAAAATCACAATCACTTGTCGACGGGCAAACAAGGCCATCTGCACCACCGGGTCAACAGCCCGCCGCTCTGCCCACACAAATACCGGCAACAGCACGATGACCGCCGCCACCATGCCAATCATGGTGGTGGTTAGCGTGCCCCCTTGTTTGATTACATCACCGACCCCTTGAAGCGCTAAGGCACTCAAAATCAAGATTGTACTGAGTATAATGCTCCCCAGCCAGTCAAACGCCCCACCCGCATTCCCACCACCGGTGGGCAACAAACGTACGCCCAACCCGATAATCAACAACATAATGGGCACATTGACCCAAAACAACCATTGCCAACCAAACAACAACAACACGCCACCAATGATGGGCCCAATCAAAAAGGCAATCCCAAAGACGGCCCCAATCATCCCCAACGCCCGCCCCCGTTGCTCAACTGGGAAGACGTCGCCCACCACTGCACTCGCCACCGGAAAGATACCACCGGCACCAAAGCCTTGAATCGCCCGCCCAACCAACAACATCGTGACATCAACCGACGTCGCTACGATAATCGAGCCCACCCCAAACAACAACACACTCACCAAAAAACTGGTGCGCCGCCCAAAACGATCCGAGGCCTTGGCTAGTAACGGCGATGACACCAAGTTAGCCACAATATATATCCCAAAAATCCACGACGCCGTGGCGACATCCATCCCAAATTGCG